>Ga0182740_1000161_pt1 | contig 109367 bp, 106 predicted proteins | sample eDN5th37CKraftBY_FD_128872 | JGI IMG/M metagenome (GOLD analysis project Ga0182740, IMG submission 128872) | Enriched backyard soil microbial communities from Emeryville, California, USA - eDNA 5th pass 37_C Kraft BY (version 2) (version 2) | ecosystem: Environmental > Terrestrial > Soil >...
GCAGCGAGACCCATCGTGAGCCTGCAATGGACGTGATGGGTTTCGCTGCGCTCAACCCATCCTACGCGTCAGGCGTCAGCCTTCCCGGAGTTCGCTTCGCTCAATCCGGGCTGCACGATGGGGTTATCAAAAAATTCCCGGTCATTCCGGGGCGCGCGAAGCGCGAACCCGGAATCCAGACACGAGCTCGGCGTTTGCCTCTGGATTCCGGGTCTCGCCTTCGGCTCGCCCGGAATGACAGGTGAGGAGCCTGGGTTGAGCGCAGCGAACCCGGGGCAGGGCTCCATCGAAACATGGTCAGGCTTCAGCCTTCCCGGATTTCGCTTCGCTCAATCCGGGCTACACGATGGGGCTATCAAAAAATTCCCGGTCATTCCGGGGCGCGCGTAGCGCGAACCCGGAATCCAGATGCGATCTCCGCGCTCCGCGTTTGCCGCTGGATTCCGGGTCTCGCCTTCGGCTCGCCCGGAATGACCGAGGCAAAAGCCCCTGCACACACGGACGCTGCGTACCCGCCACGGACGCTCAGTAGCGGTCGTCGGGCGCGTCGATATAGGGGAAGGCGCTCAGCACATGCGGCGGGCGAACCGGCGGCGCGGCGCGCACGTAAGCCGGGCCGAGCTCGTCGAGCGTGTTGACGCCGACGAGGCCCATGTCGCGGATCATCTCGTCCTGCAACAGCTCCAGCACGCGGATGATGCCGTCGCGGCCGGCGGCGGCCATGCCATAGGCATAGAGCCGCCCGATACACACCAGGTCGGCGCCGAGCGCGATGGCCTTGAGCACGTCGGTGCCGCGGCAGAAGCTGCCGTCCACGATGACGGCGGCTTTGCCGTTGGCCGCGGCGACGACCTCCGGCAGCACGTCCATCGTGCCGGCGCCGTGATCGAGCTGACGGCCGCCGTGGTTGGAGACGTAGATCACATCGACGCCGTGCTCGACGGCGAGCTTGGCGTCCTCACCGGTGGCGATGCCCTTGATGACCAGCGGCACCTTGTACTTCTTTCGCAGCTTGTCGAACTGCGCCCAGTCGAGGCCCTTCTGATAGAAGGCGGAATTGGGCAGCCGCGCGGAAGCCGCGTGATAACGCTTGGAAATGTCGCGCTCGCGCCGGCTGTAATGGTGGGTGTCCACCGTCAGGCAGAGCGCGCCGAAGCCCGCGGCCACCGCGCGGTCGAAGATCGCCTCCACCCAGGCTTGGTCGCCGCGGACGTAAAGCTGGAAGATCTTCAGGCCATCGGGCGCGACCTTTCCGGTCGCCTCGACCTCGGGCTTGGCCACCGAGCTTTGGAACATCGGGCAGCCGAAGGCGCCGGCGGCGTCGGCCACGGCGGCGCAGCCGGCCGCGTCGAACCGCTCGATGCTGCCGATGGGAGCGAGCGCCACCGGCATCGCGATCTTGCGGCCGAGGAAGGTTGTCGAAGTGTCGGTGCCGTTGACGTTGCGCAGGATGCGCGGCCGGAACGCCAGCGAGTCGAGCGCGAGGCGGTTGCGCCGCAGGGTGGTTTCGGTTTCCGAGCCGCCGATCAGATAGTCCCACACATTGCGGTCGAGCTTGGCGCGCGCGGCCGCCACGAGTTCGTGCAGGCTCTGGAACCGCTCCCGGACCGGCTCGAGCGAAGGGCCGAAATCCTGGAGCGGCTTGGCAAGCGTTACATCGTTGACTGTCACATCGTTCAGCGTTGCGTCGTTCATTGCAGCAATCATCCGTTGATGAGCGCGGGAGCGCGGGTTTCAAGCGAAGCCAGCACGGCTTCAAAGGCGCCGATCAGATCGAGCATCTGATCGGTGGCGACGAGAAAGGGCGCGCGGCCCTCGATGGCGTCGGCGAAGGATTCGGCCAGCACTTTAAGCGAGTCGACATGCGCGTAGACATGCGTCTGCGGCGTCTCGCCGATGCGGCCGAGGATCAGCGTATCCTCGTCGCGCGCTTCGGCCATGCCCTTGGTGCCGAACACATGGACGCGCCAGAACATCGGCGCGGCGTGCACGGTCGCGAGCGTGCCGGTTGCCCCCGAGGCGAACTCCACCAGCACCGCCAGCGAGTCGCGCGGGTCGGGCGCAGGCTTTTGCTCGTAGAGCTTGGCATGGACGCTGCGGATCGGGCCGCCGAGGCCGATCAACGCATCGAGGATATGCAGGCCGGGACCGGAGAGTCCGCCGCCGGGCGCCTCGCGCGGATCGTCGCGCCAGCTGCCTGCGACGACGCGGGTCGAATGCTCGTTGGAAAAGTGCGCCTCGATATGCAGCACATCGCCCAGCACGCCGCTCTCGACCGCGCGACGAAGCTCGCGCATCGAGGCGTAGCACCGCTTGTTGTTGCCGGTCGCAAGCACCACGCCCGCCGCGCGGCAGGCTTCGACCGCGCGCGCGGCCTCCTTGCGCGTCAGCGCCAGCGGCTTCTCGCACCACACCGGCTTGCCCTCGCGTGCGACCGCCTCGATCTGCGGAACATGGAGCGAGTGCGGCGTGACCAGGAACACCGCCTGCACGGCTGGATCGGCCAGCGCATCCTCGAGGCTCGTGGACAGCCGCAGGCCGTGCCGGTCCGTGAAGGCGCGGACGTCGTCCGGCTCCTTGCTGACGCCGTGAACGAACCGCAGCTTGTCGCTTTTGCCTTGGACGGCGGTGACCAGCGCCTTTCCCCAGCGTCCCAGCCCGATGACAGCGGCGTCGATCATGGCGCCAACATCCAGCAAACGCGGGCGTCTGGCAACGGGTCGGACGCAAGGCGGGCGAGGCCGGCGCGCCCACGCTTGACCGCCGGCCCCCGGACGCCTTTGATCGCGCCGGGAAAATGCTTCCCTCGGAGGAGACGTTTGTCATGCTGACTTTGTATTACGGTCCCGGCGCGTGCTCGATGGCCTCGCACATCGTGCTCGAGGAAAGCGGCGAGGCCTACAAGCCGCAGCGCGTGGACCTGTCCAAGGGCGAGCAGCGCAGCGAGAGCTATCTCAAGCTCAATCCGCTCGGCCGCGTGCCGCTCCTGCAACTCGACAACGGCGAGCCGCTGGCCGAGAACACCGCGATCCTGCCTTATCTCGGCAAGCGGTTCGGCCTTTGGCCCAAGGACGGCCTAGCCGAGGCGAGGGCGCTGTCGCTGATCGGCTTCTTTGCGTCGAGCGTGCATCCCGCGCATGGCCACATCGGCCGCCCGGAGCGTTACACCGAGGAGCAATCGGCGCTGCCCGGCATCAAGGCGATGGGGATGAAGACCTTCCACGATTACTTGAAGCGCATCGACGGCATGTTCGCCGGGCGCGAATGGCTCGGCGATGCCTATTCGGTGCTCGATCCTTACGCCTTCGTCTTTTACGTCTGGGGCGTCCGCCGCGAGTTGCCGGTGGGCGAGTTGAAGAACTACACCGCGTTCAAGGACCGCATGACCAAGCGGCCGGCCGTGCAGCGCGTGATGGAGGACGAGAAGCTCAAGGTTTGACCTTCTTCTTTTCCTCCTCGCTGATGACGTCGATGGCGGCGCGATGGGCCTCATTGGCCGCGGGAATGCCGCAATAGAGCGCCACGAGCAGCAGCACCTCGCGGATTTCCTCCGGGGTGCAGCCGTTCTTCAGCGCGCCCTTGAGGTGTACGCGCAGTTCGGCGGGCCGGTTGGCCGCCGCCATCATCGCGATCATGGCGAGGCTCTTGACGCCAAGCGAGAGGCCCGGCCGGCTCCACACGTCGCCATAGGCGTAGGCGTTGATGATGTGCTGGAGCGGCTCGCCGAAATCGCCGAACGCCGCCATCCGGCTTTCCACGGCGGCGTCGCCGAACAGCGACCGGCGAAGCTTCAGGCCCTTGGCCGCGAGTTCGCGGACATCGGAAGGGTTGTCGTTCGATGGCGTCGTCATGGCTTTGCTCCGGCTGCGCGTCTGGCGGCCGATTCTAGAGTCCTTCGCCGTTCAATGGAAACGGGGAAGGACTCCAGGTTCTTGGTTTGAGGCGTTTTCTTCACGCGAACCGGGATCCGTTCGCTCGAGAACGCTCTACGCAAGCCGGAACAGATCGTCGCCCCATAATTCGCGCGCCTCGGCCAGGACCGGCTGGACCGCCGCGACGAAGGCATCGTGTTGAGCGGCATCCAGCTCCGCGATTTCGCCGCCCGTGGCTTTGATGGTGCGTGCCGCGGCTTCTTCTTCCTCGACATGCAGCCCGCGCTGGAACGTCACGGAATCCGCCACCGCCTCGCGCATGGCCTCCTGCAGGTCGGCGGGCCAGGCATCGAACGCCGCGCGATGGAGGAAGATCGGCCGGGAGACATAGAAGTGCCGGCTGATCGTGTGGAAGCGGTGGTGCTTGTGGATGTCGTAGGTGAGCGTGTTGGCGAGCGGGTTCTCCTGCGCGTCGATCGTGCCGTCCTTGATGCCGCGGATCGCCTCGGTCAGGTCCATGACCAGCGGCGTCGCGCCGAGGCTGGCGAAGGTGCACTCGTGGATTTTGCTGGGCAGCACGCGGATGCGGATGCCCTTGAGGTCAGCCGGCGTGTGGATCGCGCGCACGCGGTTGGAGATGTGGCGGAAGCCATTCTCGTACCAGCCGAGGATGCGGAAGCCGGTCTTGTGTTCGATGGCGCCGGCGAGGCGGCGACCGAGCGCGCCGTCGATGGCGGCACGTGCCGCTTTCGTGTCCGCGAACAGGAACGGCAGGTCGGCGAAGCTCAATTCCGGCACGCGCGCGGTGAGGTAGCTCGACGATTGGTAGCCGAGGGTGAGCACCCCGCTTTCGACCAGCCACAGGATGTCTTCGGCCCGATAGCCGAAGTCCATGATGTTCCAGACGTATTTGACATCCACGCGGTCGCCGAAGCGCGTCGCGAGGGTATCGCCGATGCGCTTCAGGGCGAGGCTGAAGCCCGTGGTGGGCGGCCCGTAGCCGCCCATGCGGATGGGAATGGGTTGTGTCATGCGAACGTCGGGCGACCGCGGTTGGAATCCGTGGACCGATTATTGCGGCTTGATGCCCTTGGCATCAATGAAGCGGGTCCAGTTTTCGATCTCGCTCTTGAGCTTGGTCTGCATCGGCGCGGCGGGGATGAAGCTCGGGGTGATGTCGAGCTTGGCGAGGCGCGCATCGAGCTTCGGGTCGGCCATCACCTTCGCCAGCGTTTGGCCGAGCTTGGTCTTCACGTCGGCCGGCATGCCCTTGGGGCCGAAGATGGCAAACCAGAACCGCAGTTCGACGTCGGCCGCCGGCACGCCGGCCTCCTGCATGGTCGGGACGCTCGGCATGGCCGCCGAGCGGGTGTGGCTCGTCACCGCCAGCGCCTTCACCTTGCCGCTCTCGACCAGGCCCTTCACGCCCTGAACCGAGGTGATGGTCATGGGCACATGGCCGGCCAGCACGTCGCCCATCGATTGTCCGCCGCCCTTGTAGGGCACATGCACCGCGTCCATGCCGGTCTTGTCCTTGAACACCTCGAAGTTGAGGTGAGACACGCTGCCGACGCCCGCCGACGCAAAGTTCATCTTGGTCGTGACCGTCTTGGAATAGGCCACGAGTTCGGCCACCGATTTCACCGGCACGTTGTTGGACACGATCAGCGCCGAGGGCGATGTCGCAAGGCCTGCGATCGCTTCGTACTGCGTCAGCGGATCGAACGGCGACTTGGTTTTCTTGTAGAGCGCCTGGCTGATCGCCAGCGCATTCTCGGCGAGCAGCAGCGTGTAGCCGTCGGGGTCCGACGAGGCGACGTGGTTCCAGGCGATGTAGCCGCTCGCGCCGGGCCGGTTGTCGATGACGACGGGCTGGCCGAGCGCCTCTTGCAGATCGTTGGCGATCTGCCGGCCGAATGTGTCGGTGGCGCCGCCGGGAACGAAGGCGACGACGAGGTGGATGGGCTTGTTCGGATAGGACGTTTGCGCCGACGCAAGCGGCAAGCCGATGAACGTCGCGCACAAAGCGGCGGCGGACCGCACGATAAGCTTGAGCATGACTCCTCCCCAGGATGGCCATCTGGTCACGACAACGGCCGCTTGGCGGCTCGAGGTTTTTGTCTGTCGAGCCTAGGTGGTTTTGCGCGGGCCGTCGCCGGGGGAGTTATGTCCTGGAGTTGGATCAGTCCTTCGCCGAGGACTGTTGGCGCCGGGGACTGTTGGCGCCAAGGACTGTGGCGCCAGCACGGTCGGCATCGAGGTCTAGCGGCTGCCCGGATGCGCTTGCCGGATGCGCTTGCCCGGCGCGCGGCCGGCACACGCCGTCGTGCGCATCGGGGCGGTTCGCGCTATCGCGCCGAGCCGCTGGTCCTGGGCCGCTGCCGCGTGTTGTGCGGAGGCCGTGACGTGCCGCCGCTGCCTTGCGTGGTGAGTTCAGGCAGATACTTCGCCAGCACGGTCGGGTCGAGCGTGGGGATGGCGCTGTCGGGCACGCGGTACCAGACCTCATCCTTGCCGAGCAGCGGCACGCCCAGATAGCCGCGGACGGTGAGCTTGCGGCCGTCGGGGCTGAGCTTCATCAGCGCGTGGTAGATGTTGCCGTTGCGCGGATCGAGGATGTTGCCGTCCTCGTATTCGAGGCCGTCGCGCTTCATGTTCCGGATCAGCGACAGGCCCAGCAGCGGCTGGTTCTTGCGGTCGTCGGTGCAGCGGCTGCAGACCTGGTTCGGCGGGTCGTCCGGGCGCGGAAACGCCTTCGCGATCGCGCCCTCGAAGATGTTGCCGGGGCGCTCGACGAACAGGAACCAGACCACCGGCTTGCCCGCCTCCTGCTTTTCCCAAAGTCCCGCAGCCGTCTGCTCCTCGGCACGGGCGCCTGGCATCGTGGCGGCGAACGCAACAACAGCCGCCAGGATTGGCCCGCAGATTGACACAGCGATTGACGCGGGGACCGTCGCGGAAACCAGGGTCGCCAGTTTTGCTCTCACGGTCGGAGATCCTTCTGTTTCTCCCACTCGGATCATACCCACTCGCTTTTCAATATGGCAGTTTCGGGGATGCCCGCACCACGGGTTGACAGAGCTTCGCGTGAAGATTGTGCCTCGCGCGAAGATTGTACAGACCTGTCGCAGGAACGCATTCCTTGGAGCGGTGTTATGGGATAGCAATGGGTTCCGTTCCGGCTGCGCCGGAACGGATGTTGCGATTGCGAGGTTGACGGACGAGGGCTGTTTTTCACCATTTTTTTTTCACTCGGCACGAGGTCCTGCACACCCATGCGATCCAGTCTTGCCTTGAGCAACTTGCGCGCCGTGGTGATTCTGATCGTCCTGGCGTTCCACTCGGTCCTGGCCTATCTCGCTTCGCTGCCCGCCGGGCCCTTCGGCTTCGACGATCAGCCGTATCGCTGGCAGGCGACACCCATCATCGATACGCAACGCTGGTTCGGCTTCGACCTGTTTTGCGCATGGCAAGACGTCAGCTTGATGTCGCTGATGTTTTTCCTCTCGGGCGTTTTCGTGCCGTCGAGCCTCGCGCGCAAGGGCGGGCGGACCTTCCTTTCGGATCGCTTCCTGCGCATCGGCGTGCCGCTGGTCCTGGTCGTCGCGCTGCTGATGCCGATTGCCTATTACCCATCCTATGCGGTGACCGCGATCGATCCAAGCGCCGCCGCGTTCTGGCAGCATTGGCGCGCGCTGCCGTTCTGGCCCTGCGGCCCGCAATGGTTCTTGTGGCAGCTCCTGGCGCTGAACGTGATCGCGGTCGCCGTATATCGGGTCGCGCCGGAATGGCATGAAGGCCTCAAGGGCCTCGCGCTGGCGGCGCGCAACCGTCCGGCCTGGTTTTTCGCCGCGCTGGTCGCCGTCTCCGCGCTTGCCTATGTGCCGCTGGCGCTGATCCATTCGCCGTGGGCCTGGACGAATTACGGTCCGGTTTCGTTCCAGCTCAGCCGCCCGCTGCATTATCTCGTGTATTTCTTCGCCGGCATGGCGGTCGGCGCGCATGGCCTGGAACGAGGGCTGCTGGCGGCCGACGGCGCGCTGGCGCGCAACTGGGCCAAGTGGCTGGCCGCGGCCGTGGCCGGCTTCGTGCTCTGGGCCGGGCCGACCTCGCTGACGAGGGGCGAGGGGCCGGCGCCGTTCGGCATGCCGCTGGCGTCGGCGCTCGGGTTTGTCGTCGCCTGCGCGGCGGGGTGTTTTTGCCTTCTGGCGGTTTGCCTTCGTTTTGCCACGGAGCGGGTGCGGCCCCTGGCCAGCCTGTCGGCCAACGCCTACAGCATTTACTTGCTGCACTACGTGTTCATCGTTTGGCTACAATACGCTGTTCTAAACGCCGGCTTGCCCGCCGCCGGCAAGGCTGCGCTTGTCTTTAGCGGCACCTTGGCGATGAGCTGGGCCGGCGCCGTGGCATTTGGCGGCGTGCCGTTCGGCGCCTATGCGGCGCAACTGAAGCGGTGGCTCACGCCCGCGAGCTTCTCGAGTCCCGCGCCCGCCAAATTGCTCAACCGGGACGATAGAACCGGGTGATCGTGCCGCCGGCCGGTGCCGGGTCGGCCCAATCGGAGGCTGAATTTCTCAACGATGCCGCTGGTTTTCACGCTCGCGTTCCGCAACCTGATTCACGATCGCCTCCGTCTGGTTGCGACGGTGATCGGCATCGTGTTCTCCATCGTGCTGGTGATGGTGCAGATGGGCCTCTATCTCGGCTTCGGGCGGATGGTCACCACCATGATCGACCACGCCTCGGCCGATCTGTGGATCGTGTCCACGGGCACCAAATCCTTCGAGGACCCCTCGCTGCTCGATACCCGCCAGCGCGGCCGGGCGCTCGCCGTCGAAGGCGTGGCCGATGCGATCCCGGTGGTGATCGGCTTTGCCGACTGGCGCATGCCGAGCGGGTCTTCGACGCCGGTGTTCGTGGTCGGATCAGACCTGCGCGCGGGCGGGCTTGCGCCCTGGAATATCGTCGAGGGTCGTCTCGAGGCGCTGTCCACGCCCAATGCCGTCGCCGTGGACCGCTCCTATTTCGGGCGGCTGGGGATTTCCGGCCTCGGCGCGCGCGCGGAAATCCGCCAGCAATCGGTGCGGGTCGCGGCCGTGACCAGCGGCATCCGCTCGTTCACCACGACACCCTATGTGTTCATGGACCTCGACCGCGCCCGCGCCCACACCGGCGTGCCGTCGAGCAAGACGACGTATCTCCTGGTCCATGTCGCGCAAGGCGCCGACGTGGACGATGTCCGCGCCCGGTTGACCACGATGCTGTCCGGCGTCGAGGTGCTGACGCCGGACGAGTTCCGCGACCGCAGCCGCGCATTCTGGCTGTTCGGCACCGGCGCCGGCGCCGCGCTGTTTGCCGGCGCGCTGCTCGGCGCGGTCGTCGGCACCGTGATCGTCGCGCAGACGCTTTATTCCAGCACCAAGGATCATCTGAACGAGTTCGCGACGCTGCGCGCCATCGGCTCGTCGCGCCGCTATATCTACAAGGTCATCATCTGCCAGGCGCTGCTCAGCGCCGTCATCGGCTTTGGCCTCGCGGCGCTGGTCGGCGCGCTCGTCGTGCATCTGACGGCGGCCTCCGCGCTGCCCATTGTCATTACGCCGACACTGTCGGTGTCGCTGTTTCTGCTGACCGTCTTGATGTGCGTGATCTCCGCCGTCGCCGCCATCATGAAGGTGACACGCATCGATCCCGCCATGGTGTTTACGCGATGACCGATGTTGTGATGGAAGCGGTGAACATCGCCAAGGTCCTCGGCAGCGGACCGGCGCAGGTGCGCGCGCTGAAAGGCGTAAATCTGACGCTGCGCGGCGGTGAACTGACGCTGCTGATGGGCCCGTCGGGAAGCGGCAAGACCACGCTGCTCTCCATCCTCGGCTGCATGCTGACGCCGACGGAGGGGACCGTCCATGTGCGTGGCGCTTGCGTGTCCGGCAAGGATTCGGAGACGCTCGCCAAGTTGCGGCGCGACCAGATCGGCTTCGTGTTCCAGTCCTATCATCTGTTCCCGACGCTGACGGCGCTCGACAACGTGCGGCTGGCCCTCGACGTGCGCGACGACCGCAACGGCAACGCCCGGATGCGGGCCAGGGAGGCGCTGACCAAGGTCGGCCTCGCGCACAAGACGGCGAGCTATCCGCGCCAGCTCAGCGGCGGCGAGCAGCAGCGCGTCGCCATCGCGCGCGCCATCGTCGGCAACCCGTCCGTGATCCTGGCCGACGAGCCGACGGCGGCGCTCGACAGCGAGAACGGCCAGGCCATCATGACGCTCCTGGCCGAGAGCGCCAAGGACGCCGAACGTGGCGTCCTGGTGGTGACGCACGATCCGCGTCTCCTGCCTTACGCCGACCGCATCATCCACATCGAGGACGGCAACATCGTGCGCGAGCAGTCGCGCGACGGAACGCAGAAACTCAGGGAAATTCTCGAAAGAGCATGAGCATGTCAAAAGGCAAAGCCGCCGTCGTCGCCGTCTTGAGCCTGGTTGTGATCGCGGGTGCTTACGCCGTGATCGGGCCGGGACAGAACGATGGCGCGCTTCCGGCGAACGCGGCCAACACGCAGCCGGACGGCAAGCGCTGGCTGGCCGTCGCGCCGGGCCGCGTCGAGCCGCGCTCGGGCACGGTCAAGGTCGTGTCGCCCGGCGTCGGCATCGTCCGCAGGGTGCTGGTCAAGGTCAACGACACGGTGTTCGCCGGCGAGCCGGTGATCCTGCTCGATGACGACGAAATCCGCTCGCGCTATGCGGCTGCCGAGGCGCAGGCGGGCATGCGGCAGCGGCTGCGCAACGAGCAGCCGACCTCGGGCAGGGCCGACGAGCGCCGCAAGGCCGAGGATGCGATGGCCGCGGCCGAGACGGCCGTGTTCAACGCGCAGACCGCCGTGGACAAGGCCGCCGTGGAATGGCGCGTCAGCGGCGCGCCAAGCTCCACGCTCACCGAGGCGCGCGCGGCCCTGGCGCGCGCCGAGGCCGATCTCGCCAAACGCCAGGCCGACCTGCGCGGGCTGCGCGACGCGCCGCTGCCGACGCCGCTCGAGGCGCAGGTCGCCTCCGCGCGCGGCGATCTGGCGCTGGCGCGCGTCAACCTGGAAAAGACCAAGGTCCGCGCGCCGATCGACGGCACCGTGCTGCAGATCAACATCAACCCCGGCGAACTGGCCGCGCCGTCGGCGCCGCAGCCGCTGCTGCTGATCGCCAACCTTTCGACGCTCAGCGTGCGCGCCGAACTCGATGAGCGCGATGTCGCAGACATCCGGGTCGGTCAGCCCGCGTCGGTGCGCGCCGATGCGTTTCCGGGCCGGTCCTTCGAGGCCACGGTGGCCTCGATTGCACCCTTGGTCGGTCCCGCGCGGCTCAACACACGCGGGCCCGGCAGCCGCAGCGATATCGACGCCGTCGAAGTGGTCGTGAACCTCGCCCAGCCCGGTCCGCTGGTGGCCGGGATGCGGGTCGATGTCTATTTCGCCCCGAGCGCGGCGGCGCAAGAGAAGCCGGCGCAGGACAGCAAGACAACCGAGGGCAAGGCCGCGCAGGGCGAGAGCAAGCCCGAGCATTAGCGGGCGTTGAGAACGCCACCGTCGTCATTCCGGGGCGCTCGCTTAAGCGAGCGAACCCGGAATCCAGACGCAAACTCCGATCTGCCGCTGGATTCCGGGTTCGCGAGCTCCGCTCGCGCCCCGGAATGACAAGACAAGGCAAGACACGCGCCAACACGTTTTTGCGCGCCAGCCCGGAATGACGGTGGTGCTTAGCGGTTCTTCTTTTCCGCCTTCGCGCGCCCCGCAATAGCGTCGCCCCACTTGGTTTCGATGGCGCGGGCCTCGTCGGCGGTGAGCGCGGAGGTCGGCGGATAGCTGTCCTTCCAGCCGAACGGCCGCACCGCTTCGATGATCGCCTTGGAGTGTGAACTGATGCCGGCGGCCTTCGTTTCCGGCGCGATGCGCGGATCGAGCGCCGAGCTCCAGGCGTTGCGCACGATGTCGATCTGCTCGGACGGCTCGCACCGCGTGGTGATCGCCCACATCACGTCGGCAAGATCGGAGGGGTCCACGTCCTCGTCCACCACCACGACGAGCCGGCCCATGTAGCTGTTGGCGGCGGCGATCAGTCCGGCGCGCTTGGCGTGGCCGGCGTAACGCTGCTTGAGCGCCACCACCGTCATCAGTTGCGCGACGTGCTGCCAGACGCCGACGACATCGCTGACGCCGGCCATCTCCAGGTTGCTCCAGATCGAGGCGGCGCGGAACGGCAGGCCGAAGTGGAAACGCGGCGGCTTCATCGGCGGCGAGCCGAGCAGGATCGGGTCGTCGCGATGATGCACGGCGCCGACCTGCATCACCGGGCAGGGGCGCGCATCGGCGGCGTAATAGCCGGTGAATTCGCCGAACGGGCCTTCCGGCAGCGTGGTCTTGTCCACCGGCAGCAACTCGCCTTCGAGGACGATCTCCGCCTGCGCCGGCAGCGGCAGGCCGGTGACGGGGCCGGGCAGCACCTCCATCGGCGCGCCCTTGATGGCGCCGGCGAAGTCGTATTCGGACTGCCCGTCGGGCAGGTACTCGAAGCCCGCGATGAACAGCGCGGGATCCTGGCCGCAGACCACGGCGACCGGGCACGCCTGTCCCTTGTCCCAATACTTGCGTGCGATCACCGCGCCGTGGCGGCCCGGATGATCGAACTGGATCGTCACCTTGTCGGGGCCGTGAACCTGCACGCGGTAGATCGAGGAGTTGATCCAGCCGCCGTCGGGATCGCGCATGATGACCAGCGCGCCCGAGCCGATATACGGCCCGCCGTCCTTGCGATGCCAGAACGGCGCGGGCAGCGGCGTCAGATCGACCTTGCTGCCGCGCATGGAGTTTTCCAGGAACGGCGCCTTCGCGACCTCGACCGGGCGATGCGGCGTCAAGCTCTGCCGCCGCTGCATCCACGCCTTCAACGCGTCGAGCGGCTTCAGCGACGGATCGATGCCGAGCGCGAGCGCCGCGCGCTGCGGCGTGGTCGTGGCGTTGGTGAACACGCGATAGCCGGGCGCGTGGCCCTTGATGCGGTCGAACAGCAGCGCGGGGCATTCCGCCGTGCCTGCCGCGACCTCGGTGATGCCGCCCAGCTCGAACTTGGGGTCCGCGCCGTCGATGCGCCGCAGCGCGCCCAGCTCGTCCACCTGCTTGATGAAGCCGCGCAAATCCTTGTAGATCAATGAACCCACCTTTGGCTGTCGCTCCACCTTAACCCACGGAGTCTCGCATGCGCTACATCGATGCGTTCTGCCACTTCAGTCCGAAGCGTTATTTCGAGGCGCTGGTGGAATCGCCGGCCGGGCAGAAGGACATCGGCAAGCGGGTGAGGGGGATTCCCGCGCTCTACGATCTCGATCTTCGGCTCAAGGTGGTCGATCAATTCCCGGATTACACGCAGGTGTTGTCGCTCGGTCTGCCGATGCTCGACCGGCTGTGGGGGCCGGACCAGTCTCCCGACATGGCCAAGCTCGCCAACGACGAACTGGCGGAGGTCTGCGCCAAGCACCCGGACCGCTTCGCCGGTTATTCCGCCGTGGTGCCGATGAACGCGCCGGAGGCGGCGGCCAAGGAGGCCGAGCGCGCGCTGAAGAACGGCGCGCACGCGGTGCAGCTCGGCACCAACGTCAACGGCAAGCCGATCGACGGCAAGGAATTCTGGCCGCTCTACGAAGCGATCGAGAAATCCGGCAAACCGATCCTGCTGCATCCCGCGCGCAGCCGCGAGATGATCGACTATCAGGGCGAGAGCAAATCGAAATACGAGATCTGCTCCGTTCTCGGCTGGCCGTTCGAGACGGGCGTGGCGCTGTCGCGCTTCATCTTCTCCAAGATCATGGACACCTATCCGAACCTCAAGATCGTTTCGCATCACCTCGGCGGCGTCATTCCTTATCTTGAAGGTCGCATCGGCCACAGCTTCGACCAGATGGGCGTGCGCACCTCCGACGAGGACTACGAGGGTTTGCGCAAGAGCTTGAAGAAGCGGCCGTTCGATTACTTCAAGGACTTCTACGGCGACACCGCCATCGAGGGCGCGCGCGCGCCGATGGTGTGCGGCATCGACTTCTTCGGCGTCGATCATGTGCTGTTCGCCTCCGATTGCCCCTTCGATAAGGAGAAGGGGCCGGGCTACATCCGCTCCACCATCGCTACGCTGGAGTCGATCGAGATGAAGCCGGCCGACCGCGAGAAGATCAGCTACAAGAACGCGCAGGCTCTGTTCGGCCTGACGTGACGCCGTCCGCCGCGCCAACGCGCCGCAGCCCGCCACCGGACCGGGTGCATCCGGTGGTGGCAAAAGCGATGGGAGCCGCTATCCTGGACCTCTCGTTTCAAGAACAGTTGAAAAGGGAGGGGCTCCATCATGCAACGCTCTGTCACTGGCGCGGGCTTGGGCGCGGCGCTGTCGGTTCTGGCTTTGGGCGGCTTGGCGGCGCCCGCGCAGGCGCAGGATTATCCCACCCGGCCGATCACGCTGGTGGTGCCGCTGCCGGCGGGAGGCACCGGCGATCTGCTGTGCCGCTTCGCCGGCGAGAAGGCCAGCGCCGCGCTCGGCCAGCAGGTGGTGATCGAGAACCGGCCCGGCGGCGCGAGCCGGCTCGGCATGGAGCAAGTGCTCCGCGCGCCGCCCGACGGCTACACGCTGCTCTGCTCGACGCAGCTCAGCTACAGCATCACCCATCTGATGTTCGCCAAGTCCGGCTTCGATCCGCGGCCGCTTGAGCCGGTCAGCGTGCTGGCGACCTATCCGCTCATCATCATCGTGCGCAAGGACTTCCCGGCGAACGACCTGAAGGGCTTCATCGCCTACGCCAAGGCCAATCCCGGCAAGGTCACATACGGCCACCAGGGCAAGGGCAACACCGGCCACCTGCTCGGCGAATTGATGATGCTCAAGGCCGGCTTCAAGATGACCGAGGTGCCCTATCGCGGCTCCGCGCCTGCGATCAACGATCTGCTCTCCGGCAACATCGACATGGTCCCGGACTATCTCTTGTCCAACAAGGGCAACATTGACACCGGCAAGCTCAAGCTGATCGCCGTCGCCGATACGCATCGGCTCAAGGAATATCCCAAGGTCGAGCGCGTCGAGGACACCTTGCCGGGCGTCACCTCGATCACCTGGATGGCGGTGTCGGCGCCGCCCAAGACGCCCAAGGCCATCGTCGACAAGGTGTCGGCGGCCATCGCCAAGGGCTTCAAGGAGGCGGACATGCAGGCGCGCATCCGCAAGCTCGAAGCCGAGCCGCGCGGCACCACGCCCGAGGAGATGCGCAAGATGATCAAGGAGAGCGAGGAAATCTGGGCTCCCGTGATCCAGGCGGCGCACATCAGCATCGAATAGCGGCCATGGCCGCATGACGGAAACGGCCCGCGCCGGGTGAACCGCCGCAGGCCGTTTTTTGTCGTCCTTGCCCCTTCGATCATTCCGGGGCGCTCGCATCCACGCGTGAACGCTGATGCGCGGCGTCCGGAATGACAGCGGCGAGGCGTTTGCGTCAGGCGCGCGCCTTGACGATCTTCTGCCTCTGGGTGCCCAGGCCGTCGCAGCCAAGCTCGACCACGTCGCCGACCTTGAGGAACTTCTGCGGCTTCATGCCGAGCGCCACGCCCGACGGCGTGCCGGTGACGATGATGTCGCCCGGCTCCATGATGAAATACTGCGAGCACCACCAGACGATCTCCGCGACGCTAAAGATCATCGTCTTGGTGTTGCCCTTCTGGCGGTATTCGCCGTTCACCTTGAGCCACAGGTTCAGGCTCTGCGGGTCCTTGATCTCGTCCTTGGTGGCGACCCAGGGGCCGATCGGGCCGAACGTCTCGCAGCCCTTGCCCTTGGTCCACTGGCCGGCGCGCTCGATCTGGAACACGCGCTCGGACACGTCGTTGCCGAGGAAGTAGCCGGCGACCACGCTCATCGCCTTGTCCTTGGCGAGGTAGCTGGCGCGCTTGCCGATGACGATGCCGAGTTCCACCTCGTAGTCGAGCTTGCTCGAGCCCTTCGGGGTGATGGTGTTGTCGTTCGGTCCGCAGATCGAGGACACCGCCTTGTTGAAGATGATCGGCTCGGGCGGCAGCTTCATGCCGGCCTCGGCGGCGTGCTCGGCGTAGTTCAGGCCGATGGCGATGAAGTTCGACGGCCGCGCCACGCAGGGGCCGAGCCGTGGGTTGCCCTTCACCAGCGGCAGCCGGTCGATGTTGGCCTTCTTGATCTTGGCCAGGCCCGCCGGCGACAGCGCCTCGCCGTCGATGTCTTTGACCACCTTCGACAGGTCGCGGATCTTGCCGTTCTTGTCGATGATGCCGGGCTTCTCTTTTCCGGCCGCGCCGAAGCGGACGAGCTTCATGGGTTGTCCCCCTTGTGTGAGTTGATGAGGTTGATGGATGGGTGTGAAGGATGGCGCATCATGCGTTTTCGCGCGGATTCGAGCAAGCCGCGGATGCGGCCTGCCCCTTTTCGCTCCGCCTTCGCGGCGCGGCGCATCAGAACGCGCCGGGGAAGATGCCGCCGTCCAGCAGCAGGTTCTGCCCGGTGATGTAGCCGGCGTGCGTGGAGCACAGGAAGGCGCAGGCGGCGCCGAATTCATCGGGGTTGCCGAGGCGTTTCGCCGGCACCGTGGCGGCGCGGGCCGCCGTCGCCTGCTCGACGGTGATGCCCTGTTTCTTGGCGTGGGCCTCGTTGTTGGAGCGCAGCCGGTCGGTGTCGAACGGCCCCGGTAGCATGAAATTGATGGTGACGTTGTGCTGCGCCACCGAGCGCGCCACGCCGGCGAGAAAGGCGGTGAGGCCCGCGCGCGCGCCCGACGACAGGTCGAGGCCGACCAGCGGCATCTTCACCGAGCCCGAGGTGATGTTGACGATGCGGCCGAACTTCTTCTTCACCATCGGGTCGATGGCGCGCTGGATCAGCTCGATCGGTACGATCATGTTGCCCACCACGCCGTCGATCATCTTCTGGCGGTCGAGGTCGCGGAAATCGCGGAACGGCGGGCCGGCGTTGTTGGCGACCAGGATGTCGGGCTCCGGGCAGGCGGAAAACAGCGCGGCCTGGCCTTCCTTGGTCGAGACATCGGCCGCGACCGCGATCACCTTGGCGCCGGTCTTGCTGCGGATGTCGGCCGCCGTGGCGTCGAGCCGCTTGGGATCGAGCCCATTGACCACGACCTCGCATCCGGCCTCGGCCAGCCGCATGGCGCAGGCGCGCCCCAGGCCCCGGCTCGAGGCGCAGACGATGGCCTTGCGGCCGGCGATTCCCAGATCCATTCCAAATCCTCCGTGTTGGCGGCGCGCATCATAGCGCATGCCGTCCCGATGTCGCATCGGAGGTTGGTGCCGTATGAGCGGACTTTGGGCTGCCAAAAACGCGCCCGCCGCCGCACCCCGGTTCGCGTCGCTAAAACCCGATTCCCTGGAAGCGGAACATATTCTAGCGTGGTGCGATGACGACCGATACGCCGACGCTTCCCACCGCCGCCGATGTTGACGCCGCAGCAAAGCGGCTCGCGGGCGTCGCGGTGCGCACGCCGCTCCTGAACTTTCCCGTGCTCGATGAACGGCTCGGCGCGCGGGTGTTCCTCAAGGCCGAGATTTTGCAACGCACCGGCTCGTTCAAATTCCGCGGCGCCTACAACAAGATTTCCGCGATCCCGGAGGATCGCAAGGCCGCCGGCGTGGTGGCTTATTCGTCGGGCAATCACGCGCAGGGCGTGGCGCACGCGGCGCAGCTTTGCGGCATGCCGGCGGTGATCGTGATGCCCTCGGATGCGCCGGCCGCCAAGCGCGAGCGCACCAAGGCGCTGGGCGCGGAGGTGGTGCTCTACGACCGCGACAAGGAGGATCGTGCCGCCATCGCCCGCGACATCGCGGCAAAGCGCGGCGCGGTGCTGGTGCCGCCGTTCGACGATCCGCTGGTGATCGCGGGGCAGGGCACCATCGGCCGCGAAATCTGCGAAGACCTGTCCGCGCTCGGGCTCATCCCCGACATTGCCGTGGTCGGTGCGTCGGGCGGCGGCCTGATCGCGGGTATCGCGCTCGCCATGAAGGCGCGCGTGCCGGACGTGGCGCTCTATAGCGCCGAGCCCGAAGGCTTCGACGACACCATGCGTTCGTTCGCGAGCGGCCGGCGCGAGCGCAATGCGCGCATGAGCGGCACGATCTGCGACGCACTGATGAGCGACACGCCGGGCGCCATCACCTTCGAGATCAATCGCAGGCTCGTCGGCGCGGGCGTGGCCGTGAGCGACGCCGAAACCGGCTTCGCGGTGGGCTATGCGTTTCGCGAGTTGAAGCTCGTGGTCGAGCCGGGCGGCGCGATCGGTCTTGCCGCGCTGCTTGCGGGCAAGCTCGACATCCGCGGCCAGATCGTGGTCGGCGTGCTTTCGGGCGGCAATGTCGATGCGGCGCTGTTCAGCCGTCTGATCGGCAGCGTGTAGCAGCGGGCGCACTCGCGCCAGCGAGCAAAGCCGGAATCCAGAAACACGGTTCGAGTGCGCCGCTGGATTCCGGGTCCGGCCTTCGGCCGTCCCGGAGTGGCGTGGGGACGTTGTGTGCTTTTCGCGCGGCGCCCGGAATGACCGGGAAGGGCGTCCTAACTGAACAGCGCGATGCGCTCGTCCTCGCTCATGGCGCGCAGCGGCGCGAGCGGGTCGCGCGGCGCGTCCTCGGCCTGCGGCCGCTCGGAGGAGGCGGACTCGCCCGGCTCGCCCGGCGCGGTGTGCGGCGCGGCCGTCGGATCGGCTTCGCCCATGTCGCTCTCGCCGCTCTGCGCAGTCTCGCCGTTCGCAGGCGCTTCCGGCGTCTCGGATGGCGCGGCCGCGTTCAGCGCCTCGACCATCGCCTTCAGCATCGAAACGGTCGGCACGTCTTGAGGGTCTGCGCCGGGCGCGTCCGCGCCGGTGTCGTCGCGGTGCGACGCGGCGTTGTCCGTCGCCGTATCCTGCGGCGTGTCGTGGTGCTGCGCGTCGGCGGCCGGGCCGAGCTGCGATACCACGCCCGAGACGGTGGGAACCTGGTCGGGCTCGGCGGCTTGCGGCGGCGCGGGCACAAAGCCGCCGCCGGCGATCTCCAGCATGGCGTCGATGTGGTGCTCCAACTCATCGAGCATCGTCGTGGCGGCGCTGTCGCCGGAGGCCGCCGTCTGCGGCCGTTCGGCCTTGGCGCGGGCGACGGCGCGCGCCATGTCGGCGAGCCCTTGCCGCAGGCGGCTGAGCGCGGCGCGCTCCTCGCGGATGGTCGTCTCCATCCGCGCCAGCGCGTCGAGGATCAACGCCGTATCCTGCGCCACGTCGTGTGTCGTGCCTTGTTGTGCCGTGCCTTGCGTCGTGCTTGCCGTCATGCCCGCGCCGGTGCCGGCGGGCCCGGCAGCCGGCTCTCCCACCCTCAAACCTCTTGATAACGATGGACCGGGCATCGGCTCAATCTGGGCTCGACCGGAGGGGTTGCGATAAGCTGTTCGGCTGCGAGCGCGCCCCTTCAATCTGCACGATTGCTCCAGCGAGGCAAACCGATCGATGGCCGGGGCGTCCCAGTTCTCCACCGATCACTTCGTCCTGAAATTGGGGCTGTTCTACGCCGCCTATTTCGTGTTCGCCGGTGTCCAGTTGCCGTTCTTTCCGGTGTGGCTGGAGGCGCGCGGGCTCGATGCACGCACCATCGGCCTGGTGGTGGCGGTGCCGACGCTGGTGCGCATCGTGGCGACGCCTGTCGTCACCCATCAGGCCGACCGGCGCCGCGCGCTGAAGGCGGCGCTGGTGATCGTGACCGCGGCGGCGACGCTTGGCATGAGCCTCCTCGGCGCGATGCAAGGCGCGGTGGCGATCATGCTGGCGCTCGCGGTGGCGGCGTTCGCTTATGGGCCGGTGTTGCCGCTGACCGATGCCTATGCGCTGAGCGGGCTCGCCACGCGCGGGCGGGCCTACGGCCCGGTGCGGCTGTGGGGGTCCGTCGCGTTCATCGCCGGCAATGTCGGCGCGGGCGTTCTGCTCGGCTGGCTTGCGCCGGGCGACCTGATCTGGGTGATGGTGGCGGCGCTTGCGGTGTCGGTGGCCGCCGCGGCCGCGCTCGCCCCGCTCGACGCGCCTGGCAAGGTCGCGCCGACAGGGCCGATGCCGTCGCCGGAAACGCTGCTGCGCGATCCGGCGTTCCTGGCGGTGGCGCTGTCGTCGAGCATGGTGCAGGGCAGCCACGCCGTCTACTACGCCTTCTCCACGCTGGAGTGGCGCGCGGCGGGACTCGGCGGCACGCTGATCGGCGTGCTCTGGGGGCTCGGCGTGTTTGCGGAGATTTTGCTGTTTGCGTTCTCCGGCCGTTTACCGGCATCGCTGCGGCCGACCGTTCTGCTCGCGCTCGGCGCGGTCGGCGCGTTGATCCGCTGGGGCGCGATGGCGTTCGATCCGCCGGTCGCGGCGCTGCCGGCGTTGCAGATCTTGCACGGCGCGTCGTTCGGCGCGGCTCATCTCGGCGCGATGGGATTCCTGGCGCGCGGCGTGCCGCGCGAGCTTGCCGCCACCGCGCAAGGCTTGGTCGCGACGTGGTCCGGCATCGTCATGGCGACGGCGGTGGGCGTATCCGGCGTGGTCTATGCGGCGTCGGGCGCGGGCGCGTATCTGGTCATGGCGGCGATGGCGGCCTTGGGCCTAATCGGCGCCGTGATCGCGGGGCGGTTGTGGCGCGCATGAGCGCCTTGCCGATCAACGCGCGCGGGCGCTCGCGCGCCAAACTGCGCCGTGCGGCGTTGCTCCGCGCGACGCTCTGCGATGCGAAGCCTCGCCGCCGCACATCGGATACATCGCCGCCAGCTCGCGCCCGCGCAGAAACTTCATCTTCGGCGACAGGCCGCCGCGCGAGGTGATCCAGCGGCGCACATGCTGCGGATAGATCTCCCAGAGCGCCTGGGTGCCGGCGGAGCTGGTGACGCGGCGGCCGTGCGGCCCCGGCATCCACGCCGCGTGAAAGCCGAGCGTGGCGCGGCGCGTCACGCAGATGCGATCGCGCGGCACGATGCCGAGCACCAGCGTGCAGGCCGACAGGCAGGCGCCGTCGATCACCACGCGCTCGCCCGATGCCCTGACTTGAGTGAACTGATCGACGTAAGCGCCGATCCGCCCGCCCACGTCGTCACTGATCCGCATGGTTGCGGAAGCGCCCGTCGCCGTCAGCACCACGGCGATAGCGGCGATCAAAGCTGCGCAAGCCCGCATGACCCCGACTCCCCCGACCTTGGCCAAAACAGCCCTGTTCAAGACATTCGCGATTTAAGCCGCTTCCGATTTGAGCAACGAACCGCGACCGACGGAAGCCTAAAAATGCGCACCGCGACCAAGGCCCGCATCCTCGTTGCGGCGGGGCCACAGCGCGCAGGCGGTTCCATGAGATCGTATTCCTTCATGCGCTATGTGGTGTCGCAGGCGTTCACCCGTTTGCCGCGCCGGCCAGCTTGACCATCTCAGCCCAGAGCGGCAGTTCCCTTGCGATCAATCCGGCGAAGTCTTGCGGCGTGCCGGTTTTCGGCAAGGCATGGAACCGTGTCAGCGTCCGGCGCGCCTCCTGTGTTTCCGAACCCTTGTTAATGGCGGCGTTCAGCGTTGCGATGATGCCTGGCGGCGTGCCGCGCGGCGCGACGACGCCGACCCAGGCGTCGATGACGAAATCGGGGAAGCCGCTTTCGACCAGTGTCGGCACGTTGGGCATATCGGGCCAGCGTTCGGCGCGCCCCACGGCCAGCGGCCGCACCTTGCCTTGCTTGGCCAGCGGGGCGAGCAGCAACATGCCATCGATGGAAAACTGCGTGCGCCCGCCGAGCAGATCGGTCACCGCGGGCGCGGAACCCTTGTAGGGAATGTAGGTGACGTTGAGCCCCGCCTTCACGGTGAACAGCGTCGCCAGAAGGTGCGGAGGCGTTCCGAGTGATGCGCCGTAGTTGAGCTGACCCGGATGGGCTTTGGCGTAAGCCACGAACTCGGCCACGGTGTTCACCGGCACCGAGGGGCCGGCCACCATCATGTGCGGCAGCAGCGCCGTGGTGGCGATGGGTGTGAACGCCTTCAACGGTTCGAGATGAAGACTCGGATAGAGCGAAGGAGCGATGCCGAGCGAACCGGACGAAGCGTAGAGCAGCGTATAACCGTCGGGATCGGCGGCGGCGACGGCCTTGTAGGCAATGGTCGCGCCGGCTCCGGGCCGGTTTTCCACGATCACCTGCTGGCCGAGGTGGCTGGCAATATGGTTGCCGGTCAGTCGCGCGATGGTATCGACAGGGCCGCCTGGCGCGAACGGCACGATCATCTTGATCGGCTTATCGGGATAGGATTGCGCCGTGGCGGGAGCCGCGAAGCCTGCGCCGCATACGATACCGCCGGCCAGCAGCGCGCGTCTGCTGATCATCGCATTCTCCCTGAGAGACGTCCTCGTGGCGGTTCTGAGTGCCGCCTGCAGCGAAGCTTAAAGCATGGGCCGGTGCGTTGGGAACGCCGTCCGTGGCCGTGCGTCGCCCGTTTATGGCGAGCCGGTTTTAAGTCGCGGGTGGAACGCGAGGGCGAGCTTCGCTGGAAGACCCTTCAGCCCCACAACGCGGGTTCCGGCGGATGCACGAGGCTGCCGTCGTAACGCAGGCCGTCCGGTCGGTCCTTGGCCAAGAGCAGCGGCCCGTCGAGATCGACCACCTGCGCCTGCTGCGCCAGCAGGATCGCGGGCGCCATGCCGAGCGAGGTTCCAACCATGCAGCCGGCCATGATGCGCAAGCCGTGCCGCTTTGCGTCCTCGGCCATCGCCAGCGCCTCGGTGAGGCCGCCGGTCTTGTCGAGCTTGATGTTGACCGCGTCGTAGCGCCCAACGAGCGCGGCGATGCTGTCGCGGGCGTGCGCGCTTTCGTCGGCGCACACGGCGATGGGGCGAACGATGCGCTCCAGCGCGCCGTCGTCGCCGGCCGCAAGCGGCTGCTCCACCAGCGTGACGCCGGCCGCGGCGCAGGCCGCGAGATTGGCGGCGAGGTTTTCCTCGGTCCAGCCTTCGTTGGCGTCCACGATCATCTCGGCTTGCGGCGCTGCCGCCCTGACCGCGGCGATGCGTTCGGCATCGCCGTCGCGCCCGAGCTTCACCTTGAGAAGCTTGCGGGACGACGCGGCGCGCGCCGCCTGCGCCATCGCCTGCGGCGTGCCGAGCGAGATGGTGAGCGCCGTCACCAGCGCGCGCGGTTCCGGCAGGCCGGCCAACGCCGAAGCGCGCCGGCCGCTTTGCTTGGCTTCGAGATCCCAGAATGCGCAATCGAGCGCGTTGCGCGCCGCGCCGGGCGGCATGGCTTGTTGCAACGCGATCCGGTCGAACCGGCCGGACGCCAGGTCTTTGCCGAGCGCGCCGATGGCGTCGGCGACGCCGCCCACCGTTTCGTCGTAGCGCGCATAAGGCACGCATTCGCCGCGGCCGCGATGGAGGCCGTCGCTCAATTCAGCGACGACGACCTGCGCCTCGGTCTTGGCGCCGCGGCTGATCGCGAACGAGCCGGCGATCGGCCAGCGTTCGGTGCGGACGGTGAGCGACAAGGGCAGGGGCATGAGAACTCCACGATCCTGAGGCCGGCACCCGACCCGCGTCTGGATTCCGGATCGCGCGCCGGTGCGTGCGTCCGGAATGACGGCGGAAAGGACTTACCATTTTCCGGGGCGCGACGTTTTTCGCCTCGGTCATTCCGGGGCGCGTGCGTAAGCGCGTTGATGTGCGTCTTCCACGCGCTATGGCACGCGAACCCGGAATCCAGAGGCAGGCTCAAGACCTGCTTCCGGATTTCGGCACCATCGTTTGCCTAGAGTCCTTCACCGTTTGATGGAAACGGTGAAGGACTTGAGGTCGTTGTTTAAACGCGTTTTCTTCACGCGAACCGGTATCCACTTCGCTCGAAAACGCTCTAAAACAAAACGGGCGCGCCGTTCAAGCGCGCCCGTCTCTGTCGTTGCAATGCCGGGCGGCTATTCGCCGAAGCGGCCGGCGGCGTGGGCGAGCATGGTGTAGACCTTGCCCGTCTCCGAGGTGAGGTAGGTGCGCGCCACCACCTGGCCGCGGTCGTCGCGCGAGACTTCCTCAAGCAGCCGCTCGAACTCGCCGATGTAGCGGTCCACTGTCTGCTTGAACTCGCGGTCGCCGCGATACTTCTTGCGGATTTCGTCGAACGTCTTCTGGCCCTGCATGGTGTAGAGGCGCCGGGTGAAGACGTTGCGCTCGCCGCGCTTGTAGCGGTCCCACAGCTCGGCCGCGGCGTCGTGGTCGATCATCCGCGCGATATCGACCGACAGCGAGTCGAGCGATTCCAGCGTGTGGTGCGTCGGACGCTCCTCGGCGGCCGTTTCCGGCTTGGAGGCGCGGTGCAGCAGCTCGGTGAGCCAGCCGCCGCCGCGACCGGCGCCGCCGCCTTGGCCGCCCTGGCCTTGCTGCGGGCTGAGCGAGGGCGCCTCGGCGCGGCGCGGCGCGCGCGTATTACCGGTGATGTCGCCGCGCGGCATCGGCCGCGACGGCGGGTCCATCCGCTCCGGGCGTGCCTCGGCGCGGCTGTTCGCCACCGCGAGGGCCGGCTGCTCGGCCTGGCCGCGGCGCACCGGCTCGACGGCATCCATGCTGCGGCCGTGGCGGGCGACGATGCGGTTGAGCTCGGCCAAGGCCTCGATCTGATCCACCAGCACCCGGCGCATTTGCGCCGCGCTGTCGGCCGTCTCCTGCGGCAGCTCGAGGATGCCCTTGCGCAGCTCGCTGCGGGTCTGCTCCAGCTCGCGCTGCATTTCACCCGCCATCTGGCGCATGCCTTGCAGCGTCTCGGAGAAGCGTTGCGTGGTCTGGGTGAACAGCTCGTGCGTCTCGCCGCTGTGCTGCGTGTAGATGCCGTGCAGCAGTTCGCTGGCGCGGCGGCGCTCCTCCTCGAGCGTGCGGGCGCCCTCGGCGCTCGATTCCGCGACGATGCGGGCGATCTCGCGGGCGCGGCCGGTGGCGCCTTCGAGCGACTCGTCGAGGAGCGTGGAGAACCGCTTCAGCCGCTGCTCGATATCGTCGGTGCGGCTGTCGAGGGCTGCGACCAGCTCCTCGATGCTGGAGCGACGCTCGGCGAGGTTTTCCTCGGTGCGGCGGTTGCTCTTGTCGATCAGCGCCACGGCCTCCGCGAGGCCGCGCCCGTGGGCGTCGAACTGCGTGGCAAGCTGGCTCAGGTCGGTCAGCGCCTTGTTGGTGATGGCGTGGAACGAGGTGATGTGCTGATCGACCTGGCTGCTGGTGACGCCGCTCTTCTCCGAGATTTCGTTCATCGTGGCGACGAACTCGGCGGCGCGGTTCACGAGCGTGCTCTCGATCGCGCTCATGTTCTCGTGGGCTCCGGTCAGCACCTCCTGCAGGAGGATGTTGGCCTCGCGCAGGCGCTCGAACAGCGTCGTGGTGTCGGAGCGCAGCAGGTTGTGCGTCTCGCGCATCTCCGCGACGCTCGCCGCGGTGGTCTGCTTCGACCGCTCGATGGCGGCGGCGGAGCTTTCCTGCAGTTCCTTCAGCGTCTGGTTGACGGTGGTGGTCGCGGTCTGGCTCGCCTCGTTGACGAGGCGGGCGATCTGCTCGCTGTTGTCCATCATCGTCCGCGTGAAGGTGAAGCCCTGCGCTTCGATCATCTTCACCGCGTTGTCGGTGGCCTTGCTGACTTCGGAGCTGAACTCCTTGCTCTTGCCGCTCAGCGCGGCAAGCAGCGTGCTGGAGTTGGAGTCGAGCACCTGCGTCATCTCGGCGGCGCGGGCGCCGACCTGCTGGCTGATCTCGTCGGCCTTGCCGACGAAATTGCGCGCCACTTCGGCGCTGACGCCGAGCAACGTGCGCTCGACGTCGCTGGCGTTCTGCTTGAGCACGTTGGTGACGCCGGCCGAAACCGCGTTGAGCGTGCGTTCGATTTCCGCGGCGCTCTGCTTGACGAGGTTGGTGGCGCCGGCGGTGGCCGCCGCGATGGTGCGCTCGGACGCCGAGGTGGCGTTGCCTACGGCCTGCTCGGCCTCGGTGCTGACGCGGCCGACGGCGGCGATGGCCTCGGCCGAGTTGGTCTTGATCGTCTCGGCCAGCGCCGTCATGCGGCTGTCGAGCGCGTCCGCGACCGCCTTGGTGCGGGTATCGATGTGCTCGTTGATGGCGTCGACGCGGCCGACCCAGAGGTTCTCGAACTGGCCGACGACCTGCGTCAGCGCGCGCCCGGTTTCGCCGGTGACGTTGGCGATGGTGCGCTCGGCGGTTCCCGTGATCTCCGTCAGCATGCGCTCGGCGTTGCCGCTGGCGGCGCCCAGCATCTGTGCGGCGTGCGAGGCATTGGTTTCGATCGTGCTGGCGATCTGCTCCATGCGGGTGCCGAGGACTTCGGTCACCGTCTTGGTGCGCGCCTCGATCTGGCCGGAGATCGTCTCGGTCCGGCCGATCCACAGATTCTCGAAGTGGGCGAACACGCCGTTCAGCGTGCGCTCGGTCTGGCCGGTGGCGTTGTTGAGCGCCTGCTCGGTGGTGGCGGCGACCTGCGCGGCGGCGCGCTCGGCTTCGCTCACGGCGTTGCCGAGGGTCTGGGCGGCGGTGGCGGCGACCTGTGCGATGGTCCGCTCGGTTTCGCTTGCGGCGCCGGTGAGCGTCTGCGCCGACGTGGCGGCGACTTGCGCGATGGTGCGCTCGGTTTCGCTTGCGGCGCCGGCGAGCGTTTGCGCCGAGGCGGCGGCGACCTGAGCGACGGTGCGCTCGGTTTCGCTTGCGGCGCTGGCGAGCGTTTGCGCCGAGGCGGCAGCGACCTGAGCGACGGTGCGCTCCGCTTCGCTCACGGCGTTGCTCAAGGTCTGCACCGTGGACGAGGTGAGGGTGGCGACCGCGCGCTCCACCTCGCTCACGGCGCCGCTGACGGTCTGCGTGGCGTTGGCGCTGGTCAGGCCGAGGGCCTTGGTGGCGGCTTCGGTCGCCTGGGCGAGGGTGCGCTCCACGTCGCCGACGGCGTGACTGACCGTTTCGGTCGCCGTGCTGCGGACCTGGGCGATGGTCTGCGCCGCGACGTTGGCGCTCTGGCTCACGGCCTGCATGGCGTCGGAGGACGCGCGGTTCAGCGACTGGATGCTTTCGCTGCTGACCTTGCCGAGCGCGTGCGCGGCCTCGTCACCGGCCTTGGCCAGGCTCTGCGAGGCTTCGGTGGAGTTGGCCTTGATCGCGTTGGACAGGTGTTCGAGCCGCGCGTTGAGCGCGTCGGCGGCCGCCTTGGTGCGGACCTCGATCTGCTCGGTGACGTGCTCGGCGCGGCCGACCAGAAGCTGCTCGAAGCGGCCGATGCGGGTGTCGAGATTGTCGGCCACCTCCTGCGCGCGGCTGCCGAGCGTGGCGTTGACCTCCTCGATCTTGGACTCGATGGTTTCGGCGAGCTTGCTGCCGCGACTGTTGATGATGCCGGTGACGTCGCCGATGCGCTTGTCGAGCGCGGTGACGACCTCCTTGCCGCCTTCCGCCAGCGTCTTGGCGATGTCCATGACGCGCGAGGAGAGGGCATCGTTCAGCGTCTGGGTGCGGCTGTCGAGCGCCTCCTGGAAGCGCGCCAGCCGTTGGTCGAGCGCGGCGGTGACCTCGATGGACTTGGTCGAAACGCGGCCGTCGAAACCGTCGATATAGTCATGCATCGCGGTCGAGACTTCGGCGGTGCGCTGGCCGAGGCGTTCGACCAGTTCGCCGCCGTAGATCTTCACGGTGCGGTCGAACTCGGCGAGATGACGGGTGATGAGGTTGCCAAGCGTGGAGGAGTCACGGGTGATCTTCTCGGCAAGCTCCGAGCCGCCGTGGGAGAACATCTGCTCGAAGGCGGCCAAGCGCGCCGCCAGCATTTCGCGCACGGAATCGCCTTGCGTCGCGACCGTGGCGGCGAGCTGCTCGGCGTTCTCGCGGAAGGTGTCGGCGACCTTGTCGCCGCGGGCGATGATCGTCTCGGTGATGCGCTCGCCGGCCTGCTCCAGCTTGGCAACGACGTCGCCGCCGCGCAGGCTGAGGTCGAGCACCAGCGAGTCGCCGGTGGATTTCAGCGTCGAGTTCACCTCGTCGCCGCTGGTGGCGATCGATTCGGCGAGCCGGCTCGACGTATCGAGCAGCGTCTCGGTGATCTGCTGCGAGCGATCTTCCATCAATTGCACGACGGATGTGGAACGCTGCGCGAAGCCCTGCGTCACCTCGTCGAGGCGGCTTTCCATCATCTGGCCGAGATTGGCCGTCAGTTCGGCGAATTCCTCGGTGATGTGGTCGGTCTTGAAGTTCAGGCTCGCGGTCAGGCGGTCGCTGGCGCTGGCGATGGCGTGCGCCGTCTCCTGGCTTGCCTGCTCCAGCCGCTCGAGCAGATCGCCGCCGCGCTCGCCGAGCGCGTCGATCATGGAATCGCCGGCGCGGCCGAGCGCGAGCGTGATGTGCTCGCCCTTCTCGGTGAGGGCGGCCGCGATCTTCTGCGCGCTCTCGTGCACCTTCTCGGCGACGTGATCGCTGACTGAGGAAATATCGTGCGACAGGTCGAGATGGACGCCGGTGATGGCGTTGCGCACCTGCTCGGCCTGGCCGACCAGCGTGTCGCGCTGATGCGCCAGCGTCTCGAGCAGGCCGCGGATGCGCACTTCGTTGTCGTTATAGGCGCGTTCCAGCGCCGACACTTCGTTGGCGACCAGCGCCTCCAACTCGGCGGCGCGCGCCAGAGCGCGCTCGACGCCGTCGCCCATCGCCGCGACCTCGCGGCGGATGGCGTGGCCGACGGTGACGATGGAGTCGCGCGCGACCTCCTCGGGTTCGGCGAGCTTCATGGCGACGTTGGCCATCGACTGCGCGACGATGCGTAGCTCCTGCGAACGCCACACCATGTTGGCGACGACGTAGAAGAAGACGATGGGCGCCAGCAGGAAGCCGGCAAGGCCGATCATCGCCGGGATTCCGGCCGTGCCCTGCGTCAGCACCGCCTGCAGGTCGGGCAGGAACAGAAGGGCGAGCACCAGGCCGCACGCCATCCACACCGCCGCGAACACGGTCGCCACCACATAAGATGTCTTGGACGGGCGGCGCTGCAGCGATTGCAGGATTTGGCCGATCGACTGACGGTCGTCGTTGGCGGCGCGCCCGAGCCGCATGTCGTCGTCGCCCGGCGTGGCGCTTCCGAACAAGCCTTTGTCGGCATCGGACGTGCGGATGGACCGTTCCGCGGATGAGCCGTGATGGTTGTCGGCCGTCTGGTCGGCCGCCCCGAGGACCTCCTGGATCGCGGTCAGAGTGCTTTCCGTCGGATCCTGCTTCTTCGGATAGTTCGCCATGTCGGCCGTCGCCTCACTCGTTACATTGGACTCCCGGCCGCCGTCCGATTGTTTGCCGCACCCGGCGTCGGCCGTCTGTCAGTGGTCGTCTAACCTTTGTTGGCGCCCCCGCTGCCAATCAGGAGCGTCTTTATGGGACCATTCCCGGAGAGATATCCGGGACTCGTGAATGTTTTCACAGGAATGTCCACGACCCGCCCGTCCGTTGGTCACCCATCCTATCGGCTTGGCACTTCAAAAGAAACGAGACGGGTAAGACTTTTTTAATCATCGTTAATCGGCCAAGGCCGCAGCCGGCCGCGCCATTCCGATGTCTCGTCGCAAGCCCAAGCCCCATGGGCATTCTGGCGTCGTCAATGCGGCGACGATGAGGCCTTGCGATGCCGGCCGGCGGTAAGACTTGTGGCAAACGCCGGCAGGGCACCGTTAACCAGCCCGGCAAAAGACCGAGGCGTTCCGGCGGCCCGGCGCCCGGCTTTTACCCGGCTTTGGTCGCGGCAGGGTCATGGTGCCGGGATAAGGCATGAACGCCGAATAACGATGTCGAGGGGAGATCCGTCGTGAGCGCGCTTGCAAGGGTTGCCGCAGAAGTCGCCGATCGTTCGTTGTCGCAAGAGACACGACGAGAGGCACGAGAGGCCGCGATCGACATCGCGCATCTGTCGCGCATGACGCTTGGGGAGCGGAGCCTGGAGCGCGAGGTGCTGGCGCTGTTCGACCGGCAGGCCGATATGCTGCTGCCGCGCATCCGTCTTGGCGAACCGGCGGTGGCGGCCGCAGCCGCCCACACGCTGAAGGGGTCGGCGAACGGCATCGGCGCGTTTCGCGTGGCGCGCGCGGCGGAGGCTGTGGAACGGGCGGAGGGCGCCGCGATTGCGGCGGCCATCGACGCGCTGGCGGCCGTCCTCGCCGAGGCGAAGGCTGAAATTGCACGCCTGACCGCTCAATAAGCCGCCGGAATCGCCGGCGTCACCTTGGCCGACGCCGCTCTGGCGCAGGCGGAGCCGACCCGCTAGAAGGAGGTCGCCCGGCCGTCCGGCCGGACCCTTCCCCGACGGCATATACGGCTCATGGTCAAGATCACTTACATTGATTTCGCCGGCTCCGCCCGCACGGCCGAGGCCGATGTCGGCGCGACGGTGATGGAAACCGCGATCAAAAACGATATCCCCGGCATCGACGCCGAATGCGGCGGCGCCTGCGCCTGCGCGACGTGCCACGTCTATATCGACGAGGCTTGGCGCGAGAAGGTCGGTAGCCCGACGCCGATGGAAGAAGACATGCTCGACTTCGGCTACGACGTGCGGGAGAACTCGCGGCTGTCGTGCCAGATCAAGGTGACCGACGATCTCGACGGCCTCGTCGTGCGCACGCCGGAGCGGCAGGCGTAAGCCGGTCCATCGTCCATCGTTATTTTGGGGTGTGTCGAAGGCGCGGCGACAGCGGTCACGCGCTGTTCAGCTTCCATTGGCTCAGCCGCGCGATGGCGGTTTCGGGCAGCGGCGTGGATTTGCGCGTGGTCTTGTCCATGCACACCAGCGTGGCGCGGCCGGCCGCGCAGCACACGCCGTCGCGGAAGATCGCCTGCGTCGCCTTGAACGAGGAGCGGCCGAATTCCGTCACGCCGGTGCCGATGGTGATCGTGCCCGGCCAGTGCAACTCCTTGATGTAATCGACCTCCATGCGCACCATCACGAAGGTCAGCCCCGGCACGCCGATGCCGAGATCGGGCGTGCGGAACATTGCAACGCGCCCCGTCTCGAAATAGGTGAGATACACCGCCTGGTTGACGTGACCCTGCGGATCGAGATCGCCGAAGCGGATGTTGTCGGCGATCTGGTGCGGATAATCCGCAAGTTGCGGCGCGGGCTTGCGCGCTCGCTCGGATGGCTGATCGGTCACGGACGAGTGTCTCCTTTTGCGTGACCTTAGCTAGCGGGGCGGAACCCGGGCCGGCAAGGGGGCGCGCGGGTGCGCCCCGGCACGGCGGCCGGAGCGGCGTTCCGCCGCAATTACCCCTTTCCGTGCGGGCGATCCCCGGCTAGACAGGCGCCGGCAATAAATCCCGCAAAATCGGCAAAAGTAGATCGTTTCTCATGAGTGATCCTATCAAGACTGACGTGCTCATCATCGGCGCGGGCCCGGTCGGGCTGTTCGCGGTGTTCGAGCTGGGCCTGCTCGATATCAAGGCGCATCTGGTCGATATCCTCGACAAGGTCGGCGGTCAGTGCGCCGAGCTTTATCCCGAGAAACCGATCTACGACATTCCCGCGATCCCGAAGATCACCGGGCAGCAACTGACCGATCAACTCATGGAGCAGATCAAGCCGTTCGGCCCGCAGTTCCATCTCGGCGAGATGGTGGAGACGATCGAGCGCATCGGCGATCCGCTGTTCCGCGTGACGACCGACGCCGGCAAGATGTTTGAGACGAAGGTGGTGGTGATCGCGGCCGGCGGCGGCTCGTTCCAGCCCAAGCGCCCGCCGATGCCGGGCATCGAAGCCTATGAAGGCAAATCGGTGCATTACGCCGTGCGCAAGATGGATGCCTTCCGCGACCAGAAGATCCTGATCGTCGGCGGCGGCGACAGCGCGCTCGACTGGACGCTCAATCTTTCGCCGGTCGCCAAGCATGTCACGCTGCTGCATCGGCGCTCGGAGTTCCGCGCCGCGCCCGACAGCGTCAACAAGATGATGGCGCTGGTGAACGAAGGAAAGATCGATTTCGTGCTCGGCCAGGTTACCGGCCTCGAAGGCGCCGACGGCCAACTCACCGCCGTCAACGTCAAGGGCGCCGACGGCTCGACGTTCCATGTCGCGTGCGACGCGATGCTGCCGTTCTTCGGTTTGACGATGAAGCTCGGCCCGGTTGCCAACTGGGGCCTGAAGCTCAACGAGGATGTCATCCCGGTCGAGACGGAAGCGTTCGAGACGAGCGAGCCCGGCATCTTCGCCATCGGCGATATCAACACCTATCCGGGCAAGCTGAAGCTGATCCTCTCCGGCTTCCACGAGGTCGCCCTGATGTCGCAGAAGGCGCACCGCTACATCTACCCGGACAAGAAAGTGGCGTTCCAATACACCACGTCCTCGACGAGCCTGCAGAAGAAGCTCGGCGTGAAGTGACGCGGCGCTCGGCCGTCGTTCCGGGCTTGCTCGCGAAACAGGACTCGGTGCTTGCCGCTGGATTCCGGATCGCCGCTTTCGCGGCGTCCGGAAGGGCGGCAAGTGGTTTGCTTAAAGCGGCTCGCTTCAAGCGGCTCGCTTATTGCGCCGGTGCGGCTTGAGGCGGCGCGCCGCCCGGCAGCGAGGGCACCGGGAGGCTCGGCAAGCTCGGCAGGCTTGGCGCGTTGGGGAGCGATGGCGCGCCTTGCGGCAGCAGCGAGGGTGGCGGTAGCGGCTGCGCCACCACCTCCGGCGGCGCTTTCAGATGAAGCACCTCGCGCGCGCCGGGCAGCGTCGCGTCGGCCATTACCGCGTGGCCCTCGGCGCTCGGATGGAACGCGCCGCCGTACACCGCCGACAGCGCGCCCCACGTCGCGTCATGGATGTTGCTCGGCTGCATGGTGGCCGGCAGGCCGCGCGGGAACGTCATGGCGGTGAAGTAGCTGTCGTTCGCGGTGCGGATCCAGCGCGCGCGCGACGCATAAGGCAGGAACTCGCTCGGCGAGCGCGAACAGGTGAGCGGCGCGGTGGCGGCTGTCGCGAGGTCGGATTCGAAACTCTTGCCCTCGATCGAGAAGCAATCCTGATCGAACGGCGGATCGTCGGTGCTGCGCGCGCAAAAGCCGTGGTCGGCAAACGCCGCCTGATGTGCGTCGATGAAGGTCATGCGGTCGGTGTCGGGGTTGGCGCATTTGAAGCGGCCTTCGCAGCGCGCCAGCGCCTTCATCTCCGGCAGGAATTTGCGCAGCACGAAGTCCGTCACCTGCCGCAGGCGCTCGCCGTCCGCAGTAAAGGCGGGATGCACGTCGAGGCCGTCGCGCCCGCCGGGGCAGGGCGCGCCGTCCGCCATCGCCGGGTGGCCGTAGGAGACGTAGACGACGCGCGACAGGTCGCCGCCGACCAGCGGCTTCAGCGCCGCGCGCAGCTTGACGAAGCTCGCCGGCAGGTCGCGGTCGAGCAGCCGCTGCGCTTCGGACACGCTCGTGATGAGGCCGCCCTGATTGAACAGCACGCGCTCGACGCCTTCGGTGATGATGACGTTCGCCACCAGCCCTGAGAACTTGATGTCGTTGGCGCCGACGGTGAGCAGGATCAGGTCGAGCGCGCGCTCGGGGTTCTGCTTGCGCGCGCTGGCGAGCATGTTGGTCAGTTGCGTGATCTGCGAGGGCACCGTCGTGGAGCAGCGCCCGGTCAGCGGGCATTCGCTCGCGCCCTGCGAGCCGAACAGGCCGGCGCTGATGGCCGCGCCGCTGCAGGCGAGCGGCAGGAAGGTGACGGCGGCCTGCTTGTTCTCGATGGCGAGCGCGAGCGCGGTGCGCATCTGGTAGCCGTAGAGCGAGCGGTGACAGGCCGCCGACATCCAGCGCGCGCCGCGGCTGATCCAGTCCGCGGTCGCGGCGGCCGAACCCGCCGGGTTGCTGTCGCAGGCCTTGTCGCCCTGGAAACCGGCGCGGCTCGGCCGGAAGTATTCGCCGCGCGCCGGCCCCAGGAATCGCTGGAAGCAGAACCCTTCGTCGGCCAGCGCGATCGGCCGGTCGGGATTGCCTTCGCCGGAGGCGACCGAGTCGCCAAGGCCGGCGATGAGGAGATCGCGCACCGCGATTTCGGTCGAGACGCTTTCGACGGTGCCGTCCGGGCGGGTGATGCCGACGGCGGCGATGGTCGGCTTGCCGTAGGCAACACGCTGCTGCACCGGCTCGGTGCACGGCGCGTTCACCTGCTTGGGCGGAATGGTGCCGTCGTCGAAGCTCCAGTTGCAGGTCGCGCCGGGCGGAACGGCGCCCGTGAGCTGCGCGACGATCACATGGCTTTCGGGCGAGAGATAATTTTCGCGCGTGCCGTCGCGCAGGCAGGTTTCGACGAGCGAACCGGATGCGCCGACGCACAGATGATCGACGATATTTTGCGCCCAGCCGCGCCCGCCGGCTTCGCGTTCGAGCAGGCGCTCGGCGGCAAGCACGGAGCCCGCGCGGCTCGCGGCGACCTGGCGCTGGAAATCCGCGTCGCGGCGGAACAGGCGGAAGCGGTTCTTCACCTCCCAGGTGACCTGGATCGCGGCGGCGCCGGGCGGCGGCGCGGCTGCGCTTTCGGCGGGCGCGCCGGGCAGCGGGCTCAGCGGCTCTCCGGCCGGCATGCCGGTCTGTGCCCCGGCGCGGGGCGTGAACGTGGTTGAAACGAGGAGGGCGGCGACAGCCGCAAGGACGAGAGTGCGCATCACGATCCAAACGCTTGACGGGGCTCCATAGCACCGAATGCGGCTTTATGTAGCGTCGTGGTTTGCGGCGGAAATTGGAGGGATGACGGCTCCGGTTGCTTCCCCTTTTTTCGGGAATCGCGGTCAGGCCGCAGGCTGTTGTGCCGCCGCGGGACGGGGACGCAGCGCGTAGGCCCGATAGCAGGCCAAAAGCACGACGAGCGGGGCGAGCCACACCAGGCGCGCGCCGTAGCGGTCGTGCGGGTTGGCGAAAATCCCGCAGACGGCGGCATTGCCGAGAAGCGACAGCGCCGTGACGGCGGCGAGGCGGCTCATATCGGCGAAGGCCTCCGCACGCACCCCGAACATCGGGCCGCCCGCGCGAAACGCCCAACCCATGATCGGGATCAGCAGCAGCATCGCCGCGAACGCGATGGGGCGATGAATGTCGTTGATCGCCTCGAAGCCGATCTCGCCGCGTTGCTGGCGCGCCGCGCGCATGGCGGGCACGGCCCGCGGCGTGAACTTCTGGACGATCGCGTAAGTGTGCCAGATGGTGTTCACCACGCCTTCGCCGCTGCCGACGCGCACGAGCTGGCGCACCACCGCGGCTGCCGCCATCTCCGCCTGCCACGCCGGATAGGCGCGCAAGCTGTCCTTGACGATGGCTCCCATCTCGCCGCCGAGCCCGGCGAAGCGGCCGAGGCGGTCGAACACGCTGTTGCCCCAGAAGAATTCGTCGGCGTCGGTCGGCAACTCGTGGCGGTGCGCGCACAGCCGAAGCTTGGCATTCGGGCAATGCTCGTCGAGATAGCGCGTGACGATGCCGTCTTGCAGCATGCGGCCGAACGACAGCGCGATGCCGCCCGGCGTCCAGACAAAGCGGCCCGAGGTGATGAAGTTCGCGCTGAGCAGCATCAGCGCGCCAAGCGCCACAGCCGCCGCGCCGCGCGCGATGCCGCCCCCCGAGCCGATGCGGACGAACGGCCATGCCAGCGCCGCGACCAGGACGAGCCCGGCGGTGACGGCAAAGGTCGCGCTATGGGTTGCCGCCGCGAACGCGATCAGCGCCACCAGGGCGATGCGCTCGAAACGGCCGAGCGTGTCGTCGGCGAACACCAGGAGATAGAGCGCGATGACGGCAAGTCCGGCGAAAATGTCGGTGAGGAGGATGCTGGCGAGCCAGGGCAGCGTGGTGAGGGCGCAGAGCAGCGCGGTGGTGGCGAGCAGCACCAGCGGGCGGCCGCCGAAGCCCTGCGCGCGCAGCAGAAGCGCCAGCACCCAGACCGTGACCAGCGATTGCGCGATCACGACCGGCCAGAAATCCGGGCGGGCGAACAGCACGAGGAACAGGCCGTAGACCGTCGAGCGGCTCGGCACCAGGTAGCCCTCGTACCAGCGTGCGAGGTAGCCGCCGGTGTCGTATTGCAGCAGCGGGAAGCGGTTCCAGATTGCCGGCGCAAGCAGTATGACCGACGCCGTCGCGGCGGTGCCGATACGCAACAACAGGCCCATCCCGCGTTCCCCCGGCCGGTCCGGTTTTTCAAAGCCCATCCGGTATCCAGGCCCACGCTGTCATCGAGTGCGGGCGATGAACCGCGGGTGAATAGCGGCGGGGTGCGGCATTTTGGCGGACGGACCGGGGTGCTGTTGAGGCCGGATCGGGGCAGCCGTCGCCCAGGCATCCGTGAATCCCGGCGTTGTCGAGGCCGCCGTTCGCGATCCCGCGGGCTGTGCTGTGCGTGGCTGGCGGGGCTCGGCAGTGGTTTGCGGCCGCGCGTCGTGCGATGATCGGTTATGCTGGTTTCTTTCTTTCGCGAATTGAAATCCGCCGGCGTCCCGGTGACGCTGCGCGAATACCTCACCTTGATGGAGGCGATGGACCGCAACCTGGCGAGGCGGCGCGTCGAGGATTTCTATTATCTCGCGCGCGCGGCGCTGGTGAAGGACGAGCGCAATCTCGACAAGTTCGATCGCGTGTTCGGCCACGTCTTCAAGGGCCTCGAAACCATGGGCGAGGCCGCGTCCGCCGAAATCCCCGAGGATTGGCTGAGGGCGCTGACGGAGAAGTATCTCACCGAAGAAGAAAAGCGGCAGATCGAGGCGCTGGGCGGCATCGACAAGCTTCTGGAGCTGCTGAAGCAGCGCATGGCCGAGCAGAAGGGCCGCCACCAGGGCGGCAACAAGTGGATCGGCACCGGGGGCACGTCGCCGTTCGGCAACTCCGGCTACAATCCCGAAGGCATTCGCATCGGCGGCGAGAGCACGCACCGCCGCGCGGTGAAGGTCTGGGACAAGCGCGAGTTCAAGGATCTTGCCGACGACGTCGAGCTTGGCACGCGCAACATCAAGGTGGCGCTGCGCCGCCTGCGCAAGTTCGCCCGCACCGGCGCGCCGGAGGAACTCGATCTCGACGGCACCATCAAGGGCACCGCGCACAAGGGCTATCTCGACATCCTGATGCGGCCGGAGCGGCATAATTCGGTGAAGGTGCTGATGTTCTACGACATCGGCGGCTCGATGGACTGGTACATCAAGGCGACCGAGGAGTTGTTCTCGGCCGCGCGCGCCGAGTTCAAGCACATGGAGCATTTCTACTTCCACAACTGCCTTTACGAGCGGGTGTGGAAGGAGAACCGCCGCAGATTCCAGGAAACCACGCCGACCTGGGACGTGCTGCACACCTATCCGCACGACTACAAGGCGATCTTCGTCGGCGACGCTTCGATGAGTCCCTACGAGATCGAGGTCGCGGGCGGATCGGTCGAGCACTTCAACGAGGAGGCCGGTGCGGTGTGGATGGAGCGCATCGTGCGCACTTATCCGGCTTGCGTCTGGCTCAATCCGGTGCCGGAAACGCAGTGGGAGCACACGCACTCGATCCGGCTGATGCGCCAGCTCATGGGCGGGCGGATGTATCCGCTGACGCTGGACGGCCTCGACCGCGCGATGCGCGAGTTGGTGCGCTAAGCATTCGCCGCGCCGGGGGTCCCGCCTGCCGGAAAGCCACTGGGAGTAAAGCACCTGGGGATGACACGGTTGAGCGTTGAATATTCGTGCCGCCAGCCCGGATGTGCGTCGGAATAATCGCTGAAGAACGCAAACAGCAATTCCGCGGCCGGAAGGTAGGGGCGCGTCACGTAGTTTTCCGCCGCGAGACTGTCGCGCAAATCGCGAACCCGCCGCTGCAAATCCTGCATCGAAGCCGCCCGCGCCCCGGCGGTTTGCGCCGTGCCGGCGTAAGCCTTCGCAGCAACGAGAACCTCGTGCGCGTTCTTGCAGGATTGCGGGGCGCGCTGCTCCAGCCGTTCGACGAGACGCTTGAGGGTTGCGGGCGAGGGCTCCGACTGATGAATTCTGATGCTCATGAGGTGTGTTCTCGATACGCCTTCATGAAAGGCGGCGAAGCGGGTGAATCCGAGGCGGAGCGGATCGCGCGCCCGGCGTGAAGAATTGATAGGTTGGTGAACCGATGTCCGAATCTCCCTCCAGGCCCATCCAGATCTATGTCGATGCCGACGCCTGCCCGGTGAAGAACGAAGTCTATCGCGTGGCGGAGCGGCACGGGCTCAAGGTTTTCATCGTCAGCAACAGTCCCATCGCCGTGCCGCGCGAGCCGTGGATCGAGCGCGTCGTGGTCGGGGCGGGGATGGACGCCGCCGACGACTGGATCGCCGAGCGGGTGGGGCCCGGCGATATCGTCGTCACCGCCGACGTGCCGCTCGCAGCCCGCGGCGTGAAGGCCGGCGCATCTGTCGTCGCGCCGAACGGCAAGCCGTTCGACGACGACAGCATCGGCATGGCGCTCGCCACGCGCAACCTGCTGCACGAGCTTCGCGGCGCGGGCGAGATCACCGGCGGTCCGAGAGCCTTCGCGCCGCGCGACCGCTCGCGATTCCTCTCCGCGCTCGATCAGGCCATCGTGCGAATCAGGCGCGCCGATTCGCGGGCGTAACGGCCGTGTATCGCGCCGGGCGAGGCCGGGCGCTGTGCATAGAATGTGGCGAAAATCGACGCTTTCGTTTTAGCGGCACGCGTGAAACGCCCGATTTTGCTTGTGCTTTCTCAATCGCGCATCCGTCGCGGTGAGGTTTCGTTAACCATGCCGGTCCTGCCGCGGCATTTCGAATTCAAGTCGTCGGATGCGTGACTACGGTGCCAGACGACGTCGCCCGCAACGGCGCACGCGAATGGAGAACGGTTCGATGCCGGAGCGCGATCCCACCTTCGAGGCGGACAGGATGATCACGACGTTGACCGGCTTCATGGTCGTCGCGCTGGCGTTGCTGATCGGCTTCGGCCGCGAGACGGTGCTGCGCCACAACGCGCCGCCCGCCATCGAGGTCTGTCACGTCTCGGCGACGGCAAACGACCACACGCCGCGCGCGTGTCGCGGCGGCGATTGTCCGGCATCGGACGTTGCCGCGCGCGAGCAGGAGAGAATGTCCGCGCCGCCGGCTGGCCTCGACGCGGTGTGGCGCGCGCTGCGGGCCGGAGCGGGGTGACACCGCTCAATCTGGGCGCCAAGGCGTTGTTATGAACGCGAGTTGGATCACGTCCCGAAGACAAATGATGTGTTGGAGCAGGAGCCCGATGGCGAAGGCTGCGCTATGGCCTATCGTCGCGACGTCTTTGCCTATTGGGGAAGCCGACTGAAGCCCGCCAACGCAATTGAAGTGTCGTTCTTGCTTGGTCAGCCCTTATTGAAGGGAGGGGCTCAAATGTTGACCAAGTAGGGTGCAATAACGGACGGGCCCGACGCTGCGTTACCGCGTTCAAGGGAATCAACTCGTATATAATTTCCGCGTTCAAGATTGCATGCTTGAGGCACCGATCTGCTGAGGTCGATTGTAGCTGATGCTATTGCGGATTGTCTTGAGTCTGGAAAGCGCAAGGTCGCTGCTGGCGGTGACGATTGGCGCTGCGATCATGGACAAATATAGTCAATTGTGGCAATTGAATCTCCGGACGATCTGTGCCGGCCCGAATGCATGAGTAGCAATCCCGCCAAGACCGATGCCGTATGCCAGTCAGTCAAATGTGATTGGCCACAATGCTGTGCCGATGGCTGCACGCCTAAAAGCCGAAATATCAAATCGTCGCGGTCGCGCACCTGAATAGTATTTTCAGTTTACACCGACGCTGGGTGGTTATGCCCCCGAGCGATGAAAGACCAATTGAACCGGAGAGGATCGTTATGTGGTTTCGTAAGGATGATCCGAGAAGGCAGGTCATCGATGCGCTGCCGTGGCATCATCAAATCGATTTCGGAGATGGACTCCTTTCAAACGGCAATGCCAAAATCGAAGTTCTTCGCGCCCAGGCAGAGATATATTTCTCTGGTGGTATCGAAGGGAAAACCGTGTTGGATATCGGCTGCTGGGACGGCTTCAATTCGTTTGAGGCCGAGCGCCGTGGCGCAAGCAGGGTTCTAGCCACCGATCATTTCGCATGGTCGGATGCCTGCTGGGGCGATCGAAGGTCATTCGATTTTGCAAAGGAAGCCCTCAATTCATCGGTCGAGGTTATGGATATCGACCTGGCTGACTTGTCCGTAGCCACGGTCGGTCAGTTCGATATCGTTCTTTTTCTCGGAGTGTTCTACCACCTCAGAAATCCGTTCGCAGACCTCGAGCGCGTCGCTAAACTCGCGAAAGAAACCCTGATCGTCGAAACTCATATGGATGCGCTCGATTACCCGAGGCCGGCGATGGTCTTTTACCCGACGAACGAACTTGCGGGCGATCACACCAACTGGTGGGGACCAAATCAGGCCTGCGTCGAAGGGATGTTGCGCGACGTGGGCTTCCAGAACATCACTTTCACGGTCCATCCGATGTACGCAAATCGCGGCATTTTCCACGCGCATAGAAAGGCTTAAAGCGCCCTTCTGTGTCCTGGCGTAAACATAAGCCGTAACAGCAGCGGATGCTGACACGCCACCAGTGCCACTGAAGACACCGTGTCACTGACGAAGATCAAGCCATCGTCGCCACGTTCGATTGCATGACGGCCCTGCCGATCGTATCGACTGTCATGCTGCGGCGTGAATTGAGGATACGCGAAGCGCGCGCCATGCCCTGGGCAAGACTTGGGACAAGACCTGAGGCAAGACCTGGGGCAAGACCTGGGGCAAGACCTGGGGCAAGACCTGGGGCAAGACCTGGGATGGCGTTATCCCATTCTTCGCGGCGGGCTCGTCGGCAGGGCCTTCGGCGTGCGTGCGGAGTGGGAAGCGAAACCTGTTCGGAAGCGACGCTAAGTCGCAGGCCGGAATGGCATATTCCGGTGGCGCCCGCCGTGCGGTGGCTTGATTTGTGCACAGGCGTATCGAACATTGACCCCTGAACTGCAATGGGGGCGATACGATGCGTATCCTGGCTGTCTATCTTATCTGCGTGGCTATCGGGCAGGCGCTTTCCGTGGCCATTGGGTTGGCTCTCGATTCCTATTCGCCGTCGATCGCGCTGACCACCTTTATCGTGATCTATTTCACGATGTACTGGGTGGCGTGGCGCGTCGCGCTGTTGATCGTCGATCGGCCATCGAAAGCCGCTGCGGCGGGTTGAACCGGCGGCGCTTGGCGTTTGGCGCGCTGACGCCGCAAGACGGCGTCTCGCAACAAGACGGCGTCTCGTAACAAGACGGCGTCCCGCAACGATCGCATCGAGACTCGCCCCGATCTTGTCGGGTCGAGCCTCGATGGTTTCGCGAACGTGTGCCGTTTGGCTCGAATGCTCCGAGGCGAATCGAGTCTTAAGGGCGCGTCATGCCGCAGTGGCGTGACAGCGACACGGCGAGATCGAGCAGCGCCTCGTCGCCGCCGACCCAGCCGATGAACGACAGCCCCACCGGGCACCCGCCCACGGTGCCGATGGGGATCGACACCTGCGGCAGGCCGCCGAAGCCCGAGACGCAGGTGAGTCGCATGACGCGCACGCGGAAAGACTCCAATTCCTCCGCCGTGCTTTCGATCTTGGGCGCGATGCATGGCGCCGACGGCAGCGCCATCACCGTGCCGGGCGGAATCTGCGCGCGGATGTGCTCGCGCGCGGCGGCGTGGATTTTGCGCGCGGCGTCGGCTTCCGCCTTCGTGACCTTCGCCGCGATCTGCATGCGCTCGGCGATGCCGGGGCCGAGGCGAGGGCGCTTCTCCTCGATGAAGCGTCCGTACACCTGCCATGTCTCGTAAGCCTGGATGATGCGCAGCGGCTCGCGCCAGGCGTCGAAGCCCTCCGGTGCGATGCGGATCGGCTGCGGTTTGGGCAGCGCATTCCCCGCGGCGGCGAGGGCGTCGCGCAGCAGCGCAGCCACCGCGTCGTCGGCCTGCTCGAAGCAATCCTCCGCGATCATAAGTCGGTCGATGGCGGCGGGCGCCGCCGCGCCGCCGAGCAGCACCGGGCCGACCTGGCGGAACACGCCGGGCGTCGCGGCAAACCACCCCACGGTGTCGAACGAGCGCGCCATGTCCATCACCCCGCGCGTATCGACGCGGCCGTGCGTGGTGCGCAAACCGTAGAGGCCGCAGAACGACGCCGGGATGCGGACCGAGCCGCCGGTGTCGGAGCCGAGCCCGATGTCGCAAACGCCGGCCGCGACCGCCGCCGCCGAGCCGCTCGACGAGCCGCCGGGCAGGCGGCCCGGCGCGCGCACGTTCGTCGGCGTGCCGTAGTGCGCGTTGACGCCGGCGACGCTGTAGAAGAACTCGTCGCAAATCGCTTTGCCGATGATGGTCGCGCCGGCGCCGAGGAGCTTTTCCACCGCGGCGGCGTTCGCGGTCGCCGTTTGTGCGTTCGCCAGCCAATCCGGGTTGCCGCCGCCGGCGCGTTCGCCCGCGATATCGACCATGTCCTTGACGACGGCGCGAAGACCCGCGAGCGGGCCGCGGCTTGCGCCGGCGATGGGCGCTTTCAGGTCGTGGGGAACGAAGAAACCGGACATATGCTGTGCCTTTCGACAATCGTCATCACCAGGCCGCGCCAAGGCGCGTGGCCCGGTGATCCATGATGAAAAGAAGAAGATGGATCGCCGGGTCAAGCCCGGCGATGACGGCCGGGTGTGTCGTGCGTATAGCTCATTGCCTCGCGTTCCGGCCTTGCGGCGTTGAAGTGTACCAGTCGAGAATCTTTTCGCCGCTCCAGCAGGCGACGCCGGGCCGCGAGAGGATGTCCTCGAAGGCGCGCTCGACATGGCGGATGCGATGGGTTTGGCCGGCAAGGAACGGATGCACCGCCACCGACATGATCTTGGCGCGGTCCTTCGATTCCTCGTACAGGCAATCGAACGAATCCATCGCGCGGCGATAGAACTCCTCCGACGGATGACTTTGCAGCACCATCATGACGATGTCGTGCAGCTCGAAATTATACGGCAGCGCCACCATCGGCTTGTGCGTGGTCTTCAGCGTCACCGGCTCGTCGTCGAGCACCCAGTCGCCGATGTATTCGATGCCGGCTTCCGACAGATAATCGACGGTGTCGAAGGTCTGCGTCAGCCCCGGCCCGAACCAGCCGCGCGGCGGCCGGCCCCAGAACTTGCCGACGATGTCGATGGCCTTGCGGATGGCGGCAGGCTGATCCTCGACCTTGTGCATCGGAATCTGGTCGTAGCCGTGGGCGTTCAACTCCCAGCCGGCCTTGGCGACGGCTTCGATCACCTGCGGATAGGCTTCGCAGGCGCGGCCGTTGACGGTGACGGTCGGCGTCATCTTCAGCCGCTCGAACACGCGCTTGAGCCGCCAGAAGCCGACGCGCATGCCGTATTCGTGCCAGCTCCAGTTCGGGTGGTCGGGCAGCATCGGCTGGCCCTGCGGCGGCGTGATCACCATGCGCGCCATCGGCCGCGAGATGTCCCATTGCTCGAGCGACATCAGCGGCCAGAGGATGAGGCGAAGGCCGTCCGGCAGCTTCAGCGGTGGGCGGCTTTCGATGGGGGAATACGCAAGGCGTTCGTGCGGCTGCATGATGAATTCCGGGTCTTGATAGGGCGCCCGCTAACGTGTCGCGGCGGTCATCGGCTGTCAAACCGGGCAGCGCCGGCGACCGCGCATCGCAAACGCCGGATTCGGCGGTACGGACCTACGACTTCGGGCGGATGATCTACCCCTTGTGCGCAGCCTGTGCGGGGCGGGGCCAAGACTTTGCGGATCGGCGGAACCTTGCCGGATTCCCTGTCGTTAACACGCATGCAATTCGCCAGACCTTGCGATCGAGCGCCCCTTCGCGCCGACGCTGTCCGTGTGCTGGGAGCCGGCATCGCGATTGTCGTTGCGTTGGCGTCTTGTATCGCGCTGACCGCGACGAACGTCGCCTGCGCGCGCGATCCGGGTGGACGCTACACCGACTCGCCGCTTAAGGAATGGTTCGACGGGCTCAAGAGCCGTCAGGGTCCGTGCTGCTCGTTTGCCGATGGCGTCTCGGTCAGTGATGTCGATTGGGACACGCAGCAGGGGCACTATCGCGTGCGCCTCGACGGCCGATGGATCGTCGTCCCCGACGAAGCGGTGGTCCGCGAGCCCAACAGGTTCGGGCCGGCCGTGGTCTGGCCGTACAAGGGGCGCGGCGGCGAAACCCTCATTCGCTGCTTCATGCCTGGCACGCTGTCCTGATCGAAGCGGGCGGTTGCGTCGTGCATGGCCGTCGCAGGCCGTCGTCGCGGACTGGCACGGCGCGCCCCGAACGTTTAACCTGCGGCCGATTTCAATCCAGGGAGGGTCAGGTCATGAGGCGTTGGGTGTTGGGAGTCGGAGCGGCGCTTGCCGCGGCATCGACGCTGGCATGGGCGCTGCCGCAGACCGCCGCCGCGCAGGATTACCCGAACCACGCGGTGAAGATTTACGTGCCGTTCTCGGCGGGCGGCAGCGCCGACGCCGTGCCCCGCATCGTCGCCGACTGGCTGTCGCGCAAATGGGGCCAGCCCATCGTCATCGAGAACAAGACCGGCGCGGCCGGCAACATCGGCGCGGAGGCCGCGGCGAAGTCGGACCCGGACGGCTACACGCTGCTGTCGGCGCCGCCGCCGCCGCTCGTCATCAACCAGAATCTTTATCCCAAGCTGCCGTTCAATCCGGCGGAGTTCATCCCGATCGTCAACATGGCCAGCATCCCGAACGCGCTGGTCGTCAACCCGGACAAGATCAAGGCCAATTCGATCCCCGAGGTGATCGCGATGGCCAAGGCCAATCCGGGCAAGATCACCGTCGCCACCACCGGAAACGGCGGCACGCAGCATCTCACCGCCGAGATGTTCCAGATGATGGCCGGCGTGAAATTCCAGCACGTCCCCTATCGCGGCTCGGCGCCGGCGCTGGCCGATCTTGTCGCCGGCAACGTCGAGATGATGTTCGACAATCTCGGCGCGTCGGCCCAGCTCATCAACGCCGGCAAGCTGAAGCTGATCGCGGTGGCGACCGCCAAGCGCATGGCCTCCATGCCGAATATGCCGACCATCGCCGAGACGTTGCCGGGCTTTGAAGCGGTGGCGTGGTTCGCGATCGTCGCGCCGGCCAAGACGCCGATGGCGATCGTCGAGAAGATCAACGCCGACGTGAACGAGGCGCTGCGCGATCCCGACGTCAAGGCCAAGCTCGCCAAGCTGAACGCCGAAGTCGTCGGCGGCACGCAGGCGGCGACGGCGGCCTACTTCAAGGAAGAGGTCGCGCGCTGGGGCAAGGTCATCAAGGACGCCCACATCACCATCAACTGATTGAAAGCCTCATGCGGCGTGCCGCGAAGTGACTGAATTTGTTTCAGCAGGCTGATGAAAAAAAATTGCGGCGGGCCGATCAACGGGCCGCCGCAGTTGTTTCGGGGTGGGGGATTTGCGCCGCCACCCCAAACCCCACACCGCGCGAGCGGCGGGTGGGTTATCCTCGACGCCGCGCAACCATCCGGCCGGCGACGTCGCGATGAGAGCGTTTTCGAGCGAAGTGGATACCGGTTCGCGTGAAGAAAACGCGTTTAAACAACGACCTCAAGTCCTTCACCGTTTCCATCAAACGGTGAAGGACTCTAGTCGTGAAACTCGTTGGCGCGGTCGTCGTAGCCTTCGCGGTTGGAATAGAACACCAGCGCCATCAGGCCGCAGCCGATAATCAGGGAAAACACGATGCCGCCGCCCATCGCGACGTACATCCAAGTCGGCATGTTGGCGGCTTCCAACGCATTCCAGAGGCCGTAGGCATACCAGACGGCTGCGACGAGGAGCGCCATCAGCGCGGCGATCACCAGGGTCATTACGATCCGCATAAGATACATATATCCTATTTCTATTCGGTCCGCCACCCCCGGCGCGGCCGTCCTTCAAAACCCCGTTTTCAGCGCCGGACGACCAGCACCGAGCAGGTCGCGTAGCGCACGACGTGGCCGGCGACCGAGCCCAGGAAGTAGGTGCGAACGCCCACGCGATGGGAGCTCATGACGATGAGATCGGCGTTCATGGCCTTCGCCTCGTCCAGGACCTCCTGGTAGATCGTGCCCTGCCGCACCACCGAGGTGACGCGGGCAGGGTCGAGCTTGATCTCCCGCGCGATGATGGCGAGCGCCTCTTCCGCCGACTTGCGCTGCTGGATTTCGAAATCGGGCGGCACGTATTCGGCAAGCATGGCCGGCGTCACCGGCAGCACATTCACCACGCGGATGGAGCCGCCGCCGGCATCGGCCAGCATCACCGCGCTGTCGAGCGCGGGCTTGGCGAGGTTCGGGTCGGCCAAGTCAACCGGAAGCAGGATCTGCTTGTACATGCTGGACTCCTTTGCCCCGGGTGTCCGATGGCTGGGGGCGGGCGGTCTTGGGTGGGCACTGTGCTCGGACAGTCTGCCACGATGCCGCGCGCCTTGCCTGCACCAGCGGACACCGGCAAAAGACGGCAAAAGCCGGGTCCGAACGTTGCGGCGGCGCAAATTCGCCGCGGATTTTCCGGGCCCCTGTTGGGCTAAGTTGGGCTAAGTTGGGCTAATCCGCCGCCTCTTTCAGCCACCGGGGCGTGATGAAGTGCTCCAGGCGTCCGCCGCTCGGATGCAGTTCGCTCCAGTCGTTCGTGGCGAAGTGGATTACCGCCAGCGCCGAGGTCGGAAACGACTCCTGAAGGCGTCGGCGCGCATCGACATCGCCCGAGGCGATCAGCACCGCCGCGAGTTGCTGCAGGCCGGGGTTGTGTCCGACCACGAGCAGCGTGCGCACCTTCCGCTCGGTTTGGCGGATCGCGTGCAGGATCGTCTCGGGCGAGGCTTCGTAGAGGCTGTCCTCGAAGCGCACCCCTTCGGCTTCGTCGAATGGCGGCTTGAACGCCTGCGCGAGACGCGCCCAGGTTTCGCGCGTTCGGGCGGCGTCCGACACCAGGGCCTGGTCGGGGACAAGCGTGTGGCGGGTCAGGTAAACGCCGAGCCCTTCGGCGTCGGAGCGTCCCCGTTCCGCCAGAATGCGGTCATGATCGCGCCGGCCTGGCTTTGCAGTCTCGGCTTTGGCGTGTCGCAACAGCAGAAGGCGGCGCATGGGACGGTGTTCTCCGGCTTTTCCCTGTGTCGGATTCCCGATAGCAGTCTAGCATGGGATGCTGCGGGGCACGCCGCACAGGCCAGGGTCGAGTGAACGGATGTGATGCGAAGCGTTGATCCCGATGCCTATGGCGTGAGTTGGTATGCCGCGACGCGCGTGCCGTCGCCGCCGCGCGACCGGCTGAATGTCGAGCTGGATGTCGATGTCTGCGTGATCGGCGCGGGGCTCGCCGGCCTGACGGCGGCGCGGGAGGTGGCGCGGCGCGGCTGGTCGGTGGTGGTGCTGGAGGCGCAGAGCGTCGCCTGGAACGCCTCGGGCCGCAACACCGGCTTCGTGCTCCCCGGATTTGCCGCGGATGCTTCGGCGCTGGTGCGCCGCGTCGGGCGCGACCATGCCCGCGCGCTGTGGGCGCTGTCGGAGGCCGGCGCCGAATACGTGCGCCGCGCGGCGCAGGAGCCGTCGATGCCGGGTGTCGCGCTGACGCAAGGGGGCTGGCTGCACGTTTCAAAAACGGGCGACGCCGGAATCCGTTCCGAGGCCGAGTTGCTGACGGGCGAGCTTGGCGCGACGGTCGAGGCCTGGCCGGCCGAGCAGGTGCGCGAGGCGTTGCGCTCTCCGCTCTATTTCGGCGGGCTGCACTATCCGCGCGGCTTCAGCATCCACCCGTTGAATTACGCGCTGGGGCTCGCGGCGGCGGCCGAAGCCGACGGCGCGCGCATCTTCGAGAACACGCCGGCGGTGGACATCGACCCGGCCGGCGTGCGCAAGCGCGTCGACACACCGGGCGCGCGGGTGCGCGCCGCGCATGTCGTCCTCGCCGGAAACGTGCATCTCGCCGGTCTGATGCCGCAGCTCGCCGCGACCCTGCTGCCGATCTTCACTTATGTCATCGCCACCGCGTCGCTCGGCGACCGGCTCGCCGATGCGATCCGTTATCCGGGCGCGGTCAGCGACAGCGACCTCGCCGACAATCACTACCGCGTGACCAGCGACGGCCGCCTGATCTGGCTCGGCCGCAGCACCATCTGGCGCGGCAGGCCGCGCCGTTATGTCGAGGCGCTGCTGGCGCAGGTCGCGCGAACCTTTCCGCAGTTGCGCGGCGTCAAGGCCGAGTACGCCTGGACCGGCACGCTCGGCAACACCGTGCACCGCATGCCGCAGATCGGCGAGATTTCGCCGGGGCTCTGGCTGCTCGGCGGCTTCGGCGGCCACGGGCTCAACACCACCGCGATGGGCGGGGAGATGATTGCGCGCGCCATCGTGGATGGCGACACGACGTGGCGGATGTTCGCGCCGTTCGAACTGGTCTGGGCCGGCGGCACGGTCGGCCGCGCCGCGCAGCAGGTCCATTACTGGTCGCACCACGCCAACGAGTTGATTGCGGGCCGGCTCGCCCGCCGCCGCAAGCCGCAGCGGCGGCGCCCGCAATCGCAACCGGGCCCCGTCGTGGCCGGTTGATCGCACGACGTCGCGCTGCGGTCTGTTCGGTTGGTGGAGGGGGCGTTACGCCTTGGGCGGATCGACCGGCGCGCCGCTGTCGGCCCAGTCCTTGAAGCCGCCGAGGTTGTAGACGTTGGCGTAACCCATGTCCTTGAGCACCTTGCCGGCCAGCGCCGAGCGGCCGCCGGAGGCGCAATAAACGATAATCGTCTTGCTCGGATCGAGCGCCTTCTCGTGCGAGGGCGATGCGGGGTCGGCCTTGAATTCCAAGAGGCCGCGCGAAATGTGCACGGCGCCGGCGGCCTTGCCGCTGCGTTCCACCTCGGGCGCGTCACGCACGTCGAGCATGACCGCCTTGCCTTGCGCGATCATCTGCTGCGCGTCCGCCGGCGTGATCCGCGGCACCACCGCGTTGGCGGCGTCCATCATCTCCTTAACGCTGGTCGTCATATTGTTGCGTCCTCCTTTGTCGTGAGCGTGTCTTGAGAGTGAAACCGGGGGCCATGGATGGGACTCGTTGCGGTTCGATCAAGCTGGCCCGTTCAAGATGGCCTGCGTCAGCGCGCCTCGCGGCGCGCCATGAACGCCAGCCGCTCGAACAGGTGAACGTCCTGCTCGTTCTTGAGCAGCGCGCCGTGCAGCGGCGGGATGAGCTTTTTCGGGTCGCGCTCGCGCAGCGTATCCGGGCCGATGTCCTCCACCATCAGGAGCTTGAGCCAGTCGAGCAGCTCCGAGGTCGAGGGCTTCTTCTTCAGGCCCGGCACGTCGCGCACCTCGTAGAACAGCTTCAGCGCCTCCGCGACCAGCCGCTGCTTGATGCCGGGGAAGTGCACCTCGATGATGGCGCGCATGGTGTCGGCATCGGGAAAGCGGATGTAGTGGAAGAAGCAGCGGCGCAGGAAGGCGTCCGGCAGTTCCTTTTCGTTGTTCGAGGTGATGACGACCACCGGCCGCTGCCGTGCCTTGATCGTCTCGCCGGTCTCGTAAACGAAGAACTCCATGCGGTCGAGCTCGAGCAGAAGATCGTTGGGAAACTCGATATCGGCCTTGTCGATTTCGTCGATCAGCAGCACCGGGCGCTCGTCGGCGACGAAGGCCTCCCACAGCTTGCCGCGCTTGATGTAATTCTTGATGTCACGCACGCGCGCGTCGCCGAGCTGGCTGTCGCGCAAACGCGACACCGCGTCGTATTCGTAAAGTCCCTGCTGCGCCTTGGTGGTGGACTTGACGTGCCATTCGATCAGCGGCGCGCCGATGGCCTTCGCGATCTCCAGCGCCAGCACCGTCTTGCCGGTGCCGGGCTCGCCCTTCACCAGGAGCGGCCGTTCGAGCGCGATCGCGGCGTTGACCGCCACCTTCAGGTCTTGGGTGGCGACATAGCCGCTGGTGCCTTCAAAGCGCATGGACATCCTCATTCGTGGAAGCGGAGGCACCATATCGCATTTTCACGCGACGCGCGTGCCGGGATGGCCGCCACCGCTCGCGCAATCGTGAGCCGGGCGGAGTGCGCTTCGGCGCGCGGCGGCGCTATGCTTGCGCGGCGCGCGCTTGCGGGCGCGCAACGGAACACCAGCCGGAGGATCAAGGTCATGTCCGATCCCGATCGCATGGAACGGCACTTCGCCGCGATGCAAGCCGTAACGCGCCGGGGCTTGCTGCTCGGCGGCAGCAGCATCGCGCTCGTGGCGGCGCTGTGGTGGGCGCATGGACCGGATGCCGACGCGGCGCCCGCGACCTTCGAGATCACCAAGAGCGACGACGAGTGGCGTCGCCTGCTCAAGCCCGAAACCTACCAGGTGATGCGCCGGCACGGCACCGAGCGGCCGTTCTCGAGCCCGCTCGACCACGAGAAGCGCAAGGGCATCTTCGCCTGTGCGGCTTGCGACCTGCCGCTTTATTCCTCGGAGACGAAGTTCGACAGCGGCACCGGCTGGCCGAGCTTCTACCGGCCGCTGCCCAACGCGGTGGGAGAATCGACCGACCGCTCGCTCGTGCTGCCGCGCACCGAAATCCATTGCCGGCGCTGCGGTGGCCATCTCGGTCATGTCTTCAACGACGGACCGCCGCCGACCGGCTTGCGCTATTGCATGAACGGCGTGGCGCTGACGTTCAAGCCGGCGGCCGCTCCGGGCGCGGCCTGAGGACGCTAAAGACGATTCGGACGTGAGTTCTGTCTGTGCCGCTGGATTCCGGATCGCCGCTTCGCGGCGTCCGGAATGACGGTGGCGGGCGTGCTCTTTGTAGCCTGGGTTGAGAAGCGCGAACCGGCGATCGGGATGACGCAAAAAGGGGATTGACCAATCGACGCCCGTTGCAGAAGCGCAGCGAAAGCCGGGGCTGGGGCGCCGCGATGGCATCGCGATCCTCCCGGATCTCGCTACGCCCAGTCCGCGCCACCGTCTCGCCAGTCCGCGGCGCGTGGACAAACCGCCCGGTAATTCCTGCCGGGTGGCGGCGCTTCCTGCCTGACACCTCGCCCGTCGTATCCATATAAGTATTTGATCTTAAACAATATTCTTCCTGGCCCGGGACTTGCTGCGGGATCGCCGGCCCCGGGGCCAGCAGGCGCTTGGCGCGTCCGCCGCCCCTCGTAGTGGAGACGAGTCATGGGAATCTTCGGCGCCCTTAACACGGCCGTTGGCGGTATGCGCGCGCAGTCCTACGCGCTTGAGAACATCTCCGGCAACATCGCGAACTCGCAGACGATCGGCTTCAAGCGAGAGGACACCAATTTCGTCGATCTGATCCCCGACGATCTTCCGACGAAACAGATTGCCGGCGGCGTGATCGCCTCCTCGCGCCCGACCAACGGCGTGCAGGGCGACGTGCAGAACGCCTCGGTCGGCACCTACATGGCAATCAACGGCGCGGGCTTTTTCGTCGTCGAGAAGCCGTCGAGCTTCACCGACAACCGCCCGGTGTTCGACGGCGTCGATCTCTATACGCGGCGCGGCGACTTCTCGCTGAACAAGGACGGCTATCTCGTCAACGGCGCGGGTTACTACCTGATGGGCATTCCGATCGACCCCGCGACCGGAAATCCGGTCGGCAGCGTGCCGCAACTGCTGCAGTTCAAGAACGGCTTCCTTCCCGCCGAGGCCACGACGCGGATCGACTACCAGGTCAACCTGCCGAGCTATCCGCTGACCAACAACCACGACACGACCGTTCCGGGGTCGGAGTTGCTCGACCCGACGCCGCCGATCTACAGCGTGGACCCGACCGTGGCCGGGACCGGCACCGTGGTCGGCAACGACGTTCAGCAGTTCCTCAACGACTCGGTGAGCGGCGGCGCGATCACCGCCTTCGATGCGCTCGGCGCGCCGGCGAACGTGCAGTTGCGCTGGGCCAAGATCGACAGCTCCAGCACCGGCGGCACCGACACCTGGAACCTGTTCTACCAGGCCGACTCCACGGCGACCGGCACGAACGTCGCCTGGCAGAATGTCGGCGTCGATTTCAAGTTCGACGCCAGCGGTAAGATGTCGCCGGCGGTGCCGAGCGTGACGGTGGCCGGCATGACCATCGACGGCGTCGCGCTGGGCTCCGTCACCATCGCCATGGGTGCGAACGGCGTGACCCAGTTCTCCGACCCGGACGGCACCGCCAAGAGCTCGATGCAGCAGAACGGCTTCCCCGCCGGCACGCTGCAAACCATCTCGGTGAACGACAAAGGCCGCATCGTCGGCACCTATTCCAACAACCGCACCATCGACCTCGCGGCGATCTCGCTCGCCAACTTCAACGCGGTGAACGGGCTCAAGCGCATGGACGGCGGCGCGTTCGCCGCGACCGACGATTCCGGCCCGGCCGATCTCACCGCAACCGGCAAGATCGTCGGCGGCTCGGTCGAAGGCTCGAACGCCGACATCGCCGACGAGTTCACCAAGCTGATCGTGACCCAGCAGGCCTATTCCGCCAACACGCGGGTCATCACCACCAGCAACCAGATGGTCCAGGATCTCCTGAACATGCTGCGGTGACGCGGCAATGGCGGATCGGCATCAATCCCGCGGTAAGGTTTGACGGATGGGCATCTCGGCGGCGCTCAACACCTCGCTGGCCGGCTTGCAGGCGACGCAGACCGGCCTCTCGCTCATCGCCTCCAACGTGGCGAATGCGCAGACGCCGGGCTATGTCCGCCGCACCGCGCAACTGGTCGAGACGAATGGCGGCTACGGCGCCTCAAGCGTCCGCGTCGACGGCATCAATCGTGAGATCGACCAGTATCTGCAGCGTCAGTTCCGGGTGGAATCGGCGGGCGGTTCCTACGCCAACCTGCGCGCCCAGTTCTATTCGCGGCTGCAATCCATCTACGGCGATCCCAACTCCAACAGCGGCCTGGAGGCGGTGTTCAGCGACTTCACCAACGCGGTGCAGTCGCTCGCCACGAGCCCGGATTCGACAGCGGCCCGCAGCGGCGTTCTCAACAGCGCCCAGACGCTGGCGCAGACGTTGTCCCTTAGTAGCTCGCGCATCCAGTCGCTGCGGCTCGATGCCGAGAGCGGCCTTGCCGATGCCGTCAAGTCCGCCAACGAGGCGATGCAGAAGATCGCCGACATCAACAACCAGCTCGGCGGCCGCGAGATCACGACGGCATCGGACGCCGCGCTCGCCGATCAGCGCGATGCCTACATCGACCAGCTCTCGCAGTTGATGGATATCCGCACGGTCACGGACGACCAGAACCGGGTCACGGTGTTCACCAACACCGGCGTGCAGCTTGTCGGCATGTCCGCGAACAAGCTCGCCTTCAACGCGCAGGGCAGCATCTCGGCGGACTCGCTGTGGAACGCCGATCCGAGCAAGAGCGGTGTCGGCACGCTGACGCTGGTGACGCCGAGCGGCTCCTCGACCGACCTGATCGCCACCAAGGCGATCAAGTCCGGCACCATTGCCGCCTATATCGACATGCGTGACAACGTGCTGGTGCAGGCCCAGGACCAGCTCGACAGCCTCGCCGCGACAATGGCGCAGGCGCTATCGGGCACCACCGTTTCCAGCGCAGCCGCGGCGTCCGGTGCGCAGAGCGGCTTCGATCTCGATATCTCCGGTTTGCAGAATGGCGACCGGATCAGCCTGACCTACACCGATCAGCCCTCCGGCACGCAGCATCGCGTCACCATCGTGCGGGTGGACGATCCGAGCGCGCTGCCGCTGCCGGCGACCGCAACCACCGATCCCAACGACCAGGTGATCGGCGTGAATTTTGCCGGCGGCGTCGCTTCGGTGGCGACGCAGATCGGCGCGGCGCTCGGCGGCGCGCTGCAATTCTCGGCCGCGTCGGGCAAGCTTCGCGTGCTCGACGACGGCGCGGCCAACACCGTGGACGTCGATTCGTTCTCGGCGACGCGGACCACCACGACGCTGGCCGACGGTACGACGGCTTTCGCGCTGTTCACCGACGGCGCGGCGCCATTCACCGGCGCGATCACCGGCAACGGCAGCCAGACTCGCGGGTTTGCCAGCCGCATCACCGTCAACGCGGCGCTGCTGAACGACCCGGCGAGCCTCGTGCTCTACGGCGCGGGCGTGACCGACGGCGACGCGACGCGGCCGACCTTCATGCTCGATCAATTGACCTCGGCGACGTTCGCGTTTCCCGCGCAGACCGGCATCGGCGGCGTCAACTCGCCCTACGTCGGCGGGCTGTCGGACTATCTGCGGCAGGTGCTCAGCATGCAGGGTGCGTCGGCGGCGAGCGCCTCAAGCCTTGCGGACGGCCAGCAGGTGGTGGTCAACGCCTTGCAGCAGCGGCTCAACGATGCCTCCGGCGTCAATATCGACCAGGAAATGGCGCGGCTGATTTCGTTGCAGACCGCCTACGGCGCGAACGCGCGGGTGATGACCGCGGTGCGCGACATGCTCGAATCGCTGATGAGGATGTGAGGCTGTCATGGCTGTGACCGGAGTCGGATCGGCAATGCTGCCGACGCTGCAGGCGCTGAGCGGCATGCGCAACCAGCTCGACGACCTTCAGAAGCAGCTTGCGTCGGGATTGAAATCGGATACCTACGCCGGCCTCGGTCTCGATCGCGGGCTCACCGTCGGCTTGCGCTCGCAGCTTGCCGCCATCCAAGGCTATCAGCAGAGCAATACGCTGGTGGGCGTGCGGCTCGAACTGATGCAGACGGCGCTGACGGAATTCGACAGCGTGTCCCAGCAGGCCCGCGGCACGATCGCGCAGTCGCAATTCACGCTGAACGGCGGATCGCAAACCACCGCGCAGGTGAATGCGGTCAACGTGCTCGACCAGCTTCTCGGCACGCTCAACACTTCCGTCGATGGCCGCTACCTGTTTTCGGGCAACGACGTTACCCAGCCGCCGGTCGATACCGCCGACCATATCCTCAATGGGGACGGGACGAAGGCCGGGCTCAAGCAACTGATCGCCGAGCGCAAGCAGGCCGATCTCGGCGGCGACGGGCTCGGCCGGCTTTCGGTCGGCGCGCCTGGCGCGACATCGGTGTCGCTCACCGAGGACGCGGCGCCGCCGTTCGGCTTCAAGCTTGCCGGCGCGACCACGACGATGGCCGGTGCGACGGTCAGCGGGCCCACCGGCTCGCCGGCGTCGCTGACGTTCGACATCGGCGCGACCAACCCGAGCGAAGGCGACACCGTCAAGTTCAGCTTCAACCTGCCGGACGGCACGACGGCCGACCTGACTTTGACCGCGACGACGGCGTCGCCGCCGGGGTTCGGCCAGTTCACCATCGGCGCGACGCCGGGCGACACCGCGACCAGCCTCAAGGCGGCGCTGACGGCGGGGCTTCAGAACCTCGGCAGCACGCAGCTTGCCGCGGCGTCGGCTGTCGCCGCCGGTAACGACTTCTTCAGCGCCGATGCCGACCACCCGCCGCAGCGGGTCGGCGGCTCGCCGCCGTTCTATGGCGCGACGACGCTGGTGGATGGCAGCGCGACAACCGTGCAGTGGTACAAGGGCGACGCCGCCGCGAACGATCCGCGTACATCGGTGACCGCGCGCATCGACGATTCCGTGAGCGTGGCCTATGGCGCGCGCGCCAATGAGGAGGCGTTGCGCAAGGCGGTGCAGAGCGTCGCCGTGTTCGCCGCGACGTCTTATTCAGGTTCGACGACGGACCAGGTTGCCTATAACGCCTTGCAGCAGAGGCTCAGTGCGACGCTCAGCGGCGGCCAGAACCAGCAGAAGATTTCCGATATCGGCGGGCAGCTCGCGACCGCCCAGGTCGCGCTGCAGAACACCAAGGACCGGCAGGACCAGACCAACACGACGCTCGGCAACCTGCTGCAGAACGTCCAGGGCGCGCCGAGCGAGCAGGTCGCCATGCAGCTTCTGACGCTGCAGACGAGTTTGCAGGCCACGATGCAGACCACGGCGATGCTGCTCAAGACCTCGCTCGTCAATTATCTCTGATACGAATTCGGATCGGCTTGAGTTGCGCGTTCGTTATTCCGGGTGCGCGCGTTAGCGCGCGATCCGCAATTCAGCGATCCCGCGCGAACCCGTTGAGCCGGCCTGGAATGACCGTGGAGACACGGCTATCCCAAAATGCAAAAAGCCCCGCGGACTGCGGGGTTTTTCACTTTATCGCGGCGACGTGGTGTCAGGCGGCGCTGGGCTGCGCCAGCAGGCCGGAGGCGATCTCGCGGTTGATGTTGATCAGCGAGCCGAGCCGCTCCGGGCGCGGATCGCTCATCACCGCGACGGTATGGTTCATCACGAACAGGCCGATGTTGGCGACGTTCTGGCGCACATCCTTCGGCATGGGGTGATTGTTATCGGTGATTTCGCCGAGGAACACGGACCAGAGCTTGCGGTTGTAAAGCAAGGCTTCGTTGAGCTGCAGCTTGCCGTTGTCGTTCCACGAATCGCGCACCGATTGCAGCCGCGCCGCCGCCTGAAGCAGAAGCGATGCTTCCAGCTCACGCGGATTTGACGTTTGCCTTGATACGTTTTTGTACGTTTGCGCTGCGCTTTGCATGCTGCAACAGTTCCTCCTCGTAGGCGATCAGCTTCTTGGCCTCTCGCAAGGCTTTGTACAAGTTCCCTGTTAAGATTTGATTATTGATATTTTCGACGTAAGCCCAGGTGCTCGGCGCGGCTTGAACGATCTCGCGCACCAGCCCGAAATAGACCTCGTGGTGGGCGCGTGGGTCGCGTGCCGTGTACATCAACTGCACCGCCAGATAGATGCGCTTGGCCGGCGTATCGGCGCGCTCCGCCGTCAGGATGTCCTTCTCGCGTAGGATCGGGCTCGCGCCTTCGATCACCAGCCACGAGCGTTGCTTGCAATTGGTGACGACGGAGTCGCCGATCAGGATGCGTTCGTTGGGTTTGAGTTCGACCTTGAGCGCCATCAATCCCTCCTATCGGCTTTGCTGAAATGGGAATGGCGTTTGCGGGTCGCAAACGCCATCGCGGTCGGGCGGAGCGGAGCTCGGCGGGCCCGCCGCGGCGGCGAGCCCGGCCGGGTCCCCTTACTGGAACAGGCGCAGCACGGCTTGGCTGGCCTGCGAGGCGAGCGACAACGCGGTGGTGGAGAGTTGTTGCCTGGTTTGCAGGGCGAGCAGGTTGGCACCCTCCTCGTTGGTGTCGGCCAGCGTCAGCGCATCGGAGCCGACCTGCAGCGTGTTGATCATCGCCTTGGTGAAGTCCTGGCGGATCTGCACGGTGGACAGGTTCGCGCCGAAGGTCTGCGATTGGGCGCGCAGCTTGGTCAGCGCCGCCGTGAGCTGGGTGCTGGCCGCGCTCAGGTCGGCGGCCGAGCCCCAGTTGTTGGCCGAATTGCTGATGTTCAGGCCGTTGGAACTCATGTCGGAGCCGGCGATCGTGACGCTCGACGTGTTGGTTTCGTTCAGCGTGACGACCAGGTCGGTGCTGTTCGGCTTGTCCAGCAGGTTGATGCCGTTGAACCCTGAATCGCCCGCAAGCTGATCGATCTGGACCAGGATGTTGTTGTATTGCGTGGCCAGGGTGGAGCGCGTCGCGGGGTCCGCCGTCTGTTGCGCCTGGCTGATGAGCGCCTGGGCCGACTGCACCAGCTTGGTGATGGAGGTGATGCCGTTGTCCGCGGCCTGAATCGTGTTGATCGCCGTGGACATCGAATCGAGCAGCGCGCTGAGGTCGCTTGCCCGGTTCGACAGGCCCTGGGCCGTGAAGAAGTTGATGGCGTTGTCCAGCGCGGAGTTGACGCGCTTTCCGGTGGCCAGCTTGGTCTGCGTGCTGGTCATCAGGTCAGACGTTCTCTGCAATTGCAGAAGGTTCGACCGAATACCCGCCGAGAGAACGATGTCACCCATGATCAAATCCCGCCTACACGTTTGGCACCCGCTCCCTCGAGCGGCTTTGGCAGGAGAATGATCTGTTAAGCTTGATATTCCGTTATCGAAAAGTTACCGAAACGTTAATCGCGCCGGGCAAAATAAAAACGGCGGCGCTTTCGCGCCGCCGCTTATTTGTTTGAAATTGCGGGACCTTAGCCGAACAGCCGCAACACCGCCTGGCTCGACTGCGAGGCCAGCGACAGGGCGGTGGTGGAAAGCTGCTGCCGGGTCTGCAACGCCAGCAGGTTGGCGCCTTCCTCGTTGGTGTCGGCCAGTGTCAGAGCGTCCGAGCCGACCTGCAGCGTGTTGATCATGGACTTGGTGAAGTCCTGGCGGATCTGCACGGTGGACAGGTTCGAGCCGAAGGTCTGCGACTGAGCACGCAGCGTGGTCAACGCCTTGGAGAGGTCGGTCGTGGCCGTACCGATGTCGGACGCGGTCGCCCAGTTGCCCGTTGCCGTGCCGATGTTCATACCGTTGGCGCCGGTGGTGAAGTCGACGGCGGCGATCGTGATGCTCGAGCTGCCGCCTTCGTTCATCGTCACCTTAAGGTCGTTGATGGTGCCGTTCTTCTTCAGCAGGTTAATGCCGTTGAAGCCGGAATCGCCGGCGAGCTGGTCGATCTGAGTCAGGAGCGCGTTGAACTGGGTGGCAAGTCCGGAACGAACGGCGGTGTCCGAGGTCTGCAGCGCCTGGCTGGCGAGCGACTGGGCGGACTGCACCAGTTTGGTGATCGCGGTGATGCCGTTGTTGGCCGCCTGGATGGTGTTGACGGCGGTGGACATCGAGTCGAGCAGGCTGCTCAAGTCGCTCGCGCGGTTCGACAGGCCTTGGGCGGTGAAGTAGTTGGTCGGGTTGTCGAGGGCGGAGTTGACGCGCTTGCCGGTGGCAAGGCGGGTCTGGGTGGTGGTCATGAGGTCGGCCGTGCTCTGCAATTGCAGCAGGTTCGCGCGCACGCCGGCCGAAAGAACGATGTCAGACATAACTTTGCACCTTTCTGGTCCAAATCCCCATCACATGACGCCATGTGACGATCCCCACAGGATCGCATGTTGATCGCATGAGGCCCGTAACGCGCCGTAAAAAAAGATGGTTAATAATTTCTGCCGGGCGGCATCGTTAGAGAAGTGTTGCGTGGCGTGTAGAGCTGGATGTTGCGCTCACACAATAAAACGCCGCCGTAAAACACGGCGGCGCGATGTCGATACGCGAAACGAGATTGGACGATGCGGACCGGCGGCGGCTTCGAAGCGTGCTGTCGAAGTCCGCTGCCTTGCAGCGCGCCGTCAGCTTTGCGCGTGCGCCGCGCGCTCGAGGAATTGCTCGAGCGCGGCGATGCAGGTGCGGTCGCGGTAAAGCCGCTCCCGATCCGCGATGACGCGCGCCTTGAGCGCGAGGCGCCACGCCGTGTCGGTGCCCATGCGGACGGCAAGCGCGACATATTCGTCGATGGTGGCGGCGATGGTTTCCGGCATGCCCATCATCCGCAGGATGCCGGCGCTGATCCGCCCGCGCATGAACCGGCCCTCGTGGGTGACCACGGGCAGGTCCTGCGCAATGGCTTCGAGCGTGGTGTTGCCGCCCGACCACTCGATGCTGTCGAGCATGAGATCGCATTGCGCGGCTGACGCCGCGAAGCGGCTCAGGCTCATCCGAGGCAGGAACACGCAGTGATCGGCCGCCTTGAGGCCGAAGGCGGCGAAGGAACGTTCGAGCCGCGAGCGGAACAGGTCGTTCACGCCCTCGGTCGGATGCTGAATGAACACGAATTGGCAATTGCCGACTTCGCGGGCGATGCGGGGAAACACCTCGTCATGCTGCGGCAGATACTTGAACAGCGATTGCGCGCTCCAATAGGCGACGGCATCCGGCCGCAGCCCGATCTCCGCACGCGTCACGGCGGCCGGTGTGAATGTCAACGGCTCATAGTGGAACGCGATGTTGGGAAGCCGCACCAGCTTTTCCGAGTAATGTTGGTCGCCGTCGGCCGGCTCGATCATCTCGCCGCTGAGGAAATAGTCGATGGTCGGCATGCCGCTGGTCTGCGGGTGGCCGAGATAGCTGCATTGCACGGGCGCGAGCCGCATGGCGGCAAGCTCGGCGGAATCCTCCTGCATGCCGATCTCGCCGTAAAGGATGACGTGCGGCCGATCGGCGGCAATGATCTCCTTCCATTTCGCGGTCGGATGCGGGCCCTGCACGAACTTGTGGCAGTACGCCGATGCGACCGCCGTTTCCCCGTCGCATTGGGAGCTGGTGTGATAGCCGAAGATCTTGAAGCGCTGCCGGTCGAGTTGGCTGACCCAGCCGCGCATGCCGACCTTCCAGACCGAATGCTGCCGGAAGAAGCCGCTGACGATGCCGATCCGGATCGGTTCGCCCGGCATCGGCGGCGCCGCAAGCTCGACCGCGCCGTAACGCTTCGCCATGACCTGGGTGAGCAGGCCGCCGAGCAGGCTCTGCAACTCGCGATCGTTGTGGTTCTGGTAGGGCAGGAAGAAGGGCTGCGCGAGGCCCAGGCCGATCGACATATCGCCGGGGATTGCGCCGGCTTCGTATGCTGCGCGCAGTGCGCGCACGCGGCGCTCGTATTCGGCGCGCTGGCGCGGGATTTCCGCCTCGTCGGCATAAAAGATCGGCACCGCCGCGTTGCAGGATAACCAGCGGGCCTTGGTGTGGTCAGGCTTGAGCGCCAATGTCCGATCGTAATCGGCCATCGCCGCCGCGTAGTTGTTGTCGTTGCTCAACAACATGCCGCGTTGGTAATACGCATCCGCGTAATCGGGGTGCCGCGCCAACAGCGTGTTGATGTTCTGCAGGGCTTCGTGGAAGCGGCGCAGCGAGCGCAACGCCGCGGTGCGGTTGAGCATGGCCTCGGGAAAGTTCGGCTGCAAAGCGAGCGCGCGCTCAAAGCACGCCAGCGCCTCCTCCGAGCGGCCCATCGCTTCCAGGACCGCGCCGCGATTGCAATGGGCCTTGGCGTAGTTCGGCCGAAGCGCCAGCGCGCGGTCGAAGCTTTGCAGCGCATCCCGATGCTGGTCGAGCTTACGAAGTGCGCTGCCGCGGTTGTAGTGGGCCTCGGCGTAGTCGGGCTTGATGGCGATCGCCCGTTTGAAGCTTTCGAGCGCCTCGTCGTAGCGGCCGAGCGAGGTCAGGACGCTGCCGCGGTTGTTGTGCGCCTCGGCGAAGCGCGACTTGCGCTTGATGGCGGCATCGAACTGCTCCAGCGCCTCCTCGTAGCGTTGAAGGGCTTCGAGGACCAGGCCGTAGTTCACGAGAATCTGCGGCGTGTTCGGCCGCAGCCGCATCGCCTCCGAAACGAGCTGCAAGGCGGTGACGAGTTCGCCACGGTCGAGCTTGATCACGCCGAGCATTTGCAGCGCATCGACGTTTTCGGGGCGCGCCGCCAGCACCGCCGAATAAAGCCGCTCCGCTTCCGCGAACCGGCCGCCGTGGTGGCATTCCAGCGCCTGCTGCAGGGCTTGCGCGGGGTTGAACGGTTGGGATTGCAGCAGGGACGACAAGGACATTGCGTTCAGGCCTTGATGTTGGCGTGGGGTTCGTCGTGCGGGTGTTCGCTGTCGGCGTGCGCGGGACGGTAAGCGCGAAACCGCAGCAGCGCCCGGTCGGGATGGTCGCGATGCGCATCCTGCGCGCGGATATCGTTCTCGCGGTTGATCACCGCCCGGCTCTCGGAATCGACCGCGACATCGTGCGGCGGCGTGTGCCGGTCGTGCGATTCATGGCCGCCGTCGCGGTCCGTTGCCGTGACGCTGCGCGTTGCGTCGAGATCGGTTTCGACCGCCTCGCGTTTGCGGGCCGCGCCGCGCTGGGGGAATTGTTGGAGGCCCGGACGGGGCTTGATGGTGAAGCTGTTGTCCATGTCCGTCTCCCGGCCGTCGTCGTTGCCGTTTGAATTCGAACTGAACGCGGTGTCGCTGACATCGTGCCGTCGTCTTCGATCACGCCTTACAATACTTACAATACGCGACTGAGCGTCAACGGTTGCCGGGCGCTGGCGGAGGGCGTCACCGGCCGGCCGGACGCGCCGTAGGCCGCAGGCGTGGCCTTGCGGGCCAACTCGCCGGCCGCGCCGCGCATGATGCTTTCCGAAACCGCGTGCGCGGTGGCGAGCACCGTGAGGTTCATCTGCAACAAGACGCGAAACTCCTCGTGACGCTTGCGCAGCGCGTCCACCATCGCCGGCGTGGACTTCGACAGATAACCCTGACTTGCCCTGATTCGTGCCGTGTCGGCGAGATACATCTGCGACAGCTCGGTCTTATGCGGCTCGAGGTGCGCGGCCTCGGTGAGCTTGCCGGCGCGCACCAGCTCGGTTTCCTCCTCGACGGTGCCGAGCAGCGCATCCATCACCTCCAGCATGTGACGGATCAGCGTCTCGGCCTCGGTCGGGCTGTCGATGGGACGGGGCGCCGACGCTCCTGCGGGCGGCTGCGCCGATGCGGTCGCGGTGTTCATTTGACCTCCTGCTGCGCCAAGAGCGTGCGCTGCACGGCGTCGGCGATGCCGATGCCGCCCGCCTTGGCGAACGACTTGGCGTATTCGTCGGTCAGGAACGACTGCCAGATCTGCGCGCCGGGACCGCCGCTGAACGGACCCTGGCCGACGCCGGAAAACATCTGCTGGAACATGTTGTTGAGGAACACGGCCTCGAAGTCCTGGGCGGCGCCCTTGACCTTGGCCATGCGGCTTGCGTCGAACCGGCCGGGAGCGGCTGCCTCGAACGCGGCCGTTGCCGCGGGTGTCAGTCCCGGTGCGAGCGCGGATGCCATCACATCACCTCGATTTCGGCCTGGATCGCGCCCGCGGCCTTGATCGCCTGCAGGATCGCGATCAGGTCGCGCGGGCCGATGCCGAGCGCGTTCAGCCCGTCCACCAGTTGCTGCAGCGAGACGCCTTCGCGGACCAGGGCGAGCTTCTTGCCGTCCTCCTGGACGCCGACGCGGGTGCGCGGCACCGTGCGGGTCTGGCCGCGCGAGAACGGCGCGGGCTGGCTCACCTGCGGCGTTTCCGAGATGGTGACGGTGAGGTTGCCTTGCGCCACCGCGACGGTGGACACGCGCACGTCGCGCCCCATGACGATGATGCCGGAGCGCTCGTCGATGACGATCCTGGCGGCGAGGTCCGGCTCGATCTGAAGCTGCTCGATCTCGGTGAGCAGCGACACGACGTTGCCGAGATATTGCTTCGGCACGTTGACCTGCACGGTCGATTGATCGAGCGGTTCGGCAATGCTGACGCCGATGAAATCGTTGATCGCCGCCGCGATCCGCTTGGCGGTGGTGAAGTCGGCGTTGCGCAGCGCGAGCCGCACCTGGCTCAGCCGGTTCAGCGCGAAATCGATCTCGCGCTCGATGATCGCGCCGTTGGAAATCCGCCCGACGGTTGGCACGCCGCGCACGATCTTGGCGGCCTCGCCTTCGGCCTGGAAGCCGTTGATGGCGACCGAGCCCTGCGCCACGGCGTAGACATTGCCGTCCGCGCCGAGGAGAGGGGTGACCAGCAGCGTGCCGCCTTGCAGGCTCTTGGCGTCGCCGAGCGCGGACACGGTGATGTCGATGCGCGTGCCCTGGGTGCCGAATGCCGGCAGGTTCGCCGTCACCATCACCGCGGCGACGTTGCCGGTGCGGATCGTCTGGCCGCGGATGTTGACGCCCAGCCGTTCCAGCATCGCTTGCAGCGACTGCTTGGTGAAGGGGATGTTGTTGAGCGTGTCGCCGGTGCCGTTGAGGCCGACCACCAGGCCGTAGCCGATGAGCTGGTTCTGGCGCACGCCCTCGATGTTGGCGAGGTCCTTGATCCGCGATGTCGCGGTGCGGTGAAAGGAGGTGGCCGCAACGGCGCTCGGCGCGATGACGGCCCCTGCGGCTCCATCCGGGGCCGGCGCGGCAGCGGGAGCGGCGGCGGGGCAGTCCGCGCACAGCGGCGCGTCGGCTGCCGCGGACGCGGTTGCCGTAACGGACAAGGCCAGCGCCGCGACCATCGCGGCAAAGACGCACTGTGGCGTCCGCATCACATTGCTCCCCAATGAGTTCGGACCGGCGCTTCCCATGCGAACGCCGTGCCAGCCGCGGACGTGTGTAAGTTTTTGAAAAAACGAGATTTTTATTTCAGTCGGGCGGGGTGGCCCGGCTCGGCTTGCCGGTGCGCGGCAAAATTTGCCGGTTGTTTACCGGGCGTTAACCATACCCCGCCACCCTCGGCGGTACTCCGACACGGCGTCCGTCCGTCCGGATCAGAAGGCCGCCCCGCTCATGCGCATCATGGGATCGAACGCCACCGCTCGGGCCGCCACCGCACCGGCAGCGCGCCGCGCCGGGGCGGGCGGCTTCTCCGTGTCCGAAGGCGGAGAGGCCACCTCGACCGCGGCCGCCGCGTCGCTGCGCACGATCGGCGGCATCGACGCCTTGCTCGCCCTGCAAGGCCAGGAGGACCCGGCGGAGCGCCGGCGGCGTGCGGTCAAGCGTGGCAGGGTAGCGCTCGATGCGCTCGATCAACTTAAAGTTGAGGTTTTGGCCGGGACGCCCGGCCCCTCGACCCTGATGCGGCTGCGGTCAGCCACCGCGGAGCTGCGCGACGGCTCGGGGGACGTGGGGCTGGACCAGGTCCTCGCCGAGATCGAGCTGCGCGTCGAGGTTGAAATCGCGAAAATGGCGGCGCGCTGACCCCGCAACCGGCCCACCCGGACTTCGCGCGCATTCCTGGTGTTTTTAATCAAGGCTTGTCGGCCAATGGCCGGCCCACTATAAGCTCGCCCCCGAGCAGGGAGGCTCGCTCGCGTAGGGTGGGGTCGATCATGAAGAACAAGAAGGGAATCAATGGTGTAAAGGGTGCAAGTGGCGCCAACGGCCACAACGCCAAGAATGGCGCGAACGGTGCCCATAGCAGCGGTTCCGGCGCGGGAGCCAAGGATTATCGGCCCAGTGACAAGGAACCCTTTATGAACGAGCGCCAGCGGGAGTATTTCCGCCAGAAGTTGATGCGGTGGCGGGACGATATCCTGAAAGAGGCCAAGGAAACGCTTCAGCACCTGCAGGACGAGAACCAGAACCACCCGGACCTGGCCGACCGCGCGTCCTCCGAAACCGACCGCGCCATCGAGCTGCGGGCGCGCGACCGCCAGCGCAAGCTGATTGCCAAGATCGACGCGGCGTTGCAGCGGATCGACGATGGCACCTACGGTTACTGCGAAGAGACGGGCGACCCCATCGCGCTGAAGCGCCTGGAGGCCCGGCCCATCGCCACGCTGTCCGTCGAAGCTCAGGAGCGCCACGAGCGGCGCGAGCGCGTCTATCGCGACGACTGATCGGGCGATCGGGAACGATGTTCGTTCGTCGTGTCCGCCCGTTGCAACCCGGCTGATCCACCGACGCCGCAATCGGTCTGCGCGCGTGACGCCTCAAGCGAGGCGGCAGCGGCGGAGTTGCGCGCCGCCTTTGGCCGAGCGTAAGAACGGCGAGCGATCAGGCGGCCCGCTTCATCATATTGCTTGCGATGGCATGTGGCGCGCCTCGCCGGATCGCATCGACCGGACACGCACGTCCGAGTGGGGCGGCCTCCGGAGGGGCCTTCGCGATGCTGGGAATTCCGCGGCGCTACAGCCATTTTGTTTTTGGAGTCATTCAAGCCGGTCTGACGAGTTTTATCGCCGCCGCGATCGCAAGCATCTCGCTTTGGGGGAGCGGGCGCTTCCTGGGCAACTGGATGCTGTCCTGGATCGTATCCTGGATCATGATGCTGCCTGCGGTTCTGTTCGCGGCCCCGGCGATCCAGTTCGTCGCGGTTCACCTGACACGCGATGACGGCGGCAACGGCCGCATGAACAGCGCGTCTTAGAGTCTTTCCGTTTTTGATGAGATCACTCGTCGCCGTGCACGGACTCGATCCGCGCATCCATCTTCCTTGAAAAAGATGGATCGTCCGAGGCGGTGAGATGCGCAGGGGGCTGCGCCGCTCGCAAGAACCGTCGCCCCGCATCCGTGACGATCACCGTGGCGTTTCGGAGCGACTGATGGCTTTGACGCCGGACGAACCCCTGCGATACCGCTTCCTCCCACACCGGCAGTCGAGGGCACGAGGTGCGCCATGCGTTCATGACCTCCTCGTAGCTGCGCGGCCTTTCCGCCACCCATTCCAGGAGTTGGAGCGTAAGGGCTCTGACCGTGCTGTCCTGGCTGTGTGCCTGTGCTGTCATGTCGGTGCCGTCATGTCCGCGCTCGGCCCGCTGCGCGATACTTCAACTTGCGGCAGGCGCTTCGGTTTCAGCGTCCTTCCTCAGCCCGTGCCCACAATCTTAGGCATTCCGGCCGGCAACCGCCAATTCGTAGCCGTTTCATCTATCCAGAAGCCGTCGTCGACAACTTCGCCGAAAACGAAACGGCCCGCGGCAGGGGAGCTGCCGCGGGCCGCGTTGACCGCCGATCCGCTCGCGCGATGCGAAACGGCGGGGGAGCTGGGATGGACCGGCGTGAGCGCGGGCGGTTGTCCCTGCGTTCGCGCCGGCCGCGGTCAGAACGGCAGCAGGATGTCGAACACCTGTTGGCCGTAGCGCGGCTGCTGCACGTCGGTGATCTGGCCACGGCCGCCGTAGGCGATGCGGGCCTCGGCGATCTTGGTGGAGTCGATGGTGTTGTCGCTCTGGATGTCCTCCGGTCGGACGATGCCGGCGACGACGAGCTCGCGCACCTCGAAGTTGACGCGCACCTCCTGCTTGCCTTCGACCACGAGATTGCCGTTCGGCAGAACCTGCGTGACCACGGCGGCGACGTTGGTGATCAGCGCCTCGGAGCGGTTCACCGAGCCCTTGCCGTCGCTCGAAGCAGTGGAATCGGCGGTGAGGAGGCGGCCGGGGATCGGCACGCCGGTGAGCGGCAGCTTGCTCTTGCCGAAGAAATTATCGATGCCGGAATCCTCTTTGTTCTCGCGGCTGCGCTGCGTCTCGTTGGCGATGACGGCCTTGTCGTTGAGGTTCACGGTGACGGTGAGGATGTCGCCGACCTGGTGCGCGCGCTGATCCTTGAAGAACGCGCGCGAGCCGTTGCGCCACAGCGAGTTCGGGCTGTAGGACGCCGCCTGCGGAACCGGCATCGGCATGTGCACGGGCTTGTAGCCCGGCTGCGTCGTCGGGTTGTTGATGGCGGAGAGCGCCGGCTGTTCGCCGATGTTGGCGAGCCGGTCGATGGCGGCGCAACCGCCGAGGCTGCTCGCGCCGATCAGCGTTGCGGCGGCGAAGGCGAGGCGCGGGTTCACAAGGCGCGGTTTCATGACGACACTCACTGGATACGGGGCGGCGCGGCGTCGGCATCGGGCGCCGACGCGGTGATGATGGGGGTGACGGGCGCGACGCTGACGGCGCCTGGGCCGGTGACGACGGCCTGGATGGTGCGGTTCGACTGGATGTTGAGGATGCCGATGATGTCGCCGACCGCGCCGGCCTCGAGCGCCTTGCCGCGCACGCGCAGCACGATGCCCGGCACCTCGTAGACGAGGGTGACGGCCTCGTTGCGCTGGATCACCTGCGGCCGCATCAGGTCTGCGCGCCGCAGCGCCTGGCCGCCGCGCAGCGGTTGCCGCGCCGCCATGCCGACGGCCTGCTCCGCGCCGAGCGCCTCGCCGCCGACCTCGGATTTCGGCCGGCGCTCCATCACGATGTCTGATGCCTTGATGACCTCGCCGGGCTTGAGCGAGCGCGTCAGCGTCGCCGCTTCGACCGTCTCGGCGGCGTTGCCGGTGAAGCGCAGCCGCATGCGACGCGCCACCGCGCTGCCGGGAAGCTCGAAGGTGACATCGAAGCGGCCGGTGCGCGGATCGACATAGAGATGGGCGACCGCGAGATCGGCGGTGGCGGTCGATTCCACATGCAGCGCGCGGATCGGGCGGTCGAGCATGATCGAGAGATTGCGCGCTTCGCCGAAGCCGTATTGCCCGGCGAGCGCACGCGCGATGCGCTCGGTAATATCGCCGTTGGTGATGGTGCGCGACAGCCGCGTGACCACCACTTCGGCGAGGCCGCCGGTGTTGAGGTTGCCGACGCCGTGCGGCCGCAGCGCGTCCATCACCCGCTCGACCGGCACGCTGCCGGTCTGCCCCAGGTCGGGCGCGCGGAACACCGGGATGTCCGCCGCGTCGCCCGCGCCTTCGACCAGGTCGCCGATGCGCACCACCTCGGAGCCGACGCTGACAAGCTCCTTGAGACGCGGCGCGGTTTGGTCGGCGCCGGCTTCGCCGCCGAGCGCGATCAGGAGCGAAAGGGCGATGGCGATGCGGATCATGATCGTCCGTCCTCAGCGCATCAGGTTCGAGGTGGATTGCTGCATCTGGTCGGCGGCGGTGATGACCTTGCCGTTCATCTCGTAGGCGCGTTGCGCCGCGATCAGGTCGGTGATCTCGGTGACCGCTTCGACGTTGGCCTGCTCGAGCTGGCCCTGTTGCAGGTCGCCGAAGCCGTCGGTGTTCGGAACGCCGTCCTGCGGCGGACCCGAAGCCGGCGTTTCGACGAACAGGTTATCGCCGATGGCTTGCAGGCCGGCCTTGTTGACGAAGCGGGTCAGCACGAGCTGTCCGAGCACGGTGGCATTGCTCGATCCGGGCAGCGTCGCCGACACCTGGCCGGCCGGACTGATGCTGATCGACTGGGCGTTGTTGGGAATCGTGACGCCGGGCTGGATGACGTTGCCCTGCGCGGTGACGACGCGGCCCTGCGCATCCATTTCGAACGAGCCGTCGCGCGTGTAAGTGAAGGTGCCGTCGGGCATCAGAACCTTGAAGAAGCCTTCGCCGCGGATGGCGAGGTTCAAGTCGGCGCCGGTCGGCGACAGCGTGCCCTGCGTCATCAGGCGCGGCGTGCCGACGGTCTTGACGCCGCCGCCGAGGTCGATGCCGACCGGCAGGATGTTGCCTTGCGTCGAGGTCTGCGTGCCGATGCGGCGGACGTGCTCGTAAAGCAGATCCTGGAATTCCGCGCGCTGGCGCTTGTAGCCGGTGGTGCGCATGTTGGCGATGTTGTTGGAGATGACCTGGACGTTGAGCTCCTGGGCCATCATTCCGGTCGCGGCGGTGTGGAGGGCGCGCATGACGGTGGTTTCCTCGTGCTAGGCCGGAACTTCAGCGAGTTGCTGGATGGAATTGCGCTGCAACTCGCTCTGCTGTTGCAGCATGGTGGCGACGTCGGTGTAGGCGCGCGTCAGCGCGATCATCTGCGTCATCTCGATGATGGAGCGCACGTTCGACTTCTCGACCGAGCCCTGCACGACGTTGATGTTGGCATCCGGCACCGGCTGCGGCGTCACGCCATCGGGCGCCTTGAAGGTGTTGGCGCCGTCCTTCTGCAGTTGCTGCGGGTCGGCGAAGGTGACGATGCGCAGCTTGCCGCGCGTGGAGTCGGAGGTGAGGTTGGTGCCCTCGCGGACCTTGATGGTGCCGTCCTTGGTGATGACGACATCGCGGTCGGTGAGCTGCAGCACGATCGGCCCGGAATCGCCCATCACCCGGTCGCCGGAGGCGGTGACGAGTTCCCCGGCGTTGTTGATCTGCAACGCGCCGTTGCGGGTGTAGCGCTCGCCGGCCGCGGTCTGAACCACGAGCATGCCGTCGCCGTCGATGGCGACATCGAAGGGGTTGCCGGTGTGCTCGAACGCCCCCTGGCGCATGTCGTGCCAGCTCATGCGGTCCTGCACGAAGCTGACGCGGCGGTCGGGCGCCGCGAACTGCTCCTCGCGGGCGCTGCTGGTGAGGAATTCGGCGAACACCGCGTTGTCGGCCTTGAAGCCCGTGGTGTTCAGGTTGGCGATGTTGTTCGCCACGATATCGAGCTGCCGCTGCAGCACGGTCTGGCGTGACAGCCCGACGAGTAGGGCGTTCGGCATCGGTTGGCTCCCCTGATGCGACGGCGCCGCGCTCTCCCAAGCGCGACCGTCCGTTGCCGCGGGCGTTGCGCTCTCCCAAGCGTTCCGCCAGCGCCCATTGCAATGCAGGCCCCGTGCCACACATAGATGATGAGATAAATCAGTGGGTTAGATGGAACCCGGAGCGCCGGCCGGCCGGCAAAAGGGGCGCAGGGGCGGGCCGTAACCCGGCAGAAATTTCCGCCTCGCAGGCCCTTGGAAAGGTTCCGTTAACCATACCGACCTACCGTCCGGGCAAGGGTGCACCAAGGGGGCGCTCGGGGTCGGGGGGCTGCGGCCTGTCCATCGCCGCCGGCCGGCTCCGCATCTCGTGAACCGGGTTCGATTTCATGGCAGACGCGAAAGCAGCGGCGATCGAGAGCGAGGACGATCTCGACGAGGCCGAGGGCGCGCCCGAACAGAAGAAGGGCAAGCTGCCCTCGAAGAAGGTGCTCCTTATTATCGCCGCGGCGCTCGTCGTCGTGATCGGCGGAGGCGTCGGCGGATACCTTTACATGGCGCACAAGCACGCCGCCGAGGCGAAGGCCGCGGCTGCGCCCAAGCCGGTGGTGTTCGTCGATCTGCCCGAGGTGCTGGTGAACCTCTCCAGCGTCGGGTCCGACCGCACGCAATATCTCAAGGTCAAGGTCGTGCTCGAACTGCCGGAGCAGAAGATGGTCGAGCAGATCACGCCGATCATGCCCCGCGTCATGGACGCCTTCCAGACCTACCTTCGCGAATTGCGGGCGAGCGACCTCGACGGGTCGGCCGGACTCTATCGGCTCAAGGAGGAGCTGACGCGCCGCGTCAACGCCGCCATCGCGCCAAGTCACGTCAACGCGGTGCTGTTCAAGGAAATCGTGGTGCAGTGACGGTTTAACGGAATATGTCGCAAACGACGGACCAGATCGGACAGGACGCGCTTGCCGCCGAGTGGGGATTGGCGCTCGACGCCGACGCCGCCAACACGCTGGCGTCCTCGCCCGCGACGGAAGACCTCGAACTCCGCAGCGAGGGCGAGGAATCGCCGGCACAATGGAACGCCTCCGTCGAGGAGCGCGGAAAGTTTCCGCACAGCAGCGGCAACGGCAAGAACGGCACCGAGCGCGTCCTGACTCAGGACGAGATCGACAGCCTGCTCGGCTTCAGTCTCGCCGACATTTCGCTGAACGACAATTCGGGCATCCGGGCCATCATCGACTCGGCGATGGTGTCCTACGAGCGCCTGCCTATGCTCGAAATCGTCTTCGACCGGCTGGTCCGGCTGATGACGACGAGCCTGCGCAACTTCACGTCCGACAACGTCGAAGTCTCGCTCGACCGCATCACCTCGGTGCGCTTTGGCGACTATCTCAATTCCATTCCGCTGCCCGCCATCCTCTCGGTGTTCAAGGCCGAGGAGTGGGACAATTTCGGCCTGGTGACGATCAGCTCCAGCCTGATCTATTCCATCATCGACGTTCTGCTCGGCGGCCGGCGCGGCCAGACCACGGTCCGCATCGAAGGCCGCCCCTACACCACGATCGAAACCAATCTCGTCAAGCGCATGATCGAGGTGGTGCTGGCCGACGCGGAGCTGGCATTCAAGCCGCTGTCGCCGGTCAAGTTCAACATCGACCGGATGGAGACGAACCCGCGCTTTGCCGCGATCACCCGCCCGGCCAACGCCGCTATCCTGGTGCGGCTGCGGATCGACATGGAGGACCGCGGCGGCGAGCTTGAGCTGCTGCTGCCTTACGCGACGATCGAGCCGATCCGCGACGTGCTGCTGCAGATGTTCATGGGCGAGAAGTTCGGTCGCGACCCGATCTGGGAGGGCCATCTCGCCACGGAAATCGGCCAGGCCGAGATCGCGGTGGACGCCGTGCTCTACGAGGCCAAGCTTCCGCTCCAGCGCGTGATGAATCTTGAGGTCGGCGACACGCTGATGCTCGAGATCAAGCCCGACGCGCTGGTGAGCGTGCGCTGCGGCGATGCGCTCTTGAGCGAGGGTCGCATGGGCCGCGTCGGCGACCGCGTTGCGGTGCGCGTCGCCAAGCCCCTGCACAAGCCGCACACCACGTTTGCGATGTTCGAGAATGCCGACAAGTCCAGCTCCAGGATGGAGACGCCGTAATGAACGTTCTTCCGCTTGCCATCGAGAGCGTGGTGGCCGCTTTGCTGCTGCTCACGATCCTCTATTGCATCCGCCTCAGCGCCCAGCTCAAGCGGCTCAAGGCGGATGAAACCGCGATGAAGGCGACCATTGCCGAACTCCTGGCGGCGAGCGGCACGGCCGAACGCGCCATCGGCGCGCTCAAGGACGTGGTCCGCGAGGCCGACCAGAAGCTCGGCGAGCGGCTTCGCGCGGCCGAGCACTTCTCCACCGATATACAGCGGAGCATGGATGCCGGCTCCGACATCCTCAACCGGCTGATGCAGATCGCCGGCGCCAAGCCCTGGCTGCTCGGTGGCGAGGCTGAAGAAGAGAAGCCCCGGCCGGCGGTGCCCGATGCGCGCGCGATCGCGGCCGCGGCCAACGCCATCGCCGAGCGGGCGCGGGCGCGGGTGAGGGCGATTGCGGCATGAACCGCTGGCTACGCGAAATCCGGCCGATCCCGATCGTGTTGATCGCGGTTGGCTGCCTTTTCGCGCTCAAGACCATCGGCCTGATTTTCGACGGCGGCTACACGCTCGGCCAGCATCTGGGCAGCAGCGGCTCGCTGGTGGTGACGACGGTGCCGCTGTCGTCCACGCAGCAGATACGTTCGCCCGCGACGGCGTTGGAAATGCCCTCCGCGTCGGGCGATTCCAAGCAGTCCTGGATGCGGGAGATGTTCAACTATCCCGATGTGACGGGATCGGTCGCAGCCAAACCCAAGGAGGCGTCGAAAGAGGCGTCGAACGGCGCGCCAAAGGAGGCTGCCAAGGACCCCGCCAAGGACGCTGATGCCGCTAAGATTGCGCAGGCGTTGCCGGGGGCGATGCCCGATGGCCGCTCCGTTCCGGTCGAGGCGGCGCGTCCGCCTTCGGCGGCGGAACGCGCGCTGCTGGAGCGGCTGCAGGAAAAGCGGCAGGCGCTGGAGGAACGGGCGCGCGAACTCGACATGCGCGAAAGCCTGATCAAGGCCGCCGAGAAAAAGCTCGAAACCGAAACGGCGGCGCAGAAGGCCGAGGAGGCCAAAGCCGGAGGCGCCCCCGCGGCGCTGGCCGCCGCCGACGATGCGCGCTTCAAGGGCGTCGTCACCATGTACGAGGCGATGAAGCCCAAGGACGCGGCGCGGATCTTCGACCGGCTCGACTCGCGCATTCTTCTGGACGTGGCAAGCCACATCAAGCCGCAGCGCATGTCGGAGATCATGGCGCAGATGTCGCCCGAGAACGCCGAGCGCCTCACGGTGGAACTGGCCTCGCGCAGCAGCACGGACCGCGGCGTCAATCCGGCGAGCCTGCCGAAGATCGAGGGCCGGCCGACCGGCCGCTGATCCGCATCCTCACGGTTAATCTGGCCTTAAATGCCCCGGTCTAGGATCGGAGCGTCGCGGTCAGCGTGTGCGTGCGGATGTCCAGAGTCCCGAGTCTCTTTCCGGTGGTTTGCCGCGTGTGTGTGCTGGCGGTCGCCGTGACGCCTGCGGCGCTGCTGCCGATGCCGGCGGCCGTGCTGGCGCAGAATGCGCCGGTGCAGGGCGAGGCGACCGTTTCCACCAACGGCGGCTTCGGCCGGCTGGTGATCCGGCTTGCCACCGAGGTCGAGGCGCAGGCCGGCGCGTCCGGCAACGTGCTGATCGTGCGCTTCAAGCAGCCGGTCAACGTCGCGGTGGATCGTCTTCCCTCCAGCGCGCCGGAGTATTTCGGCGCGGCGCGCCGCGACCCGGACGGCATGGCGTTGCGCTTCGCGCTGCGGCAAAAGGTCAGGGTGAGCACGCTTGCCGCCGGCGAGCGGTTCTTCGTCGATCTGTTGCCCGAAAGCTGGACCGGCGAACCGCCGAGCCTGCCGCGCGAAGTGGTGGAGGAGTTGGCGCGCCGCGCGCGCGACGCGGAGCGGGCGGCGCGGCAGCAGCTTGCGCTGGAGCAGGAGCGCAGCCGCGCGCCGGTGCGGGTGCGCGTCGCCACGCAGCCGACGTTCACGCGCTACATCTTCGATCTGCCGGAACTGACGCCCGTCACCGTGACGCGCGGCAAGGACAAGCTGACGCTGTCGTTCGCCAAGCCGCTGCGCTTCGATCTCTCCGACGCCAAGCTCGCGATGCCGGAATCGGTTGCCTCGATCGAGGCGGGGCGCGACGAGGATTCGGCCGAGGTGCGCTTTGCCTTCGCCAAGAAGGCCGACATCCGCACCTTCCGCGAGGACGCGAACTACGTCGTCGATGTCAGCCCGATCGGGGATTCGCCCCCAGCCGCGGCCGAAGCGCCGCCCAGCGTCGCCGCGCCGCAGACGGTGCCCTCGAAGGCTGCGCCCAAGCCAAAGCCGGAGACGGAGACAGCGCCCAAGCCGCAGCCGCAAAACGCGCTGCCGCACGCGCAGGCCCCTGAGCCCAAGGCTGAGGCTTCTAAGGCTGAGGCCTCTAAGGCTGAGGCCTCTAAGGCTGAAGCCACCAAGGCCGAAGCTTCAAGGACCGAGGCCCCCGTTGTGGCGCGCGAGCCCAAAAGCGCGGAGGCGGCGAAGGTCGCGGATGCCGCTCAGGGAGCCGTGCCGATGTCGGGCGCGTCTCGCGGCGATGCGCCCGCGCCACGGGCTTCGCCGCCCGCTGCGGCGAGCGAAACGCCGCCGGCCGCCGGCGGCGAGCGCAAGGTGGCGGCCCAGGCCAGCCGCGACAGCGACGGGCTGCGGCTGTCGTTTCCGTTTACGGAGCGGGTGGCCTCGGCGGTGTTCCAGCGCGGCGATATGCTGTGGCTGGTGTTCGATACGGCGGTGCCGCTCGATCTCGGCTCGCTCGCCGACGACCCCGGCAAGGTCATGCTTGGCGCATCTGCGGAGGCCGACGACGGCGCGCAGGTGGTTCGCATCAAGCTTGAGCGGCCGCGCCTCGCCAGCGTCGAGCAGCGCGACACCGGCTGGGTGGTGACGGTCGGCGGCCCGGCGCGCGCATCCTCGCTGCCGCTCCAGGTCAAGCGCAGCATGGTCGGGCGCGGGCGTGCCAGCATTGTCATCCCGTTCGACAAGCCGGGACGGCAGCATCGGCTGCGTGACCCGGAGACGGGCGACACGCTTCTGGTCGTAACCGGGCTCGGCCCCGCGCGCGGCCTGCCCAAGAGCCAGGACTTCGTCGAGCTGCACGCGCTTGCCACCGCCCACGGCATCGCCGTGGTGCCGCTCGCCGACGATCTCAAGGCGGAGCTTCTGGCCGACAGGGTCATGCTGGTGCGCCCCGGCGGACTGGCGCTGTCGGAAACGCCCGCGATGAAACAAGAAGCCTCGCGGGTGGTGGCCTTCGACGCGGAGCGATGGAAGGACGACCGCGGTGCCGATTACACCAAGCGGCAATTCGATCTGGTCCGCGCCGCGGCCGAAGCGCCGTTCAACCGCCGCGCGGCGCGCCGGCTCGACCTGGCGCGCTTCTATCTGGCGCATCGGATGTTCGCCGAGGCCAAGGCCGTGCTCGATACGGCCATCGCCGACGAGCGGCCGGCGGCGGTCAGCCCGGCGGCGCTGTTGCTGCGCGCGGTCAGCGCCATCATGCTCAACCACGCCGACGAGGCGTTGAAGGACCTTGCCAATCCCATCGTCGCCAACGAGGACGACGCGCGGCTGTGGCGCGCCGTCGCCTATTCGCAGCAGGGGCAATGGGCCGCGGCGCGCGAGGCGTTCCGCGGCGTCGAGGATTCGCTTGGCGCGCTGCCGCCGGAGTTGCGCGGCGTTGCGCTCAAGGATTCGCTGCGCGCGGCGATCGAAACCGGCGATCTCACCGGCGCGGTCGGTCAGCTCGACGGATTCCAGGCGGCCGGTATGCCGGACGAGATCGACCCCTATGTTGCCGTGCTCGCGGGCCGCGTGGCCGAGGGCCTGGGTCGCGAGCAGGACGCGCTGACCTCGTATCGCGAGGCGGCCGCCTCGAACGTGCGCCCGGCGGCGGCGCAGGGGCGGCTGCGCGAGCTGAGCCTCAGCTATGCGCAGAACAAGATCGCGCGCGGCGATGCCATCAAGGACCTGGAACGGCTGAGCGTCGCCTGGCGCGGCGACGAAACCGAAATTGAAACGCTGCAACTGCTCGAGCGGCTGTATCTCGAGGAGGGGCGTTATCGCGAGGCGTTCCACGCGATGCGCGTCGCGCTTGCGGCGCGTCCGGCCTCGGCGGTCACGCGCAACATCCGCGATGTTGCCGGCAAGGCGTTTGCGGACCTGTTCATCGCCGGCCGGGCGGATACGATGCCGGCCATCGACGCGCTCAGCCTGTTCTACGATTTCCGCGACCTGACGCCGATCGGCCGGCGCGGCGACGAGATGATCCGCCGGCTGTCGGAACGCCTCGCCGCCGTCGATCTGCTCGATCAGGCCGCCGACCTGCTGCAATACCAGGTGGACAACCGCCTTCAGGGTGCGGCGCGCGCGCAGGTCGCAACGCGCCTGGCGATGATCTATCTGCTCGACCGCAAGCCCGCCAAGGCGCAGGCGGTGTTGCGTTCGACCCGCGTCGCCGAGCTTGCCAACGAGATTCGCATCCCGCGGCTTCTCGTCGAGGCGCGGGCGCTCTCCGATCTCGGCCGCCACGATTTCGCGCTCGACGTGATCGCGAATATCGAGGGGCGCGAGGCGGTGCGGCTGCGCGCCGATATCCATTGGGCGGCGAAGCATTGGCAGAAGGCCGCCGAGCAGCTTGAGCTGATGTATGGCGAGCGCTGGAAGAGCTTCGAGCCGCTCACCGGCGCGGAGCGTTCCGACATCCTGCGTGCGGGCGTCGCCTACGCGATGGCCGAGGACAAGCTCGGCATCGCCCGGTTGCGCGAGCGCTATGCGCCGAAGATGGCGAACGGCCCGGACGCGCAGGCGTTCAACGTCATCACCGGCGGGCTTGGCCCGAGCAGCGCGGAATTCCGCGAGGTGGCGCGCGTCGCCGCGTCCGGCAGCACGCTGCAGGCGTTCCTGCGCGATCTCACGGCGCGCTATCCGGAGACGCAGGGCGCTTCGCGCGAGAGCGCCGCCGCGCCCCCGGCCGCCGCGCCTCAACCGGAGAAAGCCGCCGATCCTTCGCCGACCGGCACGGCGAAGCGCCCGCGCCCGCAACGCGTTTCCGCGCGCTGATCGTCCGAGGCTGATTCAGATTGTGTCCTCGTCATTCCGGGGCGCTCGCGAAGCGAGCGAACCCGGAATCCAGCGACGAATTCCGAACCTGCATCTGGATTCCGGGTCCGCGCTTTCAGCGCGTCCCGGAATGACGACGGCGTGTTTCGGCTAACTGCCGTAACTCTGCACCAAACTTCCCGCCACCAAACTCCAGCCGTCCACCAATACGAAGAAGATCAGCTTGAACGGCAGCGACACGACGACCGGCGGCAGCATCATCATGCCCATCGACATCAGCACCGAGGCCACCACCAGGTCGATGATGAGGAAGGGCAGGAACAGCAGGAAGCCGATCTCGAACGCGCGCTTCAATTCGGAGATCATGAACGCCGGGATCAGGATGCGGAGCGAAATCTGCTCGGGCGCGGCCGGCGTCGGCTCGTTCGACAGGTCGCTGAACAGCTTGAGATCCTTGTCGCGCACGTTCTTCAGCATGAACGCCTTGAACGGACCGGACGAACGCTCGAACGCCTGTTCGGCGGTGATCTCGTTGGCGATCAGCGGCTTGATGCCGACATCGTAGGACCGCTGGAACGCCGGGCCCATCACGAAGGCGGTGAGGAACAGCGCGAGCGACACGATCACCGCGTTGGGCGGCGCCGTCGCGGTGCCGAGCGCCGTCCGCAACAGCGACAGCACCACCACGATCCGGGTGAAGGACGTCATCATCACCAGGATCGACGGCGCGAGCGACAGCACCGTGAGCAGCGCGATCAATTGGATCACGCGCTCGGTCAGGCCGCCGCCTTGGCCGAAGTTGATGCTGATGTCTTGAGCGTGCGCGGGTACGGAGAGAAGGAGCGCTATCGCCGCCGCCGTCGCAAGACGGACGCAGGCCGCGAAAACGCGCCCCGTCACGTCTTTCCTGGTCTGCCCAGAAGCGTGGCCATTTCCTGCTCGAGATCGCTGCTTGTCTGTGTCTGCGGTTGCGCCGGCGCGGGCGCTTGGGTGGGTGCCGGGGCCGGCGCTTGAACCTGGGGCTTCACCGTGCCGTCCTTCGAGGCCGCGGCGGCGACCTTGGGCTCGCGCGCGGTGGCCGATTTCGATTCCGTGATGACGGTGATGCGCCCGCCGCTGCCTTCGGAGGCGAGGCGGCGGCCGGCCGGACGGCGGAGCGCGGCCTCCAGGCGTTGCGCCATTTCGGCGAGGCTTTGGTCGGCGACCGGCGGGGCGTGCGCGACATGCGGAGCGGCGGCCACGGCCGGCGCCGGCTCGGGACGGGGCATCGCAACGTGCGGCGGCTCGGCGGCGGGCCGCGTCGCATCCTCGCTCGGCCCTGCTGCGAATGCGTCGCTCGGGCGCGGCGCGCGGACGGGCGGCGGCGGCGCTGCCGCTGCCGTCGGCTGCGAAGGCGAGGGCCACATATCATCGGCAATCCGCGGCGTGCGTTCGGTGCGGACCGCAGGCGCCGGGGGCGGGGTATAGGCCGGCGCCGCGGGAAGGGGTGCGGGATCGGGCTGCAGCGGCCAGGGCGTCGGATCGAGCGCCGGCGCGCTGCCGTTGCGCGCCACGGGCACGTCGCGCGTCGGCACGGCGGCCGCCCGCACGATATTGGTTTCCACCACGACGTCGGTCGGCCCGCCGATCATCAGCAGGTGCTCGATATTGTCGCGGCGGATGATGACGAGCTTGCGCCGGCCATCGACCGCCGCCGAGTCGATCACCGCGAGCCGCGGCTGGCGGCCGCGCGCGGCGCTGTCGAGCCGCGCCGCTCCGAACCGCCGCACCAGCCAGGCCGCGGCGGCGATCAGGATCAGGACGACGACGAATGCAATGACAAAATTCACGGCTGTCGGCAGCTCCGCGCCGAAGAGGCTGTTCATCGGATCTCTCCCGGCGTTGCTGGCGCTTTAGGACCGACCGGCGAGACACTGAAGGCGGTGGGCGCTCCGTTCAGAAGCGATCTCCGCCCGATGCGTTACGCAGGTCTTGTTCCGTCAGCAAGCCCCAATGTTCGAGCAAATCCAGTCTTCCCAGCAGATTTAAGGCAACCACGGGCCGAAAGCCTTCCCGCGACGGCGTGGGTGCCCAACTCGTTAACGCGACCGGCAATTGTTGCCGCCTCGAAGCTTAACAAAGAACTAACATTAAGGGGTCGATTTTGATTCGCCGCGGCTTGTTATAGCGGTTCTTATGGTAAACGACAGTTGAACGCGCAAACGGCCCACGGAACCCTCTTAACCGGGCGTTAACCATACACCCGGCAAAGTCTGCCGAGTTGGACCGAAACCCGACCGCATTGAGGCCGTCTCGCGGCCTGGCGGAACTCGCGCGAGGCCTGAGCCGTGGCCATCACCGATCTGTCGCTGTTCGCCATGCTGCGCACCCGGATGCAATGGCACCAGGAGCGGCAGAAGGTGCTGGCCGAGAACGTCGCCAACGCCAACACGCCGGGCTTTCGGCCACACGACCTGGCGCCCCTCGATTTCGATCGCGCGCAGCCGGAGACCGCGATGCTCGGGCTCGCGCGGACCGAGCCCGGACACCTCTCGGCTCTCGGCGGCGGCTCCGGCCAGTTCCAGAACGCGCGCGGGGGCGGCTACGCGATCAGGCCGAGCGGCAACGCGGTCAATCTCGAGGACGAGATGATCAAGGTCGCCGCCAACCAGATGGATTACCAGGCCGCGACCACGCTCTACACGCGAAGCCTCGGCCTCATCAAAACCGCGATCGGCAAACGCTAGCGTCATGACAGGCGGCAGATCGGACATCCGCATCCGGGGCGGCAACCGAACGAAGGGAAGACCCGCATGGACTTCTTGAAATCAATGGCGATTGCCGCATCGGGCTTGCGCGCGCAGGCCGGACGAATGCGCATCATCTCGGAAAACATCGCCAACGCCGATTCGACGGCGTCCACGGCCGGCGGCGATCCCTATCGGCGCAAGATCGTGACCTTCCGCAGCGAGATGGACCGCGCCGTCGATGCGCAGGTGGTCGCGCTCGGCCGCGTCAAGGTCGATCCGTCCGATTTCCGCATCAAGCATGAGCCGGGCCACCCCTCGGCCGACGCCAACGGCAACGTCCGCTACCCCAATGTCAATTCGCTGATCGAGATGACGGATCTGCGCGAGGCCCAGCGGTCCTACGAGGCCAATATCAACGTCATCACCGCCTCGCGCCGGATGATCCAGCGCACCATCGAAATCCTCAAATCCTGACGGGGCGAGCAAGCATGTCCACACCGACCATCGCCGCCAACGCTTACGCAAGCGTTGCGCGGCTGACCGACCCGGCCGGATTGGCCAAGGGCGGCGCGGCGGCCGGCGCCGCGAACGGCATGGGCGCGGCGGGAGGCCCGAGCTTCGGCGCGCTGCTCAAGGATGCCATCGGTTCCGTCGAGCAGAGCTCGCGCACCTCCGACGCGCAGAGCGTCGCGATGGCGGCGGGCAAGGCCAACATCGTCGATGTCGTCACCGCCGTGTCGGAGACGGAGGCCGCGATCGATACGCTTGTCGCCGTGCGCGACAAGGTGATCGCCGCCTACGAGGAAATCATGAAGATGCCGATCTGATCGGCGGTAAATGCGAAGCGGGGCGCGCGCGCGCGTGCGGAAAGAGGAACGACAATGAACGGATCGGAAGTGCTCGACGTTGCCCGCGATACGATCATGACCTTGGTGGTGGTGTCGGCGCCGCTGATGCTGGTCGGGCTTTTCGTCGGCGTGGCGATTTCGCTGTTTCAGGCGCTCACGCAGATCCAGGAAATGACACTGGTGTTCGTGCCGAAGATCCTCGCGATCTTCGCCGCGATGCTGTTGGCGCTGCCGTTCATGGCCGACGCCTTGCAAAGCCACATGGCGCGGATCGCCGCCCGCATCGTCGGCGGGTAGGGGAGCTGGCGCCGTCTGGCGCGGGCGGTCGGCATGCAGATCGACGTTTCCTTCCTGCCGGTCTTCGCCGCCGCGTTCCTCCTCGCGTTTGCGCGCGTCGGCACAATGGTCATGCTGATGCCCGCGCTCGGCGAACTCACCGTGTCGCCGCGGGCGCGCCTCACCGTCGCCCTGGTGCTGACCGCGGTCATCATGCCGCTGCATCGCGCCGACTATCAGATCGACATGCGGACGTTCGGCCCCGTTCTGCTTCTGCTCGGGCAGGAGCTTTTGGTCGGCGCCGTGCTCGGCCTTATCACGCGGATCACCATTTCGGCGCTCCAGGTCGCGGGCTCGGTGGTGGCGCAGCAGATGGGGCTCGGCTTCGTCACCGCCGTCGATCCGACGCAGGGCCAGCAGGGCGCGCTGGTCGGCAATTTCCTGGCCGTGCTCGGCATCACGCTGATCTTCGCCACCGATCTGCACTATCTCATCATCGCCGCGCTCAACGACAGCTACAAGCTGTTCCGGCCGGGCGAGATGCCGATCCTCGGCGACATCGCCCATGTGCTCACCAACACCGTGAGCGGCGCGTTCCGCATCGGCATCCAGCTTTCCGCGCCGTTCCTGGTGTTCGGCTTGTTGTTCAATCTGGGGCTGGGCTTGCTGGCGCGGCTGATGCCGCAGATGCAGGTGTTTTTTGTCGGCATGCCGTTGTCGATCCTGGCGGGCTTCCTGATCCTGTTCCTGGTCGTCGGCGCGATGATGACGACCTTCCTCGATTTCACCGGCGGCGTCCTTCGCCTCCTGACGCCGTCGTGACGGGGAGGGTGCATGGCCGACGAACAACATGATGCCGAACGAACAGAAGACCCGACCCAGAAACGTCTCGACGAGGCGCTTGAACGCGGCGACGTGGTCAAGAGCCAGGAGGTGTCCACCTGGTTCGTGATCGGCGGCGGCGCGCTGATGCTGGCGGCGTTCTCCGGCCAGATGAGCAGCGGCCTGACCACGATGTTCCGCGGGCTGCTGGCGAACTCCTATCAGATCCCGGTCGATGGCCACGCGCTCGTTTCGATGACGGCGCGGATCGAGCGCGAGGTGCTGGCCGCGGTCGCGATCCCGCTCGGCCTGCTGGCGCTGGCGGCCGTCGCCGGCAACGTGATCCAGCATCGGCTGGTGTGGTCGGCCGAACAGCTCAAGCCCAAGCTCAGCAAGATTTCGCCGCTCGCCGGGCTGAAGCGGCTGTTCTCGGCGCAGGCGCTCGCCAATTTCGTCAAGGGCCTCGCCAAGCTCGGCGTGGTCGGCGCGGTGATGACCGCGCTGCTGTGGCCGCAGCGCGAGCGGCTGATCGGCCTGGTGCAGACCGATATCCTCGGCACGCTGCTGCTGACGCGCTCGCTCGCGCTCGACATGCTCACTGTCGTGGTGGCGATCCTGTTCCTGGTCGCCGCCGCCGATTACCTGTTCCAGTATCGGCAATGGTTCGAGCGACAGAAGATGACGCTTCGCGAAATGAAGGAGGAGTTCAAGCAGACCGAAGGCGATCCGATGGTGAAGGGCAAGATCCGGCAGTTACGCCAAAGCCGGATGCGCAAGCGCATGATCGCCGCCGTGCCCAAGGCCGCCGTCGTCATCGTCAACCCGACCCACTACGCCGTGGCGCTGCAATACGATAAAGGCATGGCCGCGCCGGTCTGCGTCGCCAAAGGCGTCGATGCGCTGGCCTTCAAGATCCGCGAAGTCGCCCAGGAGCACGCCATTCCCATCGTCGAAAACCCGCCGCTCGCCCGCGCGCTCCACGCCACCGTGGAGATCGACCAGGAAATCCCGACCGAGCACTACAAGGCGGTGGCCGAGGTGATCGGTTATGTCATGAAGCTGCGCCGGGCGGTGGCGCGTCCGGGAGGAATGCGATGAGGGCCGTGTGGAACCGCTGCGGCGTCGATGACGGGGGAGTCATGAGCGAAACCGCTTGCGCGAACCGCCTCTGCTGGGGCACGAAGTGAACGCTTTGTTGCGTCGCCGCGTTCACCCATCGAGCCGAAACGCATCATGGCCACCCAGGATATGAGCGAAGGATACCGGACGCCCGCCGTCGTCGACCGCAGCCAATCCATCGAACGGGGCGGCAGCATCGGCATGGTGCTGGCGGTCGCCGTCGCGCTGGTGGGGGCCGCCGTCGGCCTGCTGCTGATCGGCCGGGGCAACGCCGGGCCGTATATCCTGGCGCTGCTCGCCTTCCTGGCGATGGTCGGGGTGTTTTCGCTGTTTGCGCTGGCGACCGGCATCCTGCGCGTCGCCGGCAAGGAAGCCGTCCATCCGATGCTCAAGGCGGTGGCCGACGAGGCCGCCGACGGCCTTCTGGTCACGGACCCGCGGGGGCGGGTGATCTACGCCAACGCCGCTTACCTCACGCTTGCCGATGCCGCCGATGCCGACGACGTGCGGCCGATCGAGCGGGTGTTCATCGGCGACCCCGACGTGTCGGAGGCGGTGTATCGTCTGCTCAAGGCCGCGCGCGAGGGCCGGCGCTTGCAGGAGGAGGTGCGGGTCGCGGGGTTGAAAGGCGGCGCGGCGCGGTGGCTGCGGCTGCGCGTGCAGCCGCTCGGCGATGCGCGGCGCGACAACCGGCTGACGCTGTGGACGGTCGCCGACGTGACGCGCGACCGCGAGCGGCAGGAAAACATCTTCCAGGAATTGCAGCACGCCATCGACTACCTCGATCACGCCCCGGCGGGCTTCTTCTCCGTCGATGGCGAGGGCGACATCGGCTACCTCAATGCCACGCTCGCCGGCTGGCTCGACCACGACCTGGCGCAGGTCGGCTCCGGCGGCCTCAAGCTCTCCGACATCGTGTCGGGCAACGGCGCGACGCTGCTCACCACGCTCGGCGCCGCGCCGGGCGAGGTCAAAACCGAGGTCATGGACCTCGACCTCAAGACCCGCACCGGCCGCGCCCTGCCGGTGCGCCTGTTCCATCGCGTCGCCTTCGGCGCCGATGGCGCGCCGGGGGCCTCGCGCACGCTGGTGCTGAGCCGCGCCCGCGGCGAGGGCGCCGATCCCGAGAAGGCGGCGGAAGTGCGCTTCATGCGCTTCTTCCAGTCCACGCCGATGGCGATCGCCACCGTCGATAAGGCGGGCAGGATTTCGCGCACCAATTCGCTGTTCGCGCGGCTGTTCCCGGCCGCGCTCAAGGACGGCGGCCAGGACGGCAAGAGCGAGGCGCGCTCGATCCTCTCCGTGGTTTCGGACCGCGACCGCGAGGCGCTCGAAGGCGCGATCCGTCAGGCCGCCGCGCGGCAGAGCGAGATCGCGCCGGTGGAGGCAGCCCTCGCCGGCACCGGCGACCGCTGGGGCCGCTTCTATGTCTCGCCGGTCGAGGAGGAGGACGGCGACGCCGAGGCGGTGATCGTCTACGTGCTCGACACCACCAACCAGCGCCTGATCGAGAATCAGCGCGATCAGGCCGAGAAGATGAAATCGGTCGGCCAGCTCGCCGGCGGCATCGCGCACGATTTCAACAACGTTCTGTCCGCCATCATGATGGCGACGGACTTCCTGCTCAACGCGCACAAGCCGACCGATCCGTCCTTCCAGGACATCATGCAGATCAAGCAGAACGCCAACCGGGCGGCGAGCCTGGTGCGGCAACTGCTGGCCTTCTCGCGCCGCCAGACGCTGCGGCCGCAGGTGATCGACCTGGGCGACACGCTGTCCGATCTCGGCATGCTGCTCAAGCGCCTGCTCGGCGAGCGCGTGGCGCTCGACGTCAAGCACGGCCGCGAGCTTTGGCCGGTGAAGGCCGACATCTCGCAGCTCGAGCAAGTGATCGTGAACCTCGCGGTCAACGCGCGCGACGCCATGCCCGACGGCGGCAAGCTCTCGATCCGCACCGCCAACGTCACCGCCCCGGAGGCGGCGGCGTTCCACTACACCGGGATGCCTGCGGCCGACTACGTGCTGATCGAGGTGTCGGACACCGGCACCGGCATTCCGCCGGACATCATCGGCAAGATTTTCGACCCGTTCTTCTCGACCAAGGAGGTCGGCAAGGGCACCGGCCTCGGCCTTTCGACCGTCTACGGCATCGTCAAGCAGACCGGCGGCTTCATCTATCCAGAATCGATGGTCGGCAAGGGCACGACCTTCCGCATTTTCCTGCCCCGCCATGTGCCGAGCGCGGTGGAGGTCGACGACGCGGGCTCCGACGTCGAGCCGCCGTTCGGCTTGAGCGCGAGCCCGGCTGCCGATCGGGCGCCGGCCGTTAAGCCGCCCGCGCCCGCCGCGACGGATCTCACCGGCGAAGGTACGATTCTGCTGGTCGAGGACGAGGAGGGGCTTCGCGCGCTCAACGCCCGCGGCCTTGCCTCGCGCGGCTATTCGGTGCTCCAGGCCAGCAACGGGATCGAGGCTATCGAGGTGCTGGAGGAAAACGGCGGCAAGGTCGATCTCGTCGTCTCCGACGTGGTGATGCCGGAGATGGACGGCCCCTCGCTGCTCAAGGAGTTGCGCCAGCGCAACCCGTCGCTGAAGATCATCTTCGTTTCCGGTTATGCCGAGGAGGCGTTCGAGAAAAGCCTGCCGGAGGGCGAGCAGTTCTCGTTCCTGGCCAAGCCCTTCACGCTCAAGCAACTGGTCGCCGCGGTGAAGGAGACGATGGCGGGATAGGCATGGTCTGTCGCCCGCGCTCGTCATCCTGAGGAGCGCCCGAAGGGCGCGTCTCGAAGGATGAAGCCTCATGGTTCGAGACGGCCGCCTTCGGCGGCTTCCTCGCCATGAGGAGTTGCATCCTGCCTGCAGTGATGACGACTGGCCCGCTGCTGGGAGGATGAGGGCTCTTGGGTTATGATCGGATCATGTCGCCGGACGACCTTGAAAAGCCGCTGACGCCCGAGGAAGAAGCGCGGGACCGCCGCGCCGCGAATATTTTTCTGCTGGTGGCCGGCGGCCTTCTGGTTGCGATCGGCATCTGGCTGGGCAACGCGCTGGTCGATGCGCGCCGCGCCGACGACTGTTTGTCATCCGGCCGGCGCAATTGCGCGCCGCATATCGACGCACCGGCGCGGTAACGGTCGCCGAGAATGCGCTTGGAGTTGTTCGGAGACGCGCTGCGCCAGCGCGTTTACCCGTATATTCGACACGCTAGAGTCCTTCACCGTTTGATGGAAACGGTGAAGGACTTGAGGTCGTTGTTTAAACGCGTTTTCTTCACGCGAACCGGTATCCACTTCGCTCGAAAACGCTCTATGGCTCGAACTTGGCCGTCATGGCCGGACTTGACCCGGCCATCCACGCCTTGAAATGCTTCTTCCTTTGAAGATGGATGCGCGGGTCAAGCCCGCGCATGACGGTTATCAGCGAACGAGAAGCGCGCGCTGCTATTTCTCGATCTTCACATTGACGCGGTGGCGGTGATAACGGGCCTGCCGGATGTGCGGCGGATTCCAAACGCAGGCGTAAGCAATGTAATCGCCCGGCACGCGATGGATGCTGGTGGCGACGGCGTATTTGTTCCAAGAGCCGCAGTTGCTCTGCGCGATATCGAACGCGACCTGCTCGTTCTCCGGCGACCACGGGATGATGCCGCCGGTGTCGTTGCCCTTGGCGCCGTAGACGCCCGACAGAAGCTCGAAAGCGCCGGCCGGCGTGCCGGCGCAGAATGCGAGCGCAACGCCGAGCGTGGCAACCGCAGCCATCCTGCCTTTCATCGCAATCCCTCCCGGTGTTGCGCGGGCCCCCCTGAGGCCCTGCGTCCGCCACGTCTGCGGCTATGGTAGCGGAGCGCGCGCCGCGGCGGTAGCCGTGCCGGCCGGTGGGCGAGGGGCGTCGGAGACGATTGTCAAATCTGCCGCTGCGGCGTGGTGACGATCAGGCCGTCGAGTTCCTCGGTGACGACGATTTGGCACGACAGCCGCGAGGTGTCCTTGATGTCGTGCGCGGTGTCGAGCATGTCCATTTCCTCCAGCGCCGGCGGCGGCAGCTTCGCGGCCCAGCCTTCGTCGACATAGACGTGGCAGGTGGCGCAAGAGCATGAGCCGCCGCAGGTGGCGAGGATGCCGGGGATGTCGTTGTTGACCGCCGTCTCCATCACCGTTGCGCCGATCTCGGCCTCGATGGTGCGCGCGGTCCCTTCGGTGTCGATGTAGGTGATCTTTGGCACGGTGCGTCGGTGTCAGCGTCTTGTTGTCTTCACGTCTTGGTGTGTTGGCGGTTCGGCAAAAAGGGGCCTTCGGCATCCGCCGCCGGGTGCTTGCGCGCACTAGGCCAAGCGATGCCGTCGCCGTCAACCGGGTTTTACGATTTGCACCTTGACCGGGGCGGGCGGCAAGCGCCAACGTGACGGCATCGACCGAGCGGCCGGAGAGCCGCGTGTCGGGGGGCGGGCGTTTGCGTAAAACGGCCGTCGCCGGTGCCGACAATGCCGGCGCCGGTATCGCCGGCTCAAACATGATGGGAGGATACGATGCTCAAGTGGAAGGGTCGGCCGTTGCCGACATGCGCGTGCTGTGCCGAACCGCTGGCCGGCCCGCTGACCAGTGCGGCCGTTAGCCGCCGCCAGCTTCTCGGCGCGGGCGCGGCCATGGGCCTTGCGGCGGCGGGTTTTGCGCCGAAGGCGCTGGCGCAGCCGGCGGCGCCGGCGAAGCCTCACCGCATCGACGTGCATTGCCACATCGTGCCGCCGACCTGGTTCGCGGCGATGGAGATCATCGGGCGCAGCGACTTCCCGCTGAAGAACTGGTCGGTGCCCAAGCTGATCGAGGATATGGACAAGGGCGGCGTCGCCACCTCGATGACCTCGCCGACCACGCCGCAGGTCACGCCGCTCGGCAAGGACGTGGCGGTGCGCATCGCCCGCGAGTCGAACGAATACGCCAAGAAGCTGATGGCCGATCACCCCGGCCGCTTCGGCGTATGGGCGACGTTGCCGCTGCCGCACATCGACGAGAGCTTGAAGGAGATCGCTTACGCCTTCGACACGCTCAAGGTGGACGGCGTCGGCTGCATGACGAGCTATGGCGACAAGTGGCTGGGCGACCCGATGTTCTCGCCCGTGTGGGAGGAGCTTAACCGCCGCAAGGCGACGGTCTACACGCATCCGACCTCGCCCAATTGCTGCGTCAACCTGGTGCGCGGCGTGCCGGACTACGTGGTCGAGTTCGGCGCCGACACCACGCGCACCATCGCGAGCCTCATCCTCAGCGGCGCGTCGCAGAAGTATAAGGACATCAACTGGATCTGGTCGCACGGCGGCGGCGCGCTGACGGCGTTCGCCGAACGCTTCCAGTGGCAGATCGTGCACACGCCGCCTTATCGCGGCAAGTTCACGCTCGAACAGATGAACGCCGAGTTGCGGCGTTTCTATTACGACACCGCCGCGATCTCGGGCGGCGTGACGCTCCATGCGCTCAACGAGTTGGTGTCATCCTCGCAGATCGTGTTCGGAACCGACTTCCCGTATCGCACGGCGTCCGACCATGCCAAGGGCGTGACCGCCTTCTTCAAGGGCGACGACCTCAAGAAGGTGGAGCGGGAGAACGCGCTGAAACTCGTCCCGCGGTTGCGCAGCGCCTGACCTCGTCCCTTCCCCTCGAGAGGGGAGCTGTCATGGCAACGGCGGCCACGGCCGCCGTTGTTGTTAAAAACAGTCGATTTGGCGCAATTTCCGCCTGTTGCTTGCGCTGCTTCAGGGCATTGTGAGCCGAATCTTAACCGCCGGCGGGCTATAGCCCAACGGGAAGAACGGAAGCCGATCCGCTCCTCGGACTTCCCGGACATGGCGCGATCCGATGCCCGAAATCGCCAATTTGCTGCTGCTCGTGGCGGACGCCCTGTTTTATTTCGCCGTGTTCGCCGGCTTGTTCCGCGCCCGGCATTGGCTCGGCATCGGAACGTTCTTCTGCGCTCTCGGCGTGATGCATTTCATCGAGACGTATCTCGCCAGCATCCTCTACGTGCAGCTTCCGTTCGGCATCGTCGCCTCGCCCGGCTCGAGCGTGCTGTTCACCGGCAAGCTGATGCTGTTGCTACTGGTCTATATCCGCGAAGATGCGAGAGTGGTTCGCCAGCCGATCTATGGTCTGCTGATCGGCAATTTGCTGATGGTTGCGCTCGCCGCGCTGATGCGCATCCACGATCTCGTTCCGCTCGGGCCGGACCGGACCGCCAACTTCGGTTTCGTCGATGAGATGGGCGCCCTCATGGTGTGGGGCACGGCGCTGCTGTTCATCGATTGCGTCCTCATCATCCTGGTGTACGAGCATTCGCGCGCCTGGCTTGCCGACCGGATCCTGATGCGCCTGGCGCTGGCCGGCGCCACGATCATGACGTTTGACCAGGTCGGGTTTTATCTCGGGCTGCGGTTGCTGACGGGCGCGCCGATGTCCGTCCTGGTCGGCGGCTGGGTCGCCAAGATGGGCGCCGTCGCGATCTATAGCGTGCTGGTCGGCGTCTATCTGCGATGGATGGAGCAGCCGGCGCATCGGTGGTCGGGCGCCGTGAGCGTGGCGGACGTGTTCGACATGCTCACTTATCGCGAACGCTACGAGGATCTCCTGGCGCGCACCGGCCGCGACGCGCTCACCGGCATGTTCGATCGCGGCCGCCTGGAATCGCAGGGCCGCGGTGTCGTCGATCGGGTGGGCCGTACCGGCCGGCCGGTCAGCGTGATGCTGATCGACATCGACCACTTCAAGGACTTCAACGACCGCTTCGGCCACGCCGCCGGCGATGCCGTGCTGCGGCGCATCGCCCGCACCATCATGGTGACGGTGCGGGCGAACGATCTGGTGTTTCGTTTCGGCGGCGAGGAGTTCGTGGTGATCTGCGAGGGGCTCGATTGCGAGGCGGCGCTGACGCTTGGCGAGCGCATCCGCCGCGAGATCGCGACCAGCATCGAAGGGGGCGGCTCCGGCGTGACCGCGAGCATCGGCATCGCCTCGGCTTCAACCGATTGCGCCGACTATGACGCGCTGTTCCAGGCGGCGGATCGCCGCCTTTACCAGGCCAAGGCCGCCGGCCGAAATTGCGTGATCGGCGACGGCACGGCGCTTCCCGAAAACGTGCCCGGCAGCCCGGCGCGGGTCGCCCGTTCAGGTTAAGCCTCGAACGTCTGCCGTCCGCGCCGACGCCGGCCGCCACAATTCTCCATCACAATAATGTCAGCGCGGTCGGGCATGATTTCGAGCCCGATGAATGTTTTGATTCTCACCGGCTTGGCCGTGTCCGGCAGCCGACCAAAGGGAGGATTGGGCGATGACGATGACGACGCGCGTTTCGATTGTGGTGTCGGTTGCGATGCTTGCATGGGCCTCCGGCGCGCCCGCGCAGGCTCAGCAAGCCAACGACATGACCTTCTTCGTGACCAGCAGCGGTCCCGGCAAAGGCGGCGACCTCGGCGGGCTGGCGGGAGCGGATGCCCAATGTGCCAGGCTGGCACAGGCGGCCGGCTCGACCGGCAAGACCTGGCACGCCTACCTCAGCACGCAGGGCGAGGGCGCCGTCAACGCCCGCGACCGTATCGGCAAAGGGCCCTGGCGGAATGCCAAGGGCGTCGTGGTCGCCAAGAGCGTGGACGACCTGCACAGCAGCGGCAACAACCTGACCAAGCAGACCGCGCTCAGCGAAAAGGGCGACGTGATCAACGGCCGCGGCGACAGCCCGAACCGTCATGACATCCTGACCGGCTCGACCGCCGAAGGCCGCGCGTTCCCGGCCGGGCAAGACCGCACCTGCGGCAACTGGACCAGCAGCACCACCGGAGCTGCGATGCTCGGCCACTCCGATCGGCAAGGGCTGACCGACGATCCGCCGGCGAAGTCCTGGAACTCGTCGCATCCTTCGCGAGGGCCGGGCGGCGGCTGTACGCAGGCCGATCTGCGCAGCACCGGGGGCGATGGCCTGCTGTATTGCTTCGCGGTGAATTGAAAATCCGTCCGATGGACGCGAGGCCGGGCCACACGCCCGGCCTCGTCGTTTTTGCATTCGCGATCTTGGAGCGTGATCCCGAAAAGCGGGAACCGGCTTTCGGATAAGATCATGCTCAATCAAAAGGATGAGCTTAGAGTCCGATTCAACGCGGTTGAATCGGACTCTAATGCGGATCGGACGCTAATGCGGATCGGCCTGCCGCTTCGCCTTGGGCGGTGCGTGCCGCGCCTCGTACCAAAGCAGGAAAATCCCGGAGCCGACGACGACGGCCGAACCGACGACGAGCCCGAGCGTCGGCATGTCCCCCCAGACCGCGTAGCCGAGAAGCATCGCCCAGATCAGCGACAGGTATTGGAACGGCACCACAGCCGATGTCGGCGCAAGATGAAGCGAGCGCGTCCACCAATATTGACCGATGAGATTCATGCCGCCGTTCGCGGCCATCAGCAAAAAGTCCATCCATGTCGGCACGGCGAAGGCGAACGGTAGCGTCACCGCGTAGAAGCACGACAGCAACAGCAACTGATAGATCGTCAGCGTTTCCGTTGACTCGGTCGAGGTCATGCCGCGCACGCCTGCCGTCACGGTTCCGAACAGGATTGCGTTGCCGAGCGCGTAGATCGCGCCAACTTGAAACGTCTCCGCGCCCGGGTTGGTGACGATCAAGACGCCGAGAAAGCCGAGCCCCAGGGCCGTCCAGCGCGCCGGGCCGACCGGCTCCTTGAGGAAGGCCAGCGAAGCCAACGTGGCAAACAGCGGCGATGAAAAATTGATGGCGGTGGCGCTGGCCAGCGGCATCATGCTGAAGGCGATGAGGAGCAGGCTCTGGGAGAAGAATTGCGACGTGCTTCGCATCACATGCGAGCCCAGCCGTCGTGTCCGCAGGACTGAGAGGCCGAGGGTCGGCAGGATGAAGGCGGAGAACAGGGACAGCGAGACGGCGTTGCGGGCAAACAGCACCTCGCCGACCGGATAGGTGGCGACCAGCCATTTCGAGATGGCGCTCGATATGGCGAAGGTGGCTCCGGCCCCAAGCATATAGAGGATCGCCTGGGGAATCCGCTCCTGCCGCATCGGCGGCTTGGGGTTGCGCCCTTCGATGCTGCGGGTGTCGTCGGCGGTCACGCTGGGCGTTTGATCTGGCTGGAGGCAGGAGAGGAGGGCGTAGCACGCCGGTGCGCCGGCTGGCAGCCCCAAATAAGAATAACTCCGAAGGGCGCGCGCATGGATGTTCGGCGGGCGCTTGGCTCCGTGGGTGCGGGTGCGCCGCGAGGCGCGCGCGTCCCATGATCGCAGCCGCGGGCATGGCCCTTCAATCGCGGGCGTCCTCCGCGATAGGGTTACGATTCCTCACCCGATTGGAGGCCGACCCGATGCAATACGAACTCTATTATTGGCCCGAAATCCAAGGCCGCGGCGAGTTTGTCCGCCTCGCGCTGGAGGAGGGCGGAGCCGACTATATCGACGTGGCGCGCCGCCGCGGTTACGGCACGGATGCGATGCTGCGCCTGATGAATGGGTCGCGATCCAAGCGGGCGCCGTTCGCGCCGCCCTTTCTCAAGGTGGGCAAGCTCGTCATCGCGCAGACGGCCATGATCCTGCATTACCTCGGCCCGCGTCTGCATCTGGTGCCGCGTCGCGAGGCCGACCGGCTTTGGGCCTTGCAGCTTCAACTCACCATCGCCGATCTGGTGAAGGAGATCCACGACACCCATCATCCGATTTCGAGTGCGCTCTACTACGAGGATCAGCGGGCGGCGGCGAAGCGTTACACGCGCGAGTTCTGGCGACAGCGCGCCCCGAAAATGCTCGGCTACTTCGAGCATGTGCTGGAGCAGAGTAGCGGTCCGTATGTGTTCGGCCGGCGGCCTTGCTACGTCGATCTCAGCCTGTTCCAGGTCATCGATGGGCTGCGCTATGCCTTTCCCAAGCGTATGGGCCGGTTCGAGAAGAAAGTGCCGCGCCTGGTGGCGCTGCACGATCGCGTGGCCGAGCGGCCGCGCATCGCGGCCTATCTGCAATCGGAGCGGCGCATCCCGTTCAACGAGTGGGGCATCTTCCGCGCTTACCGGGCGCTCGATGCCTGAGGGCCGCGAGCGGCGGTGTCGCGGTATGGTTTGTCGCATAGTCACCGAGTGTTGAACGCCGTCGGTTCGGCGGCGTGGGCATGAATTATGCTTGGTGCCAAATCGCCGCGAACGACGGCCCCAATCCATCCTTCGCCCGTTCGGCGTGGGCAGCACACGACTGAACGATCATGACTATTTCGAGTGAGAATGGGCCTTGCGCGAGGCGGCTCCCGCTTCTTTACGCCTGCCCGCCGTCCTATGTTGATCCCCACAGGGGGCAAACATGGAGATGGCACATGAGATTCAGTGTCGCACTCAATGCTCTGTTGATCGCAACGGTTGCGTCTCCCGCGCTGGCGGCCCCTCCGAAATACCGGGCCCCGGCAAGGCAGGTCGTGACAACTCCCATGGGGCCTGCCGCCAACGCCTACGCCGCTTACGGTTACGCCCGGCCGTCGGATATCGTGGTGTTCGGCAACCGCATCATCGGCGAAGACCCGGACGTGAACATCCGCACGCAGTTTCTCTACGATCCGGCGGTGGCGGATAACTGAGCGCAACGGCCCGTAATCCCCAACTCCCTTCATGGCGCAAAGCCCGGTTCGCCGGGCTTTGCTGTTTCGGCGCTGTCCCCGATGGCTGTGTCAGCGTGCCGAAGCCCTCCTGTCAGACGGACGCGCCTGACGCGGCCGGCTCGACCGTCAGCGTCGTTTCGACCGGGACCGGATTGCGCAGCGTCGCAATGCCCGGACAGCCGTGAAGCGCGAGCTGTTCGATCTCGCGCAGCTTTTCCGGGGTGGCATTGCTTTTCACGCTGATGGCGATGGTCACCTTCTGGAAGCCGGACGGCGGCGCATCCGGCATCATGTGGCCGCGCACGTCGAACGTCGTGCGGGCGACCGCCTCGAAGCTTTCGTAATCCACGCCCATCTTGGCCGCGTAGAACGCGAACACCGCCGCGTAGCAGCCGACCGCGCCCGACAGCAGATATTCGAGCGGCGTCGGCGCATCGGCGAGGCCGCCGACGTGCTTGGGTTCGCTGATGATGAACTGCTGGCCGCTGTTGCGCGTTGTCACGCGCTCGTTGAGGCGCCCGATGGAGGTCACCGTAACCTCGAGGCTCGATTGCGGGCCTTCGGGGGCGCGCTTCGTCGGGGCGGCGCGGTAGCGGGCCTCTCGCGCCTCGGTGACGGACTTCAACTCGGGAAAGCAGTCGCAGATGGCGGTCATGATGGAACTCCTGTGCGGAGCCATCTTATGCGGAGACGGCAATTATGCCACGGCGCTGCGTTTCAGCCGTCCGCGCGGTGGATCAGCCACAACGGGACGGGAAGGGGCTCGGCGACGATGGATCGGCCAGCCGGCCGTGGGGTTCGGCCGCTCGCGGGCCGGCGCTTCACCGCTTGCGCTTGGCGGGCGTTCGCTTGGCGGCTGTGCGTTTGGCGGGTGTTCGCTTGGCGGCTGTGCGTTTGGTGGGTGTGCGTTTGGCGGGCGTTCGTTTGGCAGACGTGGGCTTCTTCTTGACCGCCTGGCGCTTGCGCGTCGAAGCCTTGCGCTTTTCGGCGCGCCGCAGCTTGGCCCGGTATTCGGCCTGCCGCGCCGCCCGCCGCTCCCGGCATTTGTCGCACTGGCAGCGGGACTTGGTGATGAAGGCGTCGAAATAGTCCTTGCCGTAATCGACCGTGAGCTCTTCGCCCGGCTTGATTTTGCGCCGGGCAACATAAACGATGACACGACCCTTGCGTTCGACCGCTTCGGTGTTCGGTCGGCAGGAGTGGTTGACATAGCGTCCGAGATTCCAGCGCGGCGAGCCGTCGATGGTCCAGCGCGAATTGATCTCGAACATGTAACGGGAGCCGCGCGCCTCAAGCTTGTCCGCCTCCGCATTCGTAATGCGTCGGCCGCGGTACGTGACGATGTACTCGCGCTTCTTGATCGGTCGCGTTGCGAAAAGGCCGAGTCCGGTTCTGGACCGAGCCACACGGAAACAACGTTTTGGCACGGCGCTGCATTTAGGCGAGGATTCGCTTCAGCGCCAGCGTAAACTTCATAGCCCTAAACAATGCGGTGGATGAGTGGGACTATTCATCCGTTGGGGCGTGACGAATACAGGGTGCGATTTCGGGAGAAAAGCATGCCACCGGCCGCATCGTCAGCCGCTGCCAAGGCCGCTTCATGGCCTGAACTGCCTTATGGGGCCTGGCGGGACACCTGCGAGACGCTTCATCTGTGGACCCAGGTGGTGGGCAAGGTGCGCTTGGCGCTGACGCCTTGGCTCAACCATTCCTGGCATGTGACTCTGTATGTCACCGCGCGTGGCCTTGCCACGCCGCCGATGGCGGTCGGCGGGCGCGACCTCGCCATGGAATTCGACTTCATCGACCATGTGCTGTGGTTGCGGACCAACGATGGGCATTTCCGCCAGGTCATGCTGCAGCCGATGACGGTGGCGGCGTTCTACGCCGATGTCATGGCGGCGCTGTCCGAGCTTGGGATTGCCGTGCGCATCGACGAGATGCCGAACGAAATTCCGGGCGCCGTCCGCTTCAGCGAAGACCGTGTGCACGCATCCTACGACCGCGATTTCGCCAATCGCTTCTTCCGCATCCTTCTGCGCTCGCGCGATGGGTTCGCGCATTTCCGCACGGCGTTTCTCGGCAAGGCAAGCCCGGTGCACTTCTTCTGGGGCAGCTTCGATCTCGCGGTGACGCGCTTTTCCGGGCGGACGGCGCCGCCGCATCCCGGAGGCGTGCCGAACCTGTCGGACGACGTGGTGCGCGAAGCCTATTCCCACGAGGTGTCGAGCGCGGGCTTCTGGCCCGGCGGCGGGCCGATCGACTACCCGGCCTATTACTCTTACGCCTACCCGGCGCCGGAGGGCTTTGCGCAAGCGCGCGTGCGGCCCGATGCGGCGTTCTGGTCGAAGGAGCTTGGCGAGTTCATCCTGCCGTATGACGCGGTGCGCACCGCCACAGACCCCGGGGCGGTGCTGATATCGTTTCTGCAAAGCACTTATGATGCGGCTGCGGATCTCGCGAAATGGGATCGTGCCGCGCTTGAATGCACGCTCGGCGTGCCTGGCAAGGTGAGAGCGGTCTGATCCTCGCGCGATCGTGCGCCTCGCCTCGCTCGTTCACGCATCCGTTGCGTTGTATCGCGCGGCGCATTTCGCGTAGTGTCGCGCGCACGAATGACGCATATCGGGAGACTTTCATGGGAGACGCATATCCGAATGTCCGCTTGGCCGCCGTGCAGGCGGCGCCGGTCTGGCTCGACCGCGACGCCACGGCACAGAAGGCGGTGCGGCTGATCGAGGAGGCCGCCGATAACGGCGCCAAGGTCATCGGCTTTCCCGAAGGCTTCGTGCCCGGCTTCCCGGATTGGTATCATTGGTACATGCCGCGCAGCCCGCAGTCGCTCGGCTTCAACAAGGAGCTGTTCAAGAACGCGGTCGAGGTGCCTGGCCCCGTGGTCGATGCCATCGGCGCGGCGGCGCGGCGCACGCGAACCCATGTCGTCATCGGCGTCAACGAGCGCGATCCCGGCACGATGGGAACGCTCTACAACTCGCAGCTTTTCTTTGGGCCGGACGGCGCGCTGCAAGGCGTGCACCGCAAGCTGATGCCGACCTTCACCGAGCGGCTGGTGCACACCTCCGGCGACGGCTCCAGCGTGCGCACCTATGAAACGCCGTTCGGCGGCATCGGTGGGCTGATCTGCGGCGAGAACACCAACAGCCTGGCGCGCTTCGCGCTGCTGGCGCAGCAGGAGCGCATCCACGTCGCCTCCTGGCCCGCGTTCGTCTATCCGCGCCAGTACGACGGCATCGACATCCGCACGCGCTATCACGCCTTCGAGGGCCGTGTATTCGTCATCAGCGCCTGCGGCGTGCTCGACGACGCCTGCCTCGACGCGATGGGACTCAGCGAAGAACAGCGCAAGGCCATTCCCGGTCGCGGCGGCCATTCCGGCATTCTCGGTCCGGACGGCAACTACATCGCGGGGCCGGTCGACGACAAGCCGCAGATCGTCTACGGCGATGCCGACTTCGAGAAGGTGATCGAGGGCAAGCTGAGCCACGACCTCACCGGCCATTACAATCGCTTCGACGTGTTCACGCTGCAGATGCGCACGTCGCCGCGCACCGCGCTCGAGGCGCCGGCGTTGCCCGGCAACGGCTTGACGCTGATTGGCGCCGACGACGAGATCCGCACCTAGCGGCGCACCACGCGGCGAAGCGGCGCCGGGGCGATCGGCGTCGCTTCGCTTCTCTCCTCATCTGCGGCAATCAAGGCTTCACATCGGCGGCTTGGTGCTTCAAATTCGGCGCTTTCCGGATTGAGATCGCCCATGACGCAAAGGACTGACAACCACGATGAACAACGACCATAAGAAGATCGTTCTTCGCATGATCCCTTATGGGATTTACGTGCTGACCGCCGATGACGGCAAAGGCGGCGTTGCCGCCGCCACCGTGAACTGGGTGACGCAATCGGCATTTGCGCCGCCGCTGGTCGTGGTCGCCGTCAAGGCCGACTCCGCGGCCTGCAAGATCGTCAAGGCGGCGAAGACCTTCGCGCTCAACATGCTGGGCAAGGACCAGAAGGCGTTGGCCTTTACCTTCTTCCGGCCGGCCGACGTCAACGGCGGCACGATCAGCGGGCAGGCCTATCGCAAGGGTTCGACCGGCGCGCCGATCCTGAGCGAGGCGCCTGCGGCGGTGGAGTGTCGCGTGACATCGATCATCGAGCAGGGCGACCATCACGTCGTCGTCGGCGAGGTGATCGACGTTCATCTGCACAAGGCCCCGACGGGCCGCCCCGACGCCGCGATTCTGGAGATGAAGGACCTCGGCGACAACGTGTTTTACGGCGGCTGAAAAGGCCGCCCGGCAAGTCCGATTCCGTTCAAGACAGCAAATCCGGGCTGCGAGCCCTGAGGGCTTGATTGCCTTTTGCCGAAGCGATGGCGCTCCGGTTTTGTCTCCGGCAGCCGCCGTGCGATGCGTGGTGGAGCAAGCGGAAAGCGCGAAGGAGCCGTAGCCCGGATTGACAGAAGGTCATCCGGAGTGCGGCTTCATCCGGACTTCGCCCCGCTCAACCGGGCTACGGTTTCTCAGTTCGTCCCCAGGGTGTGAATTCGCCTTCTGGGAAAGAAGCAGCGTTTCCGCTGGACGCCGGGAGCCCAATTGATGATCCGGCAATGGGCCGCGATGAGGTGACATCCCGACTTGTTGCAGATGATATGGCCCGAGCCGTTCTCGTCTTTTGCGAGGGCGGCCGAAGAAATCGAAAGAAGAACAAAACCGGCCATATAAAATGACAGAACGATCCGCTGCATGAGTCCTCACCGCCGTCCGCGGCGTGTGTGTTTGCCCGATTGTCCTTTCGGACAGACCAAATGTGCACGCACCGCTCCATCGGCTTCGCGCGCGCTAACCGCCATGATCGAGCTTCAGCCTGCCCAACCGTGCCGGTTTGAAGGGCGGCCGTCTTGACCCATTTGGGTAAGAGTTGAATACTCGGAATGGTTGTGTTGCCGGGGGCGGTGGCGAACCAGGCGCTGGGGGATGCCGAAAAGCAGGATCGACCGTGCGCCCCTTAATGCGGTGTGCTCGCGGTTTGGGGACGTGGTGATCGATCCGGCCGTCTGGCCGGACCTCATGAGCGAGGTTTGTTTGGCGGTCGGAGCGAGGGGCGCGATTCTGCTCCAGGCCGACCAACGAACTGGCGATGTCCCTTGGACCGAGTCCGTCGCCGATGTGTTCCGCAATTACTTTGCCGACGGATGGCACACACGCGACATCCGGGCGCGCGGGGCCCCGCTGCTGCTGAAGGGCCAGCCCGTCATCACCGACGAGGATGTCGTCACCGTGGAGGAACGGCGGCGCTCGCCGTTCTACAACGAGGCGGTGTTTCCCTTCGGCCTCGAATGGTTTGCCGCGATCGGATTTAACGCCGGTCCGGCGCTGTGGGCGCTGTCGATCCAGCGCACGTCGTCGGAGGGGCCGTTCGAGCATGCGGACCGGCGTTTGCTGGCGACGTTGTCCCGCCCTCTCACCGAAGCGGCGACACTCTCCACCGCCCTCGGCCGGATGGCGCTGCAGAGCGTGACCGATGCCCTCGGCGCGGTGGATCATGCGGCGGCGGTGATCGACCGCGCCGGGAAGGTGATGGACTTCAACAGCCGCGCCGGTGCGCTTTTCGACGCGCATATCAATGTCAGGAACGGGCGCCTTTTCATCCACGATCAGCTTGCCCGGCAAAACTACGACCGATGGGTCGAGCAACTGGGCGCGCATGGGGATGCGCCGCTGACGCAGGATCCGATCGTCGTTCGTCGCGGCAGCCGGTCGCCGGTGGTGCTTCGCATCTTGAGTATTCCGCCCGCGGCGCGAAGCCCGTTCCTCGGTGCGCGTGCGCTGCTGACGCTGTCGGAGGTCCAAGCGCGCAAGGTCCTCAATGTCGATCTCCTGAAACGGGTTTTCGGCTTGACCGCTGCCGAGACGAGACTTGCCGCGATCGTGGGGCAGGGATTGAGCCTGGAGGTGGCGTCGGAAACGCTCGGCGTGAGCCGCGACACCGTTCGCAACCAGCTTAAATCCATCTTCGCCAAGACATCCACCCATCGCCAAAGCGAGCTGGTGGCGCTGATCGCCGGCCTATAGCGCGACGCGGGAATGCGGGCGGCATCTGGCTTTGAACTGGCAGTGGAAACCGGATTGTCTTCATCGGCATGGCCCATTCGGGTCATGTGCGGCATCGAGTCTCTCCCTAGAACATAAGCCATGTGCCGGACCGAGGCTGGGCCGGCCAAGGGGAGGGGCCTGTGAAGAGGCATTGGATTATGGGTGTTGCGGTCGTCCTTTCGACCGCTGGGACGGCATGGGCCGCCGACATGCCGGTGAAGGCGCATTCGGTGTCGGCCGTTCCGCCGGTTACGAACTGGACGGGACTCTATGTCGGCGGCCATATCGGCTATGGCTGGGGTGATGAGAAGAATGTCGCCACGACCGGCAGTGCCAATTTCGCGGCGGGTCATGTTTTCGATCCCACCGACGTGAACGGAATTATCGGCGGCGGCCAATTTGGCGCGAACTTCCAGGTCGGTTCTTGGGTTCTTGGCTTGGAAGGCGAGTATTCCGCGAGCGGTATCGATGGCCGTCGCTCGGAGCCTACCGAACTTAATCCGCAACCCAATCTCCCGCGGACTTCGACGTCGCATCCAGAGGTCGACTGGCTTGCGGATGTCACAGGTCGGGTTGGCTACAGTTGGGGTAATTGGCTTGTTTATGCAAAAGGTGGCGGCGTCTGGACACACACCAAAGGCAGTTCGGTTGTGAGCAATGCGGTCAACGCCGCTTTGGCAACGACTGTCGGCTCTGAGGACCGCTCTGGGTGGCTGGTCGGTGGTGGTGTCGAATGGGCCATCTCGCAGAACTGGTCCGCGAAGATCGAATACAATTACATGGACTTTGGGACGAAAGGGATTAGCCGCACCAACATTACACCTGGCCCCAACTTGGGTAACGTCAACTTGCGGGATTCCAGCCTGACGCTCAACACCATCAAATTCGGCGTGAACTATCGCTTCAACTGGGGCGCGATGTAATCCTCCGATCCGCCCGGCAGCGCGAAGCCCCGGAGCCATGCTCCGGGGTTTTCGCTTTCATCGGCATTGACCCATTCGGGTCATGCACAGCATCGAACCCTTCCGTAGAACATAGGCCGTATGCGGGACCGAGGCGGAGTTGTGGCCGTCGCTTTTCCGGCCGCTGCGTGCGCAAATTGGATTTGAGTTTCAGCACCATCAGATTTCGCTTGGATGACCATTTCAGCCAGGGCGCGACGGAATTCCCCCGGTGTGCCCAACCTGCGAAGCCCCGGAGCCATGCTCCGGGGCTTTTGTTTTTCGTCGGCGGATTGCCACGGCTCGATGCGAGCGCGTCGGCTGTCTGTCAAGGCAGTTCGGAAACCAGCTTGACGAATTCGTCCTCGGCCCAGGCGCGCGCGGTGCGGCTGCGGACGTTGCCCTGTGCGCCGAGCGCCATCGCGAACTTGGCGACGTCGTCGCCGTTCGCGGCGTCGATGAAGAGCAGAAGGTCGCTCGGGCCCGACGTCAGATAGAGGTGCTTGATGTCGACGCCGCACGACCTGGCAAGCTCGCGCGAGGCTTTTGCACGCTTGGGTGCATCCTTGACGTTGCGGATGCCCTGGTCGGTCCAGTTGAGTGTGAGGATGAACAACGGCATGGCTTCCTCCGTGAGGCTCAACCCTCCCGCGCGGACAGGATGGAACGGGGCGCAGGATGCGGCAAGCCGCGCGCGCCTCACCCATCGGCCGTAGCCCGGATGGGGCGACAAGGATGTCCCGCGCTTCACGGATGTGCGCGGCCGCGGATATTGTTTGCGGATATGGGCCGAGGATATGAGTGGCCTTCATCCGGATGGCGTTCGCTCTCCTTGGGAGAGCAACGCATCTCCGCCGTCATTGCCGGGCTTGACCCGGCAATCCATGAGGCGGGGTCCAGCGACCATTCGTAAGAATTTTTGTGTGACGCTCCATTATGGGTTCCTGGGTCGAACCCGGGCATGACGGAGCGCGCTATGGTGCTCGTGTTGAAGGAAGGCTGCTTACGTCTTTAGCATCAGATGCTTGCCACAAGCCGTAGAATTGCAATGTGAGCCAAACCGTCAACGGGGCCGTACGCCGCGCGGCGTTAGGATGTGCCGTCAATAAGGCCTTTATTTTGCAGGTCATTGAATATTGCAGAGATCGAGCTGCTCGCACTTGTACCATCACCGACGAACAACAACCCGCCCGCACGCACCTGCCCATTACCTACCCATAAATTTCGACCCGTGCCGGGTTCTATCAAACGGGCGACGAATGCTGTTTGGCGACTGTAACGATAGATCGGTGTAGCCGTGCCTGAGGTTCGGGTACTTGAAGTTCCCCCTAGAGACACGGTGGACATGTTTCCAAAGTTCGTCACTGTGCCCCTTGCTGAGAAATCACCAACTGTTTGTGCTTGAAAATATGTGCCAGCATATTGCTGCAAAATGCCGCTATCGCCGACGTTAATCGTGAGGACACCATCTACCCGGTTAGATGCAAGACTCTGCTTTATTTCTTCGTTCGTATAGGACCGCGTTGGTGGGAAGAGCGTAAGTGCATCTTCTGCGACGATGCCATGCTTCTTTGCTTCAGTAGCAATGGATACTTGAATGCTGGAGGATAATGAGCTTGGAGCGGCCACATAAGCCACGATATGTGAGATTGGTTTTGTGGGGAGTTGGCGATCCGCATAGCCTTGCATCGAAGTGGTCACGCATGCGGACAGAAAGATTGCAAAACACAATGGTAACAAGCGAATTAAGGACTCCATAGTGCCCCCGAAAAATTCTCAATTTTTAAATTTCTAATGTGAGATTACGCCCACGATACCTAGCGATGCCAGCCCAAGAAACAATAATTTGAGGAAGGCGACGATTGATGTAGCGATATCGTGTGGGCTGATCCATGATCCATTGAGCGCTTGTCCTCCGGATTTTGCTGCGCTTAATCCGGGCTGTGCAAGCCCGTCTCCGCTTGCTGTGGAAGACGGGAAGCGTTCGTGGGTTGTGTTGAGCGAGGCGAAACCCGGCAACATCGGGAGCGATGAGTTTCGTTGCCGGCAATCAAATCGACGATTGGGCTGATCCGCCAACGCCATAAAGGCATTTTGCCACGGCCGTGGCCCGGTCTATAACCCTTCCAAGTTATAGAAAGGCCAGCCATGAACGCCCCCACGCCCAACCCCATCCCCCCCTACAAGCACACGCCGCTTTTCCCCCTGGGGAAGGACACGACGACCTACCGCAAGATCACGTCCGAGGGCGTGCGGGTCGAGAAGGTCATGGGCAAGGATGTGCTGGTGATCTCGCGCGAGGCGCTGCGTGCGCTGGCCGAGGCCGCGTTCATGGACATCAACCATCTGCTGCGTCCCGCGCATCTTGCCTCGCTCAAGAGGATCGTCGAGGACCCGGAGGCGTCCGACAACGACAAGTTCGTCGCCTTCGACTTCCTGAAGAACGCCAACATTGCCGCAGGCGGTGTGCTGCCGATGTGCCAGGACACCGGCACCGCCATCGTCATGGGCAAGAAGGGCCGGCTGGTCTTCACCGACGGCGAGGACGAGGCCGCGCTCGCCGAGGGGGCGCGCGACGCCTACCTCAAGCGCAACCTGCGCTATTCGCAGGTCGCGCCGCTGTCGATGTTCGAGGAGAAGAACACCGCCAACAACATGCCCGCCCAGGTCGAGATCTACGCCGAGGGTGAGGACGCCTACAAATTCCTGTTCATCGCCAAGGGCGGCGGCTCGGCCAACAAGTCGTTCCTGTTCCAGGCGACGCCGTCGATCCTGACGCACGACCGCATGGTGGCGTTCCTGAAGGAGAAGGTGCTGACGCTCGGCACCGCCGCGTGCCCGCCGTATCACCTTGCCATCGTCATCGGCGGCACCTCGGCCGAGCTCACCATGAAGACCGTGAAGCTCGCATCGACCAAGTATCTCGACAGCTTGCCGACGCAAGGCTCGGCGGACGGCCATGCCTTCCGCGACCTTGCGATGGAGCAGGAGGTGCTGGCGATGACGCAGTCGCTCGGCGTCGGCGCGCAGTTCGGCGGCAAGTATTTCTGTCACGACGTGCGCGTGATCCGGCTGCCGCGCCACGGCGCGTCGCTGCCCATCGGCTTGGGCGTGTCGTGCTCGGCCGACCGCCAGGCGCTCGGCAAGATCACCAAGGATGGCGTTTATCTCGAGGAGTTGGAGCGCAACCCGGCGAAGTACCTGCCGGAGGTGGACACCTCGAAGCTCGGCGGCGAGGTGGTCAAGATCGACCTCAACAAGCCCATGAAGGAGATCCTGGCGCAGCTCACGCGCTATCCGATCAAGACGCGGCTCTCGCTCACCGGGCCGATGATCGTCGCGCGCGACTTGGCGCATGCCAAGCTCCGCGAGCGGCTGGAGAAGGGGCAGGGGCTGCCGGATTATTTCAAGAACCATCCGGTGTATTACGCGGGGCCTGCCAAGACACCGGACGGTTACGCCTCCGGCGCGTTCGGCCCCACCACGGCGGGGCGCATGGATTCCTTCGTCGCCGATTTCCAGAAGGCCGGCGGCTCGATGGTGATGCTCGCGAAGGGCAACCGTTCGCCCGCGGTGACGGCGGCGTGCAAGGCCAACGGCGGATTCTATCTCGCCTCCATCGGCGGCACGGCGGCGAACCTCGCCGAGCACTCGATCAAGAAAGTCGAGTGCATCGAGTATCCCGAGCTCGGCATGGAAGCGATCTGGCGCATCGAAGTCGTCGACTTCCCGGCCTTCATCGTCACCGACGACAAGGGCAACGATTTCTTCAAGGAGCTGAATCTCGGTTGACCTGTTGCACTGCGGCGGTGCCGATGCGAAGCAGTCAACCTGAACCCAAGCTGAATGAACGCGTGCACCGGCAAAACTTCGTTTTGTCGGTGCCTCGATTCTGCCACGGAACGACAGTCGGGTAGCGGCGTTGCCCCGCGTCATGGGGCTGGCGACGATCGCTTCCCGATGAATCGTTGGGTGCAAACGCATCGGGGGCGATGATGCAAACTGGAGCTGGAGGATGATGATGAAGAAGCTATCGTTGGTGGTCGCCGCAGGCGCGCTCGCTTTGATGTTTATGCCGGGCGCGCAGGCGATGACGCCCGCGCCGATCACGTCGAGCACCGATGTGATCCAGGTGGCGCAGGGCTGCGGTCCGGGCTTCCATCGCGGTGCGTATGGACGCTGCGTGCGCAATCGTGCGCCGGTTTGCGTCTGGCGCATCGGGCCGCACGGCCGCCGCATCCGCGTCTGCCGCTAATCGAGGCGTCGCGCAAATTCGGCCCCTTCCCGGAAACGGGAGGGGGCCTTTTCCTTGCTGTTGCCGGGATGCGGGGGTTAGCGGGGTGTCGGCTGGCGTTGTCTCGGCTGCACGGTGCCGGAGCCGCTGGTGGCTGCGGGCGCGTCGAGCTCAGGCTGGGGTTCGGTCGCGATCTTGCGCGCGTCGCGCTTCATTTCCAGGCAGGTCGCAAGCTCGGTGTAGGTCGGCGCGAAGCCGCGGATCGAGGATAGGCAGTAGGTGCGGTCCGCAGCCGGGAACGTCGACCAGTTCTTCACCAGGTCGTTGCGCGTGCGCTCCTCGCTCTCGAGGCAGGTTTTCAGCCGGTCCTCCGTGCGCGCGATGTAGCCGGCGTCAGCAGCGCCTTTGCAGCTTGGGTTGACGTTGAGGCGGGGTACGCTGTCGCTGATGGCGACCAGTTGGACGGCCAGCGGCAAGGCCAACAGGGGGGCGATCATGGTCCGCTCCAAGGTCTGATACGCAACATCAATCCGGCTCGCCGCGATTTGTTCCCTTGCGCGCCATCGCCGGGCGCCAGTCGCCGCGATTGCAACCGCCGGTGGGGTCTTGCTTGTGGGCTTCCTTGAGGTCAACCGGCGCCAAGGCGGATGCGGCATTTCCCGCGCTTGTCGCGAGCCCCTCTCTCTCGGTAGCGTTGGCGCGCACAGGGAGAACGCGGACATCATGCTCCAGATTCGAACGACTCGTACGGCGGCTGCGATTGCGCTCGCGCTCGCGGTTTTTGCGACGCCGGCGCAAGCGCAAGGCGACGCCGCGGCCGGCTACCCGAACAAGCCGATCCGATTCATCGTCGGTTTCGGCGCGGGCGGCGGCACCGATCTTCTGGCCCGCATCGTCGGTGCGAAGCTGTCGGATATCGTCGGCCAGCCGGTTGTTATCGAGAACCGCACCGGGGCGGGCGGCCAGATCGCGGTCGAGTATGTGCAGAATCAGCCGAAGGACGGCTACACGATCCTGGTGGGGGCTATCGGCCAGCTTGCGGTATCCACCGCGATCTACCCGAACCTGCCGTTTCATCCGACGCGCACGCTGATGCCGATCACCATGCTCGGCTCGTATCCGTTGGCGCTGGTCGCCCAGCAGAACGACGCCTTCAAAACCGTCAAGGACCTGATCGCCTACGGCAAGGCGCACCCCGACAAGATGAATTATCCGACGTCGTCGCCGGCCTTCACCATCGCCTCCGAGCTGTTCAAGCTCAAGACCGGGATGCCGGGCACCGCGATCCCCTATCGCTCGACCAACGAAATGGTGCTGAGCGTCGTTTCCGGGCAGACCGTGTTCGGCTTCCCGGATTCGAGCAATGCGGTGGCGCAACAAAAAAGCGGCAAGCTCCGCACGCTCGCCGTCGCCAACCCGACGCGCATTCCCGAACTGCCCGACGTGCCCACGCTCGCCGAGGCCGGCCACGGCGATGTCGATATCAAGACGCAGTGGATCGGCGCGTTCCTCGCCGCCGGTACGCCGCAGCCGATCGCCAAGAAGCTTGAGGCGGCGCTGCGCAAGGCGGACACCGATCCCGCCGTGCGCGAGCGCATCCGCGCCATGACCTATTTCGCCGAGGGCGGGCCCGCCGACGAGTTTCGCGCGCGCATCGATGCCGACATCAAGCTGGTGTCGGACGTGGTGAAGGCGGCGAAGCTGAAGTTCGAGCGGTGACGAGCGCGGTGAATTCCTCGGTCATTCCGGACGCCGCGTAAGCGGCGATCCTGAACCCGGAGGAAAGTTCGGTGTCTGCATCTGGATTCCGGGTTCGCTCGCTTCGCGAGCGCCCCGGAATGACGGCGGCGAGGGGATCGCTGCTTAGGCCGCGCGGCGCGCGTTGTGCTTGCCCTGGAAGTTCGGCGCCACCTCGCGCATGAAGCGGTCCATCTCGTCCTTGACCTGCTGGTGCGGCTTCATGCCGACGTTGACGTAGAGGATCACCTCGGAGAATCCGGCGGCCTCCACCTTCTTCAGCGAATCCGTGACCGCCTGCGAATTGCCGAGCAGCACCGAATTGTCGGTGAGATTTTCCGGCTTCACCGTGTGCAGCCGCGCCACCATGTCGATGAAGTAACGATAGCTCGGCGGCGCGGTCTTGGGGTCGCCGGGGAGCGCGGGGATCACGCATTCCTTGTAGTAGCGGATCTGGCGTGCGCGCTGCGCCGCCTCCTGCTCCGGCGTATCGTAGAAATGCAGGAAGTAGCTGCACATCAGCCGGCCGGGCTTGCGGCCGTGCTTGGCGCAGGTTTCGTTGTAGAGATCGGCCACCTGCTTGAGGCCGCCGTAGCTCATGGCGGCGGCGAACGGCGCCACGATCAGCCCATAGCCGAGCCGCGCGGCAAGCTCGATGGAGGGCTTGGAGAACGAGCCGACATAGACCGGCAGCGGCCTTTGGATCGGCTTGGGCGTGATCCGCACGTCGTCGAACTGATAGTGCTTGCCGTGGTGCGAGATGCGCCCGTCCGCGCTCCACAGCTTCTGCAGGATCTCCATGCCCTCTTCGAAAATGCTCTGGTTGTCGGAAAAGTCCGCCTTGAAGGGCGCGTATTCGCGGCTGTCGTAGCCGCGGCCGGCGGCGAAATCGACACGGCCGCCGCTGAGCAGATCCAGCGTCGCCCATTGCTCGGCGACGCGGATCGGATGATGCAGCGGCGTGACGTTGACGGCCGGCGCGAGCCGGATGTGCTTGGTGCGCGCGGCGATGTAGGCCAGTACCAATTCCGGCGAGGACAAGACGCCGAGCGAGTTGAAATGGTGCTCGCCGATCCAGGCCGAATGCATGCCGAGCTGATCGGCGTAAAGCGCCTCCTCGGTGATGTCGGCGATGAACTGGTTGGCCTCGCGCGGATTGTTGTCGTAGTGGTTGTCGCTCAGCGTGAAATATCCGAACTCCATGCGTTCCTCCCGGAGTTTTATCGGGTCACGCGGGCAGCGCGCCCTTTCTCTTATCTTGCATTTGCAACAGTTGAAGATGCAATGGTTGGCGCTACAATGACGCAGCGAAATTTATGTCAGCATTGCTGTCGTAGCTGTCGGCTAAAATTGCCGATGGGACGGATGATGGGCCGATCGCAAGGCTGACCGACAGGATTGTGCATTGTGGCCGGGCGATCGCCTCTCGATCTCGACAATTACCTGCCTTATCTCATCAATCGCGTGGGTTTCGCGCTGGTGGAAAGTTTCACGCCGGATATCGCGCCGCACGGCCTCGATATAGGCATGTGGCGCGTGCTGGCGGTGCTGTCCAACAACGGCGGCCAGCGCCAAGTCGATTTGTCCGGCCTGACCAGCATCGACGCCTCCACCCTGTCGCGGCTGGTGAGCCGGATGATCCATGCCGGCCTCGTGACGCGCATCCGCTCGGAGAAAAGCAGCCGCGAGGTCGTGGTCGCGCTGTCGCCGAAGGGCCGGGCGCTGAGCCGCAAGCTGATCCCCATCGCCAAGCGGCTGGAGCGGGTGGCGAGCGCGGGCGTCTCCGCCCGCGACGTGGCGGGCGCCAAGCGTGCGCTTCTGGCGATGCATCGCAACATGGCGGGCCGGAGCGGCCGCCGGCGCGGCGAGAAAGTTCGCGGTGGGAAGGCCAAGGCCGACTGAGCGCGCGGAACTTGTCGCGAACCGCCATGACTCCCGCGGGCCGGCGCGGTAATCTTGCGGCGAAACGCCAAGGACGATGGCCAAGGAGAATGCCGATGAACCAAGCCGCGACGGCGCAGCGCGTGACGGGGCCGCTGGTCTGGCTCGACATGGACCAAAAGGCGCTCGACGACGCCTACGACCAGTTGGTGTATGCGCCCAACCGCGACCAGGTGCATCTGCGCAACAGCTTCAACAGCGAGCGCGTGCGCCAGCGGCTCGGTGCGCCGAAGCGCCTGGCCTACGGACCGACGCCGTTCGAGCAACTCGATCTGTTCGCGACGACCAAACCCAATGCGCCGGTTCATGTGTTCATCCACGGCGGGGCGTGGCGGCAGCGTTCGGCGAAGGATTATGCCTTCCTCGCCGAGATGTTCGTGCGCGCGGGCGCGCATTTCATCGCGCTCGATTTTGCCGGCGTCGAGAACACCAACGGCGATCTGCTGCCGATGGCCGATCAGGTGCGGCGCGCCGTGGCCTGGGTCTACACCAACGCCAAGAGCTTCGGCGGCGATCCAAACCGGCTTTACATTTCCGGTCAGTCGTCGGGGGCGCACCTTGCCGGCAACGTGGTGACGACGGATTGGAAGGAATACGGCGTGCCGGCGGACATCGTGAAGGGTGCGCTCTTGTGTTCGGGGATGTACGACCTCAAGCCGGTGCGGCTGTCGAAGCGTTCAGCCTATGTCGCCTTTACCGACGAGAGCGAGGATAAGCTGTCGTCGCAGCGCCATCTCGATCGGCTGAATTGCCCCGTGATCGTCGCCTACGGCACTTACGAAACGCCGGAGTTTCAGCGCCAGTCGCGCGACTTCGCCGCCGCCGTGAAGGCGGCTGGGAAGCCCCTCACGCTCTTGGTGGGCGAGGGCTACAACCACTTCGAGATGACGGAGATGATCGGCAACCCGCTCAGCCTCATCGGCAGCGCCGTGCTGGAGCAAATGAAGCTCTAGGTCACATACCCATAACTGGGATTCCCTTGGTGGGTGTGTTCTGATTCACTGATCTCAGCCTTGGAGGTTGAGATGGCACGCTTTGATCTGACGGATTTCGAGTGGTCGGTGATCGA
>Ga0182740_1000166_pt1 | contig 107089 bp, 95 predicted proteins | sample eDN5th37CKraftBY_FD_128872 | JGI IMG/M metagenome (GOLD analysis project Ga0182740, IMG submission 128872) | Enriched backyard soil microbial communities from Emeryville, California, USA - eDNA 5th pass 37_C Kraft BY (version 2) (version 2) | ecosystem: Environmental > Terrestrial > Soil >...
GGTACGGCCGACCACGTCGTCGGACTTCACCGTCAGCATTTCCTGCAGCGTGTAGGCGGCGCCGTATGCCTGCAGGGCCCAGACCTCCATTTCACCGAAGCGCTGGCCGCCGAACTGCGCCTTACCGCCCAGCGGCTGCTGGGTGACGAGGCTGTAGGGGCCGATCGACCGGGCGTGGATCTTGTCGTCCACGAGGTGGTGCAGCTTGAGCATGTAGATGATGCCCACCGTCACCTTGCGGTCGAAAGCGTCGCCGGTCCGCCCGTCATAGAGCGTGGACTGGCCCGAGTGATCGAAGCCCGCCAGTTCCAGCATGTCGATGATGTCCTGCTGGTTGGCACCGTCGAACACCGGCGTGGCGATCGGCACGCCCGTCACCAGGTTGGACGCCAGTTCGACGACCTGTTCCGGTGTGCGCGACCCGATCTCCTCGGCGTAAGGCTCGCCATAGATGGCCAGCAGGCGTTCCTTCACCGCTTCCGGCATAGCGCCCGGTTGCGGGTTGGGGTTGGCCTGGCGCCACTCTTCCAGAGCCGTCTTGATCTGCTGGCCGAGGCCGCGCGCGGCCCAACCCAGATGCGTCTCGAAGATCTGGCCCACGTTCATGCGGCTCGGCACGCCCAGCGGGTTGAGCACGAGGTCGACCGGGGTGCCGTCCTCCAGGAACGGCATGTCCTCCACCGGCAGGATGCGCGAGATGACGCCCTTGTTGCCGTGGCGGCCGGCCATCTTGTCGCCCGGTTGCAGCTTGCGCTTCACCGCGACGAACACCTTGACCATCTTGAGCACGCCCGGGGGCAGCTCGTCGCCGCGCTGCAGCTTCTCGACGCGGTCCTCGAACTTCTCGACGATCAGCTTGACCGCCTCGTCATACTGCGTCTTCACCGCTTCCAGGTGCGATTGAACAGTGTCGTCCGCCACCGCGAACTTCCACCACTCGTGCCGCTCGACCTCGCTCAGAAGGTCCTCGGTGATCTCGCTACCCTTCTTGATGCCCTTGGGGGCCGCCGTGGCGGTCTGGCCCAGCAGCATCTCGCGCAGGCGGTTGAAGGTGGCGCGGTTGAGGATGGCGCGTTCGTCCTCGCGGTCCTTGGCGAGACGGTCGATTTCCTCCCGCTCGATCGCCATGGCGCGCTCGTCCTTGTCGATGCCGTGGCGGTTGAACACGCGCACCTCGACGATCGTGCCGGCCACGCCCGGTGGCAGCCGCAGGGACGTGTCGCGCACGTCGCTGGCCTTTTCGCCGAAGATGGCGCGCAGCAGCTTCTCTTCCGGCGTCATCGGGCTTTCGCCCTTGGGCGTGATCTTGCCGACGAGAATGTCGCCCGGCTCGACCTCGGCGCCGATGTAGACGATGCCAGCCTCGTCGAGGTTGCGCAGGGCTTCCTCGCCGACGTTGGGGATGTCGCGGGTGATGTCCTCCGGCCCGAGCTTGGTGTCGCGGGCCATCACCTCGAACTCTTCGATGTGGATCGAGGTGAACACGTCATCCTTCACGATCCGTTCGGAGATGAGGATGGAGTCCTCGTAGTTGTAGCCGTTCCACGGCATGAACGCGACGAGGCTGTTGCGGCCAAGCGCCAGCTCGCCCAGTTCGGTCGAGGGGCCGTCGGCGATCACGTCGCCGGCGTTCACCTGCTCGCCCACCTTCACCAGCGGGCGCTGGTTGATGCAGGTGTCCTGGTTGGAGCGCTGGAACTTCATCAGCGTGTAGATGTCCACGCCGGACTTGCCCGGCTCCACGTCTTCCGTGGCGCGGATGACGATGCGGGTCGCGTCGACCTGATCGACGATGCCGGTGCGGCGCGCGACGATGGCGGCGCCGGAATCGCGGGCGACCGTCTCTTCCATGCCGGTGCCCACGAACGGGGCTTCGGCGCGGACCAGCGGCACCGCCTGGCGCTGCATGTTGGAGCCCATCAGCGCGCGGTTGGCGTCGTCATTCTCCAGGAAGGGGATGAGCGAGGCCGCGACCGACACGAGCTGCTTGGGGCTCACGTCCATCAGCGTGATCTGGTCCTTCGGCGCCATCAGGAACTCGCCGCCCTCGCGCGCCGAGATCAGGTCCTCGGCAAAGGTGCGGTCTTCGTTCAACTCGGCATTGGCCTGCGCGATGGTGTGCTTGGCCTCTTCCATGGCGGAGAGATAAACCACCTCATCCGTCACCTTGCCGTCGATCACCTTGCGGTACGGCGTCTCGATGAAGCCGTACTTGTTGACGCGACTGAAGCTGGCCAGCGAGTTGATCAGGCCGATGTTCGGGCCTTCCGGCGTTTCGATCGGGCAGATGCGGCCATAGTGGGTCGGGTGGACGTCGCGCACCTCGAAGCCCGCGCGCTCGCGGGTGAGGCCGCCCGGCCCGAGCGCCGAGACACGCCGCTTGTGCGTGATCTCGGAAAGCGGGTTGGTCTGGTCCATGAACTGCGAGAGCTGCGAGGAGCCGAAGAACTCGCGCACGGCCGCGACGGCGGGCTTGGCGTTGATGAGGTCGTTCGGCATCACCGTCGAGACGTCGACGCTGGACATGCGCTCCTTGACGGCGCGCTCCATGCGCAGCAGGCCGACGCGATACTGGTTCTCCAGCAGCTCGCCCACCGAGCGGACGCGGCGGTTGCCGAGATTGTCGATGTCGTCGATCTCGCCGTGGCCGTCCTTGAGGTTCACCAGTTCCTTGACGACGGCGAGGATGTCCTCGCGGCGCAGGGTGGTGATGTTGTCGTCGCACTCAAGGCCCAGGCGCATGTTGAGCTTGACGCGGCCCACGGCCGAAAGGTCGTAGCGCTCGGGGTCGAAGAACAGGCCCTCGAACAGCGCTTCGGCCGTCTCGCGCGTCGGCGGCTCGCCGGGGCGCATGACGCGGTAGATATCGCTGAGCGCGTGATCGCGGTCCTCGGCCTTGTCGACCTTGAGGGTGTTGCGGATCCACGGGCCGGTGTTGACATGGTCGATGTCGAGCAGCTCGATCCGGTCGATGCCGGCCTTGTCGAGCTTCTCCAGATTCTCAGGCGTAACCTCGTCACCCGCCTCGATGTAAATCTCGCCGGTGCCCTCGTTGATGAGGTCATAGGCGCTGTAGCGACCGAACACCTCCTCGGTGGGGATGACGAGCGATTCCAGCCCATCCTTTTCCGCCTTCAGCGCGGCGCGCGGGCTGATCTTGTGGCCGGCGGCAAAGACGACCTCGCCGGTCTTGGCGTCGACGATGTCGAACGCCGGCTTGAGACCACGCCAGGCTTCCGTCACATACGGGATTTCCCAGCCATTCTCGCCGCGAACATAGGTGACCTTCTTGTAGAACTCGCCGAGGATTTCCTCGCTGTTCAGCCCCAGCGCATAGAGCAGCGCCGTCACCGGCAGCTTGCGCTTGCGGTCGATACGGACATTGACGATGTCCTTGGCGTCGAACTCGAAATCGAGCCACGAGCCGCGATAGGGGATGACGCGCGCGGCGAAGAGATATTTGCCGGAGCTGTGGGTCTTGCCACGGTCATGGTCGAACAGCACGCCCGGCGAGCGGTGCATCTGGGACACGATGACGCGCTCGGTGCCGTTGACGATGAAGGTGCCGTTCTCGGTCATGAGCGGCATGTCGCCCATGTAGACGTCCTGCTCCTTGATATCGAGCACGGAGCGGGTTTCGGTGTCCTGGTCCACCTCAAAGACGATCAGGCGCAGGGTGACGCGCATCGGCGCGGCGTAGGTGATGCCGCGCTGGCGGCACTCCTCGGTGTCGTACTTGGGCTCTTCCAGCTCGTAATGGACGAAGTCCAGCTCGGCGGTGCCGGCGAAGTCGCGGATGGGGAAAACGCTGCGCAGCGTCTTTTCCAGCCCGGAGACATAGCCGATGGCCGGGTTGGAGCGCAGGAACTGCTCGTAGCTTTCGCGCTGCACCTCGATGAGGTTCGGCATCTGCACCACTTCGTGGATGTTGCCGAAAACCTTGCGGATGCGCTTTTTCGCGCTGTCACCGGCCGAAAGGGGGGGGAGAGCCTTGCTTGCCATGCGTGTCCTGCCTGAAATGGTCCCAAAAATTTTCGCATCGCAGCGAAAATTCAGCCGATATGACCCAGGGCGCACGCTCGATCGGCGACCTCAGCCACGAAAAAAAGTGCGGGCCGGGGCTGTCCGATCCGCACTGCAGCGTCTGGTGAACCTGCTCGTCACCCCATACAAACGCATACCGTGCGCAACTCGGTATGCTGGCCCGGGTGAGGGCAGGCGACTCCATGTGGTTGAGCCACAGGAAATCCGTGAAGGTCGAGATATAATCCTACAGCGTCGGAATGCAAGGACGAAGGGAGCGTCCGCAGCGTGCGCGGCCGTCCGCTCCCTCAGCCGTCAGCCACCCTTCTTGTAAAAAACGCCGCACATGATGCGCGCGCCGCTGTTGCCGGCGGGGTCGGTTTTCATGTCGTCCGCGTCGGCGTGGATCACGAATGAGCCGCCATCGGCATCGAGAACGGTGTCGAGATCGCCGTGAACGGTGAACTCCATCGCGGCCGCGCCGGAGGCGTCTGCGACCAGCATCGGCAGGTCGCCGACATGCGAGCCGGCGGGATTGTCGAGACCATGCTGCTTGCCTGTCGGGTTGAGGTGTCCGCCGGCGGACGCGAAATCCTTGAGCGTGCACTGCCCGATGGCATGGATGTGCATACCGTGCGGACCCGGCGTCAGGCCGCGCGTCACCCGCACGGAGCCGGCCAGCATATGGCCGTTCGGGATCAGCGTTACCTGGCCGGTTTGCTGCCCGTTGGTGTCGTAGAGGATCGCTTCGGCGAACGGCGAGGCCGGCGGGGGCGCGCCGGGAGGAGCCTTGGGCGCACAGGCGACGAGGGTCAAAGAGAGGCTGGCGAGGCCGATGGTTGCGTAGGCGAGGCGGGGCATGGACATTGTGACCTCATCGATTGGTGGGGATGGCCGCAGTCTATCGACTTGTGAGATGGGATCAACGCTTCGTCACGAAACAAATTGTCAAAGCAGTGCAATCATCGCCGCGATCTCTTGGGCGGATCGCTGCGCGGCGGCGCGCAGGTTGGTATGGAAATCGCCTGCACTGGTGTGGTTGGCGTCATCCGTCGTCGCCTTGATGCCGACCCAGGGCAGGTCGGCGGTGTGGGCATATTGCGCCAGCGCCGCCGTCTCCATGTCGACGAGATCGGCATCGAGTGCAGCCACCAGATGCGCGGCATAGGCGGCATCCTCGATGAAGGCGTCTCCACTGGCGATGACGGCGTGCGGCAGCGTCAGGCCGGGATTGGCCAGCGCACCATAGGTTCGGACCTGGGCCGGGCCGATCGGCCAGGCACCGGGCGGGTAATGGACGAACGCGTCCGCCTTGCGCGCGCCGTAATCGTGCTGGACCGCGTGGGCGAGATAGAAGCAATCGCCCTCGATCGCGCTTAGCTTGCCGGCGGTGCCGGTGATGGCCAACAGGTCGGCCCCGTGCAGCATATGCAGCCGCGCCGCCGCCGCGGCTGTGTTCACCTTGCCGATGCCCGTGGTCGCCAGCAGGACGGTGTGGCCGTTGGTCTCGATCCGGCGGACAGGTGGCCAATGTCCGTCGAGGGCATCGCCAAAGCCGGGCATGAAGGCGTCCGCCTCCTCGTCGAGCGCGGCCAGCAGGATGATCCTCATCGGGTCAGTGCCCGTCGAAGCGGACCAGCGCGATCGGTGTCACGCCTTCCGCGCGCAATCGTTCGCCACCACCCAGATCGGGCAGGTCGACGATGAAGAGTGCCGTATCCACCACGGCGCCCTGGCCACGGAGCAGCGCCACGCCAGCAAGGGCTGTGCCGCCGGTGGCGAGCAGGTCGTCGACCAGCACGACGCGCTGTCCGGGCTGGACGGCGCCGAGATGCATTTCGATCCGGTCAGAGCCATATTCGAGCGCATAGTCCACCCCCACCGTCTCTCCGGGCAGCTTGCCTTGCTTGCGCAGCATCACCTTACCCTTGCCAAGCTTGTATGAGAGCCCGGCCGCAACGATGAAGCCGCGCGCCTCGATGCCTGCGATCAGGTCGATCTGTGCCGGGTCAATCGCCTCTGCCAACCGGTCGATGGTCGCGCGGAAGGCGGTCCCGTCGAGCAGCAGCGTCGATACGTCGCGAAACTGGACGCCGGGGACCGGGTGATCCGCGATGGTGCGAATCAGCGCCTTCAGATCGGCATTATCTTCCAATGCGCGTGCCTCGGTGGGAGCGGGCGGCTTGGCGGGTGTCATCGTCGGTCCTCAATCAAAGGGCGGAAGCATGGAACCACGGTGGATTCGCTGGCCGTCCGCCTCGGTGAAACCACGTGCGGTCGCGTCGATTCGAGGCTCTCCTTTACAGGGCCGGGCCGTCACGCATAACTGTCTCAAAATGGGGCATTCGCCATGAGGCCATCACAGTACCCTTTCCTGTGGCTCAGCATAGCGTGCGTTGTCGCGCCTGGCCCTGTGCTGGGGCAGGGGGAGGGTGCGGCTAACCCGGATAACGTGGTCCCGGCGCGGCCCCCGCCGTCCCAACCGGCCGCCACTCCGTCCCCGATTCCGCCGGATCTGCCCGTGCGACCGGCACCGTCCTTGCGCCTCGTTGCCAGTGAGCCGGACCTCGCCTCGCTGCCGCAGGCTGCGTTGCCGGCAATCGCGAGCCCGGCATCCCGCCCGGAACGGCAGCGCGACGGGGCGGATGCATCGCGTCATGATGCGGCGGGTGGCGGCAATAGTCCCACCGCCGCCGATGGGCCGAGTGTCGATCATAGCCTTGAGCGGATCTCGGCCCTTCCCGTAGCGCCCGAGAGCCCCCCATCTGCGCGGGAGGAGTCGGCCTCGTCACCATCGCGTGCGGGCGCCTTCGCGTCATGGGTCCGTCGTGTCGATACGTTCGTGCGTCGCGCCAACTTGCCGCCGTGGTCGCCTGACATGGCGGTCGGGCTGGTGGCGTTCGTCGTCGCGTGGGCTTGCTGGCGTCTGGGCAGGGGTCGCCGCGCGCGGCCAGTGATGGATGATGAGGGGCCGATTCAATGGGGGCCACCAGAGGAAAGTGAGGCTGCCCTGCGCACGATGCTGCTCGCCAGGCGTACCGATCAGGCGAGGAGCCTGTCCAGGCTCGGCGTGCGGCAGACTTATGCGACGCTCGGCGAGGCGCTTATCGCCATGCAGGCCGCCGCGGCGAAACCGGTGCCGCATCCCGATGGCCAGGATCAATCACGCCCGGTTGGCGCCTGAGGCGCGGCCTCTGGCGCAGCCATCCCCCCCCGGTTCTTTCGATCCGTCTGCCCATAAAAGCAAAGGGCGGCCCCAGCGGGACCGCCCTTCCTTGTTCGCGGGAACGCGACGAGCTTACTTGAGCTCGACGGTCGCGCCGGCTTCCTCGAGCTTCTTCTTCAGCTCTTCGGCCTCGGCCTTGTTGACGCCTTCCTTGACGGCCTTCGGCGCGCCTTCGACGAGCGCCTTGGCTTCGGTCAGGCCCAGGCCGGTGATGGCGCGGACTTCCTTGATGACGTTGATCTTCTTGCCACCGTCGCCGGTGAGGATCACGTCGAACTCGGTCTGCTCTTCAGCAGCCGGAGCGGCGGCGCCAGCGCCAGCGGCCGGGCCGGCAACGGCGACGGCAGCAGCGGCGGAAACGCCCCACTTCTCTTCGAGCGCCTTGGAAAGCTCGGCGGCCTCAAGGACGGTGAGCGCGGACAGCTGGTCGACGAGAGCGTTGATGTCAGCCATGATAATCTACTCCATTTCTAGCGGGGCCCTCGGGCCCGGATCTTCTGTTGCAATCAGTGGGACGTGCCTGGATCAGGCGGCGTCCTTCGTGGCGTAAGCGTTGAACACGCGGGCGAGCTGCGCGGCCGGCTCCTTGGTAACGACGGCGAGCTTGGTCGCCGGCGCCTGGATGAGGCCGATGAGCGTCGCACGCATCTCATCGAGCGACGGCAGGGAAGCCAGTGCCTTCACGCCCTCGGCGTTGAGCAGCTGCGTACCCATGGCGCCGCCGACGATCTCCAGCTTGTCGGTCGTCTTGGCGAACTCGATCGCGACCTTGGCGGCCGCGACGGGATCCGCCGACGTGGCAAGACCGATCGGGCCGACGAGCATGTCGCCAATGGCGGCATAGTCGGTGTCCACGATGGCGATCTTGGCAAGCCGGTTCTTCGTCACCCTGTAGGACGCACCGGCCTCGCGCATCTTCTGGCGGAGCTGGGTGGACTGAGCGACGCTCAGGCCCAGGTTGCGGGTGACCACAACCACGCCCATTTCCTTCAGAGACGCGTGAAGCGCGGAAACGACCTCGGTCTTTTCATTGCGATCCATGCCATTCTCCTCTGCGGCGTTGCGCATCGCTTCACCTCGAAGGGGAGAGGCGTCACGCGCGGCCGCGTTCGTACGTGCGCCGGGCGCGACCCATGGCGGGCCGCGTACGGCAGGATAGTCCGAGGGGAAGGGTTGACTGGCCGCATGCCGCAATCGGCATCGGCAGACCCGGTGTCCTTGCGCGCGCGCAGGGCCATCCGGCTAGAACGTTTCCCCGTCTCGGCTGGACATTAAGAGGGCGGCAATCCGCCATCACCAGCTGTCTCGGACGGTGCGCCGGGATGGAAATCCCGGCAAGCGAGAGGCCGATAGGCGCAATCGGGCAGAATTGCAAGCGGCGCCTTGGTCACGGGGTGCCATGGCTCGGGTGCGCACGCCGCCCGTCATGCGCATCATGTCGCGCTGATCACCGACGATGCCTGCGATGACCAGCGATGCCTGCGGGGCTGGCTGTCGCTGCGGAGCGCGATGCTGCACGAGGGCAGGGAAAGGCGCGCGGCGGCATCAAGGCCCTGTCAGAGCAGGTCCTTGACGGCAAGAGCCTCGGCCAGATGTGGTGCGGTGCGAGGCCGCTCTTCCCGTGAGCGCAGACTTCTCCCTCACGGCGCGACTTGTGCTCCTGCGAGGGCACGAGTCTAGGGCGGTCAAGCGCTTCGGCTGGTCCCGGGCTGGAGCCCGCGCAACAATATCAGCTTCGCTCCGATCCCATGACAGGTCCCCACAAACGAAAATCCCCGCCGCGATCCTCTCGCGGCGGGGATGATCTCATTCGCTGGCCGGGCCGGTCGCCCGGCCGTGACGGATCAGGCGGTCGCGACTTCCGCCACGTCGATCTTCACGCCCGGCCCCATCGAGGAGGAGAGGGCGATCTTGCGGACATACTTGCCCTTCGAACCGGCCGGCTTGGCCTTCACGATGGCATCGACGAACGCGTCGAAGTTCTTGCGCAGGTCGTCGCTGGAGAAGCTGGCCTTGCCGAGACCGGCGTGGATGATGCCGGCCTTCTCGACGCGGAACTCGATCTGGCCGCCCTTGGCCGCCTTCACGGCTTCGGCGACGTTCGGGGTCACGGTGCCGAGCTTCGGGTTCGGCATCAGGCCCTTGGGGCCCAGCACCTTGCCGAGGCGGCCGACGAGGCCCATCATGTCCGGCGTCGCGATGACGCGGTCGAAGTCGAAATTGCCGGCCTGGATGTGCTCCAGCAGGTCCTCGGCACCGACGATCTCGGCGCCCGCTTCCTTGGCCTGGTCGGCCTTGTCCGCACGAGCGAACACGGCGACGCGCACGTCCTTGCCGGTGCCGGCGGGCAGCGTGACGACGCCGCGCACCATCTGGTCGGCATGACGCGGGTCGACGCCCAGGTTCATCGCGACCTCGACGGTCTCGTCGAACTTGGCGGTTGCGTGCTGCTTGATGAGCGCGATCGCCTCATCGACGCCGTGCAGCTTGTCGCGGTCGATTGCGGTGGCGAGAGCCTTCGCCTTCTTGGTCTGCTTTGCCATGGTCTCAGCCCTCCACCACGGTGAGGCCCATCGAGCGGGCGCTGCCTTCAAGAATCTTGGTCGCGGCCTCGATGTCATTGGCATTGAGGTCGACCATCTTGGCTTCCGCCAGCTCGGCAAGCTGCGAACGCTTGATCGTGCCGGACGAGACCTTGCCGGGCTCCTTGGAGCCGGACTTGAGGTTGACGGCCTTCTTGATGAGGTAGGTCACCGGCGGCTTCTTGGTGATGAAGGAGAAGCTGCGGTCCGCATAGACGGTGATGATGGTGGGCAGCGGCGTGCCCTTCTCTTCCTTGTCCGTCGCGGCGTTGAACGCCTTGCAGAATTCCATGATGTTCACGCCGCGCTGACCCAGGGCAGGGCCGATCGGCGGCGAGGGATTGGCGGCTCCAGCGGGCACCTGGAGCTTGATATAGCCCGTAATTTTCTTGGCCATGTCGTCTCACTCTGTAGAAGGCGGCCCATGCGCGCCGCCCGGTTCAAGCTGAGCGGTCGAACGGAGCGCCCATGGGTGCTCCTCCCGCATCTGGCTCCGCGCCCGCCTGAAAGGCCGGCCCGGGTGTGCGGCCCTATAGGGAGGTAAGCGCAAAAAGGAAAGGGGGGGCGCGCGGACCAGATCAGGTTCGGGTGGGCCGCGCGGCGATGGCACGCCTCCGGGCGTGAACCCATCGGCGCGATCAGGCGCGATGTGGCCCGAGAAAGATCATGCCTGCGCCGATCAGGCAGATGAGCGCGCCGCCCAGGTCCCAGCGGTCTGGAATCACGCCTTCCGCGACCCAGAGCCAGAGCAGCGCCGAGGCAATGTAGATGCCGCCATAGGCCGCGTAAGCGCGGCCGGCCTGGCTCGTATCCACCAGCGTCAGCAGCCAGGCAAACAGCAGAAGGGACAGGGTGCCGGGCACCGCCCACAACGCGCTCTTGCCCAGGCGCAGCCATGCCCAGAAGGCGAAGCACCCCGCAATTTCCGCCAACGCCGCGCCCGCATAGGCAAGGATGCTCGTTACCGGCATGGGCGTTGTGCACAGGCAGGGGAGGGCATCCGGGCCCACCGGGTGAAGCCCTTCGGGCGCATCGCGCGCCATCGCGCCTCGCTAGACGTGGCGTATTCGCACCGGTCGGCACGCGCTGCGAAGGGGGCAGTCGCAGCGTGGCGATCCGTCTTCGGCCTCGGGGAGGCGGAGGGGAGCGGACGAGCCCCCCGCGGCCATATCTGTCTGCGTGCGCTCACTCAGCCGGTGCAGCCACGGCAGCCGGCACGGTGACGGCGCTGCGCCGCTTCACGATGGCGCCGATTCCCATCGCGCAGAGCGCCAGCACGGCGGGGCAGATGGCGAGGATCGCGAAGCTGCGCACGATGGGCAGGCCGCTCGCCAGCACATAGGCCCCGATGATCGGGCCGGCGATGCCGCCGATCTTCGCCACGGACGTTGCCCAGCCCGCGCCGTTCGCGCGGATGGCGCTGGGGTAGAAGACGCCGGCGATGGAGAGGATGCCGAAATGCGCACCGCCCACGAAGCTGGTCGAGGCGACCGAGAGGAAGAGGAAGGTCGTCTGCGACATGGGGATGAGACCCACCGCGGCGAGCAGCGGGAAAGCCACCAGCGGATAAACCGCGACGGCATAGGGCCCCATCTTGTCCGTGAAGCGCATCAGCAACAGGCCGAGCAGGGCACCCAGCATGCCGGAGATCGAGGAAACATAGGCGGCCGTATCGCGCGAAAAGTTGAGGTCCTCGTAAACGATCGGGCCCCAGTTCGCCTTGAAATAGACGGCGAGCGTGCTGGCGATGTAGCCGATCCACAGCAGCGGAGTCAGCCATTTGAGGTCAGCCTGAAACAGCTTGCCGACGGTGAAATTGCTCCTGTCCTGCTTCTCGTCGCTGAGCAGGAAGCGGTCGCTGGCCGTGGCGCGCAGGGTCGGGTCGATCTTGTTGAGGGTGGCGGCGATCACCTCCGGCTTCTGGCCTTTGCTGGCGAGGAAGCGAATCGATTCGGGCAGCCACAGCAGCAGGCCCACCGCGCAGATCAGCGTGCACACGCCGCCGAACACGAACACGCCTTCCCAGCCCCAGGTCGGGGCGAGCCACACCGTCACCGGGCCGGCCATGGCGGTGCCGAGGCTGTAGCCCATCATGATGACGGTTACGACCGTCGAGCGCATCTTGGCGGGCACATATTCGATGTTGAGCGCCCAGGCGAGCGGCAGCATCCCGCCGATCGCGAAGCCATCGAGGAAGCGCAGGATCAACAGGGCCTCGTAACTGCGCGCGAATGCGGTGGCGGTGGTGAGGATGCCAAAGGCAAAGGCCGCCCAGATGATGGTTTGCCGGCGTCCGATCCGGTCGCCGATGTAGGCGAAGGCAAAACCGCCGAGCATCATGCCGAACAGGCCGGCGGAGAAAATGTGGCCGAGCATCAGCGTATCCAGCGCCAGCTCGTCGCGCATCCACGGCGCGGTGAAGCTGATCATCATCATGTCGAACCCGTCGAACACGGTGATGAGCCATGAGAGGATGATGAGGCGATAGTTGAACCCGCCCAGCTTGCGCCCGTCGATAAACCCGGCAATATCAATGGATCGCGGCACACTCGCCATGGCTGGTCCTCTCCCGTCATCGCCAGCGATTCATTCGCAAGGCAACGATTCCATCTCTGATCTACCTTGCTGAAATCGGCAAGGGGGAAAGCGGCGAATGGGGGGCGCGGCGCTGCTCGGGTTTCCGGTCTGCTGGCCGCATGGCGGGCAGAGCGGCGCATGTCGGCGTGAGGTTGGTCGGGGAGGGGCTTGTGACGCGGGAGGCGGATTTGACGCGCTATCTCCCCGACGAGGCGCGGCTCCCTGCCTTCGCTGTCCTACGCCGCCGATCCATGGCATGATCGCGGCTTTCCGCTCTTTGATATCGTCCATTCACCCCCGTTTCTTCACGCGGGAGGCTCCGTCGTGCGCGGAGTTTGCGAAAAATTCGCCATGCTCAATACGCACGAACTTCGAGAAATTCGGCCTCTCCCGGCCATGAAAAAAAGGCCGCCGGATCATCTCCGGCGGCCTTCGAAACCTTGGTTGTTCGGTTACTTGGAAAGCTCGACTTCCTCGAAGTCCAGTTCCACCGGCGTGGCGCGGCCGAAGATCGAAACCGAGACTTTCACGCGGCTCTTCTCGAAGTCCAGTTCCTCGACAGTGCCGATGAAGCTCGCGAACGGGCCGCTCATCACCTTGACGCTGTCGCCGATCTCGTAATCCACATTGACCTTGTGGCGCGGCTGCGCGGCGGCTTCCTCGCGGGCGCCGAAGAAGCGCGCTGCCTCGCTCTCGCTGATCGGTTGCGGCTTGCCCGAAGACCCCAGGAAACCCGTCACCTTCGGCGTGTTCTTGATAAGGTGATAGATGTCGTCGTTCATGCTGAGCTTGGCGAGGACATAGCCGGGCATGTTCTTGCGCTCGACCTGCACCTTCTTCCCGCGCTTCACCTCGGTCACGGTCTCGGTGGGCACCTCGACCTGCTCGATCAACTGCTCCAGGCCCATGCGCTCGGCCTCGGACAGGATGGAATCGCGGACCTTGTTCTCAAAGCCCGAATAAGCGTGGATGATGTACCAGCGCGCCATATGCTCTCTTTTTCCTCAGTTCACCGCATCGCGTGCGCGGGCTCAGCCCTGGCCGCTGGCCAATCCTAGCAGCATCCGCACGATCCAGCCGAACATCGCGTCAATGCCGAAGAAAAACAAAGCCAGCAATCCTGTCATGATGATGACCATTATGGCCGTCGTCATCGTCTGGCGCGGCGTCGGCCACACGACTTTGCGGGTCTCAGCCTTGACCTGATTGATGAACTCTGTGGGAGACGTTTTCGCCACGCTCGTTTCTCTTTCAAAAATCCGAAACTGCCTGAAACACAAGAAAACGGACCAAGTCCGGGCCTGTCTGCCCGGCTAGTCCGCGGCCTCGTTTCGCAACGGCCCATTCCCTACGCGCAGTCGCGCGTCGGGGCAAGCCTTGGCAGGAGTGGAGGGATTCGAACCCCCGGCATTCGGTTTTGGAGACCGACGCTCTACCAGCTGAGCTACACTCCTGTGCCGGCGAAGGCGACGCCCTTAACCCGGGTGGCAGGGCGGCGCAAGTCGTGGATGAGCAAAGCACGCCCCACGGGAGCGATTCTGTTGATGGGCAGGCTTTTGCATTGCGGCATCCATTCTGGAGCAAGGCGCCATTCACCTTTTGGTCATCGCGCGCCTATAAGCGGGCATAGTCTGCCTGGGCGGACGTAAGCGCCTTGTTGGACCCGAGCCGGAGATAGCTGGTGAAACCGTTCTGCCGCTTCCTCGATTCGAAATGGGCTCCGGCTTGCGCAACTGTGCTGCTGCTGACCGGCATTGCATTCGTTCTGCTGAGATCGGTGATTGATCCGCGGGGAGAAGTGGATTTCCGGTTCTTCTGGCTTGCCGGCAAGCTCTGGGCCAACGGGTTGGATCCCTATAGCGAAAGCTTCCGGGCCATAGGTGCTCAAATACTGCCGCCCGGTAACACGGTTCTCTATTGGTTCTATCCCCCGCAGTGGTGGATCGTTAGCCGTACCATGGCATTGCTGGACCTGGAGCAGGCCGTCATGGTTTGGCGTCTGGTCAACAGCGCGCTGGTTCTGCTGGGCACCGCTCTCGTTGTGGCCTCCTTGGAGAGAGATTCTCGCCGGCGCCGGATTGCGATGGTGCTGTGGGGCGGAGTGGCGCTCCTGATCGAGCCGACTGCCAATCTGCTGGCGTTCGGGCAGAGCGCCGGGTTCGTTTACCTGTCGCTGAGCATGCTGGTGGCCGGAGCGCTGCGTCGTCGGCGATGGCTCGTGGGCCTTGCCGTGCTGTTGGTGACCTTCAAGCCGCAGGTCGGGGTTATAGTGCTCCTTTGGGTGTTTTTGGTGCCATCGTTCCGAATCGCCGCGTTGGCTGGCCTCGGGAGCGCGGGGCTTCTCACCCTGCCGCATGTCATCCAGTTCGGCGTATTTGGGACCATAGATGCCTATCTCGCCAACGCAGCAAGATGGGCTGATTTGCCTTCCAACACCGCGCTTACATCGAGCGGTCCGGCTGGTCTGCTCGCGCGGCTGGGCGTTGAGGGAATCGGCCTGCTCTGGCAGACTTTGGCGGCCACCGCGCTGGCGGTCTGCGCAGCCCGGCTGATGCGCCGGCAACCGACGCGGCCGATCCCATCCTTGCTCTTGCTGACGGCCGGAATTGCTAGCCTCATGCCGTTGCACATTTACGATCTAACGATCCTGCTGATCCCACTCATCCTGTTAACCACCGTTGCCGCCTGTCCGGCATGGGTCCTGGCGGCTGTGATCATCCTCGTCTCCCGTCCGGGGAAAGCCGAGATGCTTCTGGGCGTCCAGCAATATTCCAGCGACGTGTCCGCCGGGTTGATAGGCCTCGGTGTGGCAGGGCTGATCCTGCTCGTCTTTGCGGTTCGCGAGGCGCTGCCCGGCTTCGCTTCGGGTTCTCCGGCTGATGGGACGATCCGTGCGCCTGATCTCGAATCAGTCCGCTTCAGCTAGTAGGATTTCCAGACAGCCGCGCAGATCGTCGTCCCATACCATATGGCCGGTGGCGATTTCGTGCACATGCCAGCCGGCGTCGGCGGCGCAGCGGTCACGAAACTGGGTGAAGATTGTGAGCGGACTGGTATTGGCATAGACATAGGTGCGGCGCTTGATTGCGTTCTCTTCACCGCCGAGTTTGACCGGTTCCAGCAACGTGAGCAGGGGGTGGCCGGAGACGCGCGCCGTGCGACCCTCGGGCATGGGAAAGATGGGTTGAACGAGGCCGGGCGTCGCCTTCTGGTTCTCGATGTAAAGCTGGCGTGTCGCCTCGTCCGCCAAATCCCATAATGCCTGCCCGTCCTGTGGCAGGAACGCGTCGAGATAGACGAGGCTACGAACATGGTTGCCCCGACGCGCCGCGACGCCGGTGATGACCATTCCGCCATAGCTGTGGCCCACCAGGACGATGTCCGAGAGTTGTTCGCAGTCGATCAAGCCGATCACATCGTTGATATGATCGGTAAGGGTGATGCCGCCATGGGCGAGGTGGGCGCGCTCGCCGAGGCCGGTCAGCGATGGAACGTGCACGTCATGGCCTTGAGCGCGCAATTCTCTTGCCAGCGGCGCATAGCCCCAGCTTCCGCCCCACGCGCCATGCACCAGCACGTACGTCGCCATTACCCCTCTCCCGTTGCGCGAATCGTGATCGCCAAATGGTCTAGATGCTGGTTCCCGTCATATCCAGTCCCTGCGGATCAAGGCTGTCGATCCACGGAGATGCTCTGCTAAAGAGGGCGCGTGGCCATCGACCTGCCTATTCTGTTGCGTGCCTATGCCGTCGGCCTCTTCCCCATGGCCGACGATCGACGCGCGCGTTCCATATATTGGGTCGAACCAGAGAAGCGTGCCATCCTGCCGCTGGACGGCTTTCACCTCTCGAAATCACTCCGCAAGACCCTGCGAGCCGATCGGTTCGAGGTAACGGCGAACACCGCATTTTCGCAGGTGGTGGCGCTCTGCGCCGAGAGCGCCGTGGATCGGCCGACCACCTGGATCAATGCCGATATCGAGGAGGCATTCAATCGCCTTCACCGGCGCGGGCTCGCCCACAGCATCGAGTGCTGGAGCGGGGAGGGGAAGGAACGTGCGCTGGTCGGCGGGCTCTATGGGCTGGCGCTCGGGCGAGCCTTCTTCGGCGAGAGCATGTTCAGCCGGGCTGCAGATGCCTCCAAGGTGGCGATGGCGTGGTTGGTCGGGCGGCTGCGGGTTGGTGGTTTCACCTTGCTCGATTGCCAGTTTATGACGCCGCACCTCGCCTCGCTCGGTGCGATTGAGGTCAGTGCGGAAACCTATTCGGGCTTACTGGGCGATGCGCTAGCGGATGGTGCGGAGGCATTATCCGCGGACTTTGGCGCGCTGGATGCATTGTCCGCCGCGTCCGACGACTCAGCTGAGCGACCGGCTCGCTCCGCCGCGCGCACTGTGTCCGGGCCGGTTTCCGGCCAGCTCATCGCGCAGCTCATCACCCAGACATCATAGACGGGATGGATGACCACGTTCCGGTCCGGCCGTTCCTTGAATAGCCAGCCGGAAAAGATGCGGTGCCACTTGTTGTCACGGGTTTCTTGCACGTCGAGTTGGACGAAAGCGCCGGTCTCCGGTTCCGTCTCCCACGGCGCCGTGGTCTCGCAAGCGCGCAGCCGCACGATGGCGTTGCCAACGCGCACAGCTTCGCCGGGCTTCATCTTCAGCTCACGGGTAATGCCGTTGCGCTTGTTGAGCAGGCCGAGGACCGCCTCGCGCTCTGCCATCGGCGTACCGGGCAGTCCGGCGCTTGCACGCGCCAGCGGTTGGTCGCGCGAGCGCTCCTCGCGATTGGCGGAGTCTGCGGCGTTGTCGGTGCCCGCCGGTTTAGGTCCGCAGGCGGAAACCAGAAGGAGCAGGCCCAGCGGGATCAGCCACCGGCCAGGTGCCGCGGACCGGCAACGCCTCACGCGTCCGGAGTCCAAGCTTCATAGTCGCCCGTCGCCATCTGGCGACGTCCGCCAGCTTCGATCGCTCCCGAGGGACGATAGGCCTTCGGCGTGCCGGTGAGGTTAGGCGTGAACTCCGCCTCCCAGATGCGCGGAGGCGGCAGGTTGCTTTCGGGCGGACCATCGATGCTGTGGTGCAGCCAGCCGTGCCATTCGGAAGGCACCCGACTGGAATCGTTGACGCCGTTGTAGATCACCCAGCGGCGCGTGAGCCCGTTGGGGTCCTTGCCGCCTTCATAATAGACATTGCCCTGGCTATCCTCGCCGACACGGGTGCCGTGGCGAACGGTGTTGAGCCATGTACCGAAGGTCGAGCCTTCCCACCATGTGAAGATATTCTTGACGATGCCCATGGCCGCAGCGCTTAGCCGTTCTGCCCCACCATTGGCAACTGAGGAAATGGGCAGTCCGCCGCTCAATCCAACCCTTCGGGACAGAAACGATCCGGTCGCCATGTTTGGCTGAGGGGCGCACCCGCATCCGTGCAATCTCCCCAGCGCACACGGTCACCAGGCGCGAGCCCCAGCGCCCGCGCCCGACCTTGCCGGATTTCCAGGACGGCAGTTACCGGTTCACCAGCAGAAATGGGGTGAAGATCGTTCGGGTGGCCAGGCAGGATGGCCGCGATAGTGCCATCCGGTCGGATGAACAGCAGGTCCAGCGCTACCGGGGTGTCCTTCATCCAGAAGGAGGCCATCTGAGGCACTGGAAAGGGAAACAGCATGCCGTGATCGTCGCGCAGGGCGCTGCGTCCCATCAAGCCGCGCTGTTGGCTGCGCTCGTCCACGGCGAGTTCCACGGTGAAGGTGTGACGCTTGCCTGTCACCGTGCGGATCTGAAGGTCGACTGCGTCGGAGTGGGTGGAAGACCTCTCATCGGACGAGATGTTACAGGCTCCCACGGTGAGGAGAAAGGCAAGCGCTACGATCATATGAAGCTTGCTGCGCATCATTCTTCTTCCGGTCGAGGGGGGTATTCGCCTGGAGAGGCATCCACCCACGTGCGCGCGCTTTTCAAGTCATGCCCGGCGCGCAGGAAAGTGGCGAGTTGCTTTTCGCGCGCCGATCGGTCCGCCCGCTCGGATGAGAAAGGGCCGATGTGCCGACGCCGGGCCAGGCGCTCGGCGGCCTCCCAGCGGGCAAGTGGATCAGGCCTCATTTCCTCGCAGATATCCTCTCCGATGCCATCATACCGCAGCGCTTGCGTGATGCGGCGGGCGCCAAGACCGCGCCTTTGCATCGCGCTGCTCTTCATGGCTGCATAGGCTTCGTCGTCGACATAGCGCAGTGCTACCATCCGGTCGGCAATGGCCTCGATGGGGGGAGGCGTTTCCGCGTCCGGTGCCCAACCGCGTTCGCGAAGCTTGCGGCCCAGATAGGCGATCAGCTTGGCGCGGCTGGTGGCAAATCGTCCTACATACGCAAGCGCCAATGCTTCCAGTGTAGCCCGATCCAGCGGTCGCGGCGGCGAAGAATTTTGGCCTGTGCGGCCGATGCGCCTTTTTTGTGCCATAGTCCCTGTCTTAATGGAGGCTGCCCGATCGATACAAGAAAAGCGGCTAGTTCGACGTGGTTGTGGCTTTCGGCTTGACAAGCGCATGGCGCGCCGAACAACCCTCCATGGTTCGGTTTCGGACGGAATTAAGCGGAAAAGAAGGGTCCCTTGATGCAGCCAACACCGACGGAAGATCGGCTTGCGCGCAGATTTGCCGATTTTGATACATTGGGCGAAGCGCTGGACTATGCCGCGCAGGGCGTCCGTGGTCTCAACTTCCACGATGCGCGGGGCAATCTTGCGCGTCCCTATCCCTTTGCCGAGATGCGGGATGATGCGCTGGCCTGCGCCTATCGCCTGATTGCACGTGGCGTGAAGCCGCAGGACCGCATTGCGCTGATTGCCGAGACGGGTGTTGAATTCGCTCAGCTTTTCTTTGGTATCGTCTATGCCGGGGCCTGGCCCGTGCCGTTGCCGCTGCCAACCAGCTTCGGCGGCAAGGAAAGCTATATCGATCAGCTCGTTGTGCAATTGCACAGTTGCGATCCGCTCATGCTGCTGTTTCCCGGTGAGCTGGACGAAATGGCACGCGAGGCGGCGCGTCGCGCGGGTGTGGCCTCATTGGGCTTCGACGAGTTTCTTGAGGCTGTACCTGCGGTTTGTCCGCTTCCGGAGGCGGCGGGCGATGATATTTGCTATCTGCAATATTCCAGCGGCTCGACCCGCTTTCCCCATGGTGTAGCGGTAACGCACAAGGCCTTGCTCAGTAATCTCGCTGCTCATAGCAACGGCATGCAACTCACCACATCGGATCGCTGCATCAGTTGGCTTCCGTGGTATCACGATATGGGCTTGGTCGGCTGTTTCCTTTCCGTCGTCGCCAACCAGGTTTCGACGGACTATCTCAAGACCGAGGACTTCGCGCGGCGGCCTCTCGCCTGGCTCGACCTTATTTCGCGTCATGAGGGGACCGCGATCAGCTACTCGCCGACATTCGGCTACGATATTTGCGCACGCCGCATGTCCAGCCAAACCAAGGCTTCTGAGCGGTTCGATCTCTCGCGCTGGCGGCTGGCAGGGAATGGTGCGGACATGATCCGCCCAGACGTCATGCAGCAGTTCGTGGATGCCTTTGCGGAAGCAGGCTTCAATCCAGCGGCGTTCCTGCCGAGCTATGGGCTTGCCGAGGCGACACTGGCGGTAACGATCATGCCGCCGGGGGAGGGCATCGTTGTGGAACTGGTCGAGGAGACGGAGCTCTCCGGCGGCAATGCTCCGCTCGATCGGCCGCAGCGCTATCGTGCCATTGTCAATTGCGGGAAGCCGGTGATGGGCATGACCGTGGAGATACGCGATGATTTCGGTGGGCTTTTGCCCGACAAGACGATCGGCAAGATTTGGACCACTGGGCCTTCTTTGATGACCGGCTATTTCCGCGATCAGGAAGCGACAGACGCTTGCGTGGTCGACGGCTGGCTGGACACTGGCGATATGGGCTATCTGTCGGATGGCTATCTCTACATCGTTGGCCGTGCCAAGGACATGATCATCATCAATGGCAAGAACCATTGGCCGCAGGATATCGAATGGGCAGTGGAGCAGTTGCCGGGGTTCAAGCAAGGCGACATTGCTGCTTTTTCGATCACCACGCCGGGTGGGGAGGAGGCGCCGGCTGTGTTGGTGCATTGCCGGGTCTCCGACAATAGCGAGCGCGTAAAGTTGCGCGAGGATATCCGCGAGCGGGTCCGTTCAATCACCGGCATGAACTGTGTGGTAGAACTGGTGCCGCCACGTTCGCTGCCACGCACCAGTTCCGGCAAGCTTAGCCGTTCCAAGGCCCGAAAGCTGTATCTGGAGGGCGAGATCGTTCCCTATGATATCGCGGCCTGACAGAAGCAGAGTAAGAGCAAGCTAGACCGCTTACCGCTTGATAACCTGATTGACGTTAAGATGGGGGCGTGACGAATAGCGCTTCGCCCCACATACAGCGGGACAGTTCCCTTCCTGAGACCCTGTCTTTGGCGGTGCTTACAGGACTGAAGCGGATTCCGGCAGAGCATGCCGAGCATATATACGGCAGTCAATTACGCGCTACGGACCAGATGCTCAGTGTCTATGCCGCATTCACAGCTTTTTCTGTTATCCTTGTTAACGTCCACTTCGCGATTTGGGCGCCATTATGGTTTCTTGCGATTTGGACGCTGCTGGCGTTTAGTGCGCATTATTTGTCGTTTAAGCTGCGTGATGAAAATAATGCTGCCGATTACGCATCCGGCATGCGGCGAGGCCTACTGCGCCACGGCTTAATTTCGCTGTTGCACGGTGCGGTGTGGAGCGCAGCGATGATCCTGCTGTCGGCAAACGGACGGCCCGTGGATATCATGACCCTCTGGACGATCGGTTGCTGCCTCACAGCGATCGTTGCGATCGCTTTTCAAGCAACGCCACTGGCCGCTTCCAGCTTCGTTGTCATGGTAGGCGGTGGGGGCGCGTGGATGTTGTGGCACCATGCCGATCCGTTGCTTGCTGGAGTGGTGACGGCCTATATGGTGCTGCTGCTCGGGGCCAGTTTGTGGCTTGCGCACCGGTTTGGCGTCCAGATCCATACCAGTCGGATGTTGGCTGAGAAAGGCGAAGTGGTAAGCCTGCTGCTGAAAGAGCATGACGTCGAGGCGGCTGATTGGCTCTGGCAGACCGACGCGGCGCGACGTCTTACCGGCGTTTCTCCGTCCTTTGCAGGCATGTTCGGGGTGAACTGCAATGATTTGGAAGGACGATCGGTGCTGGAGGTGCTGGCCGGCCCTGCATGGCAGGAAGGCAGCTTCGATCCTGCCCTGCACCTGTTCGCGGAGAAGCTCAAGCAACGCCAGCCGTTCTCGGATCTGGTGATCCCTGTAACAATTCAGGGGCTGCGGCGGTGGTGGGAGATATCCGCATCGCCGCGCCGGGATGGAAAGGGTGTTTTTCTTGGCTTCCGGGGCGTTGGCTCGGATATCACGGTGCAAAAGGAGACGTCCGAACGCATCGCACGCATGGCACGGAGCGATGTCCTCACCAAGCTGCCGAACCGTCTGCACCTCACCGAGAAGCTTGCGATTGCGATCGAAAATGTCGTGCGCTGGAATAAGCGCTGTGCGTTCCTGCTAATCGATCTCGACCGGTTCAAATCGGTCAACGATACACTGGGACATCTCGTTGGCGACCAGCTGTTGGCGCAGGTCGCGGAACGTATCCGAGCGATATGCTCCCTCAATGAAACCTGCGGGCGACTGGGCGGTGATGAGTTTGCCATCGTCATCGAGGATTTGGCCGATCCCCTCTACGCCGAACAAATTGCGTTCAAGGTGATCGAGGCTGTTTCGCATCCGTTCGTGGTGGATGGCCACACCTTGTTCGTGGGCGCAAGCATCGGCTCTGCCATGGCGCCGCAGGATGGACAGGATGCCGAGACACTGATGCGTGGTGCGGACCTCGCCCTGTACCGTGCCAAAGATGCGGGGCGTGGTAAGCATTTCCGCTATGCGGCTTCCATGCACGCCGATGCCGAGGAACGGCGGGCTTTGGAGGTAGCGCTGCGAGATGCCCTGGTGAACGATGAACTGCATCTGCTCTATCAGCCGATAGTGGATTGCGAGACCGGCAGCGTCGCCGGGTTCGAGGCATTGGTGCGTTGGACTCATCCCACGTTAGGAGTAGTCTCCCCGGCCAGGTTTATCCCGATTGCCGAAGAAGCGGGACTCATCTCCTCCATCGGCAATTGGGTGCTGAACACCGCCTGCCATGAAGCGAGACATTGGCCCGAAAACGTGCGCATTTCGGTCAATGTGTCCCCGGAGCAGCTATATGTGCCCGAATTCCTGGATACGATCGTGTCAGCGCTTGCGCATAGCGGATTGCCAGCCAGCCGCTTGGAGCTGGAAGTGACCGAAAGCGTCTTCCTGCGCGAAGGGACAGGGGTGAGTCAGCTTTTCGATCGAATAATTTCTCTCGGGATCGGGCTCTCCCTTGATGATTTCGGCAAAGGCTACTCGTCGCTGGGGTACCTTTCTCGCACGCGTTTCAGCACGATAAAGATCGATCAGAGCTTCGTGGGCGGTGCGGCGCGCAATCAACGCGAAAGTATGGCAATTATCCACGCGGTTGTGGCGATGGCGCGGAGCCTGAACATGACGACCACCGCCGAGGGCGTGGAGACCGAGAAAGAATTCGAACTTGTCCGTACGATGGGGTGCAGCAAGGTGCAGGGCTTCTACTTCGGCAGGCCCATGGCTGCGGAGAGTGCGCGTGCCTTATTCGCCGGAGCGGGCAGCCGCGTCGCGTAACCGGCTCCTGGCCGATGTCCTGAGTGACCTGATGAATGGCCCACCGTTTATTTATCATTGCATAAACGCGCCTCGCAGGCCGTGCTGTATGACGATGATCCGCTGATCTGCCGCCTTATCTCATTGCCGCGCTTGCAACGGCGGGCGCTGGCGCGCAACAAGGCGACGATTCGATAGCAGGAGGAGTGGTTTGGCGGAGTGGCAGATGCCGGCGCTGGTGATCGCAATCGGATATTTTCTGGGATCGATTCCTTTCGGTCTGCTGCTGACCCGTTTGGGCGGAGCGGGCGACCTGCGCGCCATCGGTTCGGGCAATATTGGCGCGACTAACGTTTTGCGCACGGGGCGCCGGGGCCTTGCGGCAGCCACTCTCTTCCTCGACGGACTGAAGGGTGCGCTGGCGGCCTGGCTTGGCGCGCAGTTCCTTGGGGAAGGCGGAGCGGTGCTGGCCGGCGTATCCGCGCTGGTGGGGCATTGCTATCCGCTTTGGCTGCGCTTCTTGGGTGGGAAGGGCGTCGCCACGATGCTCGGCGTCAGTCTGGCGCTGGCCTGGCCGGTGGGCGTTGCGTTTGCTATTGTGTGGCTGGGAGCGATGGCTCTGTCACGGATTTCTTCGGTGGGCGGGATGAGCGCTGCAATTAGTGCGCCGCTTTCCGCCTGGCTGCTCGGCCTGATCTCCCTTCTGCCGGCGTTTGCTGCGATGGCGGTTTTGGTCCTCTGGCGGCATCGCCCCAACATTGTCCGATTGCTGCGCGGTGAGGAGCCGCGTATCGGCGCATCGCGCTCGTGACCGACGCGGCCACGCTTACGGCCGACCGCTTCGACAAGCTCAGGCTTATCCGATCGCCTCATGTGGGCCCCGTGGCGTATCGCCATCTGCTGCTGCGTTTTGGCACAGCCCGGGCGGCGCTGGCGGCATTGCCCGGGCTAGCCTCGAAGGGCGGAGCCCGGCGTTTCCAAGCGGCCGATACGCGGTCCGTCGAACTGGAGGCACGACGCGTGGCGGCATTGGGCGCAGGATATTGTTTCCTTGGCGAGCCGGATTATCCTCCACTGCTGGCACAGGCGGAGGCAGCGCCGCCGGCGTTAATTGTGCGGGGCAATCTGGGGCTGGCTGCGCGCCGCTGTGTTGCCATCGTCGGCGCTCGCAATTCCTCGGCCGCCGCATGCCGGTTCGCCCGCGAATTGGCGCATGACCTTACAAGTGCCGGTATGACGACCGTTTCAGGGCTTGCGCGCGGGATCGATACCGCCGCGCATACAGGTGCGGGGCCGGCAGCGACGGCGGCGGTGATCGGCTGCGGGATCGATATGGTCTTTCCGCCGGAGAATGCAGATTTACAGGAACAGATCGCAGCTGATGGCCTGCTGCTCACAGAGTTGCCACCGGGCGCAGAGCCTCTCGCGCGGCATTTTCCGGCGCGCAATCGCATCATCGCGTGGATGACGCTGGGCACTGTGGTGGTCGAGGCGGCGCCGCGCTCTGGCTCGCTACTCACTGCGCGGCTTGCAGGTGATGAGGGGCGTGAAGTGATGGCAGTGCCCGGCTTTCCGGCCGATCCTCGCGCGCGAGGCTGCAATGGCCTCATCCGCGACGGCGCGACCCTGGTACAGAACGCGCAAGAGGTGATGGAAGCGATTGGCGGCGATGCTTTTGACACCGTCAGGTCGCAGGAAAGCCATTATAACGGTGCTCCGCCGGCCGACCTCACCGAAACCGAGCGAACACGGGTGGTCGGCCTGATGAGCATGAGCCCGGTTTCGGTCGACGAACTGATCCGGCAGTCTGGCTTGCCACCTGCGCTGGTGCAGACGGCGCTGCTCGAACTGGAAATTGCCGGGCGGTTGCAGCGCCATGCCGGCGGGCGGGTGAGTTTGGCCTGAGCACGGAAGTGCATTTCCCGAAGTGCGGGGCAGGCGGGGTCTTGAGGCGCTGTGCCGGCTACCGGGCAATTGGCGACTCGCGATCGAGCTAGAAAAGGGTGCGCGAGTCGGGCTAGGTGGCGCGAACTGCTATATTCTGCCGCGATCTAGCCGGCGTTGACGGTGGAGACGGCAAAGGCTTGACGAGGGAGTGTTTCACTTTTCACTCTCGCGCACACACGTGAGAGAGGTTAGCGCACGCTCCATGCAGCTTGTCATTGTCGAATCGCCTGCCAAGGCGAAGACCATCGAGAAATATCTGGGCAGCGATTATCGCGTGCTCGCCTCCTACGGCCATGTCCGCGATCTGCCGGCCAAGGACGGGTCGGTCGACCCCGATCAGGATTTCGCGATGGCTTGGGAGAATTATGGCGACAAGGCCAAGCAGCTTCGGGCGATTACCGATGAGGCCAAGAAGGCTGATCGGCTGATCCTTGCTACTGACCCTGACCGCGAGGGCGAGGCGATTAGCTGGCACGTGCAGGAGGTGCTCCGGGCGCGCAAGGCGCTGCCTAAGGATGTCGAGCGCGTGACCTTCAACGCGATCACCAAGGCCACCGTAACGGAGGCGATGAAAAAGCCGCGTGCGCTGGATACGGACCTGATTGATGCTTACCGGGCGCGGCGGGCGCTGGACTATCTGGTTGGCTTTACCCTCTCGCCGGTGCTCTGGCGCAAGTTGCCGGGGGCCAAATCGGCCGGACGCGTCCAATCTGTCGCGTTGCGGTTAGTCGTCGAGCGCGAACGCGAGATCGAGACGTTCGTGCCGCAAGAATATTGGTCCGTCACCGCGGATCTGGAGCAGGGGGGGCAGGGCTTCGAGGCGCGGCTGGTGCGCTGGCGTGGCGAGAAGATCGACCGGCTGACCATCGGCAAGGAAGGCGAGGCGCTCGCCGCCAGGGCGGATGTGGAGGCGGGGCGGTTCACTGTCGCTTCGGTCGAGACCAAGCCCGCGACGCGCAATCCCCCGCCGCCCTTCACGACCTCGACGCTACAGCAGGAAGCGGCTCGCAAGCTCGGCCTCTCGGCCAGCGAGACGATGCGGATCGCGCAGCAGCTCTACGAGGATGGCGCGATCACTTACATGCGGACCGATGGTGTGCAGATGGATGGCAGCGCCATTTCTGCCGCGCGCAAGGCGATCGCAGACCGCTATGACGGTGGTTATCTGCCGGACAAGCCGCGCCACTACCAGACCAAAGCGAAGAATGCGCAGGAAGCGCACGAGGCGATTCGTCCGACCGATTTCTCACGGGCGAGCGTCGGCTCGGGCGTGCATGCCAAGCTTTACGAACTGGTCTTCAAGCGTGCGCTGGCGAGCCAGATGGCTTCGGCGCGGCTGGAGCGAACCAGCGTGGAGCTGACTGATGGCACCGGTCAGCACGCGCTGCGCGCGACGGGTCAGGTGGTGCTGTTCCCCGGATTCCTCGCGCTCTACGAGGAAGGTCGGGATGATGCGACCGACGAGGATAGCAAGCTGCTTCCCGCGCTCAAGGCGGGCGACCAGCCGGCCAAGAAGGGCGTGCGAGCTGAGCAGCACTTTACCCAGCCGCCGCCGCGCTACAGCGAAGCGAGCCTGGTCAAGCGGCTGGAGGAACTTGGCATTGGGCGACCCTCGACCTACGCGTCGACTCTCCAAACGCTTAAGGACCGCGATTATGTTCGCGTCGAAAAGAATCGCTTTTTCGCCGAGGAGAGCGGGCGGCTGGTGACAGCGTTCCTGGAGCGCTTTTTCGAGCGCTATGTGGCCTATGATTTCACCGCCGAACTTGAGGACGAACTGGACGACATCTCCGGCGGCCGGGCGCAGTGGCAGGAGGTGCTCGCCGCCTTCTGGCGCGATTTCAAGCCCAAGACCGCCGAGATCATGGACCTGAAGCCCTCGGAGGTGACGGCACAGCTTGACGCGTTCCTCGCGCCGATGCTGTTCCCGGACAAGGGCGACGGCAGCGACCCACGTGCGTGTCCGCTGTGCGCCGATGGGCGCCTGTCTCTGCGCGGTGGACGCTATGGCGCTTTCATCGCCTGCTCAAACTACCCCGAGTGCAAGTACACGCGGAAATTCGGCCAACCCGGCGGATCGGGCGAGGGAGCCGAGAGTAGCGGGCCAGAGGAGCTCGGTGCCCACCCAGAGAGCGGTGAACCGGTGCTGCGCAAGGCCGGCCGCTTCGGCCCTTATATCGAGACGAAGATCGGTGATGAAACCAAGCGCGCCTCCATCCCCAAGGATTTGCCGGGCGGGGAACTGACGTTGGACTGGGCGGTGAAGCTGCTCTCCCTTCCGCGCACACTGGGCAACCATCCTGAGACTGGCAAGCCGATCACCGCGAGCCTCGGCCGCTATGGACCCTATCTGGCGCATGAGGGCAAATATGCCAGGCTCAACTCCACGGCGGAGATCTTCGAGACGGGAATGAACGCGGCTGTCGTCAAGCTGGCCGAGGCGGCTAATCGCGGCGGGCGCAAGAGCGCGGAGCCGCTGAAGGTTCTGGGCGCCCATCCGCGCACAGAGGCAGAGATCAGGCTCATGGAAGGGCGCTACGGCCCCTATGTGACGGACGGCACAACCAACGCGACATTACCCAAGTCGATTGCGCCTGATGCGCTGACGCTCGAGGAAGCCGCGCAACTCATTGACGATCGCGCAGCGGCCGCCCCCGCCAAGGGCAAAGGGCGCAAGGTCAAGGCGAAAGCCAAGGCACCTGCCAAGGCCAAGGCGAAAACGGCTGGCGCCAAGGCGAAGACGGTTGGCGGCAAGGCTAAGGCGCCGGCGAAGAAGAAGGCTCCCGCCGCGTCCTGAGCCAATGAGCGCGCACCGCGCTGTTCTGCGCATAGCACTGTGATGGGCTGTGGGTCATCGCGGAGCGCTAAAGCGTGGGTAGGGGCGGCTGTTAGCAAAAGGCGCGTGCCAAAGCGGGCGCAAGGGGCTAGCCGAGCCCCCTACCTTGCTGACAACGTGCCCCGCGCCGGCGGGCCAGGACGATGGAATGACCGAGAACCTCACACACCTCGAACGACTGGAAGCCGAAAGCATCCACATCATGCGGGAGGTCGTGGCGGAAGCTGAAAAGCCGGTCATGCTTTATTCGGTAGGCAAGGATTCGGCGGTAATGTTGCACCTCGCTCGCAAGGCCTTCTATCCTTCACCGCCGCCATTCCCGCTGCTCCATGTTGATACGACATGGAAGTTCAGGGCCATGTATGAATTGCGCGACCGGATGGCGAAGGAGAGTGGCATGGAGCTGCTCGTCTATCAGAACCCGGAGGCCAAAGAGCGCGGTATCAATCCCTTCGATCATGGCGCGCTGCACACCGACATGTGGAAGACCGAAGGGTTGAAACAGGCGCTCAACCTCCACGGGTTTGACGTGGCGTTTGGTGGCGCGCGGCGCGACGAAGAGAAGAGCCGGGCGAAGGAGCGCATCTTCTCCTTCCGCACCGCCAGTCACGGCTGGGATCCCAAGAACCAGCGGCCGGAGCTGTGGAACCTTTACAATGCCCGCAAAAACAAGGGCGAGAGCATCCGCGTCTTCCCGATCAGCAACTGGACTGAACTGGATATCTGGCAATATATCCAGCTCAACGACGTGCCAATCGTGCCGCTCTACTTCGCGGCACCGCGCCCCACGGTGGAGCGCGACGGGGTACTGCTGATGGTTGATGACGAGCGCTTCCGGCTGGAACCGGGCGAAGAGCCTGTGATGCGCTCCATCCGCTTCCGTACGCTTGGCTGCTACCCGCTGACGGGTGCGGTGGAGAGCGAGGCGGCGACCCTCTCTGAAGTTATTCAGGAAATGCTGCTCACCACCACCAGCGAGCGGCAGGGTCGTGTGATCGATAAGGATGCGGGTGGCGCCGGCATGGAGAAGAAGAAGCAGGAGGGCTATTTCTGATGCGCCTGCTTTCGCGTGCGTCCATGGCCATGGTTGATGTCCTGCGGTTGGGGAGGGTGTTGTGATGGATGATCTCGCTGAACCGATCTACCGGACCGACGCCCTTATCGCCGAGGATATCGACGCCTATCTGAACCGCCACCAGTATAAGTCGATGCTACGGTTTATTACCTGCGGCAGCGTGGACGACGGCAAGTCGACGTTGATCGGCCGCCTGCTCTACGACAGCAAGATGATCTTCGAGGATCAACTCGCCGCGCTGGAGGCGGACAGCAAGCGCGTCGGTACGCAGGGACAGGAAATCGACTTCGCACTGTTGGTAGACGGACTCGCCGCTGAGCGCGAGCAGGGCATCACGATCGACGTCGCCTATCGCTTCTTCACCACCGAGAAGCGCAAGTTCATCGTCGCGGATACGCCCGGCCACGAGCAATATACCCGCAACATGGTGACGGGCGCCTCGACTGCCGATCTCGCCGTGATCCTGATCGACGCGCGCAAGGGCGTCCTCACCCAGACGCGGCGACACAGCTATCTCGCCAAACTCGTCGGCGTCCGCCATATCGTGCTGGCGGTGAACAAGATGGACCTTGTCGGCTACGATCAGGCCGTGTTCGACGCGATCGTGCAGGATTACACCGCCTTCGCGCACAGCATTGGCATCGAACGGTTCGTGCCAATTCCGATTTCCGGGTTCAAAGGCGATAATATCACCGCACTTTCGGCCAACACGCCCTGGTTCAAGGGGCCCGCGTTGATCGAGCATCTGGAAACCGTGGAGGTGGATAACAGTGCCGATCGGGCGCGGCCGTTTCGAATGCCGGTGCAATGGGTCAACCGGCCCAATCTCGATTTTCGGGGCTTCTCCGGGCTCATCACCGGTGGCGCCATCAGGCCGGGCGATGCTGTGCGCGTGCTCCCCTCGGGCAAGACAAGCACGATCAGTCGCATCGTCACCATGGACGGCGACCTGGACGAGGCCGTTGCCGGCCAATCTGTTACGCTTTGCCTGGCCGACGAAATCGACTGTTCGCGCGGCGACGTAATCGCGACGGCAGACAATCCCCCGCAGGCAGCTGACCAGTTCGAAGCCTCGCTGGTCTGGATGGCGGATGAGGCGCTTAAGCCCGGCCGGGCCTATTGGCTCAAGATCGGCACGCAGATGGTCTCCGCCACGGTACAGACGCCCAAATATGAGGTGAACGTCACCACGCTGGAGCATCTGGCGGCCAAGACGTTGGAACTCAACGCCATCGGCGTTGCCGAGATCGCGACGGATCGGCCGATCGTGTTCGAGCCTTATGCGGATAGTCGCGCGCTTGGCGGCTTCATCCTCATCGATAAGCTCAGCAACGCCACCGTCGCGGCCGGTATGCTGCATTTCTCGCTGCGGCGCGCGCAGAACGTCCATTGGCAGGCGGTCGATATCGGGCGGGAGGCGCACGCGGCGCAGAAGGGGCAGCGGCCTTTTCTCCTGTGGTTTACCGGCCTCTCCGGCTCGGGAAAATCGACCATTGCCAACATTGTTGAGAAAAAGCTCTACGCGCTCGGTCGGCACAGCTTCCTGCTCGATGGCGACAATGTGCGTCATGGGCTCAACAAGGACCTCGGCTTTACGGAAGCAGACCGGATCGAGAATATCCGCCGCGTGGGCGAAGTGGCGAAGTTGATGACCGATGCCGGGCTGATCGTGATCACCGCCTTCATTTCGCCCTTCCGCGCCGAGCGCGAGATGGTGCGTGCGATGCTGCCGCAGGGCGAGTTTCTCGAGATTTTCGTCGATACCCCGCTGGCCGAGGCCGAACGACGAGACGTCAAGGGGCTTTACCGCAAGGCGCGGGCGGGGGAGTTGAAGAACTTCACTGGCATAGACAGCCCCTATGAAGCGCCGGAGCAGCCGGAAATCCATATCGATACGACACGGACAACGCCCGAGGAGGCCGCTGACCTCATCATCGAGCGGGTGGTGGGTGTGTGGAGCCCGGATCTTTGAGCGATGCCGATCTGGCCGCTGAGCTGGCGGGGGAGGCCGGTCGCCTGTTATTGGCCCTGCGCGCCTCTGGCCGGTTCGATGGCAAGGCCCTTGGCAAGGAAGGCGACGCGGCAGCCAACCGCCTGATCGTCGCGGCGTTGCGCGAACGGCGACCGGACGACGGCCTGTTGTCGGAAGAAAGTCGGGACGATGGCACACGGCTGGCCCGCTCGCGCGTGTGGATCGTCGATCCCGTGGACGGCACTCGCGAATATGCCGAGGGACGTTCGGACTGGGCGGTTCATGTCGCGCTCGCAATAGACGGTGTTCCGGCCATCGGTGCGGTGGCGCTACCGGGGCTTGGCCTCGTGCTGCGTTCCGATACGCCCTCGTCACTGCCATCCGGCGGAATGCCTCCGCGCATGGTCGTGAGCCGGACCCGGCCTGCCCCCGAGGCCTTGGCGGTGGCGCAGGCATTGGCGGCTGAGTTGATCCCCATGGGATCCGCTGGGGCCAAGGCCATGGCAGTGGTCCGTGGGGAGGCAGATATCTACCTCCATTCCGGTGGACAATTTGAGTGGGACAGTTGCGCCCCTGTCGCCGTTGCGCACGCGCACGGCCTGCACTGCTCGCGGATCGACGGCACGCCGCTCATTTACAATCGACCGGACGTATACCTGCCCGATCTCCTGATCTGTCAGCCCGACCTTGCCGCGCCGGTTTTGGACCTGCTTGCGGCCTGTCCGGTTGAGCGGAATGTCTGACGCGCGGTCACGCGGTTAGGCTCATCCGCCCGGCCCGCTGCCATGGGCTGTCTTTGGGGCTCGGCTGTTACCGTAACAAATCTGACATGAAATCATCACCGCGCTGACACGGGAATCGCATCCCGTTGTCACACTCATCCCCTAGCTGCGCCGCCGAGGGCACAAGGGGGCACCAGAGAGTCGTTACTCCCGTTGGCTGTCCTGCACTCGACACCCCGGATCAATCCGGCAGCGGAGACGACGATGAAACATATCATGCGGACAAAGACGATCATGCTGGTGGGCGCTGCCCTGCCGCTTCTGGCCGGCTGCGGCGCCAACGAGATCGCCTCGCCCGGGACGGGCGGCAACGTCACGATCAATCCTCCGCCGACCAGCACGCCATCGCCGACGCCGACGCCGGCAGCGACCGTAACCCCGGCGGGCGGCTGCCCGACCTTGCCTGCTGGTGCGAACCCGCTGGTAGACCGTGGCGTGACCGCAGAGACGCCGACCGGCGTGTGGCGGATCTGTGAACTGCCCGCGACGATCAATCAGTCGATCACGCTCACGAAGGTGCCCGGTTTGCTCTACTCGCTGCCCGGACGTGTCGATGTCGGTTGCGATCGGGGCTTCAGCGAGAGCCAGGTTCCGGCGAGCTGCACGCTGCCGTCCGTCACGCTTAAAATCGAGCCGGGCGTCATCCTTTATGGCGCTACCGGTCAGTCCTGGCTCGCGGTCAATCGCGGCAACAAGATCGATGCCGTGGGCACCGAGACCAAGCCGATCATCTTCACCAGCCGTGACAACGTCCTGGGGATCAATACCGATTCGTCGATGGGCCAGTGGGGCGGCGTCGTGCTGATGGGCCGCGCGAAGATCACGGACTGCACTTATGGCTCCGTGGCTGCCGGCACCTGCGAGCGTGACACGGAAGGGTCAGCGGATCCCGCAATCTTTGGCGGCGCGGACGATGCCGACAGCAGCGGTCGCATGAAGTATGTGCAGATCCGTTATTCCGGCTTCGTTCTCGGCAAGGACGTCGAACTGCAGGCGCTCACGACCGAGGGCATCGGCAGTGGTACGGAGCTTGCGTATATCCAGACTCACAACAGCTCGGACGACGGCGCTGAGTTCTTCGGCGGCGTGGTCAACGTCAAGCATTACATCGCTACTGGCGCGGACGACGACAGCCTTGACGTCGACACGGGCGCCCGCGCGAACTTCCAGCATGTCCTGCTCATCCAGCGCCCCGGTGCCGGTGACGCGCTGATGGAAATCGACAGCAACGGCAAGGAAAGCGATACGCCGCGCACCAATCTCAAGGTGGTGAACTTCACCGCCATCCAAGGCCAGGTGAGCAGCAACAACGAAGCGAACGATCAGGCTTCGATCCTGCTGCGCGGCAACTCGGATACGACCTTCGCCAACGGCATCGTCGTCACGCCCAACAATGAGTGTCTGCGTCTGCACGGCACGGGCTCGCTCGCGGATCGTGCAACGCTCGTCGCACATTCCACGGTGCTGACCTGCAACAGCACGAAGTTCATCGGTAGCGGTGCCGCCGGAGTCGCCTACACGGCGTCGGATATTGCCGCGATCTTCGCGGGGAATGGGAACAACGACGTGTTCTCCACCACGCTCTCGAGCCTGTTCGTCAACGGCGCCAATGAGAGCCAGGTGGCGGCCTTCGATGCCAAGACGCTCGATGCCTTCTTCGACACGACGACCCACATTGGCGCCGTGAAGGATGCGAATGATGGCTGGTTCAAGGGGTGGACCTGCAACTCGACCACCGCGACGTTCGACGACGCGGCGAATGGTAACCGCGCCTGCACCTCGCTGCCCATCGCCTGAGGTCGTTGCCTGACCAATGAAGCGCGGGGTGCGGCCGTTCGGGATCGCACCCCGCCGTGATTGAGATCTTCCAGACCCAAGGGGACATTCCATGGCGACGCCGCTCAAATATGCGGGCCTGCTCCTCATTTCATCGACGCTTGCGTCACCCGCGTTCGCGCAGGCCGTGGCTGACGATGCCGCGCCCATCGCCGGCGACACGACGGCCCCTGCTGCCGATGCTGCTCCTGTGGATGACGAGGCGGAAGCCCCCGACATCTCGCTTCCCGGCGGGGAAATCGTGGTGGTTGGCCGCCGCGGCGCCAATGTACAGAAGAGTGCGCCTGCAATCGTCTCCGTGCTTTCCAGCGCCGATATCGCCCGGACCGGGGAAGGCAATATCGCTGGGGCGCTTGGTCGCGTAACGGGTCTCAGCGTGGTTGGCGGAGGTTACGTCTATGTCCGCGGCCTGGGTGACCGATATTCGTTGGCGCTGCTCAACGGTTCACCGCTTCCCAGCCCGGAACCGCTCAAGCGGGTCGTGCCGCTCGATCTCTTCCCGACTAATATCGTTTCCTCGTCGCTGGTTCAGAAAAGCTATTCGCCGAACTTCCCCGGCGAGTTCGGCGGTGGCGTCATCAATCTGACGACCAGTGCGGTGCCAAGCGAGAGCTTCCTGACGGTGAGCGGTGGCATCGGCGGGAACAGCGAGACGACTGGATCGGTCGGCTACGTTCACTACGGCGCCAAAACGGACTGGACCGGCTTCGACAACGGGTCACGCAATATTCCGCCTGCGCTGGCAGCCTATTTCGCTAGCGGGGAGCGCCTCAACAATGGCACCGTTGATACACAGGCGATTGGCAAGGAGCTTGTTAGCTGGCGCAACGGTATCGTGCAGCGCTGGGGCTCGGTCGCGCCAAACTGGTCGGCGACGCTCTCGGGCGGCACCTCATTCGAGATTGGCAGCGATACTACGCTCGGCCTCATTGCGACCGCCGGCTACAGCAACAAGTGGCAGACGCGCGACGCGACCCAGCAATTCTCGGTCACCTCTGATCTGTCCTCGCTCGATTCGAACTTCGAGCGTGTGTCCACCGATAACCGCGTGGTGGTGAACGGGCTTGTCGGCCTCGGGCTCGAATTTGGCGACAACAAGCTGCGTTGGACCAATCTCTATATCCGCGACACGCTCAAGCACACGCGTTTGGGTTTGGGGCAGAAGAACCAGACCCAGACAGATTACATGCAGCAGGACACCGCCTGGTATGAGCGGCAGCTGATGAGCACGCAGCTTGCCGGCGAATTCAAGGTAACGCCGAATCTGAGCATCGACTTGCGCGGCGGTTATGCCAACTCCCAGCGAGAGGCGCCCGGCGAGCTTTCGATTGAGTATGTCCGCACCAATGCGGAAGCCGATCCCTACGGGGCCCATTTCGTCAATCGGCTCGATGGCAATCGCGGTAACGCCGAGATTACCTATTCCGACCTGAACGAGGATCTCTGGTCGTTCGGCGCGGATGTCACTTATCGCGTTCTGCCCGATCTGGCGCTCTCGATGGGCTACGCTTATCAGAAAACGATCCGCGACAGCTCGCGCCGGGACTTTCAGTTTCGCGCTCCCAGTACACTTCCGGGCGGCGTGGACATGTTCCGGCCCGACCTGCTCCTATCGGGCAACATCATCGATGCTTTCCAGATCGGCTTGGTCGAGGATGACAGCAGTCCGGCCTTCCGGGCCACGCTGGCCAACCATGCTGGCTACGGCAAACTGAACTGGCAGATCACGCCGGACCTTCTGATCGACGTTGGTGTGCGTTACGAAACTGCCAAGTTAGGGGTGGCGCCTTTGCAGGTGTTCACGGTCCCGGGCTCGTCGCTGGCGGCGACCAATCTCGATAATGACTATTGGCTCCCTGCCGCCACCATCACGTGGCAGATCCAGCCGGACATGCAGATTCGCCTGAATGCCTCCAAGACCATCGCACGGCCGCAGTTTCGTGAGTTGATCTTCCAATATTATTTCGATCCTGACTCGAACCGGCAGTATAGAGGTAACCCGCTCCTGACGGACAGCGAGCTGTTCAATGCGGAAGCGCGTTACGAATGGTATTTCGCACGCGACCAGCGCCTGTCCGTCGCCGGCTTCTTCAAGCGGCTGGATAACCCCATCGAGCCATTTAATTTCATTCTTGCCGACAAGTTGGTGACCAGCTTCGCCAACGCGCCCAAGGCGGATCTGTATGGCGCCGAGGTGGAAGTGCAGAAATTTTTCGATGCCTCGGCCTTGTCGGATGGCGACTTTTTCGCGAGCCGCAGGATCGTGGCTATCGCGAACTACACCTACACCAAGTCCAAGCTTAAGGTGGGCGCCCACGACTCAGTGGCGGTGTTTGGAGCATCTTCGACCAACGCGACGGACTTCTTCCGCGACGGAGCGGCGCTCACCGGGCAGTCGGATCATCTGGTGAATTTGCAAGTGGGCTTTGAGGATACCGACAGCCTGTCACAACAGACGCTCATCATGTCTTACGCCAGCAAGCGCGTGACCAGTCGTGGCATCGCTAACCAGAATCAACCGGACGTCTACGAGTGTCCCGGGTTCAACCTGGACTTCGTTGCACGGCAGGGTTTTGATCTGGCGGGGAGAGCCTTCGACGTGAAGTTTGAAGCGCGTAACCTCACCAATCGCAAATATCGCGAGCAGCAGTCCAACGGGACCAACGCGGTGTTCTACAATCGTTACAACAGTGGCGTTTCCGTCAACCTGTCCCTGTCCACGACCTTCTGAGCGAGGCACTTCCATGGCGTACGGAAAGGGCGGTCGCCAGATCGCCCTTTCCTGTTTTTGGTTTGTCTCGACGTTGGGCGCCCCTTCCGACGAAGAGGGGAAAATGAGACTGCATTGGTCCCAGTCTCCATCATTTGATGGAGGCGGCGACTTATCGATCCTTCCATAATTTCCCGCCCGCCGCCGGCATCAGGGGCGGGAGTAGGGGAGGATTGAAGAATGTATCGATACGGGCTCACGCGCCATGTTCCGAACGCCAGCCTCGTCGCGTTGGGTGGGTTGGCGCTCGCATCGCTCGCCAGCCCCGCGGTCGGACATCACAGCTATGCAATGTTCGACATGAATAAGCCGCTGGCGCTCGATGGGCGGGTTGCCAAGGTCGAATGGGTCAATCCTCACATCTCGCTGTGGCTCTATGTGCCGGCGGTTGGGCAGCAAGGGAAATATGATCTTTGGCGCTTCCAGAGCGATCCGCCGGGCAGAGCCGCGCGCAATGGTTGGTCGAAGACAGTGCTCAAGGTTGGTGATCGGATCACCATGCACTATTTCCCGCTCAACAACGGTGGGAATGGCGGTTACCTGATCCGTATCGTGCGCCCCGACGGATCTGAGCTCATCGGCGATCCGGACGCGCCGGGCGTCGCGCGCGAGTTGGCAAAGACAAATTCGCTGCCGACGAAGGATGGGACGCGATGAACGCCGGTCTGCCACGATGGGTGCGCGTTGCTGCTCTGCCGTTACTCCTCATGGCTGGCTCTGCCGATGCCCAGCCTGGCGTCACCGCACCCCCCGATTTGAGTGGGTGGTGGGTGTGGGTGACCCCGCAAAATGGGGCGCCGCCTTTTCCCTTTCTGGATGCGCCGCTCAAAGGGGATATGGCTGTTCTGGTTAGGACCATGCGAGACGGGTTCGCGCGGGCCAAGCTCCCGGATCTCGCCGATTTTGGTGTCGACCAGCGCCGTGCCTTTTGCCGTCCACCAGTCTTTGCGGGTGCGAGCGGCAACGTGGCGGCCGCCGTCGAGTTCCTGTTCACGCCGGGGCGGCTTACCATCCTTAACGAGGAAGGGCTCGTCCGCCGTGTTCCGCTGGACGGCTCGACGCTACCCGCCACGGTCGAGGAATCGAGCATGGGCACTTCGGTCGGCCGTTGGGCGGGGCGTACGCTGATTATCGAGACGATTGGGACAAAAGGGGATGGGGCGCCCGTCGCTTTCGGCAAGGGCGCGCGCTTTACCGAGCGCCTGACCCTACGCGACACCGATACGCTGGAAATCGCCGTGCGGATCGTGGCGCCGGATGTGCTGGAGCGGCCCTATGATGAGGTGATGACCTACACGCGCGATCGGCGGCATGTGTTTCACGAGGTGACGTCGTGTGTCGACAACGATCCCTCGCTGGACGCCCAAACGGGCCGCCAAGAGTTGGACTTGACGCCGCCATCCGACCTGCCGCCGCCGCCAGCGGATTGAGAGGGGCGCCGCTGTGTGCCTCAGCCCACCCAGACCTGCTCGCGATACCATTTGGTGATGATATATTTGGTGCCGGCGCGCACCTTCATGCCGTGGTGGAGCGAGGCGCCGTTCACGGCCCCATCGGGCAGGCGGTTGTTCCAGGCAAGTAGCTTGCCAGGCTCCGGCTGGATGATCTTGTTGATGCGCGTGAAGCGCGTGGCGCCGCCCGCGCCGGGAGCGTTTAGATAGACCATAAGCGTCCAGGTGCGGTTGCCGGAACGGCCGCAGTAGGTTTCATAATCGCCGCCTTGCGGCTCGAAATAGTCGGTGTGCGCCTTGAACTCCTGTCCCACGGCGTAGCGTTGCCCTTGGAGCGGTTCGCCGTAAGCGGGATCGATGCCGGCGAATGTCGCGAGTTTGCCATTGATGGTCGCGATGAACGGATCTGCATCATCCAGATCGCAGGTTTCGCTCGTGCGGAACGCCTCGTAGCCCATGTCGTCGGCGATGGTGGACGGGCGACGATTGGCGTCGATCCGCGCCATCAAGCCAACACATTCCTCCAAACTGAGGAAATCGCGCTTGATGAACAACTCCAGTTCCTTGCCCGGAAAGCGCTGGATGCCGGGCTGGCCGGCCAAGAAGGGAGCTGCGCGCGTCGACATGGTTCGCGCCAAGGTCTAGCAAGAGGCCCATGACGCAATCAACCGATCAGACGCCACAGGGTGCCTGTCGTTTTTTGGTAACCATATTGTCTTCTATCAGTCATAGTAGGCGCCTAGGCAGCGCGTGCTGTGGAGGGCATCAAACGTAACATGCGGTGGAGCGATTTCATGCGGCGTGCGCAGCCGGCGCAGGCGAAAGCCGTGTCGGATGTCGGCCAGTGGATTGAGGCGGCGCTCTTGGTGCTGTTGGTGATCCAGATCGCCCGACTGCTCTGGGCGCTGGTGACGCCGGTCGGCTTGTTTGGAGAATGGCGGGCACGGGAACCTGTGGTCGTCAGCGCTGATGCGCGTCAGGCTCTCTTTGCGGGCTTCGATCCGTTCTTCCGCACCGGCGCCGCGCTTGGCGCGGGTGGCGCCATGCAGCAGGTGACCACCTTGCCGCTCACGCTCTACGGCACCAGTGTCAACGAAGCGTCCGGTCAGGGCACGGCGATCATCGCCAACGAGAATGATGAACAGGCAAGCTACGCCGTGGGTGACGAGATCGCGCCCGGCGTAATTCTAAAGGCGGTGGCTTTTGACCACGTCATCATCCAGCGTGGCGGCGCTACAGAGACATTGTATATCGATCAGTCGAGCGGCGATGTCGTTGGCGACGAAGGTGCCCCCCCTGCGAATGCGTCTGCGGCACCCGCAAGCGGGCCTTCAGCGCCGGGGCCGGCCTCTCTGCTGGAATCCGGTGCTTTGGCGAGTTCACTCAACCTGGCGCCGCGGAGCGAGAACGGTAAGGTGACGGGCATTGTCGTCGGGGCGCAAGGCAATAGCCAGTTGGCTTCGTTGGCGGGTTTTCGACCTGGCGACATCATTGTGCAGGTCAATGGCCGGCCGGTGACGAGCGCCGGGGACATGAACGCCCTGCGTGGGGCTCTCCAGCCCGGTGCTCGCATCTCCCTCATGGTCGAGCGGGGGGCTGCGACCGTACCCATTTCCCTCGTACTTCCGGAAAATAAATGAGTCCCATGTTCAAGCTGCGGCGTCTCGCCGGAACCGCTTTTCTCGCCCTGATCTGCGCGGCGCCAGGGTTCGCCCAGCTCACCCTCAACGTGCGCGACGCGGATATCCGTGCGTTCATCCAGGATGCAGCGCGTAACACCGGGCGCACCTTCATTATCGATAGCCGGGTTCAGGGCAAGGTATCGGTCGTTACCGATCGTTCGTTGACGCGCTCGGAGTATTTCGAAATTTTCCTGTCCACGCTGCGAGCAAATGGACTGGTCGCGGTGCCGGCTGCCGGCGGAGCATTCCGGATCCAGCCCGTCGAAGGCGCGGCTGGGCAGCCGGGGCCTGTCGGAAGGGCGGCGAACCGGAACCAGTTTGTGACCGAGGTGGTCCGTCTGCGTTCGATAGATGCGCAATCCGCGCTCGACACGCTCCGGCCACTGGTCAGCAAGGACGGCTCGATCACCGCCAACCGGTCCGGTCGTTCTCTCGTGATCGCGGATTATGCCGACAATATCGCGCGCATCCGCCGAGTGCTGGCGCAGGTCGATACCGACGGCTCGTCCACCGCGTTGATCCCGCTCAAGAATGCCGGCGCGCGTGAGATCGCGACCTCGCTGCAGACGCTGGTCGGCGGCGGCGGTGAAGGGAGTGTCGCCAACGCGACGATCGTTGCGATCGACAGCTCCAACAGCATCGCCATTCGCGGGGATGCCACCAGCGTAGCGCGCCTCTCCAACATGGTGCGCGACCTCGACAAGCGCGCGGAATCCGGCACTGAAATCCGTGTCTATTGGTTGCAGAATGCTGACGCCGACAAAATGTTGCCGGTGCTCCAGCACTTACTCGGTCAGGGGGCAGCGCCGGTCGCGACGGCCTCTTCATCCAATAGCGCCGCTGGGAACGGTATGCGCAATACGGGGCCGGCCGAGTCCACGCCCGTCACCGTTGCCGCAGGCGAGCCAGGGACTGGGATTAACGGACGCGGCGCAGCGGTGGTAACACGCTACGAAGGCGCCAACGCCGTCATCGTGGCGGCAAGCGGAGACACCCAGCGCATGTTGGGAGAGGTGATCCGCCAGCTCGACACGCGGCGCGAGCAGGTGCTGGTCGAAGCGATCATCGTTGAGATCGGTAACAATGCTGCGCGCAAGCTGGGCGTTCAATTCTTGTTGGGCAGCACCAAGACCGGCTTCGCGGCAACGAATTACTCCAACGCCAGCCCCAATCTGCTGACGCTAGCCGGCGCCATCGGGGCGACCAAGCTCGGTACGCAGGAAACGGTGGTAGTGGCCCCCGACGGCACACGGACGACCACGACGACCACCGAGAACAGCGGCCTCGCCAACCAGCTCCAAAGTGCGGCGGTAGAGACGTTGCAGAACGCAACCGGTGGCTTCGGCGGTGTGGCCACCCAGTTGGGGCGCAACGGCATATTGGGCGCGATTATCAACGCGGTACAGTCGGATACGGAGAGCAATGTGCTCTCGACGCCTTCCATCACCACGCTGGACAACCAGAAGGCGCACATGCTGGTCGGTCAGGAAGTGCCGGTCGCCACGGGCGAGGCGCTCAGCCCCAATTTCGATAACCAGTTCCGGACCGTGCAGCGGCAGAATGTCGGCATCATGCTGGACGTGACGCCGCAGATCAACGCGGGTGGTACCATCAAGCTGTTCATCAAGCAGGAGGTGAGCAGCGTCGCCGGGCCGGTCTCCAACGACAGCAGTGACCTCATCATCAACAAGCGCCAGTTCGAGACGACGGTGCTGGTCGACGATGGCGACATCCTCGCGCTGGGCGGTCTGCTCGACGACAATGAGCGCCGCACGATCGAGAAGATACCGCTGCTCGGTGATCTGCCGCTGCTTGGTAATCTGTTCAAGTCCAAGAGCCGCGCGCGCACCAAGACCAATCTCATGGTGTTCATCCGGCCGACGATCCTTACGAACAAGGCGGACGCGCAGGAAATGACGGCGCGGCGCTATGGCTATATTCGCGGCCGGCAGGCGCTCGCTAACCCGGGTGCGGAGCCGTCCATCGACGAGCTGGTGCGCGACTATATGGGAGCAGACTTGCCGGTGGCCGGCCCGCAGGCGGGCGACCAGGTGATTGACGGACGTGTCGTGCCGATCGAACCGACGCAATCGCAGCACGTGGTCCGCCCAACCACTGAACACGTCGATACGGGCAAGCGGAAATGACAGGAAATCCCGTCGAGCTACCACCAGACGGTATAGGAGCACCGGCACCGGTTCCGGCGCCGCCGGGTTCCGATACTTCTGTTCCGGAGCCGACCGCCGAGGCCCCCCATGCTTTGCTGCCGGTCGACATTCCTTACGCCTTTGCACGCAAGCATGGCGTGGTGATCGTGTCGGGCCGGGACGAGGTGGATGGGAGCGGGCGGCTCACCATCGCGTTGCGGGACGGTGCAGATCCACGTGCGCTGGTTGAAGTGCGGCGGCATCTTGGGCGCAGCTTCGAAGTGACGATCGTGAATGCGGCGACCTTCGACAGGAACCTGTCCGATCATTATGCGATGGAGGGTTCGGCCGCCGCCATGGCCGGATCGCTGGCGCTGGGCAGCGATGATCTCGACTTTATCGCCGGCGACCTGCCGACCGCCGAAGACTTGCTGGCGAGCGGCGACGATGCGCCGGCCATCCGGCTGATCAATGGCATCATCGCCGAGGCGGCGCGGCAGGGCGTGTCCGATATCCACATCGAGCCATATGAGACCGGGCTCGTCGTGCGGATGCGCATGGACGGCGTGCTGACCGAGACATTGCGCATGCCGCCGCATGTCGCGCCCGTGGTGGTGAGCCGCATCAAGGTGATGGCACGGCTCGATATTGCCGAGCGGCGGGTGCCGCAGGATGGGCGCATCGGTTTGACGCTGGGCGGCAAGCTACTCGACGTGCGCGTCTCCACGCTGCCGAGCCGCGCAGGCGAACGGGTGGTGCTACGCATTCTCGACAAGGAAAATGCCGGCATCGCGCTCGACGTGCTCGGTCTCACCGGCGCGGCGGACGAGGTGCTGCGCGGTGCGTTGCGCGAGCCCAACGGGATCATCCTGGTCACCGGGCCGACCGGGAGCGGCAAGACGACGACGCTCTATGCGGGCCTGCGCCAGCTCAACGACGGCAGCCGCAACATCCTCACGGTGGAAGATCCCGTGGAATATGCCATCGAAGGCGTAGGGCAGACGCAGGTGAACGCCAAGGTCGGCCTCACCTTCGCCGCTGGTCTGCGCGCGATCCTGCGACAGGATCCGGACGTGGTGATGGTCGGCGAAATTCGCGATCGCGAGACGGCCGAAATCGCCGTGCAGGCGTCGTTGACCGGGCACCTCGTGCTCTCGACCGTTCATACCAATGATGCAGTGGGTGCGATCACCCGTATGCGCGACATGAAGGTGGAACCGTTCCTGCTCGCCTCGACCCTGCGCGCGGTGTTGGCGCAGCGCCTCGTCAGACGGCTGTGCCACGAATGTCGTGAACAGGCGCCCGCGGACAAGGCGGTGAGTGCCCTGCTGGGGATCGACGAGGGGACACTGATCTATCACCCGGTTGGCTGCGATGCCTGCAACCACAGCGGCTACAAGGGGCGCGTCGGCGTGTTTGAAGCGATCCGCGTTGATGAAGCGATCCGGCGGATGATCAATGAAGGCGGTGACGAGTCATTGATCGCGCGCCACGCCTTCCTGAACGCCCCCAATCTTGGTGCGGCAGCACGAGCGTTGGTGCGTGACGGCGAGACGAGCGCGGAGGAGGCGATCCGCATCTCGCGGCGTGAAGCGATCGATGCCTGATTTCGATTATGTGGTGATCGACAAGGCGGGCCGGGAGAAGCGTGGCCTGCTGCGCGCGGACTCGGTCGGCGATGCGCGCGCGACACTGTCGGCGCGTAAGCTGTTCGTGGTTCGCATCGCAGAAGGACGTGGCGCGACCGGAGGCGTGAGCGAGGGCGGCATGGCGCGCCGCAGCCTGCTCAGCTTCGAACGCAACCGGCTTTCGGCCAAGGAATTGACGCTGTTCACCCGGCAGCTTTCCACCTTGGCACAGGTTTCCCCGCTGGAGGAGGCGCTGCGCACCATCACGCGCCAGAGTGAGCGAGCGCATGTCCGGGAGATTGTCGGGCGGGTGCATGGCGGCGTCGTCGAGGGACGCAGCCTGGGCGAGGCGATGAGCGCGGAGTCGCGGAGTTTTCCCGGTCTGTACCGCGCGATGATCGCCGCAGGCGAGCGCTCGGGGAGCCTGCCAGCCCTGACCGAGCGGCTGGCCATCCTGCTGGAACGCCAGGCAGCGATGCGATCCAAGATGCTGACGGCGCTGGCTTATCCTTCCGTACTGGCAACCTTCGCGGTGATTGTCGTCATCTCTTTGATGATCTTCGTGGTGCCACTGGTCGTCGAGCAGTTCGATACGCTGGGCCAGCAACTGCCGCTGCTCACCCGCGTCGTGATGGGGATTTCCAATTTCCTCGCGACATGGTGGTGGGCGTTGCTCATCGCTCTGGCGCTGCTCGGCACGCTGGGCTGGCGGGCGCTGCGCAACGAAGCGGTGCGGCTGCGGGTGGACGGAGTGCTGCTGCGCATCCCCTTCGTGGGTCGGTTGCTGCGCGACCTGCATGCTGCCCGCATGGCCCGCACATTGGCGACCATGGTGGCCAGCCGCCTGCCGGTCATGGAAGGCCTCTCGCTCACCGTGCCGACCATTCACAATCGCGTGCTGCGCGCGGCGACGGCGGACATCGTCGAGGCGGTGCGCGGCGGCGGCAGCCTCTCAGCCGCGATGCGCCGGGCAGACGTGTTCCCGCCGCTGCTCGTCTATCTGGCCGCCAGCGGTGAGAGCGCCGGCCAACTGGACCTGATGCTGGAGCGCGCCGCCGACTATCTCGAGCGCGAGTTCGACGGCTTCACCGCCGCCGCGCTGGCGATGCTGGAGCCGCTGATCATCATCGTGATGGGTGGCATCGTGGCGATCATCATCCTCTCGATTCTGCTGCCGATCATGCAGTTGCAGAATCTCACAGGTGCCGGAGTTTGATCATGCAGAAGTTTCATCCACGCGACGCCGGGGCGGCTGAGGGTCGGAAAGGCATTCTGGCCGCGCGAGGGGCCGCCGAACACGGCTTCACGTTCGGGCGTCGTTCCGCCGAACACGGCTTCACGCTGGTCGAGCTGCTCGTCGTCATTGTTATCATCGGCCTGCTGGGCACGATCGTGGCCATCAACGTGTTCGGTGCGCTGGGTACCAGTAATATCGCGAAGGCCAAGGCCGATATCGCCACGCTGGAATCGGCGCTCGATCAGTATCGGCTTGATAATCTGACCTACCCCAGCACAAGCGATGGCTTGAGCGCACTCCTCTCGCCGCCGCCGGGGCTAGCGCAGCCGGAGCGTTACCGGCAGGGCGGCTACATCAAGAAGCTCCCGAACGACCCGTGGGGTCAGCCCTATCAATATATTGCACCCGGCCGCAAAGGTGCTTTCGACATCTATTCTCTGGGGGCAGACAAGCAGACCGGCGGCGAGGGTGAGAACGCCGATATCTATTCGAGCGATCTGTAGCGCACGTCGGATCCAGGAAGCACCGCACCGATGGCTCCGCGCAGCAAGCGATGTGAAGTGAGGCGCGATATCAGCGTCGTCACCCGTCTGCGGCGCGCCGGCTGCCATGCTTCTCGTGATGGTGGCTTCACCCTCCTCGAAATGCTCGTCGCGCTTGCGATCTTCAGCCTCGCGGCTCTGGCGCTGGTGCGGTTGCAGGCTGTCTCGGCCCGGTCCACCGTGGATTTGCGCGCGCGTACCATGGCGGAGATCGTGGCGCGCAATCTGATGATCGAGCGGCTGACCGATCCGCGCCCGCCAGTATTGGGTGTGAGTAACGGGGTTGTCGAGAATGCCGGCCGCCAGTGGCACTGGGCGCAGCAGGTCGACAAGGCGGACAACGACCGGTTGCTTGTCGTCACCGTTCGCGTCGATGGCGGGGCAGGCCAGTCGCCTGCGGTCCTCACCTTCGGGCGTCCAGCGCAATGACGATGCCGGTGACCCGCCTGCCGACACGGTGTTCCGCCGAACACGGCTTCGCATCTTTGAGACGTTCCGCCGAACACGGCTTCGCATCTTCGAGGCGCTCCGCCGAACACGGCTTCACGCTAGTCGAACTGATGGTCGTTATCGTCATCATCGGGTTGCTCTCGGGCGCCGTCGTGCTGACGATGGCAGATCCGCGCGGGCGGATAGCGGACGATATTGATCGCTTCGCCGGTCGCACCCGTGCTGCGCGGGATAGTGCGATTATCTCTGGAAGGCCGGTTGCCCTATGGGTCTCGCCGACCGCCTACGGGTTCGAACGTCGCAATGGGGGCACGTGGCAGGCGGTCACGGAAGGGCCCTTGGCGACGCGCGACTGGGCGGGTGAGACGCGGGCTGAAATCGGCTCGACAACGCAGCTGCGCGCAGTTTTCGACACTGTTGGTCGCGCCGATCAGACACTGCATTTCACGCTCAAGGGTGGCGGAAACGCCATCACTCTGCGCATGGACCTGGATGGCAGGGTGACGAGCGGTGGGTAATCGTGCCTCATCTTTGCCCGGTGCCGAACACTGCGTCGCGATGTCGGCGCGGTTCGCCGAGCATGATGCTCTGCCTTTAAGCTGCTCCGTCGAGCGTGGCTTCACATTGATTGAAATGCTCGTCGCCGTAATGATCTTCGCGATGCTCGCCACGGCCGGGGTCGTTCTGCTGCGCGGCGCGGTAGAAGGGCAGGCTGCGGTTACAACCCATCTCGATGCGCTGGCGGATGTGCAGCGCGGCCTTGCAACGCTGGACGCCGATCTTTCGCAAGCGGCGGTCCGGATCAGTCGCACGCAGGCCGGCACCTACGCACCGGCCTTCTTCGGCCGCAGCGCGCAGGGCGAAGAGCCGTTGATGCAGTTCGTGCGGGACGGCTGGAGCAATCCCGGTACACTGCGTCGCGCCAGCCTGCAAAAGATTGAATATTGGTGGCGCAATGGACGGATCGAGCGGGTCGGTTATCCGGCCGTGGACGGTGCCACCCCTCCGGAACCGGCAATTTTGTTCGATGGCGTTCGCGGTCTGACGCTTCGCTATCGGGACCGGCGGGGGGATTGGCTTGAACGCTGGGCGCCCGAGACGCCTAAGGCCATGCCGACGGCAGTGGAAATGGTGCTGACGCGGGGAAGCGATCCGCCACTCATTCTGCGCTTCCTTGTTGGAACAGCAATCAACCAACCGGACGAAGAGGCGGGCGTGCCGCAAGAAGGCGGAGCCGGCGGTGCGAACTAAGTTGTACTCTCCTGTCGGACGACCCGACGAACGGGGAGCGGCGCTGATGACCGTGCTGCTGCTCATCGCGATCCTCTCGGTGGTGGCGGCGGTTGCGCTGGAGCGATTGACCGTTGCTACTCGGATGACGCGGAACATCGTCTCTGCCGATCAAGGCCGCGCCTATCTGCTCACGGCCGAGCGGATGGCAGCTACGCGCATCGCCGATCTGCTCGCTCTGCGGCCGGATCGCACTACGCTGGAAGGCGGCTGGATGGGCAGCGAGCAAATTCTCTCGGTACCCGGCGGCACGGTTGTCGCGCAGATTGTCGATCGAGGCAATTGCTTCAACCTCAACAGCCTGGTGCGCTCCGCCGCGGGCGGCACGTCACAGACCGAGGAGACCCTCACGGCGCGCCCGGAGGCGATCGCGCAGTTTGCAGGCCTGATGCGTCTGCTTGGCGTTGATGCAACCCTTGCCTTGCAGGTGGCGACATCGGCGGCGGACTGGATCGACAGCGACTCCGTGCCCGGTAACGGCGGCGCGGAAGACGACTATTACAGCAGCTTCGATCCTCCTTATCGCACCGCCAATACGCTGATGGCGGACCCCAGCGAACTGTTGATGGTCAACGCGGTCACGCCGGATCTCTATCAACGTATCCGGCCGTGGATTTGCACCTTACCGGATGCGGCAATGTCCCCCATCAACGTCAATACGCTGCTTCCGGGGCAGGCTGTCCTGTTGGCCATGCTTGCCCCGGATACCTTGGGACTGGATCAGGCGCGGCAGGTGCTGGCGCAACGTCCAGCCACGGGTTATGGCAGTTTGCTGGCCTTCTGGAATTTGCCTCCTATGGCGCGCGCTAAGGCCGGCATGCCCGATGTCGCCGTTGAGCAAGTACAGCAGAAATCGCGCTGGTTCGAGGTCGCGCTGCGAGCGGAACTTGGAGGAGACGAAGTGGAAGAAGCGGTGCTTTTCGATGCGAACGATGGGCAGGTCCGCCTGGTGCGCCGCAAATGGGGCGAGGGTGACGGCTGACCGTGGTGCACGATTACATCATCCTGCTTTCGCCCGAACGTGAAGCGCCTCCGACCTGGTACCGGGTGGATGGAGATCGGATCGTGCGCCGCGGCAAGGGTACCGATTGGCTCCCGCCCGAGCATGAGGATGGGGCGGAGGCGGCGGTCGGGCAGGCCATGCTCGTGCTACCGCCGCAAGCCACCACGCTCCATTGGATTGCTTGCCCGGGTATGACGGCGCGACAGGGCGCCACGGCGGCACGCCTGATGGCTCTGGAAGCAAGCATTGGAGACGGCGAGGGGCTGCACGCCGTGGTCGCCGCCAATGACGATCCCGAAGCGCCGCATATCGTCGCGGTCGCCAGCCAGAGCGCGATGGCGCACTGGATCGACTGGTGCGAGGCGCATGACATCGGTCACGCCAGCATCGTCCCGGCGGCACTGCTGGTACCTGCGCCGGACGATGGCTTCGCTCGAGCGACGGTGGGGGCGACAGAGATTGTGCGTGGGGGCGACACTGCCTTTGCTGCCGATGAGGCGATGGCGCCGCTCATCGTTGGCGATGCGCCGGTCACGGCTGTGCCGGTCGACACCATTGACGTCGCGCTGCTGCGTGCGCTGGACGAACCGCCGCTGGATCTGCGCCAGGGCGGCTTCGCGCGCCGCTCGGCACGGGTGTTCGATCGCGCCCGGTGGACGCGCATTGCCATCATGCTCGGCGGCACCGTGCTGGCATCATTGCTCATTTCGCTCATCGCCATCCTGCGGTTGAATGCCGAGGCTTCCCGTCTCGATTCCCAGACAGTGGCGCTGGCACAAACGGTCGATCCGACCATCAGTGATCCGGAGATGGCCGAGAGCCGCATCGCCGGCCTGCTCGCGGCGCGTGGCGGGCGCGGCGGCTTTACGGGCACGATGGCCGGGCTGATGACGGCGATGCAGGTGAATCCCAATGTAGTCCTGACCAGCGTCAATCAGGGAGCAGATGGGTCGCTGCGGGTCCAGTTCGCCGGGAACAGGGCCGAGGAGATCAATGAAGTGCTCATTGCAATTCAGGAAGCTGGGTGGCGGATTAGCGCCAACGCCGTGCAGCAGCGTGGGGCGCGGTTGGTCGCGGATATCATGGTGGTCCGCTGATGAAAGACGCGATGCTCAACTGGTGGGGCAATCACAGTATTGGCGAGCGGCGGCTGATGGCCACGCTGGCGATTGTTGCCGCCGTCGTCTTTTTGTGGCTGGGCGTCTGGCGGCCTGTCACCGCAGGATTGGAACACGCGTGGGAACGGCAGGGTGCGGCGCTGGATCGCTATGCTTCGGTGCGCGCCAAGGTGGCTGAGCTCCGCCGTCGGCCCGCCCGGGCACCGCAGGCCGACCGACTGCCAATCGACCAACGAATCAGCCAAAGCGCGGCTGAGGCGGGCTTCACGCTGGATCGTGCGACGCAGCAGGGAACGGGGCGGATGTCCGTCAACATCTCATCGGCCCGCGCCGGCCCGCTATTGGAATGGATCGCCCGGTTGGAACAGGCGGGCGTGACGGTGCAGACGATGAGCATCGTTCCGGGCGCAACGGAAGGCACGGTGGCCATGCAAGCGCTGTTTCAGGAGGTGCAGTCATGACCGGGTGGATCGGTAGCACCCGCGCGCGGATCATGCTGGTCCTCATCCTCGTCATCGGCCTGCTGGTGACCTGGCCATTGCGGGCGGCATTCTCCATTTTCGGCCTGGCCGACATGGGGGTCGCAGCGCGGTCGTTGCGGGGGCCGATCTGGTGGGGCGGGGCGGAAGAGTTGCAAATTCGTGGCGTGCAGCTCGGGACGGTCAATGTCTTTCTCAACCCGGTCCAACTTCTCCTTGGGCGCGTGCGCATCGACATGAGCCGTCGTTTGGGGGCACCTGACGATATCAGCGGCGCATTCACGGTTGGTTGGGGACAGCGCGGCATTGATGACGTGACCGGCGCGGTGGCGCTCGCCGCACCGCTGGCCCCATTGCCGGTCAGCCGGGTCGAATTCGAGGATTTGACGGTCCACTTTTCGAGTGGGCGCTGTGTGGTGGCGGAAGGTCGGGTGCGGGCACGGGTGCCGGCACTCATCAACGGTCTCAGTCTGGCAAACGGTCTGAGTGGTGAGGCGAAGTGCGCGGGAGATGCTGTCGAGCTGCCGCTGGTCAGCCAGTCCGGATTGGAGCGTCTGACGGTGCGTATCGGCTCGAGCGGGCGTTATGAAGCGACGATGCGGATCAAGACCGCCGATCCACTGCTGGCAGCGGCTCTGGGCGCGAATGGCTTCCGCGCGGTGGATGACGAGCAAGTCTTGCGTACAGTCGGTCGATTGTGACGCCCCTGGCCGGCGAGGTGGTCCGCACCCTGGTCGGAAGCGGGTTAGGGGCGATCATCGGCAGTTTTCTTGGGGCAGTGGTGACCCGCTGGCCGCGTGGTGAATCAGTCGTGAAGGGGCGGTCACACTGCGATTCCTGCGGGCGAACCCTCGGTGCGGTCGATCTCATTCCGCTGATCGGCGCATGGATTCGGCGCGGGCGATGCTCGCAATGTGGTGCGCGCATTGATCCCGTTCATGCTATCATGGAGGGCGGCTGCGCCCTGATTGGCGGCGTCGCGTTCTGGCTTTTGCCGCCGATCGCGGCGCTGCTGGTCGCTGTAGCCGCTTGGACTTTACTGGCCTTGATGGTGCTCGATGCCCGCCATTTCTGGCTGCCCGATGCCCTGACATTGCCGCTGGCGGTGGTCGGCCTCACATTGGGCGACTGGGTTCTGCCGGCTCCCTTCTGGGACCGCGCGATCGGCGCTGCACTCGGCTACGGCATGCTGTTCCTGCTGGCTTGGGGCTATCAACGGCTGCGCGGACGGGACGGGCTGGGGCTTGGCGACGCCAAGCTGCTCGGTGCGATAGGAGCATGGACGGGCTGGCAAGTACTGCCGCTCGTGCTGCTGATGGCCAGTGGTGCGGGTTTGCTATGGGCGCTGGTCGCGAGATTGCGGGGCAAGGCAGTAACAGGGGAAACCAGACTACCCTTGGGCTTGTTCCTCGGCCTTGCTGTGTTGCCCGCCGTTATGCTCGCTGGACTGATCGGTCTCTGACCACTTCGCGGACTGCTTTCGCGTTGACCATGTTCCACGCAATCCTTAGGGAACCCGGTCATCGCCGGCTTAGCTCAGTTGGTAGAGCACCTGATTTGTAATCAGGGGGCCACGGGTTCGAATCCTGTAGCCGGCACCACCTCCCACGTCATGATCTCACGCTGCGCGGCTGTCGTGGAGGAGCAAGGGCAGGTCATCGACAGCGCCGATGGCGTCGGGTGTCGATTTCGCCCAGGCGCGTTGGCGGTTGCGCGCCCAGGTAAGCTGGCGTTTCTGATAGGCGGTGGTTGTGGCGAGGATGGCGGCCTGCGCTTCCGCGATGGAAAGGCGGCCCGTCAGCATGTCACCAATCTCCCGGACGCCGAGTGCGCGCAGCACCGGGCGGTCCGTCGGCAGGCCGCGGGCAAGCAGTGCTTCTACTTCCTCGATGGCACCTCCGGCGAGCATCTGCGTCAGCCGGCGTTCGGCGCGCATCGCCAATTCCTCGCGCGGCCGCATCACCACGACAGCGCGAACATGCATCCGGCCCGCGATGCCGCCGGAGCGGTGCGCTTGCCAGTGGTGGAGCGGTCGACCCGTCGAACGGACCACTTCCAGCGCACGAGCTACACGCGTCGAGTCGGCGGGGTTGAGCCGGGCAGCGGCGGCGGGATCCTCGTTGGCGAGAGCGGCGTGCGCTTCGGTGACCGGTAAAGCGCGCACGGCGGCGCGGATTGCCGGCTCGATATCGGGAACAGGCGCAATGCCGTAGAGCAGCGTATCCAAATAGAGGCCGGTTCCGCCCACGAGAATCGGCAGCCGGCCTTGCGCATGGGCCTGCTCGATTTCGTCGCGCGCTTCATCCGCCCAAAAAGCGGCGGAACAAGCCTGCGCTCCGTCGATATGTCCGAACAAGCGATGAGGCGCCTCGGCGATCTCGTCGGCCGAAGGGCGGGCGGTGAGAACGGCCAGATCGGCGTAGACCTGGCTCGCATCGGCGTTGATGATGACGCCGCCATGTGCCTTTGCGAGCCGCAGCGCGACTGCGCTCTTGCCGCTGGCGGTCGGCCCGGCAATAAGCGCGACCGGCGGCCGTCCCTGGTTGCCGGCATCGGATAAGAAAGCAGGATCGGGCATGGCAGGCGGTACACACATGATCGCGACCTTAGTCGCGCATGACGGACTTGGGCAGGGGGATGTGAGTGCGGCGCGCGACGCGCTGGCGCAAGCGGGTCTTGCTGTCGAGGCTCCTGTCTGGATCGACGCGGGCGAGGCTGTGGACCTGCCTTTCTACGGTGAGCGCGCGGTCGCGCGCGCGGCGCTGGAATCGCTGGCATTACCGGCAGACCTGTTCGTGCTGGAGCCAGCCAACCGCGATTGCCGGCTGTTCATCGCCGACATGGATTCGACGATGATCACTGTCGAATGCATCGACGAACTGGCCGACTATGCGGGGATCAAGGCGCAGATCGCCGCCGTGACAGAACGGGCCATGCGTGGCGAGCTGGATTTTGCCGAGGCGTTGGCTGGCCGTGTGGCGTTGCTCAAGGGGCTGGCCGAAAGCGTGATCGAGCAATGCCGCCTGGAGCGCGTGGCCATCATGGCTGGCGCGCGGCCGCTGGTGCGCACGCTCAAGGCCCGTGGAGCACGCACAATCCTGGTTTCCGGAGGTTTCATTCCCTTTGCACAGCCGGTCGGGCAGGAAATCGGTTTTGATGTTCAAATCGCCAACGTGCTGCATATGGCTGACGGCAAGCTGGCCGGCACGGTGGCACAGCCGATCGTCGACGCCGCCCGCAAACGTGCCGAACTGCTCGGGGCGATCGCGGCGCTTGGTATCGCCCCCGCCCAATCCATTGCCATCGGCGATGGCGCAAACGATATCCCGATGATTGAGGCTGCGGGTTTTGGTGTCGCCTATCATGCCAAGCCCAAGACGCGGGCTGCGGCTGATGCAGCAATCGAGCGCGGCGACCTTGGTGTTCTGCTTCATGCACTTGGTATCGCACGGGCGGACTGGGTGCAGGACTAGCGGCGATCACGCAGCACAGGCGCGCTTGTCCAGTTTGCCACTTAACGAAATCTTAGGCGCGCCGTGTGATTTTTTGCCCTTCGGTGGAGGACCACCTAGGGGAATATCGTGCGCATATTGGCACTGGCGTCACAGAAGGGAGGGTCGGGCAAAACGACCCTCTCCGGACATCTCGCGGTTCAGGCGCAGCGCGCCGGGGCGGGGCCTGTCGTCCTGATAGACATCGATCCGCAGGGATCGCTGGCCGATTGGTGGAACGAGCGGACAGACGATCTTCCGGCATTTGCGCAAACGACGGTTGCGCGGCTGACGCAGGATCTGGAGGCGCTGCGCCATCAGGGCTTCAAGCTTGCGGTGATCGACACGCCGCCCGCCATCACCATGGCCATCCAGAGCGTGATCAATGTCGCTGAGCTGATCGTGATCCCCACGCGGCCTAGCCCGCACGATCTGCGCGCGGTCGGCGCGACGGTCGATCTGTGTGAGCGCGCGGGCAAGCCATTGATCTTTGTCGTCAATGCCGCGACTCCAAAGGCTCGCATTACGTCGGAAGCCGCCATTGCGCTTTCCCAGCATGGCACGGTTGCGCCGATCACGGTCCATCACCGGACGGATTTCGCATACTCGATGATCGATGGCCGTACGGTCATGGATTTCGATCCCAAGAGCAAGTCGAGCCAGGAGATCGAGACGCTGTGGGGCTATATTGCCGATCGGCTGGAGCGCAATTTCCGCCGCACGGTGTTCTCGCCGACGCATCCGAGCATGGTCGCACGGCAAGCCAATGGCAACGGTTTCGGCAGAAGGGTGGCGAACTGATGAAGGGCTCCGAGAATCCCATGCCGGAGCCGCGTCCGGCCGCGTCGCTCACCGGCAGTCTCCTCGCTCGCCGTGGCGGTGCACGCCCGGCCATGCGTCGTCAGCCGATCCTCAACGGACTGTCGGGCAACAATCATCATGACGACCTCGGCTGGAACGACATGGGGGAAGAAGGCGAAGGCCGCACAGTCGTAGAACCGATTTCTGCAGCCGTGCCTCCGCCGGACGTCAGCCAACCGTCGTCGTCGCCCATCGCCGAGCAGATCAGCGTTCTCACCCAACAGCTCAAAACATCTGCGCGGGCGAAGGCGAAGGCCAAGGCGCCCTCCAAGGCCAGACCCGCAACGCTCGTCGCCACCGGGCATAAAGCGGCTTTCACGCTGCGGATCGACGCGGAACGTCATCTGCGGCTGCGGCTATTGAGCGCACTGTCGAACCGGTCTGCGCAGCGCCTACTGATCGAGGCGCTTGACGCGATGCTCGCGCAAAATGACGAGTTGCGTGCGCTCGCCGAGCAGATCGAGAGCCGCTCGACCGCCGTGTCTGACAAAACGAAGTCGCAACGATGACGAACCAGACCCGCCCCCTATCGGTGATCCTGGCATCGGCGGTGCTCATGGGCGCCTCGATGGCGGGGTGTAGCGATGTCGGGACAGGAAGACGTCCGGTTGCATCCATCATGCCAGTGCAGAAACTGGCGCCGCGTATCGAAAAGGCGCTGGCTGAAAAGGATTATGAGCGCGCACTGACGCAGGCCGAGGAGTTGGTCGCGGCCGCGCCGCAGGAGGGCGCCTATCGCGCGCTGCTCGGTCGGACTTATCTCGCAAATGGCCGTTATGGTTCTGCGCGCACGGCCTTTCAGGACGCGATGACGCTTGGAAATCGCGATGTGCGAACCATCGTCAGCCTGTCATTGACTGAAGTGGGGCTGGGGAGCGCGCGCTCCGCGCGAAATCTGCTCGCCGACCATATCGAGGATTTGCCGGCTGCCGATTACGGTCTCGCGATGGCGATCGCCGGGAATGCCGAGGAGGGCGTCCGGGCGTTGGTGGAAGCGGTGCACCAGCCGGAGGCGACAGCGCAAACCCGCCAGAACCTGGCCTATGCACTGGCTCTCGGCGGCGCATGGGCCCAGGCGCGCTTGATTGCCGGGCAGGATCTGTCCGCGAAGGAAGCTGAGAGGCGCATCAGCGAATGGTCGCGCGTCGGTGACGAGCAGCAGCGCGTGATTGCCATGCTCGGCGTTTCGCCACGCAGCAACGATAGCGGCCTTCCGGCGCGGTTGGCCCTCCATGCCGAGCGGGCTCCGGTCCAGCTGGCTGAGGCTGGTTTGGTTGCTCAGGCGCGGGCGGACCTGCCAGCGCTCACGCCGGCAGAGCCGCCGTCCGCGATGGCGGCCGACGAGGCGCCTGCCGTTCAGGCTGGCTCGGCTCAACTGGTCGCGGCGTCGCACGTTCCGATGCATGAGGCGCGCGAGGAATTTCGTCGTGGAGAAACGCCGGTTTCGGCGCCTGCGCGTGCCACCCTCTCTATTCCCGGCGCCACGCCGACTCGCCCGGCCGTCAGTGATTGGGTGATCCAGCTCGGCGCGTTCGATTCAGCGCCCATCGCGCATGCCAAATGGCGGCAGATCAGTCGCCAGCAGCCTCAGCTCGGCGCGTATCAGGAGGTTTTCAGCCAGACGACAGTCCATGGCCGTCTGTTCCATCGCCTTGCTATCCGCGGCTTCCAGGACCGCAATGCGGCGTTGGCGACATGTCGCTCGCTGAGCGCGGCGAATCAATCCTGCTTTGTGCGACGGGACAATGCGAGCCAGGTCCGCATGGCAGACGAACCGGCGCGCAAGGGCAGTCCCGTCGCTGCTCACCAACCGGCGAGCCGGGGCCAACGAGTCGCGGCCCGCTGACTCTGATTATCGAAGCAGTGCTCCAGTTGGAGGCGGCCACGAAGGGACGCCCTCTCTTCAGCGCACCATGCCGCCCTTCATGATCATCCGGGCGCGACCCTGAACAGGCAGCTTATCAAACGGAGTATTGCCGGCGGCGGCCGCCATTTTATCCGAGTCGACGATCCACGGCGCATCGGGATCGATAAGAATGAGGTCGGCGGGTGCACCAGCAGCGAGTTGGCCGGCGGCCAAACCCAGAAGACGCGCGGGATTGGCCGCGAGTAGCGCCATCATCCGCGTTTCGCGAATGTGTCCCTCGCGCACCAGATTGAGTGCCAGCGGCAGCAGTGTTTCGGCGCCGGCGATCCCCGGCGCAGCGTCCGCGAATGGCAAGCGCTTGTCTTCCGGACCACGCGGATCGTGGCCGGAGCAGAGCACATCGACCGTGCCGTCGGCTACGGCGGCGATAGCGGCGAGGCGATCACGCTCGTCGCGTAATGGGGGGGAGAGGCGGGCGAAGCTGCGGAAGCCGCTCACCGCCTGATCGTTAAGGAACAGATAGGCCGGGCTGACGCCGCAGGTGACCGGGAGACCTTCCCTTTTGGCTGCGCGGATGAGCTCAAAGCCCGCCGCCGTGGTGACAAGGCGGACGTGCAATCGCGCGCCAGCCTCACGCGCAAGCGCGATATCGCGGGCAATGGCGATCGCTTCGGCGCAAGCCGGCGCGCTGGGCAGGCCGAGGCGCGTCGCCGTCTCGCCATCGGTGGCGACGGCATGAGCGGTGAGATTGCCATCCTCGCCATGGGTAACGACGGTGAGATCGAGCGCGGCGGCGTAACGCAGCACATGCAGCATGACCCCCGCATCGGCGATCCACCGCCGCCCGGTGGCGATGGCGCGGGCCCCGGCGGCCTTCATCATTGCCATTTCAGCGAGCTCAGTGCCGTCCAGACCGCGGGTGGCGGCGCCCAGCGGATGTACCCAGAAATCGGGCTTGCCAGCTCGCGCGGCGTGCTGGACGAGCCCTGGATGGTCCAGAACGGGCGTCTGATCGGGCATCAGCGCGGCGCGGGTGATGCCGGAGAAATGGAAGGCGGGCTTATCGGTCTTGAAGACGCCCAGATCGATGATGCCAGGCGCGAGGATCATGCCGCGCGCGTCGATCCGTTCGGCGTCGGCGGGGATGTCGACGGAACCCACCGCGGCGATCGTCTCGCCATCGACCAGCACTGTCCCGTCGGTGAGGGCGTCGGCGGCGGGATCGCATAGCCGCGCATTGACGATGGCGATCATGCCCATCCTTCGACTCCCCGCTGGCTGCGCGTCAGCACGTCGAGGCAGGCCATGCGCACCGCCACACCCATTTCAACCTGTTCCGTGATGGCCGAGCGGTTGGGGTCGTCAGCGACGCCGCTCAATATCTCAATCCCCCGGTTCATCGGGCCGGGATGCATGACGATCGCATCCGGTTTAGCACGTTTGAGCCGCTCAGGAGTAAGGCCGTAGAGCATGTGATATTCGCGCGAGGAAGGAAGGAAGCCGCCCTCCATCCGTTCGTTCTGGATGCGCAGCATCATCACCACGTCGGCACCTTCCAGCGCGGCGTCGAAATCCGTGAACGGCGTCACCCGATACCGCTCGATGGCCGGCGGCATCAGCGTGGGCGGCGCACAGACACGTACCTGACAACCGAGTGCGGTGAGGCAGAGCATGTTGGAGCGGGCAACGCGGCTATGCAGAATGTCGCCGCAAATGGTGACGATCAACCCCTCGAACCCACCTTTGCGACGGCGGATTGTGAGTGCATCGAGCAGGCCCTGCGTTGGATGCTCATGCCAACCGTCGCCAGCGTTAAGCACTGGGCAGTCGACTTTGTCTGCGATGAGCTGCACCGCGCCGGAACTCATATGGCGGATGACGATGACGTCGGCGCGCATTGAGTTGAGCGTCACCGCCGTATCGATCAGCGTCTCGCCCTTCTTCACGCTCGATTGGGCCGCGTGCATGTTCACCACGTCGGCGCCGAGCCGCTTTCCGGCGATTTCGAAAGAGAGGAGTGTGCGAGTCGAATTCTCGAAGAAGGCGTTGATCTGGGTGAGGCCGGCCAGCCGGCCATCGTGCTTGCGGCTCTCCGCCCGATTGAGCGCGACCCAACGCTCCGCTTCACCGAGGAGGAAGCGGATCTCATGTGGAGCGAGATTGGCGATGCCGAGCAGATGGCGATGGGGGAAATTCGCCCGGCCGATGAGGCCAGTGTCGGGGGAGGCTGCACTTGTCATTAAAGCTCGCCGATAGCGGACGGAGAAGGCGGACTCAAGGGCGAGCAACGAACCAGAGCAGAAATGCGATCTGCCCGAGCGTAATGAGAGCGAGGGCTCCGGAAAAGCCGCGCTTGCGTGTCTTGTGGCGAAAGTGGCTGCGCCCCAGCCACGCGCCGCAGGTGCCCCCGATCAGGGCGAGCAGCAGCAGGTCACGCTCACGCAGACGACGTTGGCCGCCGCGAGCACGCCGCTTGTCGATCCCAAATGCGGCGAAGGCGATAAGGTTGATGGCGAGCAGGAAGAGGCCGGTCAGTATCGGCCCGGCCATAGCTAGCCCATGGTGAGGGCGTCGATTGCGCCCTGCAGGATCAGCGCGGCGGCGTGGGCGTCGATCCGCTCGGCCCGCTTTGCGCGGCTCATGTCCTGGGCGATCATGGCACGCTCGGCGGCGGCGGTGGACCAACGCTCGTCCCAGAGCAGAACAGGCAGGTCGAGCTCTGCGATGTTGCGGGCGAACGCACGGGATGCCTGGCTACGCGGGCTCTCGCTCCCATCCATGTTGAGCGGCAGGCCGATGACGAGGCCCTTCACCGATTGCTCGGCGATGAATTGACCCAGCGCTGCCTTGTCCCGCGTGAACTTGCTGCGCTTGTGGGTATGAGCGGGGCTGGCGATGCTCCAGCCGGCATCGCACAGGGCGAGGCCGATGGTTTGCGTCCCCACGTCCAGCCCCAGCAAACGGCCGCCACCCGGGAGCGCCGCGCGAAAGGCGGTCTTGTCCAGAGTGATCACCGTGGTGTCTGCCATGCCACCAGCCGCCGCGCCGCATCGGCCCGGATATTCGCCCAGAACAGCGGGTAGTCATAGACGTGATAATTGTTGCCCGGCAGCATGTAGGTGCCGAGACGCGGCGCGCCGTCCAGCATCAGGAAGCCGCGCCCTTCGCAGCGAGCGCCGACCGTACCGGGCACCACGAGCTGGGTGGAGAGTGCCTCGCCATCGCCCATCAGCGTACCGAGATTGGCATCGGCTCGCGCTGTCGCCGGGCTACCGCCGGTCAATGGGTTGGTGCAGAGCATCGCGGAGCCCTTTCGGACTTGCCCATCGAAACCCGGCTCACGATCGAAAGTTACTTCAACGGCGGAGGTGTCGGCGGGCTGGGCGAAGCTCTGCCAGCTCAACACGCAGCCAGTCTGACCGGCGCTTGTGCATCCGGGAAGGCCGAGCGCGGGCAGGTCGTGCGCGACTGAAACCGGCCAGCCGACCGCATAGACCGCGACGATCCGGGGGCGAAGCGCTGCATCCCCGGCATGCTCGCGGAGCAACCGAAGCAGATGGCGGCTCCCCTGGCTATGGCCGGCGAGGATCAGCGGTCCGCTGGGGTTGGCGGCGAGGAAGGCGACGAAGGCAGCCCTCACATCGGCGTAAGCGCGGTCGAGCGCGAGAGCGGCATCCGCTTTGTCCGTGAGGAAGGCGCCGAACACCGCCTGACGATAGCGCGGCACCCAAACGGCGCCGGTCGGCGCGAAAGCGCTGGCCTGCAAGCGGACGAAGCGGGCGGCCTGCGCGGCGGAGATCCGGTCGCTGATCGGGGCGTTCCAGTGCAGCGTATCGAAGGCGCTCGTCGGATGGATGAAGAAGATGGCGGCTTGCTCGGTTCCCTCCGGAAGCGCGAGCGGCGCGGCATTGGTCGGCTGCCAGCGGGCAGGATCGTTCCGGCGTCCGTCTGGGCGGCTGATCCAGCCTTCCGCGCGTGCATAGATGTCCGCCGGAAGCGCCTGCGGCTCGGCGAAGGCGACATGCGGCACAAGCGCGCTCTGCATCAACTTCGAACCGAAGAAGGAGAAGGCGATCATGCCGGCTATGGCCAAAGCGGTGAAAAACGCGACGACATAAAGGAATTTGCGAACCAAGAGGAGCGCGACTCCGTTCGTTGATCTCACCCGGCTCATGCCCGCTCGGTCGGGGCAGGGCAAGCGCGCAGCCGGTTGGCGGCGTAGTATGGCCATGATAGGGCAGGCGGGTAACCTTGGACGCATGGCGGGAGCATGACTTGGCCACCGGCCCGGACAATTCTGAAGCCGACTGGCCACTGCGCGCCTGGGTTCTCGTCATTCTCGGTGGGCTCATCGCACTGGCGATCCAGCAATTCGCCAATCTGCCTGATCAGGGCTCGGAATGGGGACGGCGACTGGTGTCGGCGGCGATCCTCTTTCTCGGCGTCGCTGGCATCGCCTTCGGTCTCGCGTGGGAAAAGGGGCGGCTGGTCGCGGCGATCGTCATCGCCCTGCTTTGCGGGGCCATCGCGAGCGGCAGCTTCATCTGGAACGGTGTTCCCAATGACGGGTTCGATCCTGATGGATGGCATCTGGTGTGCGGGGTGCTGGCGTCAGCTTTTCTCCTGACCTTGTTCCAGGCGGGGCAGGGTCGTGCCGTTGGCTGGCCCGAGCAATGGTCTCCCGCGGGTCTGCGTGCATGGCGGCGCCAGGCTATCCTTTATCCCGATGTGCATGGGCATCTCTGGACCAATGCTTTGCTGTTGGCGCTCAGCGGGCTGTTCATGCTGATAGCGCTGGGAATTGCGCATCTGCTGGCTGAGATGTTCTGGCTCGTGAAGCTGGATTTCCTGCGGGTTGCATTACGCAAAGAGTGGTTCGTGGCCATCCTGCTTGGCGCGGCGTTCGGCGCGGCGCTGGGGTTGCTGCGTGATCGCGGGGCGATCATCTCCGCGCTCCAGCGGGTCGCGATGCTGGTGCTCCGCGTTCTGGCACCAGTTGTGGCTGCGGCCATCCTCGTGTTTCTTGCCGCGCTGCTCTTCACCGGCCTTGCCCCGCTGTGGAGCACGGGCGGTACCACGCCGATCATGCTCGCTGGCGCGCTGCTGGCGCTTTTCCTCGCCAACGCGGTGGTGGGCGACCGGGTCGAGGACGAGTCGCGCTCGACCGTGCTGGGTGTGGGCGCTGCGGCGTTGGGGCTCGTATTGCTGCCAATGGTCGGCATCGCCGCTTTCTCGTCGGGTCTCCGTATTCAGCAATATGGCCTCAGCCCGGATCGGCTGTGGGCACTGACTTTCATCGCAGTAGCGGGTATCACCGCCATCACCTATGCAATTGTGATCATCGGCGGGCACGGCTGGTTCGCGCGGCTGCGACTGGCCAATCTGCGCCTGGTTTTCGTGTTGGCGGGGATCGCGCTGTTGCTGTCCACGCCACTGCTTGGCTTCGAGCGCATCGCCACAGCGCATCAGTTGGCCCGGCTGGCCAGCGGCCGGGTATCGGCCGAAGCGTTCGACTATAAGGCCCTCTGGTTCGACTATGGCCCGCCCGGTCGCGCCGCGATCAGGCGGCTTGCCGCTAGTTCCGCGAACCCGATCGTTCGTGCCTACGCGGCCAAGGCGAGTAGGCTGCCGAACCGCTGGGCGGAGGCGCCCAACGCCGCCGCGCGGGAAACCGGCACGCCGCTGATGCGCCGCCTCACCATCCTTCCCGCGCCGGTGCCGCTCGATGAGGCGCTCCGCCAGCGCCTTCTCGACCCTGAAGCCTGTGGCGTCGGCAGCGAGGCCTGCGTGCTGCGCTATGTACCCGGGCAGGATTATGCGTTGGTCATCCGCACCCCGGCGGAAAAGTGCGAGGGATGCGACGTAACGATCAGCCTTCTGAAGCGGGTCAAGACTGGTTGGAGTAGCGAGATAGCCTATCTGGCCACCGGAGAAGATGCCAAGGCCAAGGCCGCCGCAATCCGCGCAGGGCATGTCGAGATGCGTCCAGTCGAGCGGCGCCAGCTTTTCATCAACGGCAAGCCCGTCGGCGAGCCGATAGCGCTGGAGAATGCCGCCGAGCCTTGATGGACCGGCGCGCCGATGCTAGCGCGCCGTTCATGAGCGTAGACCTAACAACAGTGAAGAAGATCGCCAGCCTGGCGCGGATCGCCGTGGGCGAGGCAGAAGCCGAGGCCCTCGTGCCCGAACTCAACGGCATTCTCCATTGGGTGGAGCAACTGGGCGAGGTGGACGTAGCCGGTGTTGAGCCGATGACCGCCGTCATCCCCAATGTGCTGCGCCTGCGCGACGATGTCGTGACTGATGGCAATGTGCGCGACAAGGTGCTGGCCAATGCCCCGCAAGCGGAGCATGGCTTCTTCGCCGTACCCAAGGTGATCGAATAATGACCGGGCTGACCGATCTTACCGTCGCGCAAATCCGCGACGGATTCCGCGCTGGCGACTTTTCCGCGCGCGATGTGGCTGAGGCATTCAATGCTAATGTCGCTGCTGCCAAGGCGCTCAACGCATTCATCGTCGAGACGCCCGAGCGGGCGCTGGCGGCGGCCGATCAGGCGGACCAGGACCGCGCGGCTGGCAATCTCAAGCCGCTCTCCGGTGTGCCGATCGGCATGAAGGACCTGTTCTGCACCCAGGGCGTGCAGACGACGGCGGCCAGCCGCATGTTGGAGGGCTTTACGCCGACCTATGAGAGCTTCGTCTCGCAAAAGCTGTGGGACGCTGGGGCGGGTATGCTCGGCAAGCTCAATCTCGACCAGTTCGCCATGGGCTCCTCCAACGAGACGAGCTATTTCGGCAATGTCATCTCGCCCTGGCGGCGGAGCGATGGCGACAATGCGGCGCTGGCGCCCGGTGGTTCCTCGGGTGGCAGTTCCGCGGCGATCGCGGCGCGGCTGTGCCCCGCGGCGACCGGCACGGATACGGGCGGTTCGATCCGTCAGCCGGCGGCCTTCACAGGCATTAGCGGCATCAAGCCGACCTATGGGCGCTGCTCGCGCTGGGGCGTCGTTGCTTTCGCCAGTTCGCTCGATCAGGCCGGGCCGATGGCGCGCGACGTGCGCGATTGCGCGATCATGTTGGAGAACATGGCCGGCTTCGATCCGCGCGACGCGACCTCGCTGGACCTGCCGGTCCCGCAGTGGGAAGCGGGTCTGTCCGGTGATCTGAAGGGCAAGAAGGTCGGTATTCCCAAGGAATATCGCGTCGACGGCATGCCGGCCGAGATCGAGGCGCTTTGGGAGCGGGGCATGGCATGGCTCAAGGACGCCGGCGCCGAGATCGTTGAGGTCTCGCTGCCGCATACCCGCTACGCGCTGCCGACCTATTACATCATCGCGCCGGCCGAGGCCTCGTCCAATCTCGCTCGCTACGATGGCGTGCGCTATGGGCTCCGCGATCTCCCGGATGGCGCGAACTTGCAGGACATGTACGCCGCGACCCGCGCCGCCGGCTTCGGCCCGGAGGTGAAGCGCCGCATCATCATCGGCACCTATGTGCTTTCGGCGGGCTATTACGATGCTTATTTCACGCAGGCATGCAAAGTCCGCGCGCTGATCGCACGTGATTTTGAAGAGGCTTTCAAGCGCTGTGATGTGCTGCTGACGCCGACGGCCCCGAGCGCGGCTTTCGCCCTTGGTGAAAAGCAGGCGGATCCGCTCGCCATGTATCTCAACGATGTGTTCACCGTGCCCGCTAGCCTCGCTGGTCTGCCGGCCATGTCGGTGCCCGCCGGCCTTTCCAACGAGGGATTGCCGCTGGGCCTGCAAATCATCGGCCCGGCGTTGGATGAGCAGGCTGTGCTCAATGCTGGCTTGGCCATTGAGGAGCGTGCCGGCTTTACTGCGCGTGCGGAGCCTTGGTGGTAAGGTGAGCGAGGCTCCCCACACGCATGTGGCGGATGGGATTTCGGCGGACATCCCCGATTGGAGCCGCGAAGCGAAGGGGGTGTTCCAATGGCTGCCCTCTCGTTCGTTGCTGGCCGCCTTGCGCAGCTACCAGCGATTTGCTGGAAGGCGAGGACCCTTGGCGGCCTTGCTCCGGCGAGTCGCGGTGTGTCGCTACCGTTTCTGGTCGGCGGTTACCGGGGCGGACATTCCGCTTAACTGCCGAATCGCTGGTGGCCTGCTGATGCCGCATCCGAACGGCATCGTCATACACCCGGATGTGGAGATTGGCCCCAATTGCCTCATCATGCAGCAGGTCACGCTCGGTTCGCGTGGAAAGAGCGGGGTGCCGCGCATTGGCGGGCATGTCGACATTTCGGTTGGCGCGAGCATATTGGGGCCGGTGACGGTTGGCGATCATGCCCGGATCGGGGCGCACGCGCTGGTGATTGAAGATGTTCCACCGGGAGCTGTGGTGCTCGCACCCCTTCCGCAGATCAGAATATAGACGGATTATAGGTCATGACGACGCAGACGAGCTACCGTATTCAGGGCGCAACCGGCGAGTGGGAGGTCGTGATCGGCCTTGAAGTCCATGCGCAGGTTGTCAGCAACGCCAAGCTGTTCTCGGGCGCGGCGACGGCGTTCGGGGCCGAGCCGAACACGCAGGTGAGCCTGGTCGACGCCGCCATGCCCGGCATGCTGCCCGTGCCGAACCGCGAATGCATTCGTCAGGCCGTGCGGACAGGCCTCGCCATCAACGCCCAGATCAATCGCTGGAGCCGTTTTGACCGCAAGAATTATTTCTATGCGGACTTGCCGCAGGGATACCAGATTTCTCAGCTTTATCATCCGCTTGTTGGCGAAGGTTCGCTCACGATCGAGGCTGATGAAAAGGCCGGGATCGCACAGGACAAGCAGATCGGCATCGAGCGTATCCATGTTGAGCAGGACGCCGGCAAGTTGATGCACGACCAGCATCCGACGCGATCCTATGTCGACCTCAACCGATCCGGCGTGGCGCTGATGGAGATCGTGAGCCGGCCGGACATGCGTTCCCCGGCCGAAGCCGGCGCCTATCTGCGCAAGCTGCGCGCCATCCTGCGCTACGTCGGTTCGTGCGATGGCAATATGGAGGAAGGCTCCATGCGTGCGGACGTCAACGTCTCCGTGCGCAAGCCGGGCGACGAGTTTGGCACGCGGACTGAAACCAAGAATGTGAACAGTGTCCGTTTCGTCATGCAGGCGATCGAATATGAAGCGCAGCGGCAGGTCGATGTGCTCGAGAGCGGCGGTCGGATCGTCCAGGAGACCCGCCTGTTCAATCCGGACAGCGGCACCACCCGCTCGATGCGTTCCAAGGAGGATGCGCACGATTATCGCTACTTCCCGGATCCCGACCTGCTGCCACTGGAACTGGACGAAGCGTTCATCGAGGAGTGCCGTGCCTCGCTGCCTGAGTTGCCCGACGCCAAGCGTCGCCGCTATCAGGAGGAACTGGGCCTTTCCGCCTACAATGCCGAGGTGCTGACTGCGGAAGCCGAGACGGCCCGCTGGTTCGAGGCGCTGTTGGCGGAAGGTGCCCGAATCCAGAAGAAAGACGAGGCACAGGTCGCCAAGGCGAGCGCCAACTGGCTCCTGTCAGAACTGTACGGTGCGCTCCATCGGCTCGGCAAGACCTTGGAGGAAAGCCCGGTCAGCCCTGCGCGCGGCGCCGAGTTGCTGGCGCTGGTAGCGGATGGCACCATTTCCGGCAGCATCGCCAAGCAGGTATTCGAGATCATGCTGGAAACGGGAGACGCGCCGGCTACGATCGTCGAGCAGCGCGGGCTCAAGCAGACGACCGACACCGGTGCGATTGAGGCAGTGGTGGCCAAGGTGCTGGCCGACAATGCCGACAAGGTCGAGCAGTATAAGGGCGGCAAGGAGGCGCTGTTCGGCTTCTTCGTCGGCCAAACGATGAAGGCCATGCAGGGCAAGGCCAATCCGCAGATCGTCAACGAACTGCTGAAGAAGGCGCTGGGCTGAGTCCAGCCCAGGCGCTTGGTGTCATCCCGATAGGATTCAGCGCTCCCCGGGCTGGACCTGGTCGTTGTCGGGCGGCATTTCATCCGGTCCTTTTCCCGGCTCATCCACATCAGGTGCGTCGGGGACGATTTCCGGCGGATCCTGATAGGGCTGCTCGGGTAGCGGTTCGACCGGCGGTGTTTCCGGCGGCGATTGCGGGTTGATTGTATCGGGTGGCGGCATTTCCGGTTGCGTGGCCATCGGCTGTTCCTTTCCTCTCCATTTCGGTAACGGGCCGCCTGCTTGAATGTTCCGCACGGATACAGCGCCTTCCGGGATTGCCCTTTTCCGCCTCATGCACTATGCCGCGCCGACCGGCGACCGATGCGGGCGTGGCGAAACTGGTAGACGCGCCAGATTTAGGTTCTGGTATCGCAAGATGTGGGGGTTCGAGTCCCTTCGCCCGCACCAGTTGCGCGATGCTTATGCCCCGGTGGTTCCACGAGATTTTGCAGAGCTTGGAAGGCTTGAGTAAAGATATGCAGATTGTCGAGACTTTGAACGACGGCCTGAAGCGCGGCTATACGCTAACCGTCACCGCCAAGGACATTGATGCGCGCATCGACGAGGAAGTGAAGACGATTGCGCCGCAGGTGCGTATGCCGGGCTTCCGCCCTGGCAAGGTCCCGGCCAACCTCGTTCGCAAGATGCACGGCCCGGCCCTGCAGCGCGAGGCACTCGACAAATCCATTCGCGAGGGAATCGACAAGCTCATCGCCGACAACAAGCTGCGCCCAGCGATGCAGCCGACCGTCGAACTGACTGGCGATTATGAGGCGGGCAAGGATGCCGAGATCAAGGTGGCGCTGGAAGTGCTGCCGGTTGTCCCTACCCCGAGCATCGAGGGCATCAAGCTGGAGCGCCTCGTCGTCGACGTCACCGAGGAGCAGATCGACGAAGCGGTGAACCGGCTCGCCGAGCAGAGCCAGCGCTTCGAGGATGCGCCGAAGAACGCCAAGGCTAAGCAGGGCGATCAGGTCGTCATGGATTTCGTCGGCAAGGTCGGCGGCACGCCGTTCGATGGCGGCACCGGCACCGACATGGCCGTGGTTATCGGCTCGGGCAATCTCATCCCCGGTTTCGAGGATCAGCTGGTCGGTGTGAAGGTGGGCGATGAAAAGACCATCACCGTCACCTTCCCGGAGGAATATCAGGCCGCGAATCTCGCAGGCAAGGAAGCCACGTTCGACCTCAGCATCACGGCGGTGAAGGTGCCGAGCGAGAAGGCGCCGGATGACGAGTTCGCCAAGCAGTTTGGCCTTGAGAGCCTTGAGAAGCTGCGCGAACTGCTCAAGTCGCAGATCGAGCAGGAGCATGGTAATCTTACCCGCACCTTCATGAAGCGTCGCCTGCTCGACCAGCTTGCCGCCGGCCATGATTTCGAGGTGCCGCCGGGCATGGTCGAGGCCGAGTTCAACCAGATCTGGGCGCAGCTCGAGCATGAGGCCAGCCACGAGGAAGATCCCGAGGCCGCCCGCGCCGAGATGGAAAGCGAGAAGGACGATTATCGGGCCATTGCCGAGCGTCGCGTGCGCCTGGGCCTGCTGTTGTCCGAGATCGGTCAGGCCAATGGCGTGGAAGTCACGCAGGCCGAGATGAACCGCCTCGTCGCGCAAGCTGCGCAGCAATATGCGCCGCAGGATCGCGAGCGGTTTGTCGAATATGTCCGCAACGAGCCGATGGCGGCCGCTCAGCTCCGTGCGCCGCTGTATGAGGACAAGGTCGTCGACTTCCTGTTCGGCAAGGCGGAAGTGACCGAGCGCAGCGTTGCGCGGGCTGACCTGGAAGCCGCGATCGAGAGCGAGGACAGCGAGCTGCATGTCCATGGGCCGGATTGTGGGCATGATCACGATCACGGCGCCAAGCCGGCCAAGAAGGCCGCGGCCAAGAAGCCGGCCGCCAAGAAGGAAGCTTCGTCAAAGGCTGAGGGCGAGGCCACCACCGAAGCGAAGGCTACCCCGGCGAAGAAGGCGCCTGCCAAGAAGGCCGCCAAGGCTGAGGCTGCAGCCGAAGCACCCGCTGACAAGAAGCCGGCCGCCAAGAAGAAATCGGCCAAGGCCGAAGGCTGACGCAGGCACTCATGGCCGATGCGCAACTTCCTCTCCGGCAGAATTTGCCGGACACGTTGCGCATCGCCGTGTTGCTGCCTTGTTATAACGAGGCGGCGGCGATCGGCGAAACGGTGGCGCAGTTCGCGCGGGCGTTGCCCACGGCCACCATCTACGTGTTCGATAACAATAGTTCCGATGGGACAGGCGATGTCGCGAGTGTCGCCGGTGCCGTCGTGCGGCGCGTGCGTCAGCAGGGTAAGGGCCATGTCGTTCGGCGCATGTTCGCGGACGTGGACGCCGACATCTATGTCATGGCCGATGGGGACGCCACCTATGACGCCGCTGCCGCGCCCGCGCTGATCGCGGCAATGCTGGCGGACAATCTCGATATGGTCGTGGGTGCCCGCAAGTCCGAGGTGGAGAGCGCCTATCGTCCTGGCCACCGGCTCGGCAATCGGGTGCTCACTGGTTTGCTGCGGCGGCTGTTCGGCCGCAGCTTCACCGATATCCTGTCTGGCTATCGCGTTTTTTCCCGGCGGTTCGTCAAGAGCTTTCCGGTGCTCTCGGCCGGCTTCGAGATCGAGACCGAAATGTCCGTCCATGCGCTCGAACTACGCATGCCGGTCGGCGAGATCGTCACCGCTTACGCCGCGCGGCCGGAGGGCTCCCAGTCCAAGCTCAGCACCTTTCGCGATGGCTGGCGGATTCTGCGCACGATGATCCAGCTCTACCGCGTTGAGCGGCCACTGTGGTTCTACGGGTACATTGGCGCCTTCGTCGGCATCATTGGCGTCATCCTCGGCATTCCGGTGATCGTGACCTATCTGGAGACGCACCTCGTGCCGCGCTTCCCGACCGTGATCGCCATCGTTGGCCTGGGCATCCTTGCCGCACTCAACTTCATGACCGGGCTTATCCTCGATACGGTCACGCGGGGGCGTCAGGAAGTGAAGCGTCTGGCTTATCTGGCTCATCGGGCGCCCATGCCGCCACCGGCGACTCCTGTTCGTCCCAGTGAGGTTAATGATCTTTCAATCACTCCTTAAGCACGGTTAAAAGGCGAGTCAGGACCTGCGATCAGGGGGGCTCGCACGTGACTTTAGAGGGGGGGAGGCACCGTTATGTGGTGCTCGATAGTTTGCGCGGTGTTTGCGCGTGCATGGTCGTTCTGCTTCATTTCACGACGCAAGGGCATATCAGCGCCCTTCCGGTGGTACGGAACGGTTTTCTTTTTGTCGATTTTTTCTTTGTGTTATCCGGTTTCGTGATCGGTTCCAGCTACGGCCAACGGCTGGCGGAAGGATATTCGATAAAACACTTCATATGGTTACGCCTGGGGCGTGTCTATCCACTGCACTTTTTCGTCCTGATGGTGTTTCTTGGATTTGAAATTACATTTGCTTTGTTTATGAATGACATGGCTGATCGAAAGCCATTCGAGGGTATATACTCTCCGAATATTCTCAGTTATTCGTTTTTACTTGTTCAGATATTTGTTGGGCCAGACGCGACACCTTGGAACGGGCCGAGTTGGTCGATTGCCGCGGAAGTTTGGACCTACCTCATTTTCGGTTTTCTGCTGCGATATGTTTTTCGGTTCGCGATACCGATCTGTCTGGCGATTATCGTCGTTGCGTCAATCGTGCTGAGTCAGCTTACCGATCGCTACATAGCGGTGTTTCATGATGGCGCCTTGCTTCGCTGTATATTCGGTTTCTCATTCGGCATTATAGGCTGGCGATTGGCCGATTGGGTTGGGCGTCTACGTTTTGGCCGTTGGGGAGATCATGTCGTCGAACTGGCGGTTGCGCTTGGTGTGGTCGTCTTCGTCTGGTTTGCCGGGGCGGGACCATTGTCCTTGGCAGCGCCGTTGATGTTTTTCCTGGCTGTGCTGGTCTTCTCCCGTGAAGCCGGCGTCGTCAGCAGATTGCTGAAATGCGCGCCCTTCATACTCGTCGGGGCCCTTTCCTATTCGATCTATATGATCCACGGCTTTCTCTTGTATCGGTTCGTCAATGGTCTGAGCCTAGTTGAGCGTTTTACAGCGCTGGATCTCGTGCAGAGTGCCGATGGGCATAACAGTGTTGGCGGGGGCGCTCTGTTCGGCGATATGATGAGCATCCTATTCCTGGCTATCGTCATCTGCGCATCGTGGTTCAGTTACCGTTTCATCGAATTGCCAGGGCAACGCTTCGTACGCTGCTGGCCGGAGAAAAAGTCGGTCTCGGACTCATTGCGCGTGGTACCGGGAGCACCTTGAAGTCTCAGCCCAAACGTCCGATGTAGGCAGCCGCCTGAAGCCAACAACGAAAGACCTCCATGACCGACACTCCCTTCGATCCGCTCGGTGCTCTCGTTCCCATCGTCATTGAACAGTCGAACCGCGGCGAGCGCAGCTTCGACATCTATTCGCGCCTCCTGCGGGAGCGGATCATCTTCGTGACCGGCCAGGTCGAGGACCATATGGCCTCGCTCATCGTCGCCCAGTTGCTGTTCCTCGAATCCGAGAATCCCAAGAAGGATATCTGGATGTATATCAACTCGCCGGGCGGCGTGGTGACGAGCGGCATGGCGATCCACGATACCATGCAATATATTCGCCCCAAGGTGGGCACGGTGTGCATCGGCCAGGCCGCGTCGATGGGCAGTTTCCTGCTCGCGGCTGGCGAGCCGGGGATGCGCTTCGCGCTCAGCAACGCGCGGATCATGATCCATCAGCCGTCGGGCGGTGCCCAGGGCATGGCGTCGGACATCGAGATCCAGGCCAAGGAAATCCTGCGTATCCGGCGGCGCCTGAACGATCTCTACGTCAAATATACCGGCCAGCCGCTCGATAAGATCGAAGCAGCCATGGATCGCGACACCTTCCTCGAAGCCGATGAAGCCAAGGCATTCGGTCTGGTCGACCAAGTTTATGACAAGCGGCCGAGCGTTGCAGAGGAAAGCGGCGCCTGATCGCGGCGGGCCAGCCGGAGATGGCTGTGCCGTTGCAATCCAGCGGTGAGTTCCCATGTCTCGGTCGGAACGAGATAGCCAGTGCGCAACGGTAAATTTACGCTGATCTGCCACATGATGGCTACTTGTCGGGTGGCAGCGACCCGGTCTAGGATAAGGCCGGGCCAAACCGTTCGGGTCAACGGCGCAGCACGCCGGCCGAACCTAGGAAGGCATTGAATGACCAAGCTTACGGGATCGGATTCCAAAAGTACGCTCTACTGCTCGTTCTGCGGCAAGTCGCAGCACGAGGTGCGCAAGCTCATCGCGGGACCGACGGTGTTCATCTGCGACGAGTGTGTCGAGCTGTGCAACGACATCATCCGTGAAGAGACGAAGGGCGGGCTGGTTGGTCGGAAGGACGGCGGCACGCCGACTCCGCAGGCGATCTGCAACGTGCTGAGCGATTATGTGATCGGGCAGGAGCGCGCCAAGCGCGTGCTCTCGGTCGCGGTTCACAATCACTACAAGCGGCTCGACCATGGCGGCAAGGCGGGCGATGTCGAGTTAGCCAAGTCCAACATCCTGCTGATCGGCCCGACCGGCTGCGGCAAGACGCTGCTGGCCCAGACGCTCGCCAAGACGTTTGACGTGCCCTTCACCATGGCAGACGCGACGACGCTGACCGAGGCGGGGTATGTCGGTGAGGATGTTGAGAACATCATCCTCAAGCTGCTCCAGGCCAGCGACTACAATGTCGAAAAGGCGCAGCGCGGCATCGTCTATATCGACGAGATCGACAAGATCAGCCGCAAGGCCGAAAATCCGTCCATCACCCGCGATGTTTCGGGTGAAGGCGTGCAGCAGGCGCTGCTCAAGCTGATGGAAGGCACCACGGCTTCCGTGCCGCCGCAGGGCGGGCGCAAGCATCCTCAGCAGGAGTTCCTGCAGGTCGATACGACGAACATCCTGTTCATCTGTGGCGGCGCGTTTGCGGGGCTGGAGAAGATCATCGGGGATCGCCTTGAGGGCAAGTCAATCGGCTTCGGCGCGCATGTCGCCGCCCCCGAGGAGCGCCGCACGGGCGAATTGCTGAGGCAGAGCGAACCGGAGGACCTCCTCAAGTTCGGCCTCATTCCCGAGTTTGTCGGTCGTCTGCCCGTCATCGCGACGCTGGAGGACCTCGACATCGAGGCGCTGGTGAAGATTCTCACCGAGCCCAAGAACGCGCTCGTCAAGCAGTATGGCAAGCTGTTCGAGTTGGAGCAGGTCGAGCTGACCTTCACCGAGGAGGCGCTCACCGCCATCGCGCAGCGCGCCATCGAGCGGAAGACCGGCGCGCGCGGTCTGCGTTCGATCATCGAGGCGATCCTGCTCGATACCATGTTCGACCTGCCGGCTATGGAAGGCGTCACTGAAGTGGTCGTCGACAAGGACGTGGTAGAGGGCCGCAAGGACCCGATCCGTGTCTTCGCCGAAAAGCGCAAGGCCGGCGACGCCGCCTGATCGCTTCCGATGAATATGCATAGCGGGGCGGGGCGGCATCTGAGCTGACCTCGCCCCGTTCTGTTTCGCCCGATTCTGGACGCGGGTCACGCCGCTAGGAAGAGCTGGCCCATGGCCCACTTGGGCCGGGGAGACGTGGGCATCCCCAGCCAGCCGCTGGCGGTCGATCGGGGTCAGGGAGGGCGCGGCCCGTTCGTTCTGACGTCTTAAGTGACGGGTTCTTCTAACTGTCCGGCGTTGGCGGACGCGCCGGATTTCCACAATTTCGCTCCAAAGGCAGCCACCAGCGCCTGCGCCGATTTGCGCCGGTCATGACGCTCCTCCACGCGGCGGCGGCCTTCCGCGCCCATCGCCGCGCGCTTGTCCCTTGAGGCGCGCATGACGCCGCGCAGCGCTTCGGCGATGGCCGCCTCGTCGCCGGGTTCGAAAATCCAGCCGCACCCTTCGTCGACCAGCTCGGGAATGCCCGCGATCCGCGTGGTGAGTACCGGCCGGCCGATCGCCAGCGCTTCCATGATGCCGATCGGCAGGCCTTCGGCGTAGCTGGGCAGTAGCATCGCGCGGCCCGCCTCAAGCCGTTCGCGCACATAGGCGTTGCTACCCCAACCGTGAAGGACGACCTGCTTCTCCACGCCGTATCGAGCGGCGGCCTCCCGAATGGCTGGCTCATCCTCGCCACCGCCGATCAGCTCGACGACCAGTTCGGGAAACTCCGCCGCCACGGCTGCAACAGCGGGTGGGATGTGGATTTGCCCCTTGTTGGCGCACAAGCGGCCAATGCAGATGACATGCGCGCTCGCCGGCGGCGTGGGGTCGAACGGGAAATCATCCATGTCGATGCCGCAGGGGATGATGCGAATCTTGTCCGCGCTCGCTGGTGCTTCCTGCGCGATGCGGTCGCGACAATAGCGGGTAATGGCGACGATGAAGGTCGCGCCGCTCGCCTTTTCCCGGAGCGAGAGGCGGCCCGGCTCGCCGGGAACCAGCTCGTCCGGCCCGTGCACGGTGAAACTGTAGGGGGCACCGCCCATATGATGGGCAAACATCGCCACGGTCGTCGCGTTGGTCGAGAAATGGGTGTGAACGTGGTCGATGCCGAGCGCTGCCGTGCGCCGGTAGAAGGCGAGGGCCTCGGCAAGATAGGCGACATGCTGCACGAATTTACGATTGGCGTTGCGCCACACCCGCCACCACAGCGGCAGCAGCGTCAGAAAGCGGAGCGGATGCCGCAGGATCGCCAGCGCCACGTCTCCCGCCAGCGCAGCCTTGCTGCCGGTCAGCAGGTAGTGGGTGCGCTCCTGCTCGGAAATATCGTCCGGGTCGACCAGGGCGCTGTCCCAATGGCGTATGGCAAACCGGTGGATCGGCTGACCCAACGCTTCCACCGCCTCCATCTCGCGCCGGATGAAGGTGGTGCTCGTCATCGGATAGGCATTGAGCAGATAGGCAATCTTCATGAGGCGTTGGCCTTCGCCTGATCGAGGATGTCCAGAGCCGCCACGGAAAGGGCCGGCGGGAGGAGGGGGCTGGTGCGTTCTCCTGCCCGCATCAGATCGCGAAAGTGCGTGATCTCACCGGCGTAGATACTGGAGCCGTAAGAACGATAGGGGAGGCGGGCCATCCGCGCGATAGCCATGGTGCGGCGCAATAACGGCTTACGTTTCAGCCGCGCTGCCAGTCCGCTCGATTGGGGTGACGCCCGTGTCGGCGCGCCGTGCTGCGTGATCGAGAAGCGCTCCGCGGCGAGAAGCGGCCCTTCCACCAGAGCGGACCCTTTGGTTCCGGCGATGCTGAGGCGGTTGTCCAACTCGGACAGGAAAGAGGCGCCAAGCGATGAGGTGGCGCCGCTGTCATGGAGCAGCGTGATCCAGGCTTCCACCGCCACGCCCTCCGCATCGTGCGTGATGATGGCGCGCACATCGCGGACCGGCCCCATGGCCAGGAGCGCCAGCGTCACCGGGTAGATGGCCCGATCGAGCAAGACACCGCCACCTGCCGCTGCGAAGCAGGCCGGGTGGGATTGCGGGCTCGCCGGATAGCCGAAATTCCCCGTGAACCGCCGAAGGGCCCCCAGTTCGCCCGACCGGGCTGCGTCCAAGACCTGAGCCACGGCGGGGAGGAAGGGGGTCGGGACTGCCTCCATGAACAGCTTTCCGGTTCGTTCAGCCGCTGCCGCGATGGCGCGAGCCTCGGCTGCGTTGATTCCGCACGGCTTTTCACACAGCACGGCTTTTCCCGCTTCGAGGCCGGCGATGGCGCTCTGAGCATGGCTAGCGCTGTCATTGGCGATGTAGAGGGCGTCGACCGCCGGATCAGCAAGCAGATCCGCCAGCGTTGCGAAATGTGTCGGAGCGCTGAAATAGGTCGAGAAGCTCTTGGCGCGCTCCACGTCCCGCGAGCAGAATCCCGCCAGTCCCACGCCGTCGATCGTCCGCAACGCGGATGCAAAGCTTTGCGCCATATGGCCGGTGCCGAGGATGCCGAAGCGCACGTCGCTCGCCATGGGTCAGGCCTCCGTTCGCGTGCCAGCCCAGCGCACCGGCGCGGTTCGCTTGAAGCGTGTTGTCATGGTCTGCGCCCCCGTCGTTCGGCCGGCATTCTGGATGGCGAGTGTCACTTCCGTCAAATGCAGGGCAAAGTCGCTGCCTAGCTTGCATGGGCGGCCCGCCTCGATTGCGTCCAGCATCTCGGCGGGGCCAAGCATGAAGTTCATGGCGGCCTGCTTGCGATCGACGAAGGGGTGCGCTGTCCATGCCCCCGGCTTGACCTTGGGCGCAATGGGACTGTTCACCAGTCGGCGTCGGATCACGAAACGCTTGCGCACACGCACCGGGGCTTGGTTGTCCCAGGCCCGGCTGACCTCCGCCACGCCGGCGTCCCCGAAAATGCGCAGCCGATGGTCGTGCGGAGCGATGATGCTGCACGTCAGTCGGGCGACCATACCGCTCTCGAAGAACAAGGTGGCGCTGGAATAATCCGGCGCGGCCGCTTCCGAGACGATATGAGCCACGTCGCCAATATGGGCAGAGGCGCTCACCACCGTCTCGATCGGGCCGAACAGGTCCATCAGCCACGTCAGATAATAGCCGGCATGTTCGAGTGTGCAGCCGACCTTCAGTTCGTCCTGGATCGGCCAGGGCGCGCCAGACGCGCTATGCCAGCGGCCGACGGGTGCTTGGCTGATGAAGTCGTCGTCCAGCTCCGCATAGACGAGCCGTGGCCTGCCGATCGCGCCAGTCTCGATGGCTTGGCGGAGCGTTTGCGCACTCTGGCCGAGAACGCTGCACGGCGCCGAGCCGATCTGCAAACCTAACGCCGCGGCACGTTCGTGGAGCGCTCGCGCCTCGTCCATCGTCGTTGCCAGCGGCTTTTCCGAATAGACATGCTTGCCGGCATCAAGCGCCGCTTGGCTCACCGCAAAATGCTCGTGTGGGTTGGTCAGGTTGAGCACCAGCACGGCATCGCTGCCCAGCGCCGTCTCGAGGTTGTCGACCGCCGGAAGGCCCCAATGTGAACAGAATTGCTGAAGCCGCGCGCCATTGCGGTCATAGCAGGCAACAACGGCGATATCGGGAAAGCTACGCAGGGAAGCGGCGTAATAATCGGCGACATAGCCCGTGCCGATTATGGCGATTTTCCGCATCAGAACACTCCTCGACGCCCTTCGCATTTGCAGCAAGACGGTCTCGTTGACAAGCCGTCCAGAGCCATGGCTGCGACGATGGCAGGCAGAGCCGCCTTGCCCATAAAGGCCGTTGCTTTCCAAATCCTCTCTGGAATGATCGGGGCGCGCCGTTGCCGCCCCGTCAGTCGGCGCGGCCTAGAGGATCAACTCCCGCACGGTTGGCCTGCCCCTCGCGGCGCGATAATCGCTGGGGCTCATCCCGAAGCGGCGGCGGAAGGCGCGGCAGAAGCTGCTGAGGTCGTTGAATCCTGCATCGAAGGCGATGCCGGTAATCGTTGCGTCGTCGCGCTCCTTATCCAGCCGGGACGCTGCGTGGTCCAACCGGCACTGCTGGATATAGGCGGACGGTGTCGTCCCCATCTCCGCGAACAGCAGTTGGACGTAACGCGCGCTGACTCCCACGTGACTGGCGATCTGATGGGTATCGAGCCCGGCATCGCACAGATGCGCCTCGATGAATTCTAGCACCGCGCGGCGGCGCTGATCGCGGCGGCCAGCCTCCGGTTCGCTCCCGCTGATCGGGGAATATGCCAGATCGAGCAGCGGCCAGATCACGTCGCTCATCGCATCGCCCCAATCGTTCTCGCCCGTCTCGATCTGGGCCCAGGCGGCGCGGAGGAAGCGGGAGAATAACGCGCCTGCTCCGCTGTCACCGCGGATAGGGACGCCGACCATCTGTCGCAGCCGGGGCATCCGCGCTTCGATATAGGCGACCGGCAGTCGGAGCACGATGGTCTGCGTCGGCTCGGTGAAGGTCAGTTCCAGTGGCTGCGCGGGATCGAACAGCAGGAAATCGCCTTCGTTGAGCAGGCTGGTGCGCCCGCCCGTCTCATTGATGCTGCGCCCGACATGTTGGAGCTGGAGGTTGAGCATGCCTACGTCGTTGCCGGCGCCGTTGTAGATGCGGGCGGGCGAGGAGCAGGGCGAGATGATTTCGCAGTCCCGCAGCGTTGCCCGATACATGCGTGCCTCGAAGGTGCTGTGGTCCGGAACTTCGATCGTCAACGGCGCGATGAACCGGTCGGCCAGTTCAGTCCAGAATGGCAGCCGGTCGCGCGCGGCCACGCTATTTGTGTCGATCGCCTGGAGCATCATGCGATGCGCTCCTCTCCCGTCCTGAGCCGTTCCGCTCTGCGTGTGCCTCTTGTGGGGCTCCGCATGCCAGCGCCGCAAGCCTAGGCGCAAACGAGGGGAGCGACAAGGCTGCCGCGAGCGACGGGCAAGGGAACGGCGGCCGGGGACGGACATACCTGCCGGCAGTCATGGAGCGCGGCCGGTTCGCCAAGCCAGTTTCTAAGGGGACGGCATTTCTCCCGGCGCCACGGTCATCACGTCCTGCCAATCGGGATTCTTGGCATAGCGAGCGCGGACATAAGGGCAGAGGGGGATGATCTTGAACCCTTCTGCCCGTGCGTCCGCGATCAGGCGGTCAACCAGGGCGGCTGCCGCGCCCGTTCCGCGTAGCGCTTCGGGTGCGCCGGTATGGTCGGCGCTGATCCGATCAGGCGCGCGTCGCGTGAAGGCAAGCTCCGCCTCGGCGCTGATGCCAGCTACGCGCGCGACATAGCGGCCATGCCGACCATCATCTTCCCTGGTAATGTCGATCTCTGCCATTACTGTCGTCCCGCCTGCACCAGGGCATTATTGGCACGCGAAGGCGCGACCGGGTCAATCCCCGAGCACGAAGCGCGCACCTGCATCGGCGTGAATGATCGTGCTGTCGTAGATGGGGAGCACATTGGCGTGCACATCGACAATCAGGTCCAGTTCGGTACAGGCCAGCACGGCCGCCTGTACCTCCTCCTTGGCGATGTCGGTCAGCTCCGACTTCATGAAGCGCTCTGCGTCACGGGTGATCTTGCCGGCCGCCAGTTCCTCATAGACGAGCCGGTCGATGCGTGTCGCCAGTTCGCCATCGGGTGGCAGCAGGGAGACGCCGCCCGCGCTGACCAACTGCTGGCGATAATCGCGATCGATCATCACATTGCTGGTGCCGACCAGCGCCACGGCCTTCACCTTGTCGGCTTTCAACCGCGCACCAATCTCATCGATGATGTGGATCAGCGGAATATTGACCGATTCCGTGATCTGGCGGCTCACCTTGTGCAGCGAATTGGCACAGATCATCAGGCCTTCCGCGCCGGCGGCTTCCAGGCGCCTGGCCGCGCCCACCATCTGGCCGGCTGCGCAATCCCAGTCGTTGGTGCTGGTGCAGCGCGCCACCTCCGCGAAATCGAGGCTGTCGATGAGCAGCGTGGCGCTGTGCAGGCCGCCCAGCTTTCGCTGCACGGTCCGGTTGATCAGTTCGTAATAACGAGCGGTCGAGGACCAGCTCAGCCCTCCGATCAAGCCCAGCTTGCGCATCAATGCCCCAGTGCCTTCACAATGTCCTCCACCATCTTCTTCGCGTCGGCGAGAAGCATCATGGTGTTGTCCATGTAGAAGACGTCATTGTCCACCCCCGCATAGCCGACACCGCCCATGGAGCGCTTAACGAACAGCACGGTCTTGGCGTTGGCCACATCGAGCACGGGCATGCCGTAGATGGGGGAGCTTTTGTCGGTCTTGGCCGCCGGGTTGGTCACGTCATTGGCGCCGATGACGAAGGCGATGTCGGTCTGGGCGAACTCGCTGTTGATGTCCTCCAGTTCGAAAACTTCGTCATAGGGCACATTGGCCTCGGCGAGCAGCACGTTCATGTGGCCGGGCATACGGCCGGCGACCGGATGGATGGCATATTTGACCGAGACGCCTGCTTCCTTGAGCTGGTCAGCCATCTCGCGCAGCGCATGCTGGGCCTGCGACACCGCCATGCCGTAGCCGGGCACGATGATGACGCTCTCCGCCTGTTTCATCAGGAAGGCGGCGTCCTCCGCGGAGCCGCGCTTCCACGGGCGCTGTTCCTTCGTGGCGTCGCCGCCCGAGGCCGCTTCAGCGCCAAAACCGCCCGCGATCACCGAGATGAAGCTGCGGTTCATCGCCCGACACATGATGTAGCTGAGGATCGCGCCCGAAGAGCCGACCAGCGCGCCCGTGACGATCATCGCGCTGTTTTCCAGCGTGAATCCCATCGCCGCGGCCGCCCAGCCCGAGTAGCTGTTCAGCATCGAGATGACGACCGGCATGTCCGCCCCGCCGATCGGGATGATGAGCAGGAAGCCGATGAGGAAGGAGAGGGCGACGACCGTCCAGAACAGCCACGGCGCGGTTGCCGGGTTGGGCAGAGCGTAGAAATAGCCGATTAGCGCGAGGATCGCGATCAGCAGCCCGAGATTGATGACATGCCGCCCCGGCAGCAGGATCGGCTTGCCGGACATGTTGCCGTTCAATTTGAGAAAGGCGATGACCGACCCGGAGAAGGTGATCGCGCCGATCGCCACGCCAAGGCCCAGTTCGATCCGGCTGATCTGGTGGATGGCACCCAGCGCCTCGTCGAAAATACCGAATGCGGCCGGATTGCGATAGGCGGCCGCGCCCACGACCACGGCGGCCATGCCGACAAGGCTGTGGAATGCCGCGACCAGTTGCGGCATCGCCGTCATGGCGATCTTGCGCGCGATGACGTAGCCGATCACGCCACCCACCGCGATGGCGGCCACGAGCTTGGGCAGGGCCACCGCATCGTGCGTCGCGATCGTGGTCCCCACCGCGATGAGCATGCCCAGCATTCCGAAACGGTTGCCGCGGCGGCTGCTTTCCGGGCTGGAGAGCCCGCGCAGCGCGAGGATGAACAGGACCCCGGAGACGAGGTAGGCAAGCGCCACCAGAGGCGCCACGGGCAGGCTCCCCAGCATCACTTGCGCTCCTTCTTCTTGTACATCGCAAGCATGCGCTCGGTCACCGCGAAGCCGCCGAATATGTTGATCGAGGCCAGCACCACGCCAGCCAGCCCCAGCCACTGCGCACCGGCGCTTTCCGCCTCAGCCGCCGCGATCAGCGCGCCGACGATGATCACTGACGAGATGGCGTTGGTTACGGCCATGAGCGGCGTATGCAACGCCGGCGTCACCGACCAGACGACGTAATAGCCGACGAAACAGGCTAAAACGAAGATGGACAGAATTGAGATAAAATCCATGATATTACAACTTTTCCCGGTCAGTTGTTTAGACGTTGCGCGATCTCGACCGCGTTGCCTTCAGGGTCTGTAAGATAGAGCACCTTGATGCCGAGCGGCGCCACTTCGGTCACGTCGAGCACGGGGGTCACGCCGCGCGCCGCGAGAGCGACCTTGGTGGCCTCAAGATCGGCCGTTTCGAGTGTCACATGAGTGAAGCCGTGAAGGCTGGCGTGCGCGGGCGGCTTGGGGCGCGGCGTGCCATCTTTGGCGGCCGGTGAATAGACGAGTTCGACCCGCTGTTCGCCTAGCGTCAACCAGCGGAAGAAAACGCGTCCATCGCCTATCGAGACATCTTTCTCGACCTTGAAACCGAGCGTCTGGACATACCAGTCCGTCTCGGCCTCGAGGTCCGCAACCGAAATGGCGACCATGAACGGTTTGAGGGCCGGCAGGGGTGGCACACCGGCGGCAAGCGCGGGGGTCGGCAACGCAGCAAGCGCGGTACTGAAGGCAAGCGCCGGCCAGACGCTTCCGACAACGGATTTCAACGTATCCACGCGCGCCACCCCCTCCCTTTTCGCGCTACTTTGGCCGCACGAACGACGTCTGTCGAGTGCGAGCGCGGCTATCTTGTTCGCGCCGTATCTGACGGCTCCGCCACGTGGTGGCAATGAGATTTTTGCGGGTGCCGCGATCGAGGTTCACGGCGGGCGTCATGTCAGCCGAGCAGCCGTGCGTTCACCACCTTGCCCGCAAGGGTCAGCCGAATACCCTGCACGATTTCGTCATCGTCCGGCAGGTCAGGGGCATTGGCCTCCTTGTCCCAATAGGCTGACAGGAAATTGTACAGGTTACGCGCGAACAGGGCAGAGGCATCGGTCGCCAAACGGCTCGGCACGTTGCGGTGGCCAACGATCTTGACGCCGTGCTTCTCGACAATCTCGCCGGCAACCGCGCCCTCGACATTGCCGCCTTGCTCGACCGCAAGATCGACGATCACGCTGCCGGGCTTCATCGTGGCGAGTTGCGCGTCGGAGATGAGGCGAGGGGCGGGCCGACCGGGGATCAGCGCCGTGGTGATGACGATATCCTGCTTGGCGAGGTGCCCGGACACCAGTTCGGCCTGCGCCTTCTGATATTCCGGCGACATTTCCGTCGCGTAGCCGCCGCTGCCTTCACCCTCAATGCCGGCAACCTTCTCGACGAAGATCGGTTTGGCGCCCAGCGATTCGATCTGCTCCTTGGTCGCCGTTCGCACATCCGTCGCGGAGACTTGCGCACCGAGCCGCCGCGCGGTGGCGATCGCCTGCAAGCCGGCCACGCCCACACCCATCACGAATACGCGCGCCGCAGAGACGGTGCCCGCCGCGGTCATCATCATCGGGAAGCACTTGCCATATTCGGCGGCGGCGTCGAGCACCGCCTTGTAGCCGGCCAGGTTGGATTGCGAAGAGAGGATATCCATCGATTGTGCGCGGGTGATGCGCGGCATGAACTCCATCGCCAGCGCCTGCAATCCGGCGGCGGCATAGCCGTCGACGCGGGCCCGCTCGCCAAACGGATTGAGACCGCCCACCAGAAGCGCGCCCGGTGCCGTTCCGCCGATTGATGAAGCGTCCGGTCCTTGCACGCACAGGATGATGCCCGCGCCGGCGAGAATAGCTGCGCGGTCGCCAATTGTGGCGCCCACGGCCTCGTAGTCAGCATCGCTGATCGATGCCGGCGTGCCAGCACCGGCTTCGACGGCTACCTGCGCACCAAGCGCGATAAACTTACGGACGGTTTCGGGCGATGCGGCGACGCGCTTTTCCCCCGGCGCAGTCTCGCGCAGGACAGCGATCTTCATGGGAGCCTTTCTCCTGCCAGGAGGATCAGGAGATGATCAAAACAATGAAGGCGACGCCGATGACGCTGACGATCGTTGACCACTTGATGAGTGTTACGAAGCCGCTGTACGTACCCTGAGCCTCAGATATGTCCCGCTTTTGTGCCATGTCGCGTGAAAACCCCTTCCTTGCGTGCCGCCGTCTTTAGCGACAACCTCGCACGCCCTCAAGCCGGTTGGTGAGATGGTAGCGTCTGGAGGCTTGGGCGGGTGTTTGCGAAACACCAGTGCCTTAATCCGCTCTTTACCTCCCGTCCGTAACGTAGCGCGTGGGAAGCCGGGCGAGAGAAGCGAATGAGTGACGCGGACAATCCGATTCTGCTGTTGGTTGACGATGAGCCTGCTCAGCGACGATTGAATATTGCCATGGCGAGCAGGGCGGGTTGGCGCGTCATTTGCGCCGGGAGCGCCGATGAAGCAATCGCGATGCTTTCGACCCGTGAGGGAATGCGCGCCTCGGCCGTCATCATCGACGATTGGACAGCGGGATTGGAGGCGATCGGCCTGATCCGCGCGGTGCGCGAGCGGCGCCCGAGCCTCCCGGTGCTGATTCTCACTGCCAACAGCAACGCGGCCAAGGCCGTCGAGGCGATGCGTGCCGGTGCCTATGATTTCCTCATCAAGCCGATCGCGCCGGACAGCTTCCTTTCCGCGCTCCAGTCAGTGCTGGTCACGCCCTGCGCCGCCGGCGAACTGCGTCCGCTGACCGAGAAAATTCGAGCGCCGCTCAACTTTGACGAGATCGTCGGTTCCTCGCCGACCTTCCGAGCGGCGTTGGCCATTGCCGCCAAATCTGCGCGGGCCCGCGTTCCGATCCTCATCGAGGGCGAGAGCGGCGTGGGGAAGGAAGTGATCGCCCATGCGATCCACGCCGCTTCGCCACGCGCCCGTATGCCACTGGTCACGGTCAATTGCGGAGCGATCCCCGCCAATCTCGTCGAATCGGACCTGTTCGGCCATGAGCGCGGTGCGTTCACTGGAGCCTTCGACCGCCATGTCGGCAAATTCACAAGCGCCAATGGCGGAACCATCTTTCTGGATGAAATCAGCGAGTTGCCGCTCGATACACAGGTCAAGCTTCTGCGCGTGCTGCAGGATGGCGAGATCCAGCCGGTTGGCGCGCGTCTGCCCAGCCAGGTCGATGTGCGTGTCATCGCCGCCACCAACAAGCGACTCATCGAGGAGGTGGAGGCGCAGCGCTTTCGTGAGGATCTCTATTATCGGCTCAATGTCGTCCAGCTCACGATCCCCCCGTTGCGTGAACGGACAGGCGATATTCCGGCACTGGCACGGCATCTGCTCGATCGGATCGCCAGCCAGCCGGGCATGCGCGACCTTGGCATCACCAACGACGCGTTGAACCTGCTGGCCCGCCACGATTGGCCGGGCAATGTCCGCCAGCTTCACAACACCCTGTTCCGTGCCGCCGTGCTGTGCGATGGCGATGCGCTGACCGCGGCCGATTTTCCGCAGCTATCAGGCCGATTGGCGACCGATGGCTCGCTGCGCGATCGCGGCGAGCAAAGCGCCATCGTGCGCAGCGCGCAGGAGAACGGCATCGGCGTCACGCTTTACGAGGCGAACGGCCACCTGCGCTCGCTCTCGGATATCGAGGCAGACGTCATCCGTCTGGCCATTGGCCACTATCGCGGCCGCATGACCGAAGTGGCGCGGCGCTTGGGGATTGGCCGTTCGACGCTTTACCGCAAGCTCGCCGAGCTGGGCATCGATACGGCGGCGTAACGGCCCACGTCAGGCGTCGATTGCGCCTTCTTCCACCTGCGCTGCGTTTTCCTGGATGAACGCGAATCGGTGGGCGGGGTTGGTACCCATCAGCCTGTCGACCAGATCCTTGACGCCGGCCCGCTCCTCATATTCCTGCGGCAGGGTGATGCGGATCAGCTTGCGTTTGGCCGGGTCCATGGTCGTCTCCCGCAATTGTTGCGGGTTCATCTCGCCCAGCCCCTTGAAACGGCTGACCTCCACTTTCTTGCCCTTAAATTCGCCGGCGAGCAGCGCCTCGCGCGCCTCGTCATTCGCCGCATAGGCACTCTTTCCGCCCGAAACGAGGCGGTAGAGCGGCGGTTGGGCGAGGTAGAGATGGCCGCGCCGCACCAGTTCGGGCATTTCCTGGAAGAAGAAGGTCATCAGCAGCGTGGCGATATGGGCGCCGTCCACATCCGCGTCGGTCATGATGACCACACGCTCGTAGCGCAGATTGTCCGGGTTGCAGTCCTTGCGCGTGCCGCAGCCGAGCGCGAGGATCAGGTCGGCAATCTCGTGATTGGCGAGGATTTTGGCGGAAGTGGCGGAGGCGACGTTGAGGATCTTGCCGCGGATCGGCAGGATCGCCTGCGTCTTGCGGTCGCGCGCCTGCTTGGCCGATCCGCCGGCGCTATCGCCCTCCACGATGAACAGCTCGGTCCCGTCCGAATCGTTGGCGGAGCAATCGGTCAGCTTACCGGGCAGGCGCAGCTTGCGCGCCGATGTGGCTGTCTTGCGCTTGGTTTCCCGCTCCGCGCGGCGGCGCATGCGTTCGTCCATCCGATCCAGGATATGGCCGAGCAGCGCCTTGCCCCGGTCCATGTTGCTGGTGAGGAAATGGTCGAAATGGTCGCGCACCGCTGCCTCGACATAGCGCGTGGCCTCCGGGCTGGTGAGGCGGTCCTTGGTCTGGCTTTGGAACTGCGGGTCGCGGATGAACACGCTGAGCATCAGCTCGCAGCCGTTCATCACGTCCTCGGTCTGGATGTCTTTGGCCTTCTTCTGGCCCACGAGTTCGCCGAAAGTTCGGATCCCCCGGGTCAGGGCCGCGCGCAGGCCGGCCTCATGCGTGCCGCCATCGGGCGTGGGGATAGTGTTGCAGTACCAGCTCGCCGATCCGTCCGACCAGAGCGGCCACGCAATGGCCCATTCGGCGCGGCCCATGCCGTCCGGGAAATCCTGTGTTCCGTGGAAGAAGCTGCTGGTCGCGCATTCGCGGGTGCCGAGTTGCTCGCGCAAATGGTCGGCGAGACCCCCCGGGAACTGGAATGTCGCCTCGGCCGGCACAGTCTCGTCCATAATGAGCGCCGGATCACACTTCCAGCGGATCTCCACGCCGGCGTACAAGTAAGCCTTGGAGCGCACCAGGCGGTGGAGGCGCGCGGGCTTGAAGCGCAGCTCGCCGAAAATCTCGCTGTCGGGCGTAAAGGCGACACTGGTTCCGCGCCGGTTAGGCGCCGCACCGACTTTTTCCAGCGGACCGAGCGCATGGCCGCGCGAGAAACGCTGGCGGAACAATTCCCGATTGCGCGCCACCTCGATGTCGGTGGCCACGGAGAGCGCATTGACCACGCTGATGCCGACGCCGTGTAGACCGCCGGACGTGGCATAAGCCTTGTCCGAGAATTTGCCGCCTGAATGCAGTGTCGTCAGGATCACTTCGAGCGCCGACTTGCCGGGGAATCTGGGGTGCGGATCAATGGGAATGCCACGCCCATTATCCTCGATCGTCAGCCGGTTGCCGGCTTCCAGCGTTACCTCGATGCGCGTCGCGTGGCCCGCGACAGCCTCGTCCATCGCATTGTCCAGGACCTCGGAAGCGAGGTGGTGCAGTGCGCGTTCGTCCGTGCCGCCGATATACATGCCTGGGCGACGGCGCACCGGCTCGAGCCCTTCAAGGACCTCGATCGAGGATGCGTCGTAACTTTCGCTGGTTCGGGCGCCGGCGGTGCCGAAAAGGTCATCTGACATGGCGGAGGTATAAGCGCGGGGGAGTCAGGCGCGCAAGACGCCAGCGGGCTTTTCGTCGCGCGGCCATGCCATCGGGGGAGGCGGCTCCTTCGGTCCAGCACTCCCCCATAGGGCGTCGGATTTAGCGAACGCGGGGGCCGCCATAGGGCAGGGGCGGCGGCGGGCGCCGCGTGCCGCGCGGAAGCTGGGCCTGATAGGCGCGGCCGCAATGCTCCACGCAATAAGGGAAACCGGGGTTCACCTTCTCCCCGCAGAAATGGAAGTCCGGCTCACCGGGGTGGCCGAGCGGCCACTTGCAGATCTTTTCGTTGAGGTCGAGCAGGCTGGTTTTGCCAGCGATCTCCGGGCTAGGCTTGGCCGGCACGAGCCGGCGCGGCGGCGCAGGCGGGATCGGCTGCTGCATGTCGCCCGGCCCCTGCCGGAGGAAGCCGCCCGGGCCCACCGAGACGATGCGCGGATGTTGCGGCCGGGCCGGCGCGGTGTGCTGATGGGCGTCGTGCGTCACCGGCGCAGCAGCGGGCTGAGCCGGTGCGGGCTTCGGCTCGGCGGGCGCGGCCGGTGCCTTTGTGGCTGACCGGGTGGGGCGCGCTTCGGTGCTCGCTGCCGCCGGCTCGGGCCGTGCTGGCGCGGCAGCCTTGCGCGCGGACGTTGTGGCGGCCGGCTTGGCCGAGGCTTCAGCCGCCTTGACGGGGGAGGGGCGAGCCTGAAGTCCAAGGCGATGCGCCTTGCCGATGACCGCGTTGCGGCTGACGCCACCTAATTCTTCGGCGATCTGGCTCGCCGTCATGCCGCGCTCCCACATCTGGCGGAGCTGCTCGATGCGTTCGTCTGTCCAGGACATGGTTGTTCCTTTATATGATGGCGGCCATATGGGCATGGCCTTTGAAAAGGTCAAATCGGCAGTGTGCGCTTTTGCTGATTTCATGGGGATGCTCTGTTCCGCATTGCCGGTTGCCGCTTGCTACTGAACGGGATAGGGCGAGGGCCATGGCCGACCAGAATCCCCAGCCTGAAATCCAGAGCCTCATCCGCCACGAACCCGGCGTGCCGGTGATCCGCAACGTCAACTTTCCCGGCATGTTCGCGCTTTACATGAAGGAAGTGCGGCGCTTCATGAAGGTGCAGCTCCAGACGATCTGGGCGCCGGCGCTGACGACTTTGTTGTTCCTTGTGATCTTCACCGTGGCCCTTGGGCGTGGCGGCCTTACTGTGATGGGTGTGTCCTTCGCTGATTTCGTGGCGCCGGGCCTCATCATCATGGGCATGGTGCAGAACAGCTTCCAGAACGCGACCACCGGCCTGCTCGTCGGCAAGGTGCAGGGGACCATTGTCGATTATCTGATGCCGCCGCTCTCGGCTGGTGAACTGCTGTTCGCGCTGGCCGCCGCGTCGGTCACCCGGGCTGTTTGCGTGGGCGGTGCGGTCTGGCTGGCGATGTTGCTGTGGCCCGGCGTGCACGTCATGCCGCAGCACCTCTGGGCGGTCGTCTGGTTCGGCCTGACCGGCTCGGTGATGCTCGCGTTCATCGGGTTGCTCACAGCCATGTGGGCAGACAAATTCGATCATGCCGCGGCAGTCGGCAACTTCCTGGTCGCGCCGCTCTCGCTGCTGTCCGGCACCTTCTATTCGATGGACCATGTGGCGCCGCTGTTCCGCTCGATCAGCCACGCCAACCCGTTCTTCTACGCGATTTCGGGCTTCCGCTATGGCTTCCTCGGCCAGTCGGATTCGTCCATCATGCTCGGCGTGGCGGTGATGCTGGGGCTCAACCTTGCCCTCGCGCTGGTCTGTTATGGAGCCCTGGCGAAAGGCTGGAAGATCAAGGCCTGAGCCGGCCGCCTGCCGGGGCGGCCGGTCTCGTCAGTGCCAGTGGCTGGAGTCGAGGGCGTAGCGCCCGTCCGCCTGCTGCTGGAACAGCGCGGCGATGGCGGGATGGTCGACCGGATCGCCGGTTTCGTCACTCACCAGATTCTGCTGGCTGACATAAGCGATGTAGCTCGATTCCCCATTGTCCGCGAACAGGTGGTAGAAGGGTTGGTCGCGGGCCGGCCGGGAGTCTTCCGGAATGGCCTCGTACCACGCCTCGCTATTGGCGAAAACCGGATCGATATCGAACACCACGCCGCGAAAGTTGAACAGCCGGTGCCGGACCTGGTCCCCGATTCGGAACTGCGCATGCGCGACGAGGGGCGCGGAAAAGGCAGGTCTCGACAAGGGAAGGACGGGGGGGCGGCGTCCGATGCCGCCGCGATCGCGGGGAGGATTCATACCGCATGATTTAATGCGGCGCGGGCCAAGCGCAAGTTTTGCCGTCGCGGTGCTTGGCAAAGCCCGGATCATTCGCTAACAGCGCGCCCTCAACTCTTGGTAAGGCGGCCGGCCACTTCTGCTCTGGCCCCCTGACGATCCTCTGCGGAGAGGTGGCTGAGAGGTCGAAAGCACCGCACTCGAAATGCGGCGTGCCGGCAACGGTACCGTGGGTTCGAATCCCACCCTCTCCGCCACGAACCCCTCCGCCTGGGTTCGTAAAAGTCCACAGAGATTGACGTTTTTCTTTTGAAATTCGACGCTTAGCGGTTCGACCCGTTCGTGGCCGTTCTGAGGCTTCCGCTCATGACGTGGTCTCAAAACGTGGTCCTGGATGGCCGAAAACGTGGTCCTGACATGGGAAAAACGTGGTCCTGGAGACATGCATGCTTAGCGACGCAAAAGTCCGCGCGGCCAAGGCGCGGCCCAAGCCCTACAAGCTGACCGATAGTCACCGCCTCTATCTGCTGGTGGGGCCGGGCGGCTCGAAGCTCTGGAAATGGAGCTATGCCTATGACGGCAAGCAGAAAACCATGCACCTTGGCACCTACCCGCTGGTTAGCCTCGCCGAGGCCCGTACCAAACGCAATGAAGCGCGTGCTCAGCTTCAGGAAGGGTGTGATCCTGCCGTCGTCAGGAAGCTGAAGGTTCAGGCGAATATCGAAGCGGGTCGTATGACGTTTGAACGAGTGGCGCGGGATTGGCATGCACTTACCGCACCGCAATGGGGGAGGCGCCATGCCAACGATGTGCTGCGTAGCCTGGAGCGTGACGTTTTTCCTGAGATCGGTCAGCTGCCGATAGCCCAGCTGACGGCGCCAGCGATCTTTGAAGTGCTCAAGGCCATCGAGAAGCGTGGATCCATCGAAACCGCGAAGCGTGTACGCCAGCGAATTTCCATGGTGTTCGTTTATGCCATTGCCAAAGGCCTGGCCGACATCGACCCGGCAGAAAAGCTCGGCGTGGCATTAAAGCCGCAGCGATCCGGTCGCCAACCAGCTATCACCGACCTTACCCGACTTCGGAAGATGATCGCGGATGCGGAAGAGGATTATGCGCGGCCTGTGACGCGCCTTGCTCTGCGCTTGTTGGCGCTTACGGCGGTCAGGCCGAGCGAACTGCGTGGTGCGCGATGGTCTGAGTTCGAAGATCTGAACGGAAAGAAGCCGCTGTGGAGGATCCCCGCCGTTCGGATGAAAGGTGATCTCAAGCGGAAGGATGACATTGATGGTGACCATCTTGTACCCTTACCTCCGCAATGCCTCGCTGTACTCCGCGCGCTATGGCCACTTACGGGAAGCTGTGAGTTGTTGTTTCCAGGCAGTCGCCAAGCCCGTCAACCGATGAGTGAGAACGCGATTGGCTATCTGCTCAACCGAGCCGGCTATCATGGCCGTCATGTGCCCCATGGCTTCCGCGCGGCCTTTTCGACGATCATGAACGAGTGGGTGGAGCGTCACGGCAAGGGCCATGACCGCAAGGTCATTGACCTCATGCTTGCCCACGTGCCGAAAGAGAAGATCGAGGGCGCCTATAATCGGGCTGCCTATATGCCACGGCGACGGGAACTCGCGCAGGCTTGGGCCGACTTGCTGACGGAGGGGTTGCCGGCACCCATCATCCTGATCGAACGGCCCGCCAGAGTGATAGGCACTAACTCGCGGCGGCGTATGCCAGCGCCCGTCTCCTCGGATTTTCAGTTTCCTTCGGGATGAGGCGGTTGAGATAAGATATCACGTCACGGATCCTTTTCTCGCCGAGCGGATCGCGGGGCATACTGAGTCGAATACCTGCAGCTTTGTGAGGCCGTGTCCGATAAGCCGATTGCCACTCCCTTCGAGGACCTTACCCGCGTTATCCTCGGCGGGCTCGGCTTTGATTGGAATGAGCCGACCCAAGAAGGGACCACGTATATCACGCGCGAGGGCGGTTGGCAGGCGTCGCTCTCAACGACCGCCGATGTGCTCTACGATGCCGGATTTTCTGATGACGATATGATCGAGGCGCTCGACATAATCGACTGCGAAGTCTGGGTCGAACGCAAATTTTATCGCGGTACCGACAGTCAGCGGCTCAGTTGGGGCTGGGACAGTTTCAAAACCTTCACCAAGAACCATACACGCTATTTCTTTCCAGGCGCCGGCGATAGTTATGACGAACTGACGCCGGCCGAAGTGCTGGCAACTGTTTCCGACATGATCAGGACGAAACTCGCCGATGAAGGGCTGATCAAAACGATAGGCAGGCACACTGACCTGATCCGTATTCGCGTCGACGATCAGCCTCATACGACAGCATCGGCGCTAGGCACACCCGAGCCTGAACATGCCCGTCAGTCGAACCGGATGAGCCCTGCTGGTATTCCGATGTTTTACGGTGCGTTCGACCTGGACACGGCGCATGCTGAAACCTTCGATCCGGCACGCATGCTGGGAAGGCACTGTCGGTAGGAACCTTCCGATCCCTGCGTGACCTCACATTGCTCGATTTGGCGGAGTTGCCGCCAGTGCCGAGCGTCTTTGATCTTGATCGGCAGCCGCTAATCCATTCTCTACGATTCCTTCACGCCTTCGCCGCCGACATCTCGCAACCGATCGGGCGAGATAGCCGCGAGCACATCGAACATGTCCCGACCTAGATTGTCACCGAGTTTTCGCCGGCTCTTCCGATCGGTGGATGGCCGTAGTCTCGATGGCATCATCCACCGGAGCACCAAGTATGCCGGGGCCGATGCGTTCGTTCTCTTTTGCGAAAACGAGCAATGCATCGACATCGACGCCTTGGAGGACGAGGCATCGCTGCTGCGTCTAGCGTCTGTCTCTTACCTATAGGCGGTCGTGATTGATGCCGCGTCGCCGCAAACCAACCAAGGCCCAATTTCTGTTGGCGCATCCACTCTGCTGCTTTTGTGGGGGGCGACGGCCCGCGGTCGAGCGTGATCATGCCCCAGCTCGGGTCGTGTTTCGTGGTAAGCATGGCCCCGACGATTTCGAGCTTCCGGCCTGCGCCGAGTGCAACCGCGCCATGGCGCTGAGCGAGCAGGTGACCGCCTTCTACATCCGCAGCACCGACCACATATATGACCAGCTCGACCAAACTGATCCGCGGCATCGTCAACAATGCTCCGGAGGCTTTGCCCTAGCAGGACCGCAGTCGGCTGCCAGCGTCTTGTACGCGCTTTATCGCGCCGGACGCTGGAGAGCGAACAGTCAGCATCCCTGAAGTCGCCAAGCGGCATTTCGAGCTGTTCGGCACCAAAATGCTATACGCCATGTGTTATCGTGCGACCGGAAAACTCGCGTCATCATCGTTGCGGCGCGTAGTCGTGTGGGCGCAGGCGGGCACCCCTGCTGCCGATCAGGTGCGTTGCAATGCGAGCCAATGGTTCGACGATCTTCAGGTCGCGACGCGGCCCAATATCTCGGCAACCAGTTTCCTTACCAAACCGGCCACAATGCCGCGCCTGGTTATCTCGGCCTGCACATGTCCTTTGGCGAGGCTTTCGTTTTCTTCTGTGTCCTCGGTCCGGCGCGTGAAATGGTGCGGTTGAGGCCCAAGCCTGAACTTTATCAGACTATCAAGATCCTCGGCGATCGGATCAAGGTCCGCAAACCATGAGTTGTGTGTGCTCGGCACTGCTTCCTGACAGCCCATTTTCTGCCGCTGAACGCTCGAAGCGGGATTACTGCCGAATGTCAGCTACTGGCATAGGCGGACGTTGACGAGTGCGAATGGGAACGACTTGCTCTGGTCGGACTACACCGAGCTATCCGTTCACGATGGTTCCGCCATTAGGATGCAGCACCTGGCCAGACATGTAGCTGGCGTCGTCAGAAGCGAGAAAGAGGAAGCTGGGAGCAACCTCATTGGGTTGACCGGGGCGACCCATCGGCGTGCTCTCGCCGAAATGCTCCAGCTTCCCCGGGCTTGCGCCGCCGCAGGGATTGAGCGGGGTCCAGATCGGCCCAGGAGCGACGGCGTTCACGCGGATGCCGTCGCCGATCAGATTTTCCGACAGAGAACGGGTGAAGGCGGTGATGGCGCCCTTGGTCGCGCTATAGTCTAGTAGCTCCGAACTGCCCTGATACATGGTGACACTGGTGCAATTGATGATGGCGGCACCCGCCTTAAGATGCGGGCGAGCAGCCTGCACCAGAAAGAACATGCCGAAGATGTTCGTCTGGAACGTGCGGCGCAGCTGATTCTCGGTGATGTCAGTGATGTCCTTGTCGGGATGCTGCTCTCCGGCATTGTTAACAACGATGTCTATTTTGCCGAACGCTTTCAGTGTCTGCTCGACGATCTCGTCGGAAAAGCCTCGCTCACCGATATCGCCACGGATGGTGATCGCCTTGCGCCCTTCGGCTTCCACAATACGCTTCGTCTCGGCGGCATCGTCGTCCTCCAGCAGATAGACGATCGCGATGTTGGCGCCTTCACGCGCATATAGCGCAGCGACGGCTCGGCCAATCCCGCTGTCGGCGCCAGTTATGATGGCGACCTTTCCAGCGAGGCGATCGGACCCCTTATAGCGTGGTTCCCAATCGGGCTTGGGGCTGAGCTTGCTCTCATGGCCGGGCAGCGCGTCCTCATGGATCATCTGGGCGGTGTCGCTCATCGCATATCTCCTTCGAGACAAAGAACCCGTTGGAGCCTGAAGAGTTCTTCCCGTGACGAACGGACGGTCGCATCTCGCGAGCGCCTGAGCCTCCAGGAAACAGGGGGATGCCTCACATGCTCCGCGAGAAAATCCTCGCACATGATATCCTGATCTTCGGCGGCCCGATCTGGATGGGTCAGATCAGCAGCGTGGCCAAGTGGGTGATGGAGCGGATGGACGCCTTCTCCAGACGATCGGGGTCGGATGCCGAGCTATGGCAAGGTCGCGGTCGCAGCCATCGTCGGCGCGTCGTCCGCGTCAAACGCGCCGTCGGGCGCGGTCACGGTGATCGTGGCGTTCGGACGGTGCTCCTGCGCCAGCGCCGGGGAGGCGCAGGCCGTCACGGCGAGGACGATACGGCGGCATGACGAAGGGTTATCGCGCCTGACCAATCATCGGGACGCCATAGTCGGCGAGCAGGGCGTTTATGGCGCGGCGATGGCGGGCCAGCGCCGCTTCGATATCGGCCCGCAGCTTCGGCTCGTCCTTGCGCACGCCCATGGAGATTTCATAGTTCATCGGCCACTGCGCGTCGTCCAGCCACGGCGTCACCGGCTCCAGCCGCAGCGGCACCCGGGCTTTTTTCGCGAAATAACCGGCGAGCGGGCCCCAGATCAGGCCTACATCGATATCCCCTTTGCCGACCGCCGTGACGATCGCGGCGGGCGGGTTGGGCTGGCGATAGTCGCCGTAGAGCATATAACCCACGACATTGCCGGTGTGCCCCCGCCGCGCCAACGCATGCGCCGGGGGCGTGTTCATCGCATCGTCGCCGATCAACTGGACGATGCCCGATATCACCCGCCGGTCATCGACCCGGTGTGCACCCTTGCGACCGCGTGGCAGCAGCGGCTCGATCCGCAACCACTCCGCATCACTTAACCACGTCAGTTGCCGCTTCGTCATCCTAGCCTTCGCATCAGCAAAAGCCCCAAATCAACGGACTCAGACCGCGCAGCCTTATTGAGTACCGGCCCTAGGCTTCTACTCTCCTGGATCCGGCGTGCGCTAGAGATATTCTCATTCGAACGAGATACGAGGCAAAATGATCGTCTGTTGCCCATCGTGAGGGGCCGAAATGATGCGCCCGACCAACTGAGCCTTGAGTAACGTTTGCGCAGCAAACGGGATATCGGATGCCATCTCGACAATATTCGTTATGACCCCCTCCCGGTCCACCGAAACCGTGAGCTCAGCATAACCACGCATATTTCGGAAGCGCAGCATAATTTGTCGGCGAACTTGCTCGAGCACCGCAGGATTAGGTGCATTAATGAGCAACAAGGGGGATCTGGGAGCGCTGGTCCAGATGGGCGAGGCGCCCGCATAAGGGTCAATCACTCCCTCACTTTGCTGGGCGGGCCCCGCTGCACCAAGGCCGGCTAGAAGGCGCGTCGCATCATAACCGGAACCGTTCCCCCCAGAAGCTGCTGTTGCATCCGCGGTTCCGGCCGGTGGTCGCCAATTTGGAACGCGTATCCACTCCAGCGGAGCCGGAGTTTCCTCGGTAGAACGCGCCGGTTCTTCCACGGCTTCGGAAGTGCCGTCCGGTTCGTCCTGGTCAGGCGCTTGCATCGCCTTCATGACTTTGACTACCGTGAGACGTGATTGCTCTCGGATTTGACCAAGATCGAGCACGCCTGAATGCGTGAGCAGCCAGAGAACGCCGAGGCCATGCATCGCCGAAATGGTGATTAGGAGTAGTAGATGCCCTCTCTCAATGGGTGTTTGGACGTCAATTAGGTTTGTGAACCAGGCCGGCCAAACAACTGGCCAGAGCGCTGGGCCGGCCTCAAATGGCTCCTCTCCGCTTGGAGTAGCGGTGGATTTGACGAAGGCCAGAAATTCCTCCCTCCGCGCATAAGAACGCTGGCGTTTCTTATAACAATACCGGCGTTTCCTCCAGCCTAGTTATTTTCGTGGACGGTCTTGACGCGGTGCCTCGCCGTGGCAACCATATCGATCCATGGGGAGCTCCATGACTGAGCCGTTCGAAAACCTTGTGGCAACGGATGTGCTTGCCGTCGACGATTTGGCGCGCGCTCGCAAGCTGGCGCGAGGTAACCGTCGTCTGGCCGCGACGCTAGTTCAACTCGGCATGGTGTCTGAGATAGACTTGGCCGAAAGCTTGGCCGATCATCATGGATGTCCCTTGTTGTCGCGTGCTGACTTTCCTGCGCAGATGCCCGCGATCGAAGGACTTAACCGTTTGTTCCTGAGGCAGCATCATGTGCTTCCCCTCGCAATAGAGGATGGAACTCTCACGCTAGCGATGGCAGACCCCGATGACAGTGACGCGCGTGAGGCGATGGGCTTTGCGGCCGACGTCACTACTGTTGTTCCGGTCGTTGCTACCTTCTCTGATATTGACGAAGCATTGGTCGTTGCTTGGCCTGCGGAGTTCATCCCGTCGGAGACTGCGTTGGATGCTGAGGCCAGCCCGGAAGACCTGGAACGTCTTGCTGAAAGCGATTCCGAGGCGCCTGTCATCCGTCTGGTACAGCGCCTGCTTGCTAGTGCGGCGGCGCGACGCGCGTCGGACGTTCACATTGAGCCAATGGCACGGCATGTGTCGGTGCGATACCGAATCGATGGACGCTTGGTCGAAGTGGAGCAGCTTCCGGACGCCTTGGCTGCGCCCTTAGCCTCGCGTATCAAGGTCATGGCCAGCCTCGATATCGCGGAATCCCGACTGCCGCAGGATGGGAGGCTTCGCTTTACCGAGCGAGGGCGCGACGTCGATGTGCGTGTCTCGACCTCGCCCATTGCGCATGGTGAGAGCATTGTCATGCGCTTGCTGGGGCGCACCAGCGTGACGCTCGACCTCGAGGCGCTTCATCTGCCGGCACAGCCTAAGGCCATACTGGAGCGCGTGCTCGATCGCCCGCATGGCATCATTTTGCTCACGGGGCCCACCGGCAGCGGTAAGACCACGACGCTTTATGCGGCGATCAATCGACTGCGCCGCCCCGACGTCAAAATACTGACCGTCGAGGATCCCGTCGAGATCCTGATCGAGGGCGTCAATCAGGTACAGGTGCATCCTGAAATTGATCTCACTTACGCCAATGCTCTGCGTGCCTTTTTGCGGCAGGATCCCGACATCCTGATGATCGGCGAAATTCGCGATCGGGAAACGGCGGATATTGCGATGCGTGCCGCCCTGACCGGTCATCTCGTGCTCTCCACCCTCCACACCCAGAGTGCGATCGGCGCGTTCACACGGCTGGAGGACCTAGGAATAGAACCCTTCCTCACCGCCTCCACCGTGATCGCAACGTTGGCGCAACGCCTGGTTCGCCAACTCTGCCCGCGTTGCAAGACGCCGCGTCCCCCCGATCCCTCAGCAAAGGCTGCTTTTGCAAGGGCGGGATTGCCAATTCCCGAACTCGTCATGACGGCCGTCGGATGCCCGGCCTGTAGCGGGACGGGTTATCATGGCCGGTTGCCGATTATGGAGATTTACGCAGTGAATGAGGAGTGCCGCGCGGCTATTCGTGAGCGCCACACGGAACGGCTTGAGGCGGACAGGGTTCCTGCCGAAACACTATTTGGACATGGCCTCGCGCTGGTGGCTGGCGGTTTCATCGACATGACCGAGGTCGAGCGCGCTGTTTCGCTGACATGACCCGTTACCGCTGCGAGGTCGTAACGGCTGCCGGGCGCCTCGATCGCCTCGAAATCGAGGCTCCTTCGCCCTATGCCGCGACCGTTCAACTCATGGCCGAGGGAGCCACACCACTTTCCATTCGATCCGGAGCACTGAATTGGGTCGAGCGGCTCAATCAACCGGTCATGCTGTCGCGAGGGTTCGGTGTCGCGGCGCAGGCTCTACTTCTGACCCAACTCGCGGCCCTGGTGCGTGCCGGTCTCCCGGTGGACCGCTCGTTGGACCTGCTGGCCGATCAGGCTTTCAAGCGCGCCCAGCGGATGACACTGCACCGGGTCGTCAAGGATGTGCGGGCAGGGGATGGGCTTGCCCAAGCTTTCGAGCGCGCAGGGATTTTGCCGGCTTGGGTGGTCGGTGTCCTGCGATCTGCCGAGCGGAGTGGCGGCCTAGCGCCCGCGTTAACCTCGCTGGCTGTCCGCTTGAACGATCTAACCCGCACACGGCGTGAATTGGCGAGCGCGCTAACCTATCCTATGGCGGTCCTGGTGGCGACCTTTCTTGCTCTTGGACTGGTATTGCTGGTGGTTGTGCCGCAGTTCGAGCCAGTCTTTGCCGGGCAGGAGAACAGGCTCCCGTGGCTGACCCAGGCAGTTCTGTGGCTTTCCGATCATGCTGCGTCGGTAGTCATCGGTGGCGGAACAGCGGCCCTCGGAAGCATGATGGCGCTTGTCATTGTTCGGCGGGTTCCGGCGTCGGCGCGGCGGCTCGAACGTGTCTATCGCTACGTTCCTGGGATGCGTTTGCGTGATCAGTATCTTGCGGCCCAGTTCTCCGGGTTGCTGGCGACATTGCTGACCAACGGTATGCCGTTGGTGCGGAGCTTGCCGCTGATCGCGAAGGGGCTCTCGAGCCGACGCTGGCAGCGTCATCTCCAGTCGGTAGAAACCACCCTGAAACAGGGAGGCGCCTTGTCGTCTGCTTTGCTCAAGGAGTCATTCGTGCCGGTTACGCTCGTGCGCCTTCTCGAGGTGGGCGAGCGGACCGGTAAGCTTGCCGAGACGGCCCTGGAGGCCAGCCGCATCATTGATGAGGCCGCTCGTGCGCGCATGCAACGGATCATCTCTCTCGCCAACCCCCTCGCCATCATGAGTTTAGGAGCGGTCGTAGCCGCGCTGGTCGCCGGTGTCATGCTGGGTATCTTTGCGATCGGCGATTTTGCCGGTTGATACTAAGTGCTCCGCCAACGGACGGAGCCTTGCTATCGCTCATTGCTGGAGTGCTGCGCCGCTCTCAATGCTACCAGACAGGTGCATTTGCTACATTATACAGCGATTATACCGCGATTGCAGTCAGACAATCACGGCTTTGCCAGCGAGCGTGTTGGCTGGCCACTAGCGCGTCTTCGGCGAGGGCGTGGTCCCCGTGAACTACCGGGCTTTCGACGCGGCCGACCTCGGGCGGAGACTACGATGCTGATTGGTTCCGCGCGCTCGGGCCGACCGCCAGATCACCGCCTCCATTCCGTCAAAGGCCAACCGAGAGGTGTCGATTTCGTCTGATACCTAGCTCTGCCGCCAGCGTACAAGATCGACGTCATGTTCGGCAGGTTCAAGAATAGCGGCGCATCCGCACTCGCTATGATCGCTGCGCACAGACCGTCATGTCGGCTATCTGCGTCGCTGCGACCGTCATCTTTTGGCGTAATCAATGGGTCCTGAGCCTCGTCTCCTCGGTGAATCTTTCTTGTTCGGCAGAGGGGAGGCAATTCTGTAATATGGGTAATTGAAGATATCTTAAGAAATTCAGATATTTATTCCAAAACTGGAACAGCAATTCAATTTGTTGCGATTTATCTCTGATCATGAGAGAATTAGCAAAATTTATCCACGAGGAAGAGGTGCTAACGTACCTTTGTTCAATTCATTTTAGTAGTTTTCATTTGGCGAGTATCGTCAGGTTATACTTGTCGGGAGTAAATATGCTATTGAAACGGCCGTACGCCCATAATACCGGCGGTGGTCCAGCATAACATGATCAATAATGATGTGAACGTTATCGTCATCCACGGCAAGACGTTAGTTTCATATTTATAATACTAAAAATAGGGGGGCGCAAAATGGGGATGATCCAGCCAGCAGGTCTCTCGGTGCGGATGGCGTTAATACTTGGAACGGCACTTGCTTCTGGTCTCCCAGCACCCGTTCGTGCTCAGTTTACGAGCGCTTTGCCCCCAGTGGCGAATGTGGTGGATGTCAATGGCGTTAATCTTGCGACAGGTAAAAAAAACTTGTCATTTGAGGATCTTTCGATCGGAGTGCCGGGTGTGAATGGGATTTCACATGGGTTGACCCGCCTCGGCTTTGGATGGCGCGATAGCCAAGTAATGACGGTTTATGACGCGGGTTCAACTGCAACTGTAGCGTTAGGGGGTGTCTCGGAAACGTTCTCGGTATCCGGGGGCGTTTATACGTCACAACAAGGGAGAGGCTCCACGTTGATCCGCAGTGGCCTCAGTTATATTTACACGGATCGAGATGGAGTAAAATATACATTTTTGCCCATGCAAGCAAATAATTTATATAATCTATTTTCAAACGAGGGCGGAACAACCCCATCGGCAGTCATTTCAACGATAAACTATCCAAATGGAGAGATTTTGAGCTTCTTCTATAGCTTGAATACGCCGCAAGATACCCAGTATTGGGGTCAGGTCACATTTCAAGCTCTTTCTCGTGTCACAAATAACAAAGGTTACTCAATAATTTATGAATACCTAGGTACGGGCAATGAAATATTGAAGTCAACTTCGGTTACAAACAACGCCACAGGAGATAGTCGAACGGTAAATTACGTTTTAACGTCTACGCCATATTCATTTTCAGTAACGGATTCTCTTGGTCGAACGACAACGTACGGAATGGATTCGGATGCCATAACCTTGCCGGGCGATGCCAGCCCCAGTTTTTCAGCCACTTACACTAATGGCCGCGTGGCCACGGTCACTAAGGCCGGAATCGTAACCAATTATAGCTGGTCGTTGGTAGGATCAACGATGACGGCAACGATCACGCGTCCTGATGGCGGTCAGCGAATCGTAACCACTGACACCAGCAAAAACGTCATCCTCACCGACCGCGACGCGCTTAATCGGACGACGCGTTACAAGTATGACAGCTATGGCCGTCTGACCCACGTGGTTTCGCCCGAGGGGGCGGTGGATGGGGGTGGTAACCCAGTTTCGGGTTACACGAGATATACATACGACGCGCGTGGCAATGTGACAGAGGTGCGGCAGGTCTCGAAGACCCCTGGGACGCCGGCTGATCTTGTGACCTTGGCGGGCTACGATACGAGCTGCACCTATGTTGCCAAGTGCAATAAGCCTAATTGGACGAGGGACGCCAAGGGCGCCCAGACCGATTATCTCTACGACAACACCACTGGCAATCTGCTGAGTGTCACCGCGCCCGCGCCGAGCGGCACAGCGCGGCCGGTCACCGTGTACGGCTATGCCAATAGGCAGGCCTATTATAAGAACGGCGCCGGCAGCATCGTCGCGTCAGGCCAGGACATCTCGCTGCCGGCCCAGATCTCCACCTGCCAGACCGCGGGCGTCACCACGCCCACGACTGCGCTGCCGTGCAGTGGTGGCGGGGATGAGGTCAGGACCATCATCGACTATGGTCCGCAGATCGCGGGCATCGCCAACAACCTGCTGCCGGTCTCGGTCACCCAGCGCAACGGCACGGGTACGCTGAGCGTCACGACTGCCACCGCCTATGATGCGATCGGCAATGTGCTGACGGTCGACGGCCCTTTGGCCGGCACCGCCGATACCACGCGCTATCGCTACGATGCGGCGCGACAACTGGTCGGCATCGTCGGTCCGGATCCGGACGGGGTCGGCTCACGTGTGTCGGGCGCGCAGCGCATCTCCTACAATGGCCGCGGGCAGGTCACCGCCACCGAGGTGGGCACCGTGGCCGACCAGTCGGATGCCGCCTGGAGCGCGTTCAGCCCGGCGCAGTCGAGCGTGACGGTCTATGACGCCACCAGCCTCAAGCCGGTCAGGAACGAGCTACGCGCCGGCGGCATCACCGGTCCGATCCAGGCGGTGACCCAGCAGAGCTACGATACGGGAGGCCGGCCGTTGTGCACGGCGGTGCGCATGAACCTGGCCTCGCTGCCGGCCGATGCCTGCACGCTGGGGGCAGCAGGTGCCGATGGATGGGATCGGATCACCCGGGCGGGCTATGATGTGGTTGGGCGGGTGACGAGCGTGACCGAGGCCTATGGGGTCATCGGGGAGCAGGCGGTGGTGCAGACCAACAGCTTCACGGCCAACGGCAAGCAGGCGAGTGTGAAGGATGGCGAGAACAACCTGACCACTTATGAGTATGACGGGCATGACCGGCTGGTAAAGGCCAGGTTCCCCAACCCGACCAAGGGGTCGGGGACAAGCTCGACCAGCGACTATGAGCAGCTGACCTATGACCCCAACGGCAATGTGACGGCACGACGGCTGCGCGATGGCAACACGCTGGGCATGGGTTATGACGCTCTCAACCGGCTGGTCACGCTGGGCGGCACGAGCATCTCGGATCGCACATTCGGTTATGATCTGCTGGGCCGCATGACCTCTTCGGTGCTCACCACCTCGGGGATGACGCTGACCAACAGCTATGATGCGCTGGGGCGGCTGACGAGCGCGGCGCAGCCTTATGGGACCCTGGTCTATCAATATGATGCGGCGGGCCGGCGCACACAGCTGAAATGGACGTCGGACAATCTGAGCGCGGACTATGCCTATGACGTGACCGGGCAGCTGCTGACGATCAAGGAGAATGGCGCGACGATGCTGGCGAGCTACAGCTATGACAATCTGGGCCGGCGCACGGGTGTGAGCTATGGCAACGGCACGGCGCGCAGCTATGAATATGACGCGGTCTCGCGGGTGACGGGTCTGGGGATCGACCTGGCGGGCACAGCGCAGGATCTGGTGATCGGCAAGATAGGCAGCACCGGGACGGCGATCGGCTACAACGGAGCCTCGCAGATCAAGGCGCTGGCGCGCTCGAACGATGCCTATGCCTGGAGCGGACATGAAAATGTGACGCGCGGCTACACGGCCAACGGGCTCAATCAGTATAGCCAGATGGCGAGCACGCCGACGACGGGCTCGCCGGTGACGACCAACTATAGTTATGACGCCCGCGGCAACCTGACCAGTGCGGGGGGCGTGAGCTATGGCTATGACGGGCTCAACCAGCTGACGTCGGCACCGGGGGGGGCGTTCACCTATGATCCGGCTGGACGCCTGGTGCAGCAGGTGGCTGGTGCAACGATGACGCGGTTCGTCTATGATGGCGGGATGATCCTGGGCGAGCTCAACGGGTCCGGCGGCATCCTGCGGCGCTATGTGCCGGGGCCCGGCACCGACGAGCCTGTGGTCTGGTACGAAGGATCGGGTACCACCGACCGGCGCTACCTTCAGGGCGACGAGCGGGGCTCGATCGTTGCGGTGACCAACGGCGCCGGCGCCACACTCTCGATCAACAGCTATGATGAATATGGCACTCCAGACGCCCTCAACCTAGGGCGGTTCGGCTATACCGGCCAGGCTTGGCTCCCCGAAACCGGCCTCTATTACTACAAGGCCCGCATCTATTCACCCTCCCTCGGACGGTTCCTCCAGACCGACCCCACCGGTTATGACGACGGGCTCAACTGGTATAACTATGCCGGGGGAGATCCCGTGAATGGGTCAGATCCGATGGGATTATCCCGCCTAACTACTACATTCAGCAACTGTTACGGGAACTGTGGTAGCGGCGGAGATTACTCGAGTATACCTCGTGAAAACTGGTCAGGGATCCCATCCGGAACCCGTGAAACAGAAGCTAGCATCGACTTTGACGACAGAAAAACGATGTACATAACTGGTCATTACGTTTTCAGTTCATCTAGTTATGCGTTCGTATACAGCTTATTCAACGTGGGAGGGGGGCAATCTCTATTCCCTGGCTCACAAGGTACGCCGCAAAATGGGAAGCCGCATAAATACGAAATAAAACTCCTGTCCCCCTGTCCTGCCAAAGACGTATTTGGCTACTTCAAGGGAGCGGGCCGTAGTGCTCCAGGCGCGCCCGCTGCGAGAGAAGGATTTACACCGCGAGTTGGGCTGGGAGGCGGGAATCCAATTTCGCAATATGTGAATTCGTCGACAAGAACGATTGTGAATACTACTCTTCCGGGCCATTGGTTTTATCCAGGCACGGTTACAATCCAAGTAAATGCATTGTCGGATCAGACGTCGACCATCACTATAACTGGTGTTGGGACTGGTGCGAATCCATGGATAAACGATGCAATAGGTCAGGCTTGGTTTGGGGGCACTGCTAATGGTGCTGCCGATGTTTGCGGACGCTGGTAGGTCGCCATGCAGAAAAATCTCCTTTGGGCGCCGCTTATCGGGTCGATTTTGGTGGCTTTGAACGCCTGCTCTTCACCGCAAAAGGCCTTTTTAACTGTTCAACTTTGTCTCGTTGATCAGCAGGGAGTAGATCAGTTTTTGAATACGATGCGCACGGTGGCGCAGACAGAAAATCTGAAATTTATAGATGGCAGCGCGAAGACTGGAGCTGACCTGAAAACGATGGGTGCTGACAAGCTACTCAAGAGCGACCCCGCCCATGCCATAAATGTGGCTATTGAAGGGGAAAAGGGCATGGGCGTTACCGCAGGTAACCTTGGCTTGCCCCCTTACCAAGTTGCCCTAGGCTTCACGGCAGGCTCCGACATGGCGAAAGCGCGCCGGCTATCTGATAGACTGGTGCATGCCTTGGCGCAGCAATGGCATGTTGCGACGGTTCCCCAAGGCAAAGGCGCCTTCCCGTTGGAAGGCTGCAAAGGTGACGCGGAGCGAAAGTGATCCTTACCCAAGGTCGATCCCCGCGTCCTTGCCCAACACCTCGTCGAGCGCCCCGATCTGGGCGCCGTCACGGATGCCGAGCGCTTCGGTGAGGCTGGCGCGGCTGTCGGTGTAGAGCGTGGCGTGGGACCGTGCTCTGCTGATGGCGACATAGGCGGCGCGGGTGTCCACGGTGTTGGCGCGGAAGCTCTCAAGATGAGCGATGACGCGCTCGGCGGTGGCGCCCTGGGCGGAGTGGATGGTCTGGACCCACCCCGGCCTGATGTGGCGATCGGCGAGCCGGGTGAGATCGAGCAACTGACGCTGGCCGGGCACCTTCTCGACCAGCAGGGCGCCGCGCTGCGGGTCCAGTCCCACCACGGTCGCGCCAGGGCCGTTGAGGTGCTGGGCGCGGAGGTTGTTGCGGGTGAACTGGATGCGGTCGCCGGTGCGGAACTCCTGTTCCACCTCCGTGAACGCCTCGGCCTGATCGCCGCCTGACGCTGCGGGCGACCAGGACCTCGCCGTCCACGGCATCCACGCGATAGCCGATGCCGGGTCGCGGCTGCCCCTTCCTGGACGTGACGATCTGTTCCGGCGCGTGGCTGGCGGCATCGCAGGTTTCGGCTCAGGTGAGGAGCGCTTGATCCGATTGAAAAACCGTTCGACCAGGTTGCGCTGGCGGTAGAGCCCCTCGTAGCTGGATTATACCGCTCATAGCAGGGTGTGGCCTGTGTGACTTGGCCGAATAGATAACTGAGAAGACTTCGCACGAGAGAGAGCGAAGAGCAGAGGGGGGGGGGATGGGAAGGCAAGGGAAATTTGCGCCACGACCAGTTCTGCGGATGTGGGTGAGCGCATGTCTTCGATTTTGCTTTCTTATGGGAGGGAAGGCGCTCCAAGTTTCTCTTATCTATCTTCTTGCTCTTCTGGGCATTTTGGCGCCAGCTTACGCGCAACAGATACCCCCTTTCACGCCGAACTATGAAGTTGTTGACGCAAATGGCGTGGACCTCGTTTCAGGCGTAGCCCGTATATCTCAAAAACTAGTAAGCATAGGATCTGAAGATAAAGATCTACATTTTGAGTTTAGAAATATAGAATCGATGAACTTCACATCTTCTTTTCTATATGGCGGATATGATAATTTTTTCGGAAAGATAGAAGAAAGTTACGGGTCTGGATATGAGAGATATTATAAAATTGATACACGTGAAGGAACATATAATTTCGTAATGCCCGATGGAATAAATTATTATGGGACAGATGGATTTACCGTAACATCCAATGCAAAATTGACGTATAATTCTTCAACAAAAATATATTTATTGACTGATGGAAGCGGTGCTAAATACTCCTTTAAATCTGACCAATGCATCGGTCAATGGGGTGCTCCATTAATAAGGGTTGAATATCCGGATGGAGATATCATTGATGTATCAATTAAAACTGTAACAGCATCTGGATCTTGTCGAGGTCGTATTCAATCGGTTAAAAATAATCATGGATATATGCTAAAATATAATTATGCATCTGATCTAACAAGTGTTTCATCGGCTAATGCCGCCTCTCTTAATCCTACAAGTGTTGTTGCAATCAATAATGCAGTTGATTATTGTGATCCTGCTTCAAATACATGTTCCTATACAAGATCGTGGCCTACGGCAACGTTCAGCATGTCGAGCGGCCAATTCGATGTAACCGATACGTTGGGCCGAACTACCAGCTATTTGCAGGGATCAGCCGGCCCCGGAAAACCGATTCTCAGCATCAAGAAGCCAGGATCAAGTGCGCCAGATATCATATATTACCTTAGAAATGATATCTCTTACGGCTCGTTCGTGGTAGTGGATACGGTCACAAAGGATAGCGTGACATGGGAGTATGAATATATATTAGAGCCTGGGATGTTCGACTACTACTGGCTCACTCCTGCGCCCCGCTATGCGACGATGACCGTGACGGCGCCGGATAGTGGTGAGACGGTTGTTGATTCCCTCATGATCAACAGCAAGCCGAGAACGATCACCGATCCCCTTGGACGTATAACTGCCATTCAATATGGATCAGTGAATGATTGGGATGTTCCGAGCAAGGTGACCGCGACGGACGGTAGTTATGTCGAGTATGAATATGCCTCCGGCGGGCGGATACCGACGAAGGAGACCTATGTTGCGAAGCCTGGTTCAGGGCTGGCCAACATTGTCATCACGCGAGGCCTGGCCAATACCTGTCTGAGCGGGACCTCGTGCCAGAACATCATGTGGGAGAAGGACGGGCGGGGCAACCAGACGGATTATACCTATAACAGCGACGGCCAGATTGCGACCGTCACCGCCCCCGCGCCAACGTCCGGCGCCGTGCGACCGCAGAAGCGCTACAGCTATACCGCGCTGCAGGCCTATTATAAGAACAGCCTGGGATCGATCGTCGCTTCCGGTACATCCGTTCGCCTGCTGACAGGCGTATCGGAATGCGTATCCGCCAGCAGTTGCGCGGGCACGGCCGGAGAGGCCAAGGCGACCACCAGCTATGGTCCGCAAACCGCCGGCACCGCCAATAATCTGCTGCCGTTGGTTGTGACCAACGCCTCCGGAGACGGAGCGCTCTCCGCCGTCACGACGGCGAGCTACGATGATATCGGCAATCGCATCCTCGTCGATGGCCCGCTGAGCGGTTCCAGCGATACGGTCAAGACCCGCTATGATGCCGCACGCCAGGTCATCGGCATTGTCCAGCCCGATCCGGATGGGGCGGGCGCGCTCAAGCACCCCGCCACGCGCATCACCTATACGCCAAAGGGCCAAGTTTCGTTCCAAGAGGCCGGGACCGTCGACAGCCAATCCGATCCGGACTGGGCGCTCTTCTCCGTGCAGTCGGCCGTCGCGAAAAGCTATGATGTCAATGGCGCGTTGATCAAAGAGGTCCGTTCCGCAGGTGGGACGACCTATGCCGTCCAGCAAAATAGTTACGATAGCGTGGGACGACTGGAGTGCATGGCACAACGGATGAATCCTGCAATATTCAGCTCGCTGCCGACATCGGCCTGCACGCTGGGCACGCTAGCCAGCTTTGGGCACGACAGGATCACCCGAAATTATTACGATCTTGCGGGGCAGGTCGTTCAGACTAAGCGGGCGTTCGGGACGGCCCTGGAGCAGTCCCATGTAACCTACAGCTATACGTCGACCGGCAAACCCCAATATGTCGTGGATGCGAACGGCAACAAGGCGGAACTGGTCTATGACGGGTTCAGCCGCCCCTCCAAATGGATATTCCCATCGACCACCCGGCCTTCGGCCTTCAATCCCGCGACGGCGGCGACGGCGTTGGCGACGGCGGGTGCGGTCAATACGGGCGACTATGAAGCCTATGGCTATGATGCCGACGGCAATCGCACGAGCTTCCGCAAGCGCAGCGGGCAGACGATCAATTATACCATCGACGCGCTGAACAGGGTGACAGTGAAGGACATACCCGGCGGCTCGGGGTCCGATGTCTATTATGGCTATGACCTGCGCGGGCTTCAGGTCTCCGCGCGTTTTGGGTCGACTTCCGGAGCCGGGGTCGTGAACGCCTATGATGCGCTGGGCCACCAAACCTCGTCGACCAGCGACGTCGGCGGCACCGCCCGCACACTGGCCTACGAATATGACCTCGCCGGCAACCGGACACGGCTGAGCTTCCCGGACAGTCAGTATTTCACCTACGACTATGACCTGCTGAACCGGATGACCGCCATCAAGGAGAATGGCGTAACGACGGTGTCGACGATAGCCTATGCCAATGACGGGACCCGTTCCACGCTCACGGGCGGCGGCACGAGTAGCTATAGCTTCGATGGGCTGCGGCGCCTGACGAGCCTGGCGCACGACATCGGCGGGACGAGCGACGACGTGACGTTCGGGCTGACGAGCTACAATCCGGCGAGCCAGCTTCTGAGCCGAACGATAAGCAACGGCATCTATGGCTGGAGCGGTGCGGCGGCGTTGGATCGCAACTATACGACCAACGGCCTCAATCAATATGTCTCCGCCGGGTCGGCGACGTTCAGCTATGACGCGGACGGCAACCTGACCTCGGACGGGTCGGTGAGCTACGGCTATGACGTGGAGAACCGCCTGACCGGGGCGAGCGTCGACAGCGCCACGCTTGCCTACGATCCGCTGGGTCGGCTGGCGCA
>Ga0182740_1000170_pt1 | contig 106194 bp, 97 predicted proteins | sample eDN5th37CKraftBY_FD_128872 | JGI IMG/M metagenome (GOLD analysis project Ga0182740, IMG submission 128872) | Enriched backyard soil microbial communities from Emeryville, California, USA - eDNA 5th pass 37_C Kraft BY (version 2) (version 2) | ecosystem: Environmental > Terrestrial > Soil >...
GGGGGCAGACACCCCTGGGAGCCGGCCCTGCTTCGACGCGCGGGCGCCCGTCCCGGCATGGAACTGACCTCTGCGGCAACGTGTGCCTGTCCCTACTGGGACAGGCACACCGTCGCACGCCATGAACGGTTGACGGGCAGGAGGGTATCTGTCTCCGCACGGGGACTGGCGCCTCACAACACCCCGACAAAGGCCGCGCGCATGCGTGCCTCGGTTGCACGCGGAGACGGAAAGGGCTTCCGGGTGCTCCAGGCATGGCAACGAAACGCCGAAGCGATGTCCGTACGAGGGCACGGCGACGCGGACAGGTGTTGGTGACGCGGCGGGGCCATGCGCGTCCAGGCGCTCCAGCCGCGCACGAAAGCAATTCGCATACAGGCGGCGAGTCGTCGTCAATACGGAGTGAACCGCCTTCAACAGCGCCGAACAGGACGCCGTCTACAAATAACAACGCCGGCCGGGGCGGGTGTGCATCTTGCGGTAAGATTGCTGTGAACTTATTCGATGGAGCAGTAATCGTGAGTGACCCCCAGACCCTTCAGCCGGGCGGTGCCCCGGATCTGCGCACGCTTACCCATGTGGCTTACGGTCTGTACGCGCTGGGCTTTTTGACCGGCGGTTTTCTGGGTATAGCCACGCTGGCTGCCGTCGTGCTGATGTATGTCAAGCGTGCCGATACCGCCGGCACGATGTACGCGGCTCATTTCGACTGGCTGCTGCGCACGTTCTGGTGGGCCTTGCTGTGGCTGGCCATCAGCGCCATCGGCACGTTGATTTTCATAGGCTGGATCGGTGTGGTGGCAACCGTGGTGTGGGTGCTGTATCGCCTGATCAAGGGTTGGCTTGCCCTGCTCGAAGGCAGCGCGCCGTCGACCTACGCCTGAACCGCCGCACGCCGCGGTTCCGCTCGCAACGGCTGGCTTCGTGCCAGCCGTTTTCGTTTGCCGGCGTCTGGTGCGAACAGCGCGCGGCGCAAGCAGCATGCGGCAGGGACGCAGGGACACGCAGGGGCGCGGCTGGCGGCGCCGTGGGCGTTCGCGCGAGGTGGCAAGGCGGGGAGCTGCAGTTGCGGGGCGTTGCGGGCCGGAGATGTGGGCCAGCGCATGCGGAGATTGATTGAAGCGGATTGTGCCAACCGAATGCCCGCTGTTGCGGCAGGCCCGGCACTGGGACGGGAAGGGAAGGGACGTACGCCGTACGCCCTTTGGCCCGATCGATTACTTCAGGTGCGCGTTGACCAGCTTGGTCAGTTCGAACATCGTGACCTGGTCTTTGCCGAAGATGGGGCGCAGCTTGGCGTCGGCGTTGATGTTGCGCTTGTTGCTGGCATCCTGCAGGTTGTGCTTTTTGATGTAATCCCAGATCTTCTTGGTGACCTCGGTACGCGGCACGGCTTCCGAGCCGATGACAGCGGCCAGCTCGGCGCTGGGGGTCAGGGGCTTCATGAACGCGGCGTTCGGCTTGCGTGCGGTCGCGGTTTTGGAGGGTGTGGCCATAATGCGGCGCTCCTTCTCTGGCTTGTTGGAAAAATAGTCCTGCGGGCCGCAGCATAACGTGTCTCTACCCTAAAGACAAAGCCATTTATCCTCTGTAGCAACTAAAATTACTGATCGGTCCCCCTGGGGACAGCAACCTGTAACCGCCCATGTACGCCCGTTCCCCGCTCGAATCCATCCGGCTGTTTCATGACGAATTGACGGTGTTGAGGCGCGATTTGCATGCGCATCCCGAGCTGGGCTTCGAGGAGGTCCGTACTTCGGGCATCGTCGCCGGCGCGCTGGAAGCGCTGGGCATCGAGGTGCACCGCGGCATCGGCAAGACGGGCGTGGTGGGGGTCATCCGGGGCCGGACCTGCGACAGCGGCCGCATGATCGGCCTGCGCGCCGACATGGATGCGCTGCCGATGACCGAGGACAACGATTTCGGGCACAAATCGACCAAGCCGGGCCTGATGCACGGTTGCGGCCATGACGGCCACACCGCGGTGCTGGTCGGGGCAGCCAAGTATCTCGCGCAAACCCGCAATTTCGACGGCACGGCCGTGCTGATCTTCCAGCCGGCGGAGGAAGGGCGCGGTGGCGCCAAGGCCATGATCGACGACGGGCTTTTCGATACGTTTCCCTGCGACGCGATTTATGCCTTGCACAACTGGCCGGGCCTCAAGCCGGGCACGGTGGGGATCAATCCGGGTCCGATGATGGCGGCGGCCGATCGTTTCGAGATCACGATCAACGGCCGCGGCGGCCATGGCGCGCATCCTTACCAGACTATCGATCCGGTCACGGTGGCAGGGCACCTGATCACCGCGTTGCAGACCATCGTGTCGCGCAACGTCAATCCGCTCGATTCGGCGGTGCTGTCGATCGGCTCGGTGCAGGCCGGCCATCCGGGCGCGATGAGCGTGATCCCGCGCGAGGCCCGGATGGTGGGCACGGTGCGCACATTCCGCCGTTCCGTGCAGGAAATGGTGGAGTCCCGCATGCGCGAACTGGCAAGCGCCATCGCCAGCGCGTTCGGCGCCACGGCGGAAGTGCTCTACGAGCGCATTTATCCCGCCACGCTGAATACGCCGCAGCACGCCAACCTGGTTGCCGATATCGCCACCGAGATGATCGGCCGCGAGAATGTGGTGCGCGACCTGGCGCCCTCCATGGGCTCGGAGGATTTTTCGTTTATGCTGCAGATGCGGCCCGGCGCGTATTTCCGGCTCGGCCAGGGCGGCGCCGAGTCGGGCTGTGTGCTGCACAATAGCCATTTCGATTTCAACGATGCCGTGATCCCCCTGGGCAGCGCGATGTTCAGCGCGCTGGCCGAGCGCGGCATGCCTTTGGCCGATTGAGGCCCTTTCCATGTCTATCCAACACGCTACAGAACTTACCATCACCCGCCCGGACGATTGGCACCTGCACCTGCGCGATGGCAGCGCCCTGGAGGCGGTGGTGCTGGATACGGCCCGGCAGTTCGCGCGCGCCATCGTGATGCCCAACCTGCGGCCGCCGGTGACCACCACCGAGCAGGCGCTGGCCTATCGCGGGCGCATCGAGGCGGCATTGCGCAAGGCGGGCGGCGATACGGCTGCCTTCACGCCCTTGATGACGCTGTACCTGACCGACAATACCCCCGCCGAGGAGATCGTGCGCGCGCACGAGTCCGGGCAGGTCGCCGCGGTCAAGCTGTATCCGGCCGGGGCCACGACCAACTCCGATGCCGGCGTGACCGACCTGCTGGGCAAGTGCGGCGCCGCGCTGGCCGCGCTGGAGCGCTGCGGCATGCCCCTGCTGGTGCATGGCGAGGTGACGGATCCGGCGATCGACGTGTTCGACCGCGAAGCGGTGTTCATCGACCGCGTCATGCAGCCGCTGCGGCGCGCGTATCCCGGCCTGAAGGTCGTGTTCGAGCACATCACGACCCGGGAAGGCGCGCACTATGTGCGCGACGCGGAAGGGCCGACCGCCGCGACCATCACGCCGCAGCACATGCTCTACAACCGCAACGCGATTTTCACCGGCGGCGTGCGGCCGCATTGGTATTGCCTGCCGATCCTCAAGCGCGAGGCGCACCGCCAGGCGCTGGTCGAGGCGGCTACCAGCGGCAGCCCGCGTTTCTTCCTGGGTACCGACAGTGCGCCGCATGCACGCGGTCTGAAGGAACATGCCTGTGGCTGCGCGGGTTGCTACACGGCCCTGCATGCGATGGAGCTCTATGCAACCGCGTTCGACGCGGTCGGCCGCCTGGATCGCCTGGAAGGATTTGCCAGCTTCCACGGCCCGGATTTTTACGGCCTGCCGCGCAATACGGGTACGCTCACGCTGCGGCGCGAAGCCTACGAAATTCCGGCCGAGGTCGCGTTCGGCGATACGACCCTGGTGCCGCTGGCCGGCGGCGAGTCGCTCGGCTGGCGGGCCCTGGCCTGAGCCAGGGCAGGCAGGCCGGACCTTGCGAGGCCCGGCCTGCGTGTCAGGCGGAGTCGCCCCGGCGCGCCTCCAGGAGTTCCCAGCGCGCGAATTTTTCTTCCAGTTCGCTTTCCAGGGTGGCCAGTTCCGCGTTGATGCGTTCGACTTCGTCCGGCGCGTCGCGGTACAGGCTGCCGTCGGCCAGCTTGCCGCTCAATTCGGCCTGACGGGCCTCGATGGCGGCGATGGCATCGGGCAGGGCTTCCAGTTCGCGCAGATCCCAGGCGCTCAGCCGTGCCGCGCGCACCGGCTTGGGGCGCACCGCGGCGGGCTTGGCGGTTTCGGCGGGTTTCTCGGCCTTGGGCGCGGCGGCCTGGGCGGGCCGTTGCGCCTGCCATTCGTCGTAGCCGCCGACGTAGTCGCGCCAGCGGCCGTCGCCTTCGGCGGCGATGGTCTGGGTGACGACGTTGTTCAGGAAGGCCCGGTCGTGGCTGACCAGCAGCACCGTGCCGGCGTATTCCTGCAGCAGTTCTTCCAGCAGTTCCAGCGTTTCGATGTCCAGGTCGTTGGTGGGTTCGTCGAGCACCAGCACGTTGGCCGGGCGCGCGAACAGGCGCGCCAGCAGCAGGCGGGCCCGCTCGCCGCCGGACAGGCTGCTGACGGGCGAGCCGGCGCGGGCCGGCGAGAACAGGAAGTCGCCGAGATAGCTCATCACGTGCTTGCGCGCGCCGCCGATCTCCACCCACTCGCTGCCCGGGCTGATGATGTCCACCAGCGTCGCGTTCTCGTCGAGCTGGGCGCGCATCTGGTCGAAATAGGCTACCGAGACGTTGCTGCCCTGGCGTACCGTGCCGCTGTCGGGCGGCAGTTCGCCGAGCAGCAGCTTGAGCAGGGTGGTCTTGCCCGCGCCGTTGGGACCGACGATGCCGATGCGGTCGCCGCGCAGGATGGTGGTCGAGTAGTCGCGCACCACGACCTTGTCGCCGAACGCCTTGCCGACGTCCTTGAGTTCGGCGACCAGCTTGCCCGAACGCTGGCCTTGGGCCAGCGCCAGGTTGACGTTGCCGACGCGTTCGCGGCGCTCGGCGCGTTCGACGCGCAGCTGTTCGAGCCGGCGCACGCGGCCTTCGTTGCGGGTGCGGCGCGCTTCGATGCCCTTGCGGATCCAGACCTCTTCCTGTGCCAGCAGCTTGTCGAAGCGGGCCTGCTCCAGGCGCTCGGCTTCGAGCCACTGCGCCTTGCGTTCCTGCCACTGCGAGAAGTTGCCGGGAAAGCTGAGCAGGCGGCCGCGGTCGAGTTCGACGATGCGGGTCGCCACCGCGTCGAGGAAGCGCCGGTCGTGGGTGATGATGACGGCCGCGCCTTTCCAGTTGCGCAGCATGGCTTCCAGCCATGCGATGCCGTCGAAGTCCAGGTGGTTGGTCGGTTCGTCCAGCAGCAACAGGTCGGGTTCGTCGACCAGGGCGCGCGCCAGCGCGACGCGCTTGCGCATGCCGCCGGACAGGCTGGCGATCGCCGCTTCGGCCGGCAGTCCCAGGCGTTCGAGCGCGGCCCGTACGCGCGCCGGCCGCTGCCAGTCTTCGGGATGGGCATGGGCGTCGCACACGACGTCGAACACCGTGCCGGTTTCATCCAGTGCGGGTTCCTGCTCGACCGTGGCCACGCGCAGGCCCGAACTGCGGGCGATGTCGCCGTCGTCGGGCTGCGTGCGGCCATCGAGCAGGCGCAGCAGCGAAGACTTGCCCGCGCCGTTGCGCCCGATCAGGCCGATGCGCTCGCCTTCCTGGATGGCGAAATCGGCGTGGTCCAGCAAGGGGTGGTGGCCGTAGGCCAGTTGAACGTCGGTAAGCGTAATAAGGGAAGCGAGGGCCATGGACAGACAGAGTGATGCGTATTGGCCTGTATTGTCGCAGGAACGCGCGGGGCGGGCAGCGCGCGGCCGGGAGCCGGGGCGCCGACTGTACTAAAATGCCGCTCGCAGGGCAGATCGGGCAATCGCGGGGGATGCAAATCCTTCGAGGAAGGTCCGGACTCCACAGGGCGGGATAGCGGCTAACGGCCGTCCGGCGACGCTGGCGGGCTTGCCCGCCGGAAAAGCCGAGGAACAGGGCCACAGAGACGAGTCTGTCATGAGGGCGCGCCTGGCGCGCACCGGCACGGCCATCTCCGTGCCGCGCCGTCCGGAAACGGGCGGCGGCATGACAGGGTGAAACGCGGCAACCTCTATCCGGAGCAACATCAAATAGGCATGCGTACGGCCGTAAGGCCGGGAAGGGCGGCTCCGTCCAAGCATGCGGGTAGGTGGCTGGAGCGGTCCAGCAATGGTTCGCCAAGAGGAATGATTGCCCGCCGGGGAAACCCGGCGTACAGAATCCGGCCTATAGATCTGCTCTGCACTGCATTTTCATGACAGCCGGCCGGATTCCGGCCGGCTGGCTTACGGCGCCCTACGTAAAACAATGAAAACACGCTTCCGGGCCCCACTTCTGATGAATGACATTTAATTGTCCCCGCAAGCTGCTGATTTATCAGCAAGTTTTCTACGCGCCATTTTTACAATTGGCTCTAAGTCCTTGTTGTGATTGAAAAAATTGCAACCACGCCCTTGACCCATGGTGTTGCTTCCCGTAGAGTGGGAAAAAGTAGGAATTTGTGCAACTAAGTGGGGCAAACGGGTGTTCCAGGGAAGCAGCGCACTCACGTTGGATGCCAAGGGGCGGATCTCGATTCCGACCCGGCATCGTGACGCGCTCATGGACCGTGCCGAAGGCCGGTTGACCCTGACCCGTCATCCCGATGGCTGCCTGTTGGTGTATCCGCGTCCCGAGTGGGAAGAGAAGCGCGCGCAGATCGCTGCGTTTCCCATGTCGGCGCGTGCGCTGCAGCGTCTGCTGTTGGGCAACGCGCAGGACGTGGACATCGACGGTTCGGGTCGGGTCCTGATCGCTCCTGAGCTGCGCAACGCTTCCGGTATGACGCGCGATGTGATGCTGCTCGGTATGGGCGCGCACTTCGAGCTCTGGGATGCCGCTTCCCTGGCCCGCCGAGAGGCAGAGGACCTGGCTCAGGGAATGCCGGATGTGTTGAATCAGTTTTCGTTCTGAAGCCGGATATGGAATTCGAACATCGGCCCGTGCTGCTGGAGCCGACGGTTGACGCGTTGGTGCTGCCGGATTTCGGCGGCAAGGGCGCCCACCGTCAGGCCGGCGAGCCGGGGCCGGATGCGGCCACGCGCCTGCAGCGCGGCGTATTCGTCGACGGCACCTTCGGCCGCGGCGGACACAGCCGCGCGCTGTTGGCCCGGCTGGGCGCGCAGGCGCGCCTGGTGGTGTTCGACAAGGATCCCCAGGCGATCGCGGCGGCGCGGGAACTGGCCGCCGGCGATCGCCGGGTGGAAGTGGTGCATGGCGGCTTTGCCACCATGGCCGAGGAATTGACGGCGCGCGGCATCGGGCAGGTCGATGGCGTGATGCTGGATCTGGGCGTGTCATCGCCCCAGATTGACGATGCCGAACGGGGGTTTTCGTTCATGCGGGACGGTCCCCTCGACATGAGGATGGATACGACCCGCGGCCCCACGGTGGCGGATTGGCTGGCGCAAGCCAGCGTGGATGAGATGCGGGAGGTCATAGCAGATTATGGCGAAGAACGGTTTGCTTTTCAGGTTGCAAAAGCGATTGCTGCTTGCCGCGCAACACGGCCGCTGCACACCACGCTCCAGCTTGCCGAGTGCGTCGCCGGCGCCGTCCGCACGCGCGAAAAGGGGCAGCATCCGGCCACACGCACCTTTCAGGCTCTACGGATTTACATCAATCGGGAACTCGAAGAGCTCGCTCGCGCCCTCGCGTCAGCTCTAGACCTGCTTGCCCCGGGGGGGAGGTTGGCGGTGATCAGTTTTCATTCGCTGGAAGATCGCATGGTCAAGCAGTGCATCGCGGCGGCGGCTCGTCCGGCCGCCGCGCACGCGCGCCTGCCCCTGCGTGAAAGCGAATTGCCGCAACCGCTGGTCCGCTCGCTGGGCAAGGTCGTCGCCGACGATGTCGAGGTCGCCGGCAATGCGCGCGCCCGCTCGGCCATCCTGCGGGTGGCCGAACGTACCGGCGAACCGCTGCCGCCTGGCGGCGGTGCTGGTTTCGTCAAGGCCGGCCGGGTGCCCGGCGAGCCGGTGCGCGGCGCGCGTGCCGGTTCCAAGGGGAGGCGTCACTAATGGGGCGCACCAGTCTCATCGTCGCCGCGTTGCTGATGCTGTCGGCCATTTCCCTGGTCACCAGCCGCTACCAGTCGCGCCAGCTCTTCATCGAGCTGGGGCGCAGCCAGGCCGAGGCGCGCGATCTCGATACGAACTGGCGCCGCCTGCAGCTGGAGCGGGCCGAGCTGGCACGCAACGCCCGCATCGACCGTGCCGCGCGTGACGATCTGAAGATGATTCCGATCGTCCCCGACCGCACGCTCTATATGAATCAGCCCGCCGGAGGCGTCCAGTGAGGCGGGTGCCTTTCTTCGACAACCCCGTGCTGCGCGGGCAGTTGCCCATGTGGCGCGCCCGCCTGGTGCTGATACTGCTGTTCGGCGGATTTGTCGTGCTGGCCGGGCGCGCCCTGTTCCTGCAGGGCCTGTCGACCGAGTTCCTGCAGCAGCAGGGCGAGCGCCGCTACGAGCGCACGCTGACCTTGTCCGCCACGCGCGGCAAGATCCTGGATCGCAATGGCGTGGTGCTGGCATCGAGCGTGCCGGCGCGCGCCATCTGGGCGATTCCCGAAGACGCCAAGGCGATCCCGCCCGAACAGGTGGCCGCGCTGGCGCAATTGCTCCAGACGCCGGTGGCCGAGCTGCGCCGCCGGCTGGCCGACGAGGACCGTAATTTCGTCTACCTGAAGCGCCAGGTGCCGATGGACGTCGCCGACAAGGTCAAGCAAATGGCCCTGCCCGGGATCCACCAGCAGCCGGAGTCGCGCCGCTACTACCCGGAAGGCGAGGTCACGGCCCACATCGTGGGCTTCAATAATGTCGAGGACCAGGGGCAGGAGGGCGTCGAGCTGACGTTCAACCAGCAACTGTCGGGCCAGGCGGGCTCGCGCCGCGTCATCAAGGATCGCCTGGGGCGCGTCATCGAGGACGTGCAGGCGGTGACCCTGCCGGTCGACGGCCGCGATCTGCGCCTGTCCATCGATACGCGCCTGCAGTACCTGGTGTACAAGGAGCTGCAGGACGCGCGCGTCGCGCACCAGGCCAAGAGCGCGACGGCGGTGGTGATCGACGTGCATACCGGCGAGGTCCTGGCGCTGGTCAACCTGCCTTCGTTCGATCCGAATCATCGCGAGACCTTCCAGGTCTCGACCCTGCGCAACCAGGCGATCACCGATACGTTCGAGCCGGGTTCGATCATGAAACCGTTCACGGCCGCGCTGGCGCTGGATCTGGGCCGCATCTCGACCTCGACCATGTTCGAGACGGGCAACGGCCGCTTTCAGTACCAGGGCAGCACGATCAGCGATGTCAGCCGCAACGGCACGCTGGATCTGGCAGGCGTGTTGCTGAAGTCCAGCAACATCGGCATGACCATGATCTCCGAGAAGCTGCAGTCGCGCGAGATGTGGGATCTGTTCACCGGGCTGGGGCTCGGGCAGGCGCCCCAGCTGGGCTTTCCCGGCGCCGCGCCCGGCCGCCTGCGTCCGTGGGACCGCTGGCGCCTGATCGAAAAGGCCACCATGGCGTACGGCTACGGCCTGTCCGTCTCGTTGCTGCAGGTGGCCCGTGCCTACACCGTTTTCGCGCGCGATGGCGACATGGTGTCGCTGACGCTGGTCAAGCGCGAAAGCGCGCCCACCAGCGTGCGGGTCTACAACCCCAGGACTGCCGCGACCGTGCGCGCCATGCTGGAAGCCGCCGCCGGGCCCGACGGGGCCAAGCGCGCCCAGGTGCAGGGCTACCGGGTGGCCGGCAAGAGCGGCACCGCGCGCAAGATCGTGGATGGAAAATACAGCGCCCAGCGCCACCGCAGTTCGTTCGTGGGTTTTGCGCCCGTTTCCAATCCCAAGATCGTGGTGGCGGTCTCGATCGACGAGCCGCAGGTGGGTGGATATTACGGTGGCGCCATTGCCGCGCCGGTGTTCTCGCGCATCGTCGGCGGCAGCCTGCGGCTGATGGGCGTGCAGCCAGACGCGCCGTTCGAATCGACCATCGTGGCCGGCAATCCGGAGGGCGCGCGATGAACCCGGTGAATCGCCTGAGCGCCGCGCAACGCCAGCACCTGGACCAGGCGCTGGCGTGGCTGCGTGGGTGCGTCGCGCCGACGGCCGACCTGCGCCTGGATTCGCGCGAGGTCGAGCCGGGCGATGTGTTCGTCGCCTGCCCCGGCCTGGCCAGCGATGGCCGCCAGTTCATGGACCAGGCGCTGGCGCGTGGCGCCAGCGCCATCCTGTACGAAACCGAAGGCGCGCCGGCCGCGCCCGCGGGCGCGCCGGCGCGCCCGGTCGCGCAACTGCGCACCTTGCTTGGCGCGCTGGCCGACGATTGGTATGGCCGTCCGTCGCAGGACCTCAGCGTGGTGGCGATAACCGGCACCAACGGCAAGACCTCGTGCACCCAATGGCTGGCGCAGGTGCTCACGCGCATGGGCAAGCCGTGCGGCAGCATCGGCACCCTGGGCGCGCTGCTGCCCGACGGCCAGTCGCTGGGCGGCAGCCTGACCACGCCGGATGTGCTGACCATGCACCGCACGCTGGCGCGCATGCGCGACGCGGGCGCGCGTGCGGTGGCCCTGGAGGCCTCGTCAATCGGCATCGAGCAGGGCCGGCTGGACCATATCCGCATCGCGGTGGCGGGTTTTACCAACCTGACACGCGATCATCTCGATTACCACGGCACCATGCAGCGCTACGAGCAGGCCAAGGCGGCGCTGTTCCAATGGCCGGACCTGCAGGCCGCCGTGATCAACGCCGACGATCCCGCCGGCGAACGCTTGCTGGCATCGCTGCCGGCTGCGCTGAAGACCGGCTATTCGCTGCAAGGCGGGCCGGCCGACGTCCACGCGCGCGACCTGCAGGCCACCGCGCATGGCCAGGTGTTCACGCTGGCGCTGCCCGACGGCGAGGCGCAGATCGTCACGCGCCTGCTCGGCCAGCACAATATCTCGAATCTGCTGCTGGTGGCCGGCGCGCTGAGCAAGCTGGGCTGGCCGCTGCCGCAGATCGCGCGCGAGCTGGCGGCGATTTCGCCGGTCGACGGCCGCCTGCAGACGGTGGCGCCGGTGCCGCTGCAGCACCTGACCGCGGGCGCCCAAGGCGCGCTGGTGGTGGTCGATTACGCCCACACGCCCGACGCCCTGGCGCGCGCGCTGACCGCCTTGCGCCCGGTGGCGCAGGCGCGCGGCGGACGCCTGGTGTGCGTGTTTGGCTGCGGCGGCGAGCGCGACCCCGGCAAGCGTCCCGAAATGGGCCGTATCGCGGTCGAGCGGGCCGACCGGGTGGTGATCACCAGCGACAATCCGCGCGGCGAGTCGGCGCAGGACATCATCGACCAGATCCTGGCCGGCATTCCCGCCGGCCTGCGCGCGACGGTGCAGCCGGACCGCGCCCTGGCCATCATGCAGACGCTCTGGAGCGCCGCGCCCGACGACGTGGTACTGCTGGCCGGCAAGGGGCACGAAACGTACCAGGACATCGGCGGCCGCAAGCTGCCGTTCGACGATCGCCAATGGGCCCGGCTGGCGCTGCTGCTGCCGCATGTGGGCGCGGTGTCGACCGATACGCGCCGCATCGGCCGCGGCGAGTTGTTCGTGGCCCTGTCGGGCGAAAACTTCGACGGCCACGACTATCTGCGGCAGGCGCAGTCGGCTGGCGCCTGCGCCGCCGTGGTGGCGCATCCCGTGCCCGATGCGTCGCTGCCCCAGCTGGTGCTGGGCGATACGCTGGCCGCGCTGGGCCGCATGGGCACGGCCTGGCGTTCCGGCTTCACGCTGCCGGTGATCGCCGTGACGGGCAGCAATGGCAAGACCACCACCAAGGAAATGATTTCCGCCATCCTGGCGCAGTGGCAGGGCGACGACGGCCGCCTGGCGACAGCCGGCAACTTCAACAACGAGATCGGCGTGCCGCTGACCCTGCTGCGCCTGCGCGCGCGGCATCGCGCCGCCGTTTTCGAGCTGGGCATGAACCATCCCGGCGAGATCGAACGCCTGGCCGCGATGGCGGCGCCGACGGTTGCGCTGGTGACCAATGCCCAGCGCGAACACCAGGAATTCATGCATACCGTCGAGGCGGTGGCGCACGAGAACGGCGCGGTCATCGGCGCCTTGCCGGAGGACGGCGTGGCCGTCTATCCGGGCGACGAACCCTACGCCGCCATCTGGGACAAGCTGGCGGGCGCGCGCCGGGTGCTGCGCTTCGGCCTGCAGCCTGGATTGGATGTCTACGCCGAGCGTATCGTGACGCAGCCGCACGGCACGCAATGCGGCGTGGTGACCCCGGCCGGCAGCGCCGAGCTGGACCTGCCCGTGCCCGGCCTGCACAACCTGCGCAACGCGCTGGCGGCGATCGCTTGCGGCCTGGCGGCCGGCGCGCCCCTGCATGCCTGCATCGCGGCGCTGGCCGGTTTCCAGGCCGTCGCCGGGCGTATGCAGCATCGGCAAATGAGTGACGGAACCGTGCTCGTCGACGACACCTACAATGCCAATCCTGACTCGGCTCGCGCCGCCATCGATGTGCTGGCGCGGCTGCCCGCGCCGCGCGCCTTGGTGCTCGGCGACATGGGCGAAGTCGGGGACAACGGGCCCGCCATGCACCGCGAGGTGGGCGATTACGCGCGCGAGCATGGCATCGACGCGCTTCTCACGCTAGGCGAGGCCAGCCGGGATGCCGCAAGCGCATTCGGTCCGGCGGCGCGCGCCTGCGCATCGGTTGACGAAGTCGTGGCCGCGTTGCGCGGCCTGCGCCCGTCCAGCATTTTGATCAAGGGTTCGCGCTTTATGCGCATGGAGCGGGTAGTGACGGCTTTCAGCGGCAACAATCAGGCGCCTTCGGGGCAGGGGGACAAGCATGCTGCTTGAAATCGCCCGGTGGCTGTCCGACGATGTGCGCGCCATTGGCGTATTCGAGTACATCACGCTGCGCGCCGTGCTGGCGTGCGCGACGGCGCTGCTGATCGGCCTGGTGGCCGGGCCGCGCGTGATCCGCCGCCTGACCGAAATGAAGATCGGCCAGGCCGTGCGCGCCTACGGCCCCGAATCGCATCTGGTCAAGACGGGCACGCCGACCATGGGCGGCGCGCTCATCCTGATCGCGATCGCCATCAGCACGCTGCTGTGGGCGGACTGGACCAACCGCTTCGTCTGGGTGGTGCTGCTGGTGACGTTCGGCTTTGGCTGGATCGGGTGGATGGACGACTATCGCAAGGTCGTCTACCGCGATCCTGAAGGCATGCCGGCCCGGCAGAAATTCTTCTGGCAGGCGACCATCGGACTGGTCGCCGCCGTGTATCTGGCCTTCGCCGTTTCGGCGCCCGCCAATACCGAACTGTGGCCGCTCTTCAAGGCATGGGTGGGCAGCGGGTTCACCATGCCGCTGCCCACCCGGGCCGACCTGATCGTGCCGTTCTTCAAGTCGGTCAGCTATCCGCTGGGCGTGCTGGGCTTCGTGGCCCTGACCTGGGCCGTCATCGTCGGCACCAGCAACGCCGTCAACCTGACCGACGGCCTGGACGGCCTGGCCATCATGCCCACGGTCATGGTCGGCAGCGCCCTGGGCATCTTCGCCTACGTGGTCGGCCGCGTCGATTATTCCAAGTACCTGCTGTTCCCGTACATTCCCGGCGCGGCCGAGCTGATGGTGCTGTGCGCCGCCATCGGCGGCGCGGGCCTGGCGTTCCTGTGGTTCAACGCCTACCCGGCGCAGGTGTTCATGGGCGATGTCGGCGCGCTGGCGCTGGGCGGCGCGCTGGGCACCATCGCGGTGATCGTGCGCCAGGAAATCGTGCTCTTCATCATGGGCGGCGTGTTCGTGGTCGAAACCCTTTCGGTCATGGTGCAGGTCACCTGGTTCAAATACACCAAGCGCAAGTACGGCCAGGGCCGGCGGATATTCCGCATGGCGCCGCTGCATCACCATTTCGAGGTGGGCGGCTGGAAGGAAACCCAGGTTGTCGTGCGATTCTGGATCATCACCATGATGTTGGTGCTGATCGGCCTTTCCACACTGAAGTTGCGATGAATACCACTGAAACCTCCCGTGCCGCCGCACCGCTCGTCCTGATCCTCGGATTGGGCGAGACGGGCGTGGCCGCCGCGCGCTGGTGCGCCCGCCAGGGTTCGCCCCTGCGCGTGGCGGACACCCGCGCGCAACCGGGAGGGCTGGCCGCGCTGCAGGCGGCGCTGGCCGATGCCACGGTCGAATACCGGCTGGGCTGCGGCGAGCAGTTTCCCGCCGAACTGCTCGATGGCGTGGCGCAGATCGTGCTGAGCCCGGGCCTGGTGCCGCACGAGTCGCCCACGCGCGAACTGCTGGAGCAGGCACGCGAGCGCGGCGTGGAAGTGGTGGGCGAGATCGAGCTGTTCGCCCGCGCGCTGGCTGGCCTGGCCGAATCCCGCGAATATCGTCCGCGCGTGCTGGCGATTACCGGCACCAATGGCAAGACCACGGTCACCGCGTTGACCCGGCAGCTGATCGAGGCGGGCGGGATGAGCGCGCGCGCGGCCGGCAATATCAGCCCCGCCGCCCTGGCCGCGCTGATGGAGGCGCTGGACCAGGACGATTTGCCGCAGGTATGGGTGCTGGAGCTCTCCAGCTTCCAGCTGGAAACCACGCGGACGCTGGCGCCCGACGCCGCGGCCGTGCTGAACGTGACCCAGGACCACCTTGACTGGCACGGCGACATGCAGGCCTATGCGCAGACCAAGGCCCGCATCCTCAAGCCGGCGCGCCTGGCCATCGTCAACCGCGACGATCCCTTGACGGTCGCCATGGTCGAGAGCCTGCAAGCCTTGAACGTACGCAGTTTCGGCCGCGACGTGCCCGCCCTGGTGGGCGACATGGGCCTGGAGCTGGGGCAGGGCGTGGCGTGGCTGACCGCCTGCGAGCCCAACGATTTCGACGAGCCGGCGCCGGCGCCGCGGCGCAAGAAGGACGCGCCGCCGCCTACCCGCGCCGGCGGCCGCATGAGCCGCCTGATGCCGGTCGATGCCCTGCGCATCCGCGGCGTGCACAATGCCCTCAATGCCCTGGCCGCGATGCAGTTGGCCCGCTCGCTCGACCTGGGCTGGGGGCCGATGCTGCGCACCCTGCGCGACTACGCCGGCGAACCGCACCGCGCCGAACTGGTGCGCTCGGTCGGCGATGTCGACTACATCAATGACAGCAAGGGCACCAACGTGGGCGCCACCGTGGCCGCGCTGGAAGGGCTGGGCCAGCAGGTCGTGCTGATCGCCGGCGGACAGGGCAAGGGCCAGGATTTCTCGCCGCTGGTGCCAGTGGTGCGCCGCCACGCGCGCGCCGTGGTGCTGATCGGCGTCGACGGGGCGGCCATCGGCAAGGTGCTCGAACCGACCGGCGTTCCTTGCGTGGCGGCCGCCGACATGCGCGAGGCCGTGCGCCGCGCCGCCGAACTGGCGCAGCCCGGCGACGCCGTGCTGTTGTCGCCGGCCTGCGCCAGCTTCGACATGTTCCGCAACTACCCGCATCGCGGCGAAGTGTTCGCCGAGGAAGTGCAGGAACTCGCGCTCGACCGGGGGGAGGTGGCATGAGCCTGTTCGCCGAACTCACCGCCAGCGTGAATGCCGTACGGCCCGGCCGCACGCGCATGCGCAATTACGACATGCCGCTGATCGTCGCGGCGGCGACCCTGCTGCTGCTGGGTTTGCTGATGGTGTATTCGGCCTCCATCGCGCTGGCCGACGGCCCGCGCTATGCCTCCTACGGCCGCTATTACTTCGTGATCCGCCACGGCCTGTTCCTGACGGCCGGCCTGCTGGCCGGCGCCGTCGTGCTGAGCGTGCCGATCCGGGTGTGGCAGCGCCTGGCCGTGCCGCTGTTCATGTTCGCGCTGGTCCTGCTGGTGGCGGTGCTGATTCCCGGCATCGGCCGCGAGGTCAACGGCGCGCATCGCTGGATCCCGCTGGGGCCGCTGAATTTCCAGCCCTCCGAATTGATGAAGCTGGCCGCCCTGCTCTATGCCGCGGACTACACCGTGCGCAAGCAGGAGCACATGCAGGCGTTTTCGCGCGGTTTCCTTCCGATGGCCTGCGCGCTGGGGGGCGTGGGCATGCTGCTGCTGCTGGAGCCGGACCTGGGCGCGTTCATGGTGATCGTGGCGATCGCCATCGGCATCCTGTTCCTGGGCGGCATCAACGGCAAGTATTTCAGCAGCCTGCTGGCCGTGCTGGTGGGCACCTTCCTGATGCTGATCTGGGTGTCGCCGTGGCGGCGCGCGCGCCTGTTCGCCTACCTGGACCCCTGGAACGAGGCCAATGCCTACGGCAGCGCCTACCAGCTGTCGCATTCGCTGATCGCCCTGGGGCGCGGCGAGTGGTTCGGCGTGGGCCTGGGCGCCAGCGTCGAGAAACTGCACTACCTGCCCGAGGCCCACACCGACTTCCTGATGGCCGTGGTGGGCGAGGAGCTGGGGTTCGCCGGCGTCATGCTGGTGATCGCGCTGTTCGCGATCATCGTCTACCGTGGTTTCGACATCGGCCGGCAGGCCATCGCGATGGAGCGCACGTTCGCCGGACTGGTGGCGCACGGCGTGGCCATGTGGGTTGGCGTGCAGGCCTTCATCAACATGGGCGTGTGCCTGGGCCTGCTGCCCACCAAGGGCCTGACCCTGCCGCTGATGAGCTACGGCGGCTCGGGGATCGTCATGAACCTGTGCGCGCTGGCGATGCTGATCCGCGTGGACGTCGAGAATCGCGTCATGATGCGGGGAGGGCGGGTATGAGCGCACCGACCATCCTCATCATGGCCGGCGGCACGGGTGGGCACATCATGCCGGGCCTGGCGGTGGCCGATGTGCTGCGCGAGCGCGGCTGGCGCGTGCTGTGGCTGGGCAATCCAGACAAGATGGAAGGCCGGCTGGTGCCCCCGCGCGGCATCGAACTGGTTCCCTTGCACTTCCAGGGCGTGCGCGGCCGCGGCGCGGCCGCGCTGGTGAAACTGCCGTTCCTGCTGGCGCGCGCCTGCGCGCAGGCCTGGCGCAGGCTGGCCGATATCCGGCCGGACGTGGTGCTGGGCATGGGCGGCTATGTGGCATTCCCGGGCGGCGTCATGGCCGCGCTGCGCCGCACGCCGCTGGTCGTGCACGAACAGAACGCGGTGGCCGGCACGGCCAACCGCTGGCTGGCCCGGCTGGCGCGTCGCGTGCTCAGCGGTTTCCCCGGCGTGTTGCCGCGTGGCGAGGCGCTGGGCAACCCGGTGCGCGCCGACCTGTGCGCGCTGCCCGAGCCGGCCGAACGCTATGCCGGCCGCGACGGCGCGTTGCGCGTGCTGGTGGTCGGCGGCAGCCTCGGCGCCCATGCGCTGAACACCACCGTCCCGCAGGCGTTGGCGCTGCTGCCCGCGCAGGCGCGGCCCCAGGTCGTGCACCAGGCGGGCGAACAGCATCTGCCCGCCTTGCAGCAGGCCTATGCGCAGGCGGGTGTGCAGGCCGACTGCCGCGCCTTCATCGACGACATGGCCGGCGCCATGGCCCAGGCCGATGTGTTGATCTGCCGCGCCGGCGCCATGACCGTGTCGGAAGTGGCGGCGGCCGGAGTGGCCGCCCTGTTCGTACCGTTTCCGCACGCCATCGACGACCACCAGACCGCCAACGCGCGCTTTCTGAGCGATGCGCAGGCCGCCTGGCTGCAGCCGCAAGCCACCCTGACGCCGCAGTGGCTGGCGCAATGGCTGGGCCAGCGTACCCGAGAAGAACTCCAGGCCGTGGCCGCCCGGGCGCGCACGCATGCGCTGCCGCGCGCCGCGGCCCATATCGCCGACGTTTGCGAGCAGGCAGCGAGGCGGGCATCATGAAACATCGCATCCAACATATACATTTCGTCGGCATCGGCGGCTCGGGCATGAGCGGCATTGCCGAGGTATTGCTCAACCTGGGCTATACCATCAGCGGTTCCGACCTGAACGAATCCGCCGTGACGCGTCGCCTGGCCGAGCTGGGCATGCGCATCGCCATCGGGCACGACCGCGCCAACGTGGCCGGCGCCGGCGCCATCGTCACCTCGACCGCCGTGGCCGGCGACAACCCGGAGGTCCTGGCCGCGCGCGCCGCGCGCATCCCGGTCGTGCCGCGCGCCGTGATGCTGGCCGAACTGATGCGCCTGAAGCGCGGCATCGCCGTCGCGGGCACGCATGGCAAGACCACCACGACCAGCCTGGTGGCCAGCGTGCTGGCGGCCGGCGGCCTCGATCCGACCTTCGTGATCGGCGGGCGGCTGACCTCGGCCGGCGCCAACGCGCGGCTGGGCCAGGGCGAGTACATCGTGGTCGAGGCCGACGAGTCGGACGCCTCGTTCCTGAATCTGCTGCCGGTGATGGCCATCGTGACCAACATCGACGCCGATCACATGGACACCTACGGCCACGATGTGGCGCGCCTGAAGAGCGCCTTCATCGAATTCACCCAGCGCCTGCCGTTCTATGGCAGCGCCATTCTCTGCGCGGACGACGCCAACGTGCGCGAGATCATGCCGTTCGTGTCGCGGCCGATCACCACCTACGGGCTCAATCCCGAGGCGCAGGTGTGCGCGCAGGACGTGCAGGCCGACGGCACGCGCATGCGCTTCACGGTGCAGCGGCGCGACCGCGACGTGGTGCTGCCCGCGCTGCAGGTCGAGCTGAACCTGCCCGGCCTGCACAACGTGCGCAATGCGCTGGCGGCCATCGCCGTGGCCACCGAGCTGGGCGTGGACGATGCCGCCATCTGCGAGGCGCTGGCGGCCTTCAAGGGCGTGGGGCGGCGCTTTACCCAATGGGGCGATCTGCCGGTGCCGGCCGCGCATGGCGGCGGCACCTTCACCCTGATCGACGACTACGGCCATCATCCGGTCGAAATGGCGGCCACGCTGGCCGCGGCGCGCGGCGCCTGGCCGCGGCGGCGCATCGTGCTGGCTTTCCAGCCGCACCGCTACACCCGCACGCGCGACTGCTTCGAGGACTTCGTGCGCGTGCTGGGCGCGGCCGACGGCGTGCTGCTGACCGAAGTCTACGCGGCCGGCGAAGCGCCGCTGGTGGCGGCCGACGGCCGCGCCCTGTCGCGCGCGCTGCGCGTGGCGGGCAAGGTCGAGCCGGTCTTCGTCGAGGACGTGGGCGAATTGCCGCAGGCGATTCTCGATTTCGTGCGCGACGGCGACGTCGTGGTGGTGATGGGAGCAGGCTCGATCAGCAAGACGCCGGCCCTTGTGGGAGAACTGGCATGAGCAAGCAATTCGGCAAAGTCGGCGTGTTGTACGGCGGCCGTTCGGCCGAACGGGAAGTGTCGCTGATGTCCGGCAAGGGCGTGCACGCGGCCCTGCTGAGCGCGGGCGTGGACGCCCACCTGTTCGACACCGGCGAGCGCAGCCTGGCGGACCTGGCCGAGGCGGGTTTCGAGCGCGTGTTCATCGCCCTGCACGGCCGCTATGGCGAGGACGGCACGCTGCAAGGGGCGCTGGAACTGCTGGGCATTCCCTACACCGGCAGCGGGCCGCTGGCTTCCAGCCTGTCGATGGACAAGATCATGACCAAGCGAGTGTGGCTGCAGCACGGCCTGCCCACGCCGGCCTTCGAGGTGCTGGGCCGCGACAGCGAGCTGCGCCTGGTGCCTGATCGCCTGGGCCTGCCGCTGATTCTCAAGCCGCCGCACGAGGGCTCGACCGTCGGCATCACCAAGGTGGTGGGCTATTCCGACATGAAGGAGGCCTACCAGCTGGCCGCGCGCTTCGACGCCGAGGTGCTGGCCGAACAGTTCATCACGGGCCGCGAGCTGACCGTCGCCGTGCTGGGCTCGGGCGCCGCGGCGCGCGCCTTGCCGGTGATCGAGATCGTCGCGCCTGGCGGCAACTACGACTACGAACACAAGTATTTCTCGGACGACACCCAGTACTTCTGCCCGGCCGACCTGCCGGCGGACGTGGCCGCGGAAGTCGCCGCCGTCGCCGAGCGCGCCTACGCCGCGCTGGGCTGCGAGGGCTGGGGCCGGGTCGATTTCATCCTGGACCGGGAGAACCGGCCCTGGCTGCTGGAAATGAATACTTCGCCCGGCATGACCGGCCATTCACTGGTGCCGATGGCGGCGCGCGCGGTGGGCATGAGCTATGCCGACCTGTGCGTGGCCATCCTGGCCGAGGCGGCGTGCAAAGTGCGCAGCCCGGCGCGACAAGATTGAACGGGACGCTCTGTGTGGAACGACGCTCGCACCATCAACCTGATCGCCAACACGCTGGCCGTGCTGGCGGTAACCGCCATGCTGCTGGCCGGCGTGGCGTGGGTGGCGCAGCGTCCCTATTTCACGTTGGCGGCCATCGAGATCGAGCCCATGCCCGAGACCGAGATGCACTACGTATCGACCGGCGCCGTGCGCGCGGCGATCGCGGGGCGCTTCGGGGGCAATTTCTTTACCGTGGACCTGGACGAGGCGCGCGAGGCGTTCGAGTCGGTGCCCTGGGTGCGCCATGCCACCGTGCGGCGCATCTGGCCCAATACCTTGCGTGTGCGCGTCGAGGAGCAGCAGCCGCTGGCGCTGTGGAACGAGAACCAGATGATCAACACCTGGGGCGAAGCGTTCACCGCCAACACGGGCGAGCTGGCCGACGACATGGTGCTGCCGCACTTTACCGGGCCGGAAGGCACGGAGAGCCTGGTGGTGCAGCGCTACGCCGAGCTGGCGCGCTGGTTCGCGCCGCTGGACATGCATGTGCGCGAGCTGGTGCTCAACCCGCGCTATGCGTGGGCCGTGACGCTGTCCAACGGCATGAAGCTGGACCTGGGCCGCGACCCGGGCGCCGATGCGCCCGATCCGCACGGCCTGCCCGGCGCCTTGCCGTTCGCCGCGCGCATCCAGCGCTTCGTGCAGGCCTGGCCGGTGGTCAGCAGCCGGCTCGAAGGCCGCACCGTGACGCAGGCCGACCTGCGCTACCCAACCGGATTTGCTCTGGCGCTGGCGCCGCTGCCCCCCGAGCATGCATCAAATTCCAAATCGAAACCTGCCAAGAAACGCTAACGCCATGACCCGTGACATCAAGGACCTTATCGTCGCCCTCGATATCGGCACCAGCAAGGTGGTGGCTGTAGTGGCCGAGATCTTGCCCGAGGGACGCTTCGAAGTGCTGGGCCTGGGCCAGCATGAATCGCGCGGCATGCGCAAGGGCGTGGTCGTCAATATCGAGACCACGGTCAACTCCATCCAGCGCGCCCTCGAAGAGGCCGAGCTGATGGCCGACTGCAAGATCCGCGACGTCTACGCCGGCATCGCCGGCAGCCATATCCGCAGCTTCAATTCCAGCGGCATGGTGGCCGTCAAGGACAAGGAAGTCACCGCCACCGACGTCGCCCGCGTGATCGAAACCGCCAAGGCGGTGAACATCCCTACCGACCAGCAGGTGCTGCATGTGCTGACGCAGGAGTTCATCGTCGATGGCCAGGAAGATATCCGCGAGCCCATCGGCATGAGCGGCCTGCGTCTCGAAGTGCGCGTGCACATCGTCACGGGGGCGGTCAGCGCCGCGCAGAACATCGTCAAGTGCGTGCGCCGCTGCGGCCTGGAAGTGCAGGACCTGATCCTGCAGCCCCTGGCCTCCAGCCTGGCGTGCCTGACCGCCGACGAAAAGGAGCTGGGCGTGGTGCTGGTCGATATCGGCGGCGGCACCACCGACGTTGCCATCTTCACCGGCGGCGCGATCCGGCACACGGCCGTGATCCCGATCGCGGGCGACCAGATCACCAACGACATCGCGGCCATGCTGCGCACGCCCACGCCGGATGCCGAGGAAATCAAGCTGCGCTACGGCGTGGCCAAGCAGGTGCTGGCGCGTCCCGACGAGGCCGTCGAGGTCCCGGGCCTGGGCGATCGCGGCCCGCGCCAGGTCAAGCGCCAGGCGCTGGGGGCGGTGATCGAGCCGCGCGTCGAGGAATTGTTCACGCTGATCCAGCAGGTGGTGCGCGACTCCGGCTACGAGGACCTGCTGGCCTCGGGGGTGGTGCTCACCGGCGGCTCGGCGCAGATGCCCGGCATGATCGAGCTGGCCGAGGACGTGTTCCTCAAGCCGGTGCGCGTGGCGGTGCCCGAATATGAAGGCAGCCTGGCCGACGTGATGCGCAACCCGCGCTTCTCGACGGTGATGGGCCTGCTGCAGGAAGCGCGCATGCAGCGTCTGCGCGGCCGCAAGGTGGCGGCGCAGACCGGCAACTTCAAGACCCTGCTGGCGCGCATGAAGGAATGGTTCATGAACTGATCAGGAAGGGACAGGTCGGGGCCTGTTCCTCGGTGCGCGCGGCGGCGGTATTGCCGGGCGCATCGGAAGAGGGGAGGCGTCTCAAACCCATTGCGGACCACGGTCGGCTTCGGCTTTGAGGCGATTCACAAAAGATAGGTTGTTGGGGAATTTTTGTGATTTGCAATTCGGACTTGTGAGGGAGTCATCATGATGAACTTTGAGATGCTTGAGAACAACGCCAAGGGGACCGTAATCAAGGTCGTTGGCGTTGGGGGCGCGGGCGGCAACGCCGTCGCGCATATGATTCGCAGCGGTGTCAGCGGCGTGGACTTCATTTGCGCCAATACCGACGCGCAGGCGCTGGCGGCTACCAATGCGCCGGTGCAGATCCGCCTGGGCCGCACCGGCCTGGGCGCGGGCGCCAAGCCCGAGCAGGGCCGTGCCTCGGCCGAGACGGCGCGCGAGGAAATCCGCGCGGCGCTCAACGGCGCGCACATGGTGTTCATCACCGCCGGCATGGGTGGCGGCACCGGCACGGGCGCCGGCCCCGTGGTCGCGGAAGTGGCCAAGGAGCTGGGCATCCTGACCGTCGGCGTGGTCACCAAGCCGTTCACCTTCGAAGGAAACAAGCGCCTGCGCATGGCCGAGGATGGTATCGGCGAACTGGGCAAGCACGTGCATTCGCTCATCGTGGTCCTCAACGAGAACCTCTACGAGCTGATGGACGACGATGCCACGCAGGAAGACTGCTTCAAGGCGGCCGACGACATCCTGCACAACGCGTGCGCGGGCATTGCCGAGATCATCAATGTCGAGGGCAACGTCAACGTCGACTTCGAAGACGTCAAGACGATCATGGGCGAGCAGGGCCAGGCCATGATGGGCACGGCCGCGGCCAGCGGCGCGGACCGCGCGCGCGTGGCGGCGGAAAAGGCGATTGCCTGCCCGCTGCTCGAAGGCGTGGACCTGAACGGCGCACGCGGCGTGCTGGTCAACATCACCGCCAGCCGCACGTTGAAGATGCGCGAAACGCGCGAAATCATGGAAACGATCCGCAGCTACGCTTCGGACGACGCGACCGTGATCTTCGGCACCGCCTATGACGAGCAGATGGGTGAAGAGCTGCGCGTCACCGTGGTCGCCACCGGCCTGGGCCGCGAGGCTGTCCGTCCGCAACTGGTGCAGCACACCAGCGAGGCGCTGCGCACCGGCACCGACAACATGCCGGTGGGCAACATGCTGGCTGGCCAGCAGGGCGACTACCGCGGGCTGGACATGCCGTCGGTGATGCGCAACCCGCGCAGCCAGGCTTCGGCCCAGGTGCGCGCGTTGGAAAGCTCCGGGATGGATCATTTCGACATTCCGGCGTTCCTGCGCAAGCAAGCCGATTGACGTAGTGAACCAAGAGCCGTCTTGCGGCTCTAACTCCCTCAACTCCGGCCCGCCCTTTCCCCGGCGGGCCGGGGTCGGAGCGGTCCGCCTGTTCTTCAATAAAAGGGACGTATCTTTTGTTGGCAAGGGACTCGGCTGGCAGCATTGTTCCCCGGAGGTTACAATAGCCCGGTTATGCCGGTGTCTATTGGTAGATTTCCGGCTTTCGCAAGAATAATAGAGTCGTCATGTTCCGACAGCGCAGTATTCAAAATCTCGTACGCACGACAGGCGTTGGCGTCCATTCGGGCCGCCGGGTCGAACTCACCCTGCGTCCGGCCGAGGCGAATACCGGCATTGTCTTCCACCGCGTGGACTTGCCGCAGGTCGTGGACCTGCCGGCCTCGGCCATCGGCGTGGGCGACACCCGCATGGCGTCGGTGCTGCAGCAGGGCAATGTGCGCGTTTCGACCGTCGAGCACCTGATGTCGGCGCTTGCCGGCCTGGGTATCGACAACCTGCATGTCGACCTGACGGCCGAAGAAGTGCCCATCATGGACGGCAGCGCGGCCACGTTCGTGTACCTGCTGCGTTCGGCGGGCATCGTCGAGCAGAATGCGCCCAAGCGCTTCATCCGCGTGTTGAAGCCCATCGAGGTGCGCGAAGGCGAGGGCCGCAACGAAAAGTGGGCCCGGCTGGAGCCGCACGAGGGTTTCGCGCTGGCATTCTCGATCGACTTCCGCCATCCGGCCATCGATTCCACGGCCAATTTCGCCGAAATCGACTTCGCCACCCATTCGTACGTGCGTGAAATCGCGCGCGCGCGCACCTTCGGTTTCGTCAACGAGGTCGAGGCCCTGCGCTCGATGGGCCTGGCGCGCGGCGGCAGCCTGGACAACGCCATCGTCATGGACGAGTTCCGGGTGCTCAACAGCGACGGCCTGCGCTACGACGACGAATTCGTGAAGCACAAGATCCTGGACGCCATCGGCGACCTGTATCTGCTGGGCAAGCCGCTGGTGGCGCGCTATGTCGCCTACAAATCGGGCCATGCCCTGAACAACCAGCTGGCCCGCGCCTTGCTCGAACAGCAGGATGCCTGGGAGCTGGTGACGTATGAATCCCAAGCCGCGGCGCCGCAGGCGTTCCGGCACGAATGGAAGCTGGCCTGACCAGGCCTTGCCGATATCGGTTTTCGCCCTATGGCCGCGCTGAGCGGCCATAGGCTTTTTGGTGGGGACGCCCAGGCGTCCCCGGTTTGCCGGCCGCTGGCCGGCCCCGCGTCAGCGGTTCTTGTGGTGTTTCAGCAGCCGCGCCACGGCGTCGGCCAGGGGGCCGGGGCGCAAGCCCCGATGCAGTGTCTCGAAGGCGTCCAGCGCGGTCGAGCCCAGGGGTTGGGCCAGCTTGGGCGGGCGCGGCGCTTTTTGTCCCGGTCGCGGCATGCCGGCTTGCACCCGGACGCTGATTTCGTTTACGTTCCAACCTTGCTCTGTCAGGGTCTGGGCGATGCGCGGCGCCATCTGGCGCAGCTTGGCCGCGTGGGCCGGGCCCGGCACCGCCAGCTGCAGCTGCTGGTTTTCCAGCTTGGCGACCACGCACAGCGCGCCCAGCGCGGGCGGCAGGACCGCCGCTACGGCGTGCTGTATCTGCAGGTGCTTGCGCGCCGTGGCCAATACGCCGGCGCCGCGCATGTCATGACCCAGCCACCCCAGGGCGCTACGGTCGCCGGGGCGGTTGGTGGAAGAACGCGGAGGACGGTATGTGTTTCGACTGGCCATGCCGGCTCAAATAACAGGATGCAAGCTTGAAGATCGTGATTATGCATGCCCAGCCCGGGCGGGAAGGGCATTTCACTCTCGGGGGCGGGCGCCTGGCGTTGCTGGTGGGCGCCACCCTGGTGACCGCTGCCATCGTGGGCGCCGCCGTGCAACGCTATATGTCCCCGCCGGCTCCGGCCGCCTATGCGGTCGATTGGCCTGCCTACGCCCAGGCCGTCAGCCCCGACCGGGATACAGCGTTCGTGCGTGAGAACGTTACCATGCTTGCTACCAAGGTCGGCACGCTGCAGGCCAAGCTGGCCAGCATCGACGGGCTGGGACGGCGCGTGGCCCAGGTGGCCGGGGTCGCCTATACCGACCCGGAACTGGCCACGCAGCTGCAGGGCATGCCCGAGGAAGCCACGCACGTGATGGATGACCTGTTCACCGACCGGCAGCCGCCGTCGCCGGCCACGGCCGCCGACCTGGCGCAGCAGCTCGACGAGATCCAGGTACGCATGGCGCAGCAGGCCGACAACCTGCGGCTGCTGGACGCCGCCCTGACGCGCCGCTCCGCGGACAAGGCGCTGGTGCCTTCGGCCATGCCGATCACGGAATACCCCTACCTCAGTTCCTCATATGGCTGGCGCCGCAACCCGGTCACGGGCCGCTACGCCATGCATGAAGGGCTCGATTTCTCTGCGCCCAGCGGCACGCCCATCCTGGCGGCCTCGGGGGGCGTGGTGCTGGTGGCCAAATACCAGAGCGGCTACGGCAACAGCGTGGAAATCGACCACGGCAACGGCCTGATCACACGTTACGCCCACGCGTCGCGCCTGCTGGTCAAGGCGGGGGACGTGGTCGAACGCGGCCAGGAGATCGCCCGCGTGGGGTCGTCCGGCCGCTCCACCGGGCCGCACCTGCATTTCGAGGTGCGCCTGGCCGGCCAGCCGCTGGATCCGCGCCTGTTCCTGGGGCCGCAGCAGACGGCGCCGCCCACCGTGGCCCAGGCGCCGGCCGTGGCGCCCGCGGCTTCCGCGACCCGCTGAAAAGGCGCGTCGCGGAGCCGGACGGGGCCGCCGCGCGCACGGCAGGCCGTTGCGGTCCAGGTGCGTTAAACTGGATCGTTTCCCAGCGGGTTCGCCCGCTCAACCAGACAACAACAATCCAGTCACGGGCCTGTCCGCCGCCGTTGCGGCGCAAACCGGCCGGTGCCGCCAACGACACGCATGGTTTCTCTGCTCAAAAAACTCATTGGTAGTCGTAACGACCGCTTGCTGAAGGAATATCGCAAGCAGGTAAGTCAGATCAATAGCCTGGAGTCCAAGATCTCGGCTCTTTCCGATGAGGAATTGTCGGCAAAGACTCAGGAGTTTCGCGACCGGCACCAGCAGGGCACGTCACTGGACGAACTGCTGCCGGAAGCCTTCGCGGTGGTCCGCGAGGCCGGCAAGCGCGTGTTCGGCATGCGCCACTTCGACGTCCAGATGCTGGGCGGGATCGCGCTGCACAACGGCAAGATCGCCGAAATGCGTACCGGCGAGGGCAAGACGCTGATGGCCACGTTGCCGGTCTACCTGAACGCCATCGCCGGCAAGGGCGTGCACGTGGTGACGGTCAACGACTACCTGGCCCGCCGCGACGCCGAGTGGATGGGGCGGCTGTACCGCTTCCTGGGCATGTCGACCGGCGTGGTGGTGCCGCAGCAGCCCAACGACGAGAAGATCGCCGCCTACGCCGCCGACATCACGTACGGCACCAATAACGAATTCGGCTTCGACTACCTGCGCGACAACATGGAGTACCGGGTCGAGGACCGCCGCCAGCGCCGCCTCTCCTACGCCATCGTCGACGAGGTGGATTCGATCCTGATCGACGAGGCGCGCACGCCGCTGATCATTTCCGGCCAGGCCGAGGACCACACCGAGCTCTACGTGCGCATGAACGCGGTGCCGCCTCTGCTCAAGCGCATGGCGTCCGAACCCAAGCCGCACGAGCCCGAGCCCGAAGGCGACTACTGGGTCGACGAGAAGAGCCAGCAAGTCTACATGTCCGAGGCCGGCCATGAGAGCGCCGAGAAGATCCTCACGCGCGTGGGCCTGCTGCCCGAAGGCGAATCCCTCTACGATCCTCGCCACATCGCCCTGATGCACCACATGATGGTGGCATTGCGCGCCCATACGCTGTTCTTCCGCGACCAGCAGTACGTGGTGCAGGACGACGAGGTCGTGATCGTCGACGAGTTCACCGGCCGCCTCATGGTTGGCCGCCGCTGGTCCGACGGGCTGCACCAGGCCGTGGAAGCCAAGGAAGGCGTCAAGATCCAGCACGAGAACCAGACGCTGGCCTCGATCACCTTCCAGAACTACTTCCGCATGTACGACAAGCTGTCGGGCATGACCGGGACTGCCGATACCGAAGCGTACGAATTCCAGGAGATCTACAGCCTGGAAACCGTCATCATCCCGACCAACAAGCCGATGGTCCGCAAGGACCAGAACGACCAGGTCTTCAAGACGACGCAAGAGAAGTACCAGGCGATCCTCAACGATATCCGCGACTGCCACGAGCGCGGCCAGCCGGTGCTGGTGGGCACCACCAGCATCGAGAACTCCGAGTTGCTGGCCGGCCTGCTGCGCCAGGCCAAGCTGCCGCACGAGGTGCTCAACGCCAAGCAGCACGCGCGCGAGGCGGAGATCGTCGCCGAGGCGGGCAAGCCGGGCCACATCACCATCGCCACCAACATGGCCGGCCGCGGCACCGACATCGTGCTGGGCGGCAGTGTCGACAAGCAGGTCGACCTGATCCACGCCAACGAGGCGCTGAGCGAGGCCGAGAAGGAGGCGCGCATCCAGACGCTGCGTGCCGAGTGGAAGCCGCTCAACGAGCGCGTCAAGGAAGCCGGCGGCCTGCGCATCATCGGCACCGAACGTCATGAATCGCGCCGTATCGACAACCAGCTGCGGGGCCGCGCGGGGCGCCAGGGCGACCCGGGTTCGTCGCGCTTCTACCTGTCGCTCGAAGATCCGCTGATGCGCATCTTCGCCGGCGACCGCGTGCGCGCCATCATGGAGCGCCTCAAGCTGCCCGAAGGCGAGCCCATCGAGGCAGGCATGGTGACCCGGTCGATCGAGACCGCCCAGCGCAAGGTCGAGGGCCGCAACTTCGACATCCGCAAGCAGCTGCTCGAATACGACGACGTGGCCAACGACCAGCGCAAGGTGCTGTATTCGCAGCGCAACGAGGTGCTGGAGGCCGCTTCCATCGGCGCGACCGTCGAGGGCCTGCGCGATGCCGCCGTGACCGAAATGTTCCGCGGCTTCATCCCCGAGGAATCGGTCGAGGAGCAATGGGACGTCGCCGGGCTGGAAAAGGCGCTGGCGGGCGACTGGCACATCCAGCTGCCGCTGACCGACATGCTGGAGCAGGAGCCCAACCTGACCGACGAGGAACTGCTCGAGCGCGTGGTGGCGGCCGCGCGCCAGGTCTACACTGCCAAGGTGGAGCAGGTCGGGGCCGAGTCGTGGGCGCAGTTCGAGCGTTCGATCATGCTCCAGTCGATCGATACGCACTGGCGCGAGCACCTGTCGGCGCTGGACTATCTGCGCCAGGGTATCCACCTGCGCGGCTACGCCCAGAAAAACCCCAAGCAGGAATACAAGCGCGAGGCTTTCGAGCTGTTCTCGGGCATGTTGGACCGTATCCGCGACGACGTGGTGCGGGTGCTGATGACGGTGCGGGTGCAGTCGGCCGAGCAGGTCGAGCAGGCCGAGGCCGATGCGGCGCAATCGCACGTGCAGAACGTGCAGTACCACCACTCCGACTACGACGAGGCGCTCGCCGATGACGGCCAGCCGCAGGGGGCGCAGCCGGTGCGCAATGTGCTGCCCAAGGTCGGCCGCAACGAACCCTGCCCGTGCGGCAGCGGCAAGAAATACAAGCATTGCCACGGCCAGCTGGCCTGACGCACCCGGAGAACGCCATGCTGCATGCCGTCGGCCGCACCGAATTCGACCACGCCGTGGTCATGGTTCGCGACCGGCTGGATGCGCTGGCGCCGCATTTCGAGCGGCAGGGCTTCCACCTCAGCGAGAAGGCGGTGCACAACCTGGGGTCGTGCAATCGCCTGATCGTGCTGGAAGGCACCTACATCGAGCTGCTGGGCTGGCCGCCCGGCGCGCCGCCGGCGCGCAAGGAAATCGCCGACTCGCCGCTGGGCCTGGAAGCCCTGGTGTTTCGCACCTATGATGCCGAGGCCACGTATCGGCGCCTGCTCGAGGCAGGTTTCGCCGTCAATCCGGTGCAGGAGCTGACGCGTCCGGCGCAGTGGCAGGGCCGTGAAGTGCAGGCGCGCTTCCATACCGTGCGTTTCGCCGAGCAGCCCATTCCGGGAATCCGGATGTACTTCTGCCGCCATCTGACGCCCGAGCTGGTCTGGAACGACGAACTCCTGTCCCACCCGAACGGCGCCCGCGGCATCGTGAGCATCGAGGCGGGCGCCGCCGACGCGCAAGCCGTGGCGCAGCGCCTGGGCCTGGTGGTGGACGTGCCGGCCGAGGCCGCGCCCGGCGGCTGGGACGTACCCTTGGGCAACCTGCGCCTGCGGGTGCTGCAGGATCCCGCCTGCGCCACGCCGCGGCTGCGCACGCTGACGCTGGAAAACCGCGACGGCGCGCATTACACGCTGGATACCGGCGTCTGAGCGGCAAGGGCGCGGCCGGCCATGCCGGCCATGCGCGGCGCGCGCCGATGGCGCATCATGGAGGCTGAGCATGGCCAGGGTCGGGCCGAGGCCGCGCGAGACGGCCCGCGATCCGCATGCGTGATCCACGGCGGCCGGCAGGCCGTCTTCACTGACCTTTGAGGCAGAAAATCTATGAAACCTCGAATACTGAAGGGTTTTACGACCGGCCTGTGCGCGCTGGCCCTGTTGGGCGCGGGCGCGGCAGCCTATGCGCCCGCGCACGCCGACGAGCGGCCGCTCGTGCTGGTCGTCCCGTATCCGCCGGGCGGCAGCACCGACATCCTGGCGCGCATCATGCAGCCGCGCCTGTCCAAGGAGCTGGACGGGCGGGCGGTCGTGGTCGAGAACAAGGTGGGCGCGGCAAGCCAGATCGCGACCGCATACGTGGCGCGTGCCGAACCGGATGGCAACACCCTGCTGGTCAGCTTCGACAACCATGCGATCAACCCGGCGGTCAAGCCCAAGCTGCCCTACGACACCTTCAAGGACTTCGTGGCGATCAGCCAGACCGTGCGGTTCCCGCTGGTGGTGGGGGCCAATCCGTCGGTGCCGGGCAAGACGCTGGCCGAGTTCCTGGACATGGCACGCAAGCAGCCGGCCAACACCTTCAATTACGCCTCCACGGGCGTGGGCTCGCTGAATCACCTCGCGCCCGAAGAGCTGAAGCGGCGCGCCAAGGTCGAGCTGCTGCACGTTCCCTATGGCGGCGCGGGGCCGGCGGTGCAGGCGGTCGTGGGCGGGCAGGCGAACATGACCTGGCTGAGTTACGCGGCGCTGCGGGGCCAGATCCAGGCCGGCAAGATAAAGCCGCTGGCGGTGGCCGGCGACAAGCGTCTGAGCGATTTGCCCGAGGTGCCCACGGTGATCGAGTCGGGCTTTCCCGGTTTTGTCGCCTATTCCTGGAGCGGCATGTTCGCGCCGGCCGGTACGCCGGCCGATACGGTGCGCAAGCTGACCGCGGCCTTCCAGGCGGTGCTGGCCGACCCCGAGGTCAGCCGCAAGCTGAACGAAGCGGGCTTCGAGATCGTCGCCTCGGACGGTCCGGCGCTGGAACAGTACGTGCGCAGCGAATACGAACGTTGGGACTCGTTCATCAAGGCCAACAACATCAGCCTCGAGAACTGAGCGCGGCGCCTAGTGCGGGCGCGGCGCGGCTTCCTGCACGACGTGGTTGACGCCGGTGGCGATATCGCTCTGGGCCACTCCGTAGATGTGCAGGGAAATGGCGACCTCGTCGCCGGCATTGCCAAGCCGGTGGATCTGCGCCAGGCCGGGGGTGGCGGTGACGATGTCGCCGGGGCGGCGCGCCACCATGCCGGTGCGCATGGCCAGCCCCAGGTCGGGGTTCCAGCGGTAATGCGATTCGGTGAGTTCGCCCTGCAGAACCCGGTAGGTGCACCAGGTCTTGTGGCCGTGCACCGGGCTGAATTGCCCGGGGCGCCAGATCAGATAGGCGATGGTGAAGCTGCCGTGCGGGTCGGCGTAGGCGACGTGCCGGCTGTAGTGATCGGGATGTCCGGCGCGCAGCTCGGACGGCAGGTCGGCCAGCGCGCCGTCCGCGCCGGCCACGCTGGCGGCCAGTTCGCGCAGCAAGGCCTGCGCCGCGTTCAGTTGCGCGGACTGCACCGAGGCGCACAAATCCTGCAGGCCGGGCGAAATGGGGACGGATAAAAACGGTTGCGGGCGCATGGGATGGACGAATGCTGACAGTATTCCTATCCTAGGGGCTACGTTCCGGAATGGGTTTGCCAATTGGCAGGTCCGCAGGGGACGGATTAGAAAAATATTTCATCAGGAGTCGGCATGGATCTGGGTATCGCAGGCAAGACGGCGCTGGTGTTCGGCGGCAGCCGTGGAATGGGGCGGGCCTGTGCCCGCCAGCTGGCGCTGGAGGGGGTCAAGGTGACGCTGGCCGCGCGTACGGCGCAGACACTGGAGCTGGCCGCGGCGGAGATTACCCGCGAAGCCGGCATCGGCGTGGGCTGGGTGGCCGCCGACCTGACCCGCGCCGAGGGCCGCGAGGCCGCGCTGGCGGCCTGTCCGGCGCCCGACATCCTGATCAACAATGCCGATGGCCCCTTGCCGGGCGACTTCCGAGACTGGAGCCGCGACGACTGGATCAGCGCGCTGGACGCCATGATGCTGGGCCCCATCGACATGATCCGCCGGGTGGTCGATGGCATGACGCAGCGCGGCTTCGGCCGCATCGTCAATATCGTCTCGCGCAGCGTCAAGGCGCCGCACGCGGAGCTGGGCCTGTCCAATGGCGCGCGTTCCGGATTGATCGGATTCGTCGCGGGCCTGGCGCGGCAGACCGTGCGCCACAACGTCACCATCAACAACCTGCTGCCCGGCGCCTTCGCGACCGACGCCCAGGTGCGCCACATCCAGGGCCTGGTGGAGCAGTCGGGCCAGCCGTTCGAGAAACTATGGGAAGAGCGCGGCCGCTCCAATCCGGCCGGCCGCTACGGCCAGCCGGAGGAGCTGGGCGCCCTGTGCGCCTACATATGCTCGACGCATACCGGATACATGACCGGTCAGAATATTCTGATCGACGGCGGCGGCTATCCCGGGACCTATTGAAGCCCGCGCGGCGCGGGCGCTGCGTCATAATGCGCCCCTTATCGAAAAGAGCGGCCTCACGGCCTCTCACACAAGGAAGCGATTGATGCGTGTATTGGTCCTGGGGGCCGGCGTGGCCGGCATGACCGCAGCCTACTATCTGTGGCGCGACGGTCATGCCGTGACCGTGCTCGAGCGCCAGGCCGGCCCGGCGCGCGAAACCAGCTTCGGCAACGCCGGCGGGCTGTGTCCCAGCTTCGCCGGGCCGTGGGCCGCGCCCGGCATGGTGGCCAAAGTGCTGCGCATGGCGCTGCAGCGCCATGCGCCGATCCGCTTTTCGCTGGCGCCGCGGCCGCGCAAGCTGGCATGGCTGGCACGCTGGCTGGGCGAGTGCTCCGCCGAGCGCTTCCGCGTCAACAAGCTGCGCATGCAGCGCGTGGCGCACTACAGCCAGGCCTGCCTGCGCGAGATCGCCGCGGCCGGGCTGCCGGTCTCGTTCGATTTCCATCAGGATGGCACGCTGCAGCTGTTTCGCGGCGAGGCCGACCTGAAGGCGGTGCCCAATATCACGCGTGCGCTCGATGAGTTCGAGGTGCCATGGCAGTTCCTGAGCGGCGCCGAGGCCGCCGCGCGCGAGCCGGCGCTGGCCGGCGCCCATGCGCCGGTGGCGGGCGGTCTGTTCCTGCCGCTCGATGGCTCGGGGGATTGCTACAAGTTCGTTTGCGACATGGCCGCCTACCTGGCTGGCGAGGGCGTGGCGTTCCGTTATGGCTGCACCGTGGCGAGCCTGGCGCAAGCCGGCGGGGCGATCGCGGGCGTGCGCACCGACCAGGGATTGCTGCAGGCCGACGCCTATGTGGTCGCCCTGGGCGGCAGCACGCCCTTCCTGCTGCGGCCGCTGGGCCTGAAACTGCCCATTTACCCGGTCAAGGGTTACTCGATCACCGCCCCGATCGCCGACGAGGCGCGCGCGCCGCGGGCGGCCATCATGGACGAATACAACAAGGTGATGATTTCCCGGCTGGGTTCGCGCCTGCGCGCGGCGGGCATGGCCGAACTGGACGGGTACGGCCTGGCGATCGACCCAGGACGCGTGGCGTTTCTGAAGGGCGTGGTGCGCGAGTGGTTTCCGCAAGGCGCCGACTACGATGCGGCGCAGGCGTGGGCCGGCCTGCGGCCCATGACACCGGACGGCCCTGCCATCCTGGGGCCGACCCGCTACGCCAATCTCTACCTGAACTGCGGCCATGGCTCGAATGGCTGGACACAAGCCTGCGGTACCGGCAGGATCGTCGCAGACATCGTGGCAGGCCGCACGCCGCAGATTGACCTGGATGGCTTGACCGCCGACCGCTACACCTGACGCTATTTGGGGGTTCCCGTGGATCAAACCGATATCAAGATTCTGCGCCTGCTGCAGAAAGACGCCACCTGCTCGGTGGCCGAGATCGCCGAGCAGGTGAACCTGTCGGTGACGCCATGCTGGCGCCGCATCCAGAAGCTGAAGGACGATGGCGTGATCGCGCGCAACGCGGTGCTGCTCGATCCCAAGGCGCTGGGGCTGAACCTGACCGTCTTCGTGTCCATCAAGACCAACCAGCACAACGCCAAATGGACCGACAACCTGATCAATGCGGTCATGTCGCTGCCCAATGTGGTGGAGTTCTATCGGATGGCGGGTGATATCGACTATCTGCTCAAGGTCGTGGTCGAGGACATGGCCGCCTATGACCGGTTCTACCGGCGCCTCATCGAAGCGGTGGATTTGCTGGACGTCAGCGCCAGCTTTTCGATGGAAGTCATCAAGAGCACCACGGAGCTGCCGCTGGACGCCGTGTAGAGAGATGTCGGGCGCGCGCAAAAATTTTTCACGGCGGGCGCGCGCCGTGAACGGGTTTTGCCTGCCAGGGCATGGCAGGCCCGTCATCTCGCAAGGTAATTTCTTCGGCGCCGGCGTAGCATAGCTCGCTATCCGGCTCGCGGAGCGCGTGCCGGCGCACAGGCAGAGGTAGGTTTGGTCATGTCATTGCGAGAGTCCGCCGCCGCGGCGGACGAAGGGGCCGATCCGCGGACAGGTTCGGCGCGCGACTTGTTGTCGCAGTGGAACGGCTGCGAGGACGTCTGGGTATTTGCATACGGATCGCTGATCTGGCGACCCGACTTCGCCTGGCAGGAGCGCCGGCTGGCGACGGTGCGCGGCTACCACCGCTCGCTGTGCCTGTGGTCGCATGACCATCGCGGTTCGCCCGACAACCCGGGCCTGGTGTTCGGCCTGGACCGTGGCGGCTGTTGCCGGGGCGTGGCGTTCCGGGTGGCCGGGCGCGACGTGCCCGACGTCTTCCAGGCGCTTTGGCATCGCGAAATGAGCGGTGGCGCATACAAACCGCGCTGGCTGCGCTGCCATACCGGGCAGGCGCCGGTGCGCGGGCTGGCCTTCGTGCCGGACCGGCGTTGCCGGCACTACGCGGGCGCGCTCAGCGACGAGCTGCTGATCCGCGCCGTGCGCCAGGCGGTGGGGCGTTCGGGCGCATGCCTGGATTACGTGCGGGAAACCCACAGGGCGCTCAACGAGCACGGCATTGTCGATTGGCGCCTGGGGGCGTTGGTCGACAGGCTGGCGCAGTCCTAGAACTGCCAGCGGCCAAACATGAACAGCACGTTGCCGTTGCCCTTGCCGCCCGGGATATACGTGGCGTAGAGGGTGGCATCCTTGTAGCCGGCCGAGACCAGGGGCAGGATGCCGGGAAACGGCACCCGGCTCATGATGTCGGAGCGCGAAGTCAGGAAGACGGTGTAGCCGATGCCCAGGCGGGTGTCCGCGCCGACGCGGCCGATTTTCTGGAAACCGTAGCCGGCTATCGGTTCGATGTCGCTGTGCGAATCGAGAAACGCCATGGCGTACAAACCTTGCCAGTCGCCGTCTTCGTCGTAGATGCTCTTGCCCAGTCCGCCGCCCCAGGCCAGTTCGTTGAAGCTGCGGATCTTGTCGCTGCTGTACATGGCCCGGTTGTGCCACGAATAGCCGGTCAGGTAGAGGTCGTTGCCGCCTTCATTCCATATCTGGCCCACGCGCTGGCAGGCGCCACGCGCCCAGGAAGGCCAGTTGTCACAGGCCATGGCCGTTGCCGGCACCAGCAGGAAAAAGAAAGCCAGGGCCCGGAAATACTGGGTCATATGCTGCGCTAACGGAAAAAAGTGCAAACCTACACCTTAACCGATAGCGCGACACACAGCCTTTCAGTGAGCTGTCAAGAGAAACCGCCTACCTGGGTGCGGAACTACAGTAGGAAGACCGTGGCCAGCCCGAGGAAAATGAAGAAACCGAGCGAGTCGGTGGCGAAGGTCAGCAGCACCGACGAGCCGATGGCCGGGTCCTTGCCGAAGCGCGCGCGCAGCATGGGCACCATGACGCCCACCGAGGCGCCGACCAGCATGTTGCAGATCATCGCGCCCATCATGACGACGGCGATGGACAGCGAATCGGAAATGGCCCAGGCGAACAGGGCGGCCACCAGGCTGCCGCACAAGCCCACCAGCAGCGTGACCAGCATTTCGCGCTTGACCAGTGGCCAGAGGTTGCGGCCGGTGATGCGGCCGACGGCCAGCGCGCGGATGATCATGGTCATGGTCTGGTTGCCGGAGTTGCCGCCGATACCTGCCACGATGGACATGAGAAACGCCAGGATCACGATGTGGCTGACGGTATCCTCGAAGCGCGACGCCACGAACGAGGCGGTGGCCGCGGTACAGAGGTTGAACAGCAGCCAGGGGGCGCGGTTGCGCAAGGCCATGAGCACGGGCGCGAAGATGTCTTCTTCCTGCAGGCCGGCGCGCGAGAGCGCCTGCTCCTGCGAGTCTTCCTGGATCACGTCCACCACGTCGGCAATGGTGACGCGGCCGATCAGCCGGCCCTGTTCGTCGGTGACCGGGGCCGAGACCAGGTCGTAGCGTTCGAACGCGCTGGCGGCGTCGGCGTCGGAATCCAGCGGGCCCAGGGTCAGGAAATCCGAGTTCATGACCGCGCGCACTTCGGTATCGGGCTCGCTGACCAGCAGCGTGGCGATGGGCAGGACGCCTTGCAGCTTGTCCTGGCGGTCGACCACGAAAATCTGGTCGGTGTGGTCGGGCAGTTCGTGCAGGCGGCGCAGGTAGCGCAACACCACTTCCAGCGACACGTCCTCGCGCACCCGGACCATTTCGAAGTCCATGATGGCGCCGACGCTGTCCTCGGGGTAGCCCATGGCCTCCAGCAGCTGGGCCCGCTCTTCCTCGGTCAGGCCCTTCTGGACTTCGGCCACCACGTCGGGCGGCAGGTCGGGCGCCAGGTCGGCCAGTTCGTCGGCGTCCATGCTGCCGGTGGCGGCGACCAGGTCCTGGCGGTCCATCGCCTCGATCAGCGATTCGCGCACCCAGTCTTCGACTTCGATCAGGACATCGGCATCGTGCTCGGTACTGACCAGCCGCCAGACCGTCTGGCGCTCGTCCTTGGGCAGCGACTCCAGGATGAAGGCGATGTCGGCCGGGTGCAGCCCGTTGATCAGGGTGGCCAGCTCCGCCTCATGCTGGCGGTGCACCAGGTCTTCGACCAGGTGGGCCTTGTCGTCGCCCTGTTCCTGGCGATGGACCAGGTCTTCGACCAGATGCTGCCGGCGCAGGCACTCCTGGACCTCGGCCAGTGCGTGCTGGGCGTCTTCGGGGTCGAGCCGGCGGGGTGTCGCGGGCGGCTTGGGCGTGGCGGCGGACAGCGTCATGCAACAGGACTCAAAGGGTGGGCAGTGGGCGGCTGCGCCGGGCTTCGTCGGTGGCGACGTAGGTGAGCACCGCTTCGGTGACCTTCACGACTTCGGCGTCCAGGCGCTGGCGTTCAGCATACACTTCGACCGACACCGTGACCGAGGTCGTGCCGGTGCGCGTGATGGAGGTATAGAAACTGAGCAGGTCGCCGACGAATACCGGTTGCTTGAACTGGAATGCGTTGACGGCCACGGTGGCCACGCGCCCGGCGGCGCGTCGGGCGGCGGGGATCGAGCCGGCGATATCCACCTGCGCCATGATCCAGCCGCCGAACACGTCGCCATGGATATTGGCATCGGCGGGCATGGGCATGACGCGCAGGACCGGCTCGCGCCCGGTGGGCAGGCTGGTGAAGGGGGATTTGGCTGGGTTGGTCATGCGGGCCGGCTCCTGAAGGGACCCGGCCGATTATGCAGGAAAAACGTGTCCTAGGCGCGCGGCTCAGGTCGCCAGCTTCACGATTCCGTAGCCGCCGAACACCAGCCATGCGTACAGGACCAGTCCCAGCGCCATGACGCGCGGTCCGGCCTTGCGGATCTGGGCGAAGCGGGTTTCGATTCCCAGCGCCGTCATGGCCATGGTCAGGACGAACACATCCAGCTTGCGGATGGTGGTGACCAGGTCGGACGGCAGGATGTCGAGGGAGTTGACGATGGCCAGGACCAGGAAGCCGATGGCGAACCACGGCACCGGCAGCTTGGCGTGGGATTTGCCGTCGGCGCCGGCGGCGGCGCTGGCGCGCAGCCAGAAGCCCAGCACCAGCAGGACGGGCACCAGCAAGGCGACGCGCGTCATCTTGACGATGGTGGCGACCTCGGTCGTGGCGGGGTCGATGTTGCTGGCCGCGCCGACCACCTGGGCGACCTCATGCACGGTGCCGCCGATATAGATGCCCAGCGCCTGGGTGTCGAAGGGCAGCCAGCCGGCGTGGTAGATCACCGGGTAGAGGAACATCGAGAGCGTGCCGAACAGGACGACGGTGGCGACCGCCACCGCGCTCTTGTGAGGGGCGGCGCGCAGGGTCGGCTCGAAAGCCAGCACGGCGGCGGCGCCGCAGATCGCGCTGCCGGCGGCCGTCAGCATGGCGGTGTCGCGGTCCAGGCCGAGCAGCCGCTGGCCGGCCACCGTGCCGATGAGCAGGGTGGAGGCGACCACGCCGACCGACACCGCCAGGCCGGGCAGTCCCACCGCGGCGATCTGCTGGATGCTGATGTTCAGGCCGTAGAACGCGACGGCGATGCGCAGCAGGCGGCGCGCCGTGAAGTGCACGCCGGCGCCCCAGTCGGCCGGCATGGTGCCGCGCAGGAAGTTGCCGTACAGCATGCCGCAGACGATGCCGACCACCAGGGGGGAGAAGCCGAATTGCCGGATGAACGGCAGGTCGGCCAGCTGCACCACGGCCGCCGCCATCAGGGCGACGAACAGGATGCCGTTGAGCTTGTCGCGCCACGGGGTGGGCAGGGGCAGGGCAGAGGTAGTGGTGGTCATGGCGCCGTCAGCAATAACTAAATAACTGGCAGAAATATTACGGCCCGGACTATTATCTGAAAAATCTTTATTTTTAATATCTATCATCAGATATTACGATATCGACATGACGCCGGACCAATTGCTTACCTTCGCCAGCGTGGCCGACGCCGGCAACATCAGCCGCGCCGCCGAACTGCTGCACCTGTCGCAGCCGGCGGTGTCCGGCCAGTTGCGCATGTTGCAGGACTGGTTCGGCGAACCGTTGTATCGGCGCAGCGGCCATGGGATCGTCCTGACCGCGGCCGGCGAGCGGCTGGCCGAGCACGCGCGCCAGCTGCGCCAGGTGTACGGTCAGGCCGGCGCCTTGCGCGATGCGTGGCGCGGCCTGGAAACCGGTTCGTTGCGCCTGGGGGCCAGCACCACGCCGGCCAGCTACCTGCTGCCCGGCCTGGTGGCCGCCTTCCGGGCTCGCTATCCGGCGGTCGGCGTGCATCTGTCGGATGGCAATACGCGCCAGATCGTCGAGCGGCTGCCGGCCCTGGACCTGGCCTTCATCGAAGGCGAAGTGCCGGCCGGCCTGCCCGCCGATACGGTGGTGCATCCCTGGCGCCAGGACGAGGTGGTGGCGATCGTGCGCTCCGACCACACCCTGGCGGGCAACGGCGCGGCCACGCTGCGCGACCTGGCGGCGTGGCCCCAGGTCACGCGCGAGCCGGGCTCGGGCGTGCGCGGGCTGGTCGAGCGCGCCTTCGCCAGCGCGGGGCTGGCGCCGGCCGTGGGGCTGGAGCTGGCGGGCGTGGAAGGCGTCAAGCAGGCGGTGCGCGCCGGCCTGGGCGTGGGCTTCGTCTCCATCATGTCGGTGCGGCACGAGGACGGTTCGCTGGCGACGCTGCGGCTGTTGCCGCGGCCGCTGACGCGCACGCTCAGCATCCTGGCGCCGCACGCCAGCGCGGCGTCGCGCGCCACCCAGCGCTTCCTGGACGCCTGCCTGGCGCTGCCCTAGGGGCCTGCGCTCAGGGGCGCGCCAGCCATTGGCGCGCCAGCTCCACCCAGTAGGTCGCGCCCAGCGGCAACAGCTCGTCGTTGAAGTCGTAGCTGCCGTTGTGCAGCATGCAGGGGCCGGCTCCATGGCCGGCGTCGCGATGGTCGCCCGAACCGTTGCCGATCCAGACGTAGCAGCCGGGCTTGTCCTGCAGCATGAAGGCGAAATCCTCGGCCCCCATGGTGGGCTGGACGTGGTCGTTGACGTTTTCCGCGCCCACGATGCCGCGCATGACGCCGGCGCAGAACGCCGACTCGGCGGGATGGTTGATGGTGGGCGGATAGTTGCGCCGGAATTCCAGCTCGCCCTCGCAATCGAGGGCGGCACAGGTCAGGCGCGTGATTTCGCCCATGCGGCGTTCGATCAGGTCCAGCGTGTCGAGCGTGAAGGTGCGCACCGTGCCGCGCATGACGGCCTCGTTGGGCACCACGTTGTCGGCGCTGCCGGCGTGGATCTGGGTGATGCTGAGCACGGCGGCGTCGAGCGGGTTGCGGTTGCGCGTGACGATGGTCTGCAGCGATTGCGCCAATTGCACCGCCGCCATGACCGGATCGATGCCCAGGTGCGGCATGCCGGCATGCGTGCCCTTGCCCTTGATGTGGATCGCGAATTCGTTGCTCGAGGCCATGATGGGCCCGGCGGTCAGGCCGAACTGGCCGACTTTCATGCCCGGCCAGTTGTGCATGCCGAATACCGCTTCCATGGGGAAGCGGGTGAACAGGCCATCGTCGATCATGCGCTTGGCGCCGCCGCCGCCTTCCTCGGCAGGTTGGAAGATCGCGTACACGGTACCGGCGAAGTCGCGCTGCTGCGACAGAAAGCGCGCCGCGGCCAGCAGCATGGCGGTATGGCCATCGTGGCCGCACGCGTGCATCTTGCCCGGATTGCGGCTGGCGTGGTCGAACGTGTTGGCTTCCTGCATGGGCAGGGCGTCCATGTCGGCGCGCAGGCCGACCGCCCGCGCGCCTTCGCGCGCGCCGCGGATGATGCCGACCACCCCCGTGCCGCCCAGGCCGCGGTCGACGTCGATGCCCCATTCCTGCAGCCGGGCCGCCACCACGTCGGCGGTGCGGAATTCCTCGAAGGCCAGTTCGGGGTGCGCGTGTATGTCGCGGCGTATGGCGGCGATATCCTGGCGCCACGCGACGATGGGTTCGATCAGTTTCATGCCGTGGGCTCCATGCGGAAGTCCGAGGCAACAAGGTTATCATCAAACAAAACTCGAATTAATGGAGGCAAACACCATGCTGCGCCCCTGGCTCGCTCACTATCCCGCGGGAGTCCCCCACGAGATTTCGCCGCAGGACTACACGTCGCTGACCGACCTGCTGGACCGGGCCTGCCGGCGCCATGCCGGCCAGGCGGCCTGCCGCTCGATGGGCTCGGACATGACCTATGCGCAACTGGACGCCCATGCGCGGCACTTCGCCGCCTGGCTGCAGGGGCGCGGCCTGGCGCGCGGCGCGCGCGTGGCGCTGATGATGCCCAACGTGCCGGCCTACCTGGTGTGCCTGCTGGGCACGCTGCGCGCCGGCATGGTGGTGGTGAACGTCAATCCGCTCTACAAGGCCGACGAATTGCAGCGCCAGTTGCTCGACAGCGGCGCCGAGACGATCGTCATCCTGGAGAATTTCGCGCACACGCTGCAGGCGGTGTCCGATCGCGGCGCGTTGTCGCATGTCGTGGTGGTCGGCCCTGGCGATTTGCTGGGAGGCCTGAAAGCGCCGCTGGTCAACCTGGCGGCGCGCTATGTGAAGAAGCTGGTTCCGCCATGGAGCATCGAGGGGGCGCACCGCTTGCCGGATGCCCTGCGCGATGGCGCGCGCGCCACGTTCACGCCGCCCGAGCTGGGCATGGACGACCTGGCCGTGCTGCAATACACCGGCGGCACCACCGGCACTCCCAAGGGCGCCATGCTGTCGCACGGCAACCTGGTGGCGAATGTGCTGCAGACCGAGGCCGTGGCGCAGCCGGTGCTGCACGACCTGCAGGGCCGGCAATTGACGATCATCAGCGCGCTGCCGCTGTACCACGTGTTCGCCATGACGGTGTGCGGCCTCTACGGCATGCATGCCGGCATGCGCAATCTGCTGGTCATCAACCCGCGCGACCAGGCGGCGCTGATCGCTGCCTGGCGCCAGGCGCCGGTCAACATCTTCCCCGGCGTCAACACCTTGTTCAACGCCCTGGTCAACAACCCGGATTTCGCTCGTCTGGACTTCACCGACCTGCGCCTGACCCTGGGCGGCGGCATGGCGGTGCAGCGCCAGGTCGCCGAGCGGTGGCTGGAGCTGACCGGCCATCCGCTGATAGAAGGGTATGGCCTGTCGGAGACCTCGCCGGTGGCCACCGTGAACCCGACCGACGCCAAGACCTATTCGGGTTCCATCGGCCTGCCGCTGCCATCGACCGACGTGGCCATCCTCGACGATGATGGCGCGCCGGTGCCGCTGGGCGAGCGCGGCGAGGTCGCGATCCGCGGTCCGCAAGTCATGCTGGGATATTGGCGGAAGCCCGAGGAAACGCGCGATGTCATGACGGCCGACGGGTTCTTCCTCACTGGCGATATCGGCATCATGGACGAAGCCGGCTATACGCGCATCGTCGACCGCAAGAAGGACATGATCGCGGTGTCGGGCTTCAAGGTGTATCCCAACGAAGTCGAGGCCGTCATCGCGGCGCACCCGGGGGTCCTGGAGTGTGCCGTCATCGGCGTGCCCGACGAGCATTCGGGCGAAGCGGTCAAGGTGTTCGTCGTGAAGAAGGACCCGGCCTTGACGGCCGAGGCGGTGCTGCAATGGTGCGAGGAGCGGCTGACGGGCTACAAGCGTCCGCGCCATGTGGAGTTCCGCGACGAACTGCCCAAGAGCAACGTGGGCAAGATCCTGCGGCGCGAACTGCGGCCCGACGCGGGTAGCTAGCCCGGGCCGCGCGGGTGCTCAGGCCTGGCTGGAATCGGGCGCGGGCGCGTCCAGGTGCGGGCTGACCATGTCGAACAGCGCGCCGTGGATGTGGCGGTTGCCGGCCACCACGCGGCCGCCGCTGGGCCACGACTGCTGCTGCATCATGTCGGTGCACACACCGCCGGCCTCGCGCACGAGCAAGGTACCGGCCGCGACATCCCACGGCGCCAGGCCCATTTCCCAATAGCCGTCGTAGCGGCCACAGGCCGTCCAGGCCAGGTCCAGCGCCGCCGCGCCCATGCGGCGTACGCCGCGGGTGCGGCGGATGGCGTCGTGCAGCATCGGCATGTATTGGTGGGCGAAGGAAAAATCGCGGAACGGAAAGCCCGTGGCCAGCACGGCGTCGTCGAGCGTCGACGTGCGCGAGCACGAGATGCGATGGCCGTTGAGCCACGAGCCGATGCCGTGGACGGCGGTGAAAAGCTCTTCGTTGCTGGGGTCGTAGACCACGCCGATGACCGGCGTGTCTTCCCGCAGGTCGGCGCCCGCCACCACGCGCGTGCCCGCGTGGGCGACCAGCGCGATCGACACCGCGTAGTGCGGAATGCCGTGCAGGTAGTTGGTGGTGCCGTCCAGCGGGTCGATGTACCAGGTGGCCGGCCCTTGCGCCGCGCCGCCGGTTTCTTCGGCCACGATGCCGAACTGCGGCGTGCGTTCGCGCAATACGCTGATGACGGCGGCTTCGGACTCTCGGTCGGCCTGCGAGACCAGGTCGTTGCGCGCCTTGCGGTCGATGACCAGGTCGGCGCGATGGTGCGCGTACGACTGCAGAATGGCGGCGCCCGCATGGGCCGCTGTGACGGCTGCGTCGACGGCCGCGCCGAGGTCCAGGGTGGCGGAGGCAGGGGAGCGTTGGGCGGAGGTCTGCATAGCCCAAGTGTAAGCCCATGCTCGCAGCCCGTTTCGCAACCAGGGAGAATTCGGTCCCGCGGCCGGGCATTTCGCCGCGACGGCGTGGTGCTTATCCAACGGCCGGCGATGGCTTTATAGTGGCAAACCTTTGAATAGTCGGATCTTTCCTGCCGCCATGTCTGCCTCGTTTGCGCCCCTGCAGCCCGCCGTCGTCGCCCGTGACGGACAGGGCCGCCTGTACAGCGCCGCCTATGGCGATGTCTACCATTCGCGCGACGACGCCGCCGGCCAGGCCGAGCATGTTTTCCTGCGCGGCAATGGCCTGCCGCAGCGCTGGCGCGGCCGGGCGCGCTTCACCGTCTGCGAGACGGGTTTTGGCATGGGGCTGAATTTTCTCGCCCTCTGGCGGGCCTGGCGTGACGATCCGGCGCGGCCGCGCCGCCTGCACATGCTGTCGCTGGAGGGCCACCCGTTCACGCGCGAGGATCTGCAGGCGGTGCTGCGCGCCCATGCGCCGGCGGGCTTGCAGGAGCTGGCCGCCCAGTTGGCCGCGCAATGGCCGCCATTGTTGCCGGGGCTGCACCGGCTGGAGTTCGAGGGCGGCGCGCTGACCCTGACGCTGGGCTTCGGCACCGCGCAGCAGCTGGCGCCGCGCCTGGCGGCGCGCGTCGATGCCTACTTCCTGGACGGCTTCGCGCCGCGCGGCAATCCCGCCATGTGGGACCCGCTCATGCTGCGGACCCTGGCGCGCCTGGCCGCGCCGGACGCCACGCTGGCGTCCTGGTGCAGCGCCGGGCAGGTACGACAGGCGCTGCAGCAGGCGGGCTTTGCCGTCACGCGCGCGCCGGGCTTTGGCGGCAAGTGGCACATGACGCTGGGCCGGCGCCTGCCCGGGACGGCGACGCCCGACGACGGCGCGCCCGATGACGACGGCGCGCCGGTGCTGGTGGTCGGCGCCGGGCTGGCCGGCGCGGCGGTGGCGCATGCGCTGGCCTTGCGCGGCCGGGCCGTGACGGTACTGGACGCGGCGCGGCTGGCGGGCGTTGCGTCGCACGCCGGCCACGCCGCCGCGGCCCTGACGCCGGTCATCGCGCGCGACGACAACCCGCGTGCGCGCCTGGCGCGCGCGGGCAGCCAGCGCGCCTGGCTGCGCTGGCGCGACCTGCCGGCGCCGGCCGCGCCCTGGCGCTGCGGCACCGTGCAGCTCGAGCGCGACGCCGGCCGGGCCGCGGCGCTGGCGCAGACGCTGCAGATCCTGCAATTTCCGGCCGACTGGGTGCGCATGGTGGACCGCGACCAGGCTGGCGCGCTGGCCGGCTTGCCGGTGGCGCGCGGCGGCGTATTCTTCGCCGACGGCATGCTGGTGCGGCCGGGCGCGCTCATCGATGCGCTGCTGGCGGGCCCGGGCATAGGCACGATCGCGGCGCAGGCCGCGCGGCTGCGACGCCATGGCGCTCAGTGGCAGGTGCTCGACGCGCAGGGACGGCAAGTGGCGCGGGCGCCGGTGGTGGTCCTGGCCAATGCGGCCGACGCGCCGCGCCTGCTGGCCGACAGCGGCCTGCTCGAGCCCTTGCCGCGGCTGGCCCGCATGCACGCGCTGGCCGGCGAAGTGACCCTGCTGCCGGCCGCGGCCCTGTCCGGCGGGCCGCGCTGCGTCGTCGGCGGCGAGGGATATCTGTTGCCCGCCGTGGACGGCTGGTGCGTGGCCGGCAGCACTTATGTGCATGGCGCCGCGCAGGCGCTGACCGGCGCCGCAGGCCAGCGCGTCAACCTGGACAAGGCCGCCGGCCTGCTGGGCCAGGCGCCGGCCGCCTTCGCGTCCCTGCGGCCCGGATCGCTGCCCGGCTGGGCGGGATGGCGCGCCGTGCTGCCGGGGCGGTTGCCGGCCGTCGGGCCGCTCGCCCATGCGCCCGGATTGTGGCTGGCGGCGGGGTACGCATCGCGCGGGCTGAGCTGGGCCGCGCTGATGGGCGATGTGATCGCGGCGCGTCTTTGCGGCGAGCCCGGGCCGCTCGAAACCGACTTGCTGGCGCAAATCGCGCCGCGATGAAAATAAAATGGTGTCGTATCCGTCGCCGGCCATGCGCGGCCGAGTGGGCGCATAATCGGCCGGGGTTGCGGGCAAAATAGGGCCCGAAACACCGATATAAGCGGAACGATAGCGGTGATTGGCGATTTTGCGGGGGTTTGAAGTAAGTGACCGCTTAGGCCGCAAAATGGCGCCTGAATCGCCGTCCCTGGCATGCCGGCACCCTCAAAATGAAGGGGCGAGTTTATTTCAGGGCCCAAATCCGTCAAAATAGCGTCTTTTAATGGTTTTTTGGCTAAAGCCGGGGGATGCTCTGTGCCGCCGAAGTTCGACTTTGCTCATACTACCCAGCTCGACACCGTCGAGTTGTTGACGTCCCGCCCTAGCCGCATCGACTTCGACGCGGGCGACGGCTTGCATCTGGTAGTCGAAGCGCACGCGCCGGGCGTATATCGCCTGCGTTGTGGCGAGGCGAGTCTCCTCACCGATGAAAAATCCAGCGCGCGAGCGCGCGCCGTGGCTGAAATGTTGCTGGCGCGCCAGGAGGCCGTGGGCGAGGCGACGCTGTCGCCGCGCGACGATGGCGGCGGCTGGCGTATCGCGCAGGGCGATACGACGCTCGAGGTGCTCTCCGATCCCGTGCGCGTGAAACTGTATCGCGGCGACCAGGAAGTCTTTGCTTCCGAAGTGTCCGCGCATACGCCCGCGTTCGGTCATAACGCGCTCGACGAGACCGAGGAGGCCGTGTGGACCGTGGGCCTGGGCCTGGAGGGCGCCGAGCCCGTCTATGGCCTGGGGGAAACGCCGGGAGATCTCGACCGCCGCGGCGAAGCCGTGGTGTCCGACGACCCCGAGCATCGCGCCCTGCCGCTGGCCTGGAGCCCGCGCGGCTGGGGCGTCTACGCCAACACGATGCGGCGCGTCGAGCACGCGGTGGGCCTGGAGCCCGCCGAGGGCGCCTATGTGCTCACCATCGACGACCCGGTGCTGGACCTGTTCCTGTTCGTCGGCGAGCCGGCCGAGATTCTCAACCAGTACACCGCGCTGACCGGCCGCGCCGGCCAGCCGGTGCTGTGGGCGATGGGCGCATGGCTGCAGCAGGCCGACGGCCAGATGCCGACCGAGACGGCGGCCCTGGTGGCGCGCCTGCGCGATCAGCAGATTGCGCTGGATGCCGTGACGCTGGCCTTGCCGGCGGCCTGGAGCTTCCAGGCCGACAAGCCGGTGCTCGAGTGGGACGCCCAGCGCTTTCCCGACGCGCGCCAGATGCTGGCGCTGTTCCACAAGCATCACGTCCATGTGGCGGCGAGCGGTTTTCCGGGCGTGCTGAAATCCAGCCTGTTGTTCGAGGAACTGGAAGACCGCGGCTGGCTGCTGACGCGCGACGACGGCAGCGCCCAGGTGTTCGACGGCAACGCCGCCACCGGCGGGCAGCCATACGGCCTGCTGGATCTGTCGTATCGGGACGCCTACGCGATGTGGGTAGAGCGGCATCGCCAGTTGATCGAGGACGGCCTGGACGCGCCGGCCTGCGACGCGCAGATTGCGATTCCCGACGGCGTGTCGGCCCGCAACGGCGAAACCGGCCCGGCGCTGCGCACCATGTATCCGCTGCTGGCCCGCCGCGCGCTCTTCGACGCGGTGGCCGGCCTGAAAGTGCCGCCGGAGGGCGTGGTGCCCAGCACCGACCTGTTCCCGGCGGCGCAGCGCCTGCCGTGGCAGGTGGGTCCGCGCGTCACCAACGACTGGGCCGGGCTGGAGCACAGCCTGCGCACCGCGCTGTCGATCGGCGCGAGCGGCGTGCCGGTACAGGTGCACGCGCTGGGTTCGGCGCGGGCGCCGCTCGAGGGCATGACTGCCGAGCTGTACCTGCGCTGGCTGGGCGCCTGCGTGCTGTCGGCCAACTTCAGCTTCCAGGGCGTCCCTGGCCTGCTGCCCGATGCCTTCGGCGAAGAAACCCTGGCGCACGCCCGCACCTGGATGCAGTGGCGCTACCGCCTGATTCCCTATGTGCTGGGCGCCATCGAGGACTCGGCGCGCACCGGCCTGCCGGTGCAGCGTTCGATGGCCATGTCGTTCCCGCACGACCCGCACGCGCATGCCTGGGACCTGCAATACCTGCTGGGGCCGGCCTTGCTGGTGGCGCCGGTGACGCAGCCCGGCAAGCAGGTGCGCGTCTACCTGCCCAAGGGCGACGCCTGGTGGGACCTCAACACCGGCCACCGCTACGAGGGCGGCACGACCTGGACGGTCGAGTGCGAGCTGGACCGCTACCCCGTGTTCGGCCGCGAAGGCCACATGCTCTGTCTCGGCCCGGCCGCGCAGCACACGGGCGAGTTCAATTCGGCGCGCATCCTGGACGAGGTCTGGATGTTCGGCATGCCTGTCCATAATCCGGTGGTCATGCGCAATAAAATCCGGGTAATGCAAATGCAGGGATCCAGCTATATCAAGGGGCTGGAAGGACTGCGCATCCTGCCTTCCGAAGGGCTGGAAGTGAAGCGCCGCGGCGCAGAAGTCCGCATCTCGCGCGCTCGTTGACGCCTGCCGGGCCTGGCGCCCGGCGCGTTCCCTTCTGACCCGATGCGTCGCCGGCCCATTGCCGGCGCGCATCGGGTCTTATCCATTTCATATAACTGACAGTTATAAAAAGAGGAATAAACAGTCGTTCGCTTAAGAAGAGCGGCGATTCACAATCGCATGCCATGATTCATATCGAAAATCTATCCAAGACGTACGCCACCCCGCATGGCCGCTTCGAAGCGCTGCGGGGCATCAACCTGCACATCCAGCAGGGAGAGGTGTTCGGCATCATCGGGCCGAGCGGCGCGGGCAAAAGTACGCTGGTTCAATGCATCAACCTGCTCGAGCGCCCGGACCAGGGCAGCATCGCCATTGGCGGCCAGGCCCTGGTGGGGCTGGGCGAGGCGCAACTGCGCAACCAGCGCCGCCGCATCGGCATGGTGTTCCAGGGCTTCAACCTGCTGGCGCGCCGCACCGTGTACGGCAACGTGGCCCTGCCGCTGGAAATTGCCGGCGTGGCGCGCGCCGAGATTCCCGCCAAGGTCGAGCGGCTGCTGGCGCTGGTCGGCCTGGAGCACCTGCGCGACCGCTATCCCAGCCAGATCAGCGGCGGACAGAAGCAGCGCGTGGGCATCGCGCGCGCCTTGGCCAATGACCCCGACGTGCTGCTCAGCGACGAGGCGACGTCGGCGCTGGACCCCGAGACCACCCACAACATCCTGGCGCTGCTGCGCGACATCAATCGCAAGACCGGCGTCACGGTGGTGATGATCACCCACCAGATGGAAGTGGTGCGCGAGATCTGTGACCGGGTCGCCGTGCTGTCGCATGGCGAGGTGGTGGAGCTGGGCAGTACGCGCGAAGTGTTCGCCGCGCCCCGGCACGAAGTCACCCGCGCCATGGTCTCGGCCGCCACCGCGTCGGACCTCAGCGAGGCCACCCTGGCCGCCGTCAAGCAGCGTATCGACGCGCTGGCGGCCGCCGAGCCCGGCCGCGCCGTGCGCCTGTGGCGCCTGTCGCTCAAGGGCGTGGCCGCCGGCGAGCCGCTCTGGTCGGACCTGGCGCGCGAATTCGCGCTGGACGTCAGCCTGGTGCAGGCGCGCGTCGAGGATATCCAGGGCGTGGCCGTCGGCACGCTGTTCGTACTGGCGCAAGGCGCGCCGCATGCGGTCAAGGACGCGCTCGCCGCGCTGGCCGCCCGTGAAATCACTGTAGAAGAAATCGCCCATGAGCCCGCAACTGATCGACCTGCTTATCACGTCGCTGCATGAGACCCTGCTGATGGTCGGCGTGTCCGGCGCCATTTCGGTGGTGGTCGGCATTCCGCTGGGCGTGCTGCTCATCGTCACCGGACGCGGCGGCATGCTGCAGAACCTGGCGGTCAACCGGGTGCTGGCGGCTGTCGTGAACGGCACGCGCTCGGTGCCTTTCATCATCCTGATGGTGGCCATCATCCCGTTCACCCGCCTGCTGGTGCAGACCTCCATCGGCACCACCGCGGCCATCGTGCCGCTGGCGGTGGCGGCGATTCCCTTCATGGCGCGCGTCGCCGAGAACGCCATGCGCGAAGTGGATCCGGGCCTGATCACCGCGGCGCGCGCCATGGGCGCCTCGCCCTTGCAGATCATCTGCAAGGTGCTGCTGCCCGAGGCCCTGCCGGGCCTGGTGGCCGCCACCATCGTCACCATCGTCAGCCTGATCGGCTACTCGGCCATGGCCGGCGCCATCGGCGGCGGGGGCCTGGGCGACCTGGGCATCCGCTATGGCTACCAGCGCTTCCTGCCTGAAGTCATGCTGGCCGTGGTGGTCGTGCTGATCGCGCTGGTGCAGGTCGTCCAGAGCCTGGGCGACTGGCTGGTGCGCCGCATGTCGCACCGCTGAACCTCGCTGGATCCTTTTTCCTCACTCCGTATCTGGGAATATCGCAACATGAGCACCAAGTTCCTGAAAGCCCTCGCCGCGTTCGCCCTGGGCGCCGCCGTCTTCGCGCAGCCCGCGCTGGCGCAGGACAAGCCGCTGAAGATCGGCGTGACCGCCGGCCCGCACGCGCAGATCTTCGAGGTGGTCAAGGAGGAAGCGGCCAAGCAGGGCCTGAACATCCAGGTCATCGAGTTCTCGGACTACGTGCAGCCCAACGTGGCGCTGGCCTCGGGCGACCTCGACGCCAACAGCTACCAGCACCAGCCGTACCTGGACAACGCCAATGCCGACCGCGGCTACAAGCTGGTCAGCATCGCCAAGACCGTGATCTTCCCCATCGGCATCTACAGCAAGAAGATCAAGAACCTGAACGAGCTGAAGGACGGCGCGCGCATCGGCATCCCCAACGACCCCACCAACGGCGGCCGCGCCTTGCTGCTCCTGCAGGAACATGGGCTGATCAAGCTGCGTCCGGAGGCCGGCCTGAAGGCCACGCCGATCGATGTGGTCGAGAATCCGCGCAAGCTGCGCTTCATCGAACTGGACGCCGCCCAACTGCCGCGCTCGCTGGACGATACCGACGCCTCCGCCGTGAATACCAATTTCGCGCTGGAAGCCGGCCTGGATCCGAGCAAGGATGCGCTGGTGCGCGAATCGGCTGAATCGCCCTATGCCAACGTGCTGGTGGTGCGCGAGCAGGACAAGGACCGCGCCGACTTGCGCAAGCTGGTTTCCATCTACCAGAGCGCGCCGGTCAAGGCGTTCATCCTCGGCAAGTACAAGGGCGCCGTGGTCGCCGCCTGGTAAGCCCGCGCGGCATGCATCCGGCCTGGCCGGGTTCGCATCCAGCCAGGCCGCCCGCGGGCGGCCTGGTTTTTTCACCCGGCCGTTTTTGACACGAGGCTGGAAATCCGTCATAATTCCTGGCTTCGGTCGGGTCGTTAGCTCAGTTGGTAGAGCAGCGGACTTTTAATCCGTTGGTCGCGCGTTCGAGTCGCGCACGACCCACCAACCAGATTTCAGCAAGCGCTGTCAGCAAGAGGTGCCAGCAAGAGGTGCCAGCAAGAAAAAGCCGCTCACGAGAGCGGCTTTTTTCATTGCGCGGCCTTTTCATTTGGCGCGCCTGATCGGCCCGCCGCCTTCTTTGCGCCTTGGATCAAGATTTTCCGCAACGCGGTTTCCCGACAACTGGGAAACCGCCGTACCCGCCTGCCTGCGGGGTCCCGCGGCCTGCTAAGCTGGTTTTCCGGGTCGCGCCGCGCCGGGCGGATGCCGTGCGTCGGCGCGCGGACTCCAGCCTGTTCTGATCGAGGTGGCGATGTTTGAGTTCTGTACGCATGCAAGGACGTTGGTCGGTCGTGGCGCCAGCGACGCCCTGGGAGAGACGCTGGCGGCCCGATGGGGGGCGAGCCGTGTCCTGCTGGTGACGGACGGGGCGCTGGTTTCACTGGGCCTGGCGGGCCGGCTGCGCGACGCGCTGGCCGGCGCGGGCCATACGGTGGCCATGTTCGACGAGGTCGTCGCGGACCCGCCGGAGTCGGTGGTCGAGCGCGCCATCATGGCGGCGCGCGATGCCCGGGCCCAGGTGATCGTGGGCTTTGGCGGGGGGTCTTCGATGGACGTGGCCAAGCTGGCTGCCGCGTTCGCCGGTACGGCGCAGGACTTGCGCCAGGCCTATGGCATAGGCCGCGTCGCCGGGCCGCGCTTGCCGCTGGTGCAGGTGCCGACCACGGCGGGCACCGGCTCGGAGGCCACGCCGATCGCCGTCGTGACGACGGCCGATGGCGCCAAGGCCGGCGTCATCTCGCCGGTGCTGTATGCCGACCTGGCCGTCCTGGACGCCACGTTGACGCTGGGCCTGCCCCCGGCCATCACCGCGGCGACGGGTATCGACGCCATGGTGCACGCGACCGAGGCATACACCAGCCGTGTGCTCAAGAATTCCATCTCCGATGCCCTGGCGCGCGAAGCGCTGCGGCTGCTGTTTCGCGCGTTGCCTGTCGCCTGCCGCGACGGCGGCGATCTGGCGGCGCGACAGGACATGCTGCTGGGCGCGATGCTGGCGGGCCAGGCGTTCGCCAATGCGCCGGTGGGCGCCGTGCATGCGCTGGCCTATCCGCTGGGCAGCACATTCCATGTGCCGCACGGGCTGTCCAACTCCCTGGTGCTGGGGCCGGTCCTGCGGTTCAACTCGCTTCGCTGCGAGGCGCAGTACGCGGAGCTGGCGGACGTGATCCTGCCGGGGCATGCCGGCGGCGCATCGGAGAAGGCCGCGGCATTCGTGCAGGCGATGGCCGAGGTGGCAGGGGCGCTTGAACTGCCGACGCGGCTGGCGCAGGTGGGCGTTACGGCGGCGGACATCCCGGCGCTGGCCGGGCAGGCCCTGCAGCAACAGCGCCTGCTGGCGAACAATCCGCGCGATGTCACGCTGGCCGACGCCACGCGGCTCTACGAAGAGGCCTTCTGACGCCGCCGGCGTCGCGCGCACCGCCGTCGCGGCGGTGCGCGCGGACCCGTGGTGGCGCTAGCTGTCAGGGGTGACCATGTGGCTTTCGACCTCGCGCCTGGCCAGCAGGGGAATGATCTGGCCGATGCCGATTGTCTGGAAATGCGCGGTCTTGCGATGCTCGTCCAGGCCGTGCATGTCGCGATACTTCTCCAGGATGACGAAGTGGCACGGATCGCTTCCCGACTGGAAGTACTCGTAATACAGATTCGCCGGTTCCGTGCGGGTGTGCTGCGCCAGCTGGGCAAGCAGCGCGCCGACCTGGTCCTGGGAGCCCGGCTGGGCATGGTAGTGCGCGATGACCTGCAGATAGGGTTGGGACATAAGGGTACCTTCGGTAGGGAGCGGAGTCAGGCAGGTCCGGCGTGGCAAAACAAATAACCTTAGCAGGAGGGCGAGGCCAGTCCTATAGGGGAGTAACCGCGGTTTCATGGAAATTCCCAGAAACTGCGAAACTTTCGCCGCGCGCAATTGTGCCGTGTCGCGTTGTCCCCAATACTCCGGCCATCTTTTGCCAAGGGAAACGCGTCATGTTCTTCGAAGAGATAGAAAGAATCCGCAGTGCCTTGCAGCGCAGCGGACGTAAATACCTGACACCCAGGCTGGAGGCCGTTCTGGGCACGGTCTACCAGCTCAAGCGCGGCGAAGAGTCCGTGTTCCTGTGCGTGGAGCCGCCCATGGTCGCGCGCGAGCACGCGCACCGGCCCCATTGCACGATCGAGCTGGGCACGGACGACTGGGGCACGGTGCTCAGCGGCGAGCGTTCCATCATGAGCAAGGTGCTGGCCGGAAAGTGCGGTTTCCTGAAGCACGAACGTCGCTACATCATGCATTTCTCCATGTTGCTGCAGGCCGTCCTGCTCGAGGAAAAACAATGAACAGCTCGGCTCCCCTCATCGATTTCGCCCATGACCTGCGCTACGAGGATATTCCCGTCCACGTGCGGTCCATCGTGCGGGAACAGATCATCGCCACGGTAGGCTCGATACTGGGCGGCGCGCAATTGCCGGTCGCGAAGTCCTTCGAAAACGCCATCCAGGCGACGTTCGGCCGCGGTGAAAGCTCGGCCTTCGGCGCGGGCACGGGCATGTCCGCCGCTTCGGCGGCGCTGTACAACTCGGGCCTGGCGCAGATCCTGGACTGGGAAGACTGGGTGCTCATCAGCCACGTCGGCGCCGCCGTCGTACCGGTGGCATGGGCGCTTGCCGAAGAGCGCGGCCTGCGCCTCAACGACGTGGTCGCTGCGGTGACGGTCGGCAATGAGATCGCGGGCCGTACGTCGCGGGCGATCCAGCGCGGCGCCTATCTGGGCAATGGCCTGCCCAACCATCAGATCGAGTTGCCGCTGGTGGCCGGCCGGCTGCTCGGGCTGGACCGGCGGCAGCTGGGCTATGCCTTGGGCCATAGTTGCTACATGGCGATGGAAAATTGCCCGGTGGGCTGGACGAGCGATTCCAAGCTGCTGGTCAACGGGCTGCCCGCGATGTGGGCCATCGCCTCGGCCAACATGGCCCAACAGGATATCGTGGGCCGCGGCGACATCGTGGAGCACCCGGCGGGCTATCTGGCCACGGTGTCCGAGTCGATCGACTTCAAGGAGCTGACGCGCGATATCGGCGTCAAGTGGTACACCGAAACGCTGTCGACCAAGAAGCACGCGGGTTGCGCGTACAACCTGCCGGCGGCCGAGTGCGCCATGTCGATCCGCGACGAGATCGCGCCCGAGGACGTGGAGCGGATCGTGGTCGAATGCAGCACGGCCACGCTGTACGTGGGCGGCCGCTACGACGATTTCGAACCCGGCATCCTCGACGCCTACGAGCAAGGGCTGCTGACGCACGTGGGCCTGTGTTTCGACACGAAGTTCTGCGTTGCCGCCGCCTATGTCCATGGCGATCTCATCCACGAACAATACCTGGTCGAGAACGCCACCGACGCGCGCGTCAAGGCCCTGTACGGCAAGATCAGCCTGGTTCCCAGCGCCCGGCTGCAGAAGGCGCAGTTCCAGGACTTCAAGTACGGCGCGACGGTGACCGTCCACGCCCGGGACGGGCGCACGGCGACCAGGACCGTCGAGCAGATGCTCGGTGGCTACGACCGTCCTTTCGACCATGCCACCAAGCTGGCCGATGGCGCGCGTGGCCTGCTGGCGCCCGAGATGGTCGACCGCATCGTGGCGCGCTTGCGCGACGAAACGGCCAATCCGCTGGCCAGCGAGATCTCGAAACTGATCAACGGCGCGCCATGAAAGAGAACCGGCTGGGAATGCTGCTGCTCAGCCCGGCGCTGGTGGTCCTGACAGCGCTGGTGATCGTCCCCTTGCTTGCCACCATTGCGTTCTCGTTCTTCGACCTGAGGCTGGGCGAGTCGAGCGCGCAGTTCATCGGCTTGCGGAACTACGGCGAACTGCTGGCCAGCGAGCAGTTCTGGCGATCGCTCAGGATCACTTTCCTGTGGATCGTGCTATCGGTCATTCCCCAGCTGGCGCTTGGCACCGTCATCGCGGTGCTGCTCGACCGCGTCACCCGGTTCAAGGCGTTCCTGCGCGGCGCGATCTTCCTGCCCTGGGTGATACCCGTCGCGGTGGTGGCGTACATGTGGCAATGGCTGCTGACGCCGGAGACCGGCCTGGTCTCCGGCATCGCGGGCGGCGCGGGGCTGGACGGGTTGGCGCGGTTTCCGTTCCTGTCCTCGCCCGACACGGCATTCGCGACGGCGTTGATCGTGAGCGCATGGCGCGGCATTCCATTCGTCGTCATCATGGTCTTCGCGGCCCTGCAGGGCATCAGCGACGAGGACTATCACGCCGCCAGGGTTTCGGGAGGCAATTCGATCCAGTGTTTCGTCTACGTGACGCTGCCCTATCTCAAGGGCCTGCTGCTCATTCTTGCCGTCATCCGCACGATGCAGATCGCCAACAACTATTCCCTGATGGCCTTGCTGACCAACGGCGGACCGGCGGACAGCACCCGGATCCTGCCGTTGATGATCTACGAACTGGCCTTTCGGGAGTTCGCCCTGGGCAAGGCTTCCGCCCTGGGCGTCATCGCCCTTGCGCTGACCTGCCTGTGTATCGCTTTCATGATGAGACGACGCCATGCGGATAATTGATCGATTCCCGCTTCCGGCCGCGATGGCGTGGCTGGTCGGAGCGGTGCTGTTCGTTCCGATCGCCTGGATGGTGCTGACCGCGATCCGGCCGGAACACGAGCTCTACCAGGTGCCCTTGCGCATCCTGCCCGGCGCGCTCGACATGGCCAATATCCAGTCCGCCTGGTACGAGAAATCGTTCGGCCAGTTTTTCTTCAACAGCGCGGTCAACTCGGTGCTTTCGGTGCTGTTCTCCATGCCGATCGGAATCCTGGCCGGCTACGCCTTCTCCCGGTTCGAGATCCGCCACAGCAAGTACTACCGGGCCTATGTGCTGTTCGCGTACATGGTGCCCATCATCATCCTGGTCGTGCCGTTCTATCTGATCGCGGTCTGGCTGAACATCTACAACACGCGCATGGGCCATGTGCTGGGGCTGTCCACCTATGCCATACCGTTCGCGACCTGGGTCATGATCGGGTATTTCGAGCAATTGCCGAAGGAGGTGGAACATTCCGCCGCCATCGATGGCGCGGACCGGCTCAAGACGCTGGTCTACATCCTGGCCCCGATGATCAAGCCCGGCGTGGTCGCCACGGCCTTGCTGACGTTCATCCTGGCCTGGGACGATTACATCTTCGCGCTCATCCTGCTCGATTCGGAGACCCTGCGAACCCTGCCGCTGGCGATCGGATACTTGTCGTCCGATTATGAACTGACCGACGGCCTGATGATGGCGATGGGAACCATCACCACGCTGCCGATCCTGCTGCTTTTCGTCTTCTTCCAGAAGTATTTCGTTGGCGGAATGACTTCGGGCGCCGTCAAAGGATGAGAACCACTCCATGAAGTCTGCAAGCACTGCAATCGAGCTGAACTCGGTATCCAAGTCGTACGGCGGCTCGCCCATACTGGATGATATTTCCCTGGCGATCGCGCCGGGGGAGTTCGTGGTGATACTTGGCGAGTCGGGGTGCGGCAAGAGCACGCTGCTCAAGATCATCGCCGGCCTCGAGCAACCCACGGCCGGAACCGTTCGCATCGGCGACGAGGTCATGACGGACGTAGCGCCGAAGGACCGGCGCCTGGCGATGGTTTTTCAAAGCTACGCGCTGTATCCGCACCTGAAGGTCTGGGAGAACATCTCCTTTCCCATCAAGATGAGCCTGTGGAAGTATGCGTACTCGCTGCCCTTGCTTGGCCGGCTGTTCCCGAAGCGCAGGCGTATCCTCAGGACCATGCGCGAGGCCGCCGAGCGGGCGGCCGGCAAAGTCCGGCTGACGCCCTTGCTCGACAGGAAGCCGCGCGCGCTGTCGGGCGGGCAGCGGCAACGCGTGGCGCTGGCCCGGGCCATCGTCGATGGCAGGGAAATCTGCCTGATGGACGAGCCGCTTTCCAACCTGGATGCCCAGCTGCGGGCCTCGACGCGGCGCGAGATCGCCGACCTGCATCGCGACCTCGGGCACACCATTGTCTACGTGACCCACGACCAGACAGAGGCCATGACGATGGGCACGCGGGTCATTCTCATGCGGGAAGGGCGCATAGAGCAGGATGGCGCGCCGGCCGAGCTGTACGAGCAGCCGGCCACGACGTACGCGGCCGAATTCCTTGGCTCTCCGCGGATCAATTTCCTGCGCGTGGCGAGCGAGCGGTTCTCCCAGGCCGCGGCGCGGGACGTCGTGACGCTTGGCGATGGACGTTGCCCGCTCGATCCGCGCGGCGATCTGCTGATCGGGGTCCGGCCCGACCATCTGGAGATCACGCCCGACGCCAATGGGGAGTTCGCGTTTCTCTCTTCCGAGTATCTCGGAGGAAAGACCATTGTTTCCCTCAGGCGCGAGGCTGGCGAGATGATGGTCCAGGCCTTCGGCCCGGACCGGCTCGACCGGACGCAGCGCTACAGCGTCCGCTTCGAGGGCAAGCATGCGATGTGTTTCGACCCGCAAAGCGGAAGGAGGATACGTGAGTAGGAACATGGATAGCCCACACGGCAGGTATGACCTGATCGTCGTGGGCGGCGGCACCAGCGGCGCCTTCGCGGCCATAAGCGCGGCCCGCAGGGGGCTGCGCGTGGCGCTCGTCGAGGCATCCGGGATGCTGGGCGGAACGCTGACGCAGGTGACCCTGGGCGGCATCTGCGGCGCTTGGACGGGCGCTGCCCATACCCAGGTCGTGCATGGCCTGTTCGACGAGTTCGTGCACGCGATGCGCAAGGCGCAGGCCTGCGATGGCCTGTACTCGTACGGCCATGTCACGGCCTTGCCTTACGAGCCGGTCAAGGTGCGGTATCTGCTGGATAAATTCCTGCCGCCCAACGTCACGACATTCTTCCATTCGCGGCTGTTCGCGGTCGACATGGAAGGCGAGCGGATCGCGCGCATCCACCTGGCAGGCGTGGAAGGCCCGTTCTCCCTCACGGCGCGCGCGTATGTCGACGCAACCGGCAACGCCTCCCTGGCGGGCCTGTGCGCGGCGCCGTTGCGCCGCGGCGAGAACGGCACCGTGCAGGCGGCATCGTCGATGTTCCGGGTGATCGGGGCGGAAGTGGACCCGCGCGTGCGCGACGTGCGCACGGAAATCAAGCAGGCCATCGAGAAGCACAATGCCGGCGGCCAGGCGGAGGCGTTCAAGCGCAGCGCCGTCGCGGTCTATGTGCATCCCGACCAGCGGCTGCTGCACTTCAATGCGACCAGGGTGTATTTTGAGTCGACCGCCGACGATGCGCTGGCCGCCGCGCTGGACATGTCCCGGGTGGAGATGGAGGCGCGCAAGGAAGCCTTCCGGCTGGTCGAGCTGCTGAAGCGGGAGGTGGACGGCTTCGCCAATATCGAGATCGTCGACCTGGGCTCGTCGGTGGGCGTGCGGGATTCGCGCAACATCGTCAACGACCATCCCCTCACCGAAGCCATGGTGCGTGACGGAGACAAGCCGGCCAATTCGGTTGCCTATTCGGCCTGGCCGATCGAGTTCCACGGCTCGAACACGCAGACGCACTGGGAGCCACTGGAGGGCGACCGCTACTATGGCATTCCCTACGAATCGTGCCTGCCGCAGGGAATCCGGAACGCCCTGGTCGTCGGCCGCGCGATCAGCAGCACGCCATTGGCGCAGGCGTCCTGCCGGGTGACCGCGCCGTGCATCCAGATGGGCGAGTCGGCCGGGATCGCGGCCCATGAGCTTGTTGCCAGCTCTTCCCGGGCGGCATTTTCCGAGCTGGCCTCCATGAAGTTCATATAGACAGGCGTCGACCTGTCTCAACCAGAATCGTCGAAGGGGACATGATGAAACGCGTTGCTTCACTGCTGGTGTCGTCGCTGCTGTATTCCGGCTGTGCGATGGCTGATGGTTCCATCGTTGTATGGATGACGGACTCCCGTCCTGGCTACAAGAAATGGCTCGAAACGGAGGCTGCCGCGTTCAAGGCGAAGCAGCCCGGCGTCAAGGTCAGCGTGGTGCAGATGTCTCCCAATGACGCCTACCTCAAGATTCCCGCCGCGGCGGCGGCGGGCGGCTTGCCCGATGTCATCTGGACGACCTATGGGCTGGCGCCGTGGCTGGACGGGATGAAAGGCGGAAAACTGGCCGATGTGTCGGACCTCATCGACCGGCTGGGGAAAGACCGCTTCGACGAGGACGCGCTCAAGCAATGGAGCTATCGGGGCGCGGTGGCGTGCGTGCCGGTGGCGCGCACGCCGACCTATCTGATGTACCGGGCCGATCTTTTCAAGAAGGCCGGGCTGGCGGCGCCGGAGAGCTGGGACGATGTGATCCGCGCGGCGCAGAAGCTGAATGATCCCGCCAATGGCAAGTACGGCATTGCGATGCCCGGCAAGACCGATTTTTCGCCGCGCTTCGCCTACGGCATGATTCTGTATTCCATGGGCGGCAGCACGTTCGACGCGCAGGGCAACCCCATCTTCGAGTCTGCCGCGTCCATCGAGGCGCTGAAGGTCTACAAGCAGTTGTATGCCTATTCGCCGCCAGGATCGTTGAATTTCGGTTTCTCGGAAATCCAGCGCGCGCTGGCGCAGGGCAGGGTGGCCATGACCATCTCCAACCCCTCGTCCATGGCGACCTTCCAGCGCACCAACCGCGACGAGGACTCCACCCTGGCCCTGGCCTTGCCGGGCAAGGTGAACCGCACGATCCAGAACCAGCGTGGCTGGTGCATTGCCGACGGCAAGAACAGCCAGACCGCCAAGGCGTTCGTCGAGCATCTGTTCTCCACCAACTCGTTCGCAGCCTACCTGGAGGCCGCCTCCATCAGTTCGTTTCCGGTCTACCACGACCAGGCGGCGTACGGGAAATTCCAGGCCTCGAACGAGACGGTCAAGCGCTTTCCCGATGCCACCGATTTCATTCGCCGCCATACGGTTGGCACCATGCCGGGGATCGACGGGGTGGGGCTGACGCCGAAGTCCGGCGACCTGATCAGTTCCGGCCAGATCGAGAGCGCCATCAACAAGATGCTGGCCAACGATATGTCCGAGCAAGAGACCGCGGCAGCCATGCAGAAAGAAACGCTGCGGCTGCTGAACTGACCGGACATGGCGCCATTTTCGATCTCCGTGTCGATACTGCTGCTGGTCGGCGACAGCAACCGTGCCGGCGTGACGGCCCGCTATGTCAGCGAGCAGCTCGGCCTGTCGCTATCGACGGCGTATCGCTGGATAGACATGCTGCGGCAGTCGGGCCTGATCGTCCGCCACCCCAGTACGCGCAAGCTGCACCTGGGCCCCCTGGCGTTCGATCTGGGGGTGCAGGCGGTCGCGCGTCCGTACGTGCCGCCCGCCATCGAGGAGGTGCTCAAGCCGCTCGCCATACAGCACGCATGCCGCCTGCACCTGGTTCGCTGCTCGGGTGACTATTCGGTCCTGCAGCGGACCTACTTCGACGTGGCCGAGCTGGAGATCGTGCCGAGCAAGGTCGCGGTCATGCGGCTGCTCGGCATCGGTCCCGCCGGGGTTTGCCTGCTGTCGCGCTGGCCCGACTACGAAATAGACCGCTACCTGGTACGCAATCAGGACGGGTTGCTTGCCGCCGGCTACCAGGGATCGGACATCCGCGAGCGGGTCCGGCAATGCCGCAAGCAGGGTTGTTTCGTGACCCGGAGTGTGCTGACGCCCGGCTATACGGCCGTGGCCATCGATTTCGAGGTCGACGGGGTGGTCTACGGGGTCAGTGCGGCCTCCCCCGGCAACGAGGGCGGCAAGCAGTTCCGTGCCATACGCGAAGCCCTGGATTGGGCGCGGGCGTCGCTGACGACCCAGGCGGTCCCGGAGTACGCATTGGACGGATAACGGCAGCCGCGATGGCTGGCGCGCCGATGCCGGCCTGGGCGGTTTCTACGACACGTTGCTCCAGGCGCGCACCTGTTCGTGCTCGATCGCATCGTACGGTCGGCCGGATGCGTTGGCGCCGGCGCGCGCCGCTTGACGCGAGCGCGGCGCCTGCCGCGGGGCCATCGGCTCGGCGACGGGCGGGGCTGGCTGCTTGCCCGGGCGGGAGGCGGTGCGTACGGGTTCGGACATGGGTACTCCTTGGTGTGGCGGCGCGGCGCATGGCGCTGATGCGCAAGGCATTAGGATCGGCCGGCCAGGCATAAGTTCATTACGCCGTGGCGACTTCCGGTGTATCGACGACGCACACCAGTATGGACCCTGAAGCTGGCTTGAGGTCAAGGGCAAAGCCCCTGCGCATCGCGGGGTTGTGAACACCCGGCGCGGGCGCGCTGTTAGCATTTGCGCGATGACGCAGACTTGGGGTTGGTGATGACGCGATCCGCGAAAGCCGTCCGGCGTCCGGACTTGCTGTCGGTGGGCGAGGTGGCCGAGCGCACCGGGCTGGCCGTATCGGCCCTGCATTTCTACGAGGCCAAGGGGTTGATCGCCAGCACGCGCACGGCCGGCAATCAGCGCCGCTACGCGCGCGCCGTATTGCGGCGGGTGGCCGTGATACGCGTGGCGCAACGCATGGGTCTGCCGCTGGCGGCGATCGCGCAGGCGCTGGCCACCTTGCCGACCTCGCGCGCGCCCACCGTGGCCGACTGGCGGCGCCTGTCGCGCGCGTGGCGCCAGGAACTGGACGAGCGCATCCTGGGGCTGACGCAATTGCGCGACCAGCTCGACGGCTGTATTGGCTGCGGCTGCCTGTCGTTGCGGGAGTGCCCGTTGCGCAACCCCGACGACGCCATGGCGCGCCTGGGCGCGGGGCCGCATTTTCCGCCGCAAGAATGACGCCGTGGCGCGCTTACGCCGCGCGTGGCTGGGTCGGGGTGGCGGGACCTTCGGGGTCGTTCTCGGCGTCGGGGCGCGGCGCCAGCGCGGCCAGCCCCAGGGCGAGACGCAGGCGCTGGCAGTCCGGGTTGGGCGTGCCGTCCGGCTGCCATACCGAGAACTCGCGGCACGGCGTGGGCCGCTGCTCATAGATGGCGCACAGGATGCCAGGCCGGCCCGGTTCGCCGCGCAGCGCGACGCAGCGTCCGCCGCCGGCCTCGGTGCCTTTCATGCAGACGCGCAGCGGGCCGATCTGGGTGACCAGCTCCTGCGGCACCTGGCCGCCGTGGACGCCATCGACTTCGCCAAAATAGAACGACACCCGGAAATGGGCGCAGCAGGCGCCGCAGCTCAGGCAGGGGTTGACGTCGTCGCTGCCGACGACCAGGGAGACGGGGACGGGAGCCTGGGTGAGCGAGAGAGGGGGGATCGTCATGGCGGCGAAGGCGCAAGCGCCGGGGGGGCCGGAAGGCAGCGATCTTAGCAGGGAGGGGCGGGAATTTTCCAGAAGATTTGCTAGCATCGGTGGTTCCGGAACTTGCCTTTCTCTCTGCCCGCCTCATGGACCCTCGTACCGATTTTGCCGACGGCCTGACCCGCTGCGGCTGGCTGGATCATTCCGTCGATTATGTGGCCTACCACGACCACGAATGGGGCCGGCCGCAGGCCGACGATCGCGCCCTGTTCGAGCAGCTGTGCCTGGAGGGCTTCCAGTCCGGCCTGAGCTGGCGCACCATCCTGAACAAGCGCGCGGCCTTCCGGCGCGCCTTCGCGGACTTCGACATGGAACGGGTGGCGGGTTTCGACGAGCGCCGGGTCGAGGCGCTGTTGCAGGACGCCGGCATCGTGCGCCACCGGGGCAAGATCGAGGCGGTGATCAACAATGCGCGGCGCGCCCTGGCCTTGCGCGACCGGGAGGGTTCGCTGGCGGCATTCTTCTGGCGCTACGAAGCGCCGCCGCGCGGCGCCGACGCCCCTTTCGAGGTGCTGGCCTCCACCGCCGAGTCCGAGGCCCTTTCCAAGGCGCTCAAGAAGCAGGGCTGGTCTTTCGTGGGGCCCACCACCGTCTATGCCTTCATGCAGTCGGTCGGCATGGTGAACGACCATCACCCCCTGTGCCATCATCATGCCGCCTGCGAGCAGGCGCGTTACCGATTCCAGCGCCCCGACTGAGGGGCCGTCGAGTACGTAAGGCAGTATTGCCGGCTGTATCCCGATGGTGCGCCGGTCTTTGCGCCCGCGCATGCCTGCGCTACCCTAGTTGAAGGATAAACAGCCTGGTCCGCTCCACGTGGCCAGGCAAAGGGATCCGCGGGATGACGCGCAAGAAGAAGATTTTCCTGGGTCTGGCCGGCGCCGTGGTGGTTGTGCTGGCCGCCGTGCTGGTGACCCTGGCCACGCTGGACTGGAATCGCCTCAAGCCGATGATCAACGAGCGGGCGAGCGCCGCGCTGGGCCGGCCGTTCGCCATCCAGGGCGACCTCAGCGTGCAATGGGCGCGCGAACCCGGGCAGGGCGGCTGGCGCGGCTGGGTGCCCTGGCCGCATTTCGTGGTCCATGATGTCGCCATCGCCAATGCCGTCTGGGCCCGCGATCCCAACCTGTTGACGCTGCGCCGCGGCGAGTTCCGCCTGGCGCCCTTGCCGCTGCTGCGGCAGCGCGTGGTCATCCGGCGCATCCAGTTGAGCGGCCTGCGGGCCGACCTGCAGCGCCGCGCCGATGGCGTGGCCAACTGGGAATTCACCATGCCGGATACGGGCGAGCCCTCGCCCTGGAAGGTGGATATCGACGCGATCGGCTTCGACCAGGGGGCCATCCGCTATGCGGACGCCATTGTGCAGGCCGACCTCGACGTGCTGGTCGACCCATTGGGCAAGCCCGTGCCGTTCGCGGAACTGGCCGGGGCACCGGCCGCCGACGGCGTCGCGGACCAGCCGGCCGGCAAGGCGGACAGCGGCAAGGCGGCGGACGCCGCGGCCGCGCCGCCCGACTACGCGTTTGGCTGGCAAGTGAACGGCCGCTACAAGAACCTGCCCCTGGAAGGGACGGGCAAGGTCGGGGGCATGCTGGCGCTGCGCGACGCCCGCCAGCCGTTTCCGGTGCAGGCCGAGGTGGCCATCGGCTCGACCAAGGTCGCGGTGGCGGGCACCCTGACCGACCCCATGAACCTGGGCGCGCTGGACCTGCGCCTGAAGCTGGCCGGCGCTTCGATGGCCAACCTGTATCCCCTGACCGGTGTGACCTTGCCCGATACGCCGCCGTATTCCACCGACGGCCACCTGGTGGCCCGGCTGCAGGACCCCAACGGCGCGCGCTTCGAATACCGCGGCTTCAACGGCAAGGTCGGCGCCAGCGACCTGCACGGCGACATCACCTTCGCCTTGCGGCAACCGCGCCCCAAGCTGAGCGGCAAGCTGTCTTCGCGCCTGTTGCGCATGGCCGACCTGGGCCCGCTGATCGGCGTGCAATCGGGCGGCGCCAAGTCCGTCAAGGCCGAAGGCGAGAAGGCCGTCGCGCAACCGGCGGACAAGGTCCTGCCGGTACAGGAGTTCCGCACCGACCGCTGGCGCGTCATGGACGCCGACGTGGAATTGCGCGGCGAACGCATCGTGCACAGCGACACGCTGCCCATCAGCGACCTGACCGCGCATGTGCAGCTCGACGACGGCGTGCTGACCCTGGCGCCGTTGCGTTTCGGCATGGCGGGCGGAAGCCTGGACACCACGCTCAAGCTGGACGGGCGCCAGGCGCCCATGAATGGCAACGTGCGCCTGGCCGTGCGGCGGCTGCGCCTGAAGCAGCTGTTTCCGAACGTGCAGGCCATGCAGAAGGCGCTGGGCGAGGTCAACGGCGACGTGGCGCTCGCAGGCCAGGGCAACTCCGTGGCGGCCCTGCTGGGCAGCGCCAGCGGCGAGACCAAGCTGCTGGTCAACGACGGCGTGATCAGCCGCGCGCTGATGGAGATCGCCGGCCTGAACGTGGGCAACTACGTGGTCAGCAAGCTGTTCGGCGACGACGAGGTCAAGATCAATTGCGCCGCGGCCGACATGGGCATGACGCGCGGCGTCATGACGCCGCGCGTGTTCGTGATCGACACCGAGAACGCCATCGTCAACATTACCGGCTCGATCGACTTCCGCAAGGAACTGCTCAACCTGGATATCGATCCCGACAGCAAGGGCTTTCGCCTGTTCTCGCTGCGCTCGCCGTTGTACGTCAAAGGCAGCTTCAAGAAGCCCGACGCCGGCGTGCATGTCGGGCCGCTGGCCGCGCGCGGCGCCGGCGCGGTGGCCCTGGGCATACTCCTGACGCCGGCCGCCGGCCTGCTGGCGCTGATTGCGCCCAGCACCAGCGACGACAATCACTGCGCCACCCTGCTGACGGAGATGCGCAAGCCTGCCCAGGCGCCGCGCCGCTAGCTCAGCGGGCGGCGGCGGGCGGGCGCGCCAGCGCGTCCCAGGCGTGCATGGCCTGCTGCGCCACGGCCTGCAGCGCGGCGCGATCGGCGCCGTCGCGGGCCTGGATCGACATGCCATGCAGGACGGTGGCGTAGAAGGCCGCCAGGGCGGCCAGGTCGGCATCCGGGCCGATCTCGCCGTCGCGGCGTCCCTGTTCCAGCCGCTGCAGGATCAGGGCCTGCATATTGCGGCGGTGCTCGCACAGCCAGCCGCGCACCGGCGCATGCTGCGCCGGGCCCGCGGTGGCGCCCAGCACCATCAGGCAGCCGGGCGGCTTGCCGTCCAGCGTGCAGGTCTGCGCGCCGGCCCGCAGCATGTCCTCGATGGCGGCGCGCGCGTCGGGGGCCTCCAGCAGGGCGCGCCGCGTCCGCGCGCCCTCGGTGTCGGCGTAGCGTTGCACCGCTTCGCGGAACAAGGCCTCTTTCGAGCCGAACGCCGCGTACAGGCTGGGCGCATTGATCCCCATGGCCGACGTCAGGTCGGCCAGCGAGGCCCCTTCATATCCCTTGGACCAGAAAATTTCCATTGCCTGGCGCAGCGCTTCGGTCCGTTCGAAGCTGCGCGGGCGACCACGTTCTGCCATGCCTGGATTCTACCCGTGGGGCCCGCCGCCGCAGGGTATTGACAGGCCGGGCGACCCGGCTTCATTATATATGTATCGATCACTACATAAATGGAGCTGGCCATGGCCGCACTACTCGACGGAAAAGTAGCTTTCATCACCGGCGCAAGCCGCGGCATCGGCGCGGCCATCGCGCGCCGCCTGGCGGCCGACGGCGCCGATATCGCGCTGACCTACGTCAGCGCCGCCGACAAGGCCCACGCGCTGGTGGAAGAGCTGCGCGCCGCCGGCCGGCGCGCCCACGCCTACGCCGCCGACGCGGCCGATGCCGGACAGGTCCGCGAGGCGGTGACCCGGGCCGCCGCCGACCTGGGCCGCCTCGACATCCTGGTCAACAACGCCGGCATCTTCCTGGCCGGGCCGCTCGAGGACATCTCGGCGGACGATTACGACCGTTCCATGGACATCAACGTGCGCGCCGTGTTCGTCGCCACCCAGGCGGCGCTGCCGCACCTGGGCGAGGGCGGGCGCATCGTCAATATCGGCAGTTGCCTGGCCGGGCACACCGGCCGGCCGGGCGTGGCCCTGTACGCGGCCGGCAAGGCCGCCGTCGCGGCCTTCACGCGCGCGCTGGCGCGCGACCTGGGCCCACGCGGCATCACCGCCAACGTGGTGCACCCCGGGCCCATCGACACCGACATGAACCCCGCCGGCACCGACAAGGCCGCGGCGCTGGTCCAGATGCTGGCCGTGCCCCACTATGGCGAGCCGGCCGACATCGCCAACATGGTGGCCTACCTGGCCGGGCCCCAGGCGCGCTACGTCACCGGCGCCGAGCTCTCGGTCGATGGCGGTTACGCCGCCTGAGCACAAAGAAAACCGGGCGCGGCTGGACAGGTCCGAAAATTCGTGTACAATGCGCCCTCTTGCAATTGCATCAGTACTGCAAACCGGCTGGCCCGGAATGACAGGCAGCAATCGCCGGGCTGTTAGCTCAGTTGGTAGAGCAGCGGACTCTTAATCCGTAGGTCGAGTGTTCGAGCCACTCACAGCCCACCATGATTTGTAAGGCCGTTAGTGATAGTAGTCACTAACGGCCTTTTTGCTTTTCGGCTTCATGCAGGCGCTGTGCAGGCATTCTGAGTCTGCATCGATCAATTCAGGTCATGGTGAGGCGGTAGGCGATGCCCGAACATGGAACACGAACGGAGCCGGGTAGCAGTGACGAAAGCAAGAGCGCGCTGGTGCTGGACATTTTTCAAGGCAAGACCACCGTGGCCGAGGCCAGCCCCCAGTACGACCTGTCGCCCTCGGAAGTCGAGCAGTGGGTCGATGACGGCGAGCGGGGCATGGAGAATGCCCTGCGGGCCAACCCGCAGAACGTGAGCGAGCAGTACGAACTTTAAAAGGCCTTGCAACGCATCGAGTTGCAAGGCCTTGGTTTTTAGAGCCGGAAGTAGGACACGCCGCCAATCGACAGTTCGCGCCCGTCGTAGCTGCAGGCGACAGTGCCGCCGGGCATGCGGGTACGCTGCATTTCATTGCCCGCCGCATCGCGGTAGACGGCTTCGTCGTAGTCGAACGTCATCTTGGAATCAGTGCTCGTCCAACGGAAATCGACGTCAAAGGTATAGGCGCGCGCGCCACCATATGTTTTTTGCCAGAAGTGCCCGCGTCCGCCGGCATCGAAAGACACCTTGCTCAAACCCGTGGTGGTGGAAAACCGGCCCTCTACCCGCGCGCAACCGCTGGCCGCTCGCGCGGCATTCGATAGTTGCGGGCGATCGAGTTTGTCGTCGACGGCGGGCGCGTCCTGATGACGGGCCTGGTTTTCCTGGGCGGCGGCAACCGCCGCGGCAAGGCCTTGTTTACTCATGGGATCGGTTCGCGAGGCCGGCTGGGTTTGCCGGGCAACCTCGGCCAACTCGCGCGCCTGCGCAACCTCACGCGCTGTCGCGGCCTGCCGCGCCTTGTCGCGACGCTTGTATTGCGCAAGAGAAGCCTGTCTTTCGCCCTCGAAATAAGCGCAGTTGACGGCGCGGCCGCTCGGCGCGGTGCATTCGTACTCGCCGTCAAACGCCGACTCGTCGATGCCCGGCACATCGTGAACCACCGTACCGTCGGGCAACGTCAAATCTCCGTTGCCTGTCGGCTGTCCATTGCTCACCTTGCCTGTCCACGTCCTGCCATCGGTCAGGGTCAACTTGCCTGTGTCGGGTTCCGTGCCGGTATAGCCGCCCTGGAAAACACGCCCGTCCGGAAAACGCATGACGCTGCCCTCGGCCAGGCTCCTGCCCTGCCAGCGGCCCGCCACTTGCCGGCCGTCGTCAAATACCGGCACGCCCTCGAAACCGCTTCGCGCACCCGGCAATGCCTGGGCATTTTCGAGGCGAGCCACGCGAGACTGGGCTCGGAAGAGCTCCAGCCTGCCCGTACCGCGGGCCTGTCCATCGCTCCTGGGGCCATGCCAGCGTCCCTCCAGACCGCCGTCGAATATCAGACGAAACGGGCTGAAAGTCTGCGCCAGACCCAGGTCCCGGGACAGCGCCAAGGATTCGGCAAGACGTTTCAGGGCATCTTCGCCATGCAGGACTAGAACGTCGTCCGTCACGACGCCTAAGTCCACATGGATGACAGTGTGCCTTCCGGCCTCGACCGTCACCCACTGGGACAAGCGTGTATCGCCACGCAAAGACACCCGGACCTGGTATTGATCAGGCCACAAGGTCAGCTTGAGGTGATAGCCCAACCTGGCATCGGACTGCAAAGGGATGAAGCCAGCCGTGGACCTGGCCGCCAAGGCCTCGAAACGCCAACCCTCCGTACCCCAGGGGGAATCGGGCAGAACGAAATGCAGGAAACCCGGCGCGAGAGGATCCTCGGCGGATTCGTCGGCAGGGCCAGCCGACGAATCCGCCACGGAAGTCCCGGGAGCCGGCGGGGCCTCGACCGCCGCATCGCTTTGAGGCGCGGGCGCAAAGGCATCGCGCACGCTGGTCGCCATATTGGTCAGCGTTTCGCACCCCGAAAGCGCCAGGCTTGCCAAGGCTACCAGGGCCAACCGCCGCGCGGCATGGATGATATTCATTCGACGCACTGCGGCGAACCGCAGCCCTGTGCGCATTGCCGCGCGACTTGTTCAAACTCGCCCACCAGATTGCAAGCGTAGACGCGCGCCATTTCCTGCTTGGCCGCGAGGCAGGAAGCGCTTTTGTATGGAATGGGCACCGTGCTGGAATGCCCCGCCGGGCAGGTGACACGGTATTGCTGAGTGCGTTCGGCGCCGCCGCGGGCGGGCGTATTGCCGGCGGACGCAACCGCGGCTCCGCCTAGCGTGCTGGGCGCGTATGCGCCTCGGCCACTTCGCGCGATGGCGGCCAGCGCCTGTGTTTGGCCGTCGGTCATCACGTCCTGGAACAAGGCCGCGCCGATCTGGGCGACATCCGCCCCGGGAATATCGGCCGACGACAAAATCAAGCCACCCAGGCCCAGCGCCAGCAAGGCCCCGAATCCGTCGCCGCCGCCAGAGGCCTCGGCTTGCCGCCGCCGGCGCTCCGACTCGCGGAAAGACGCCACCTGATCGGCGTAGCGCTGCTCCATTTGGGCAAGATAGGCAGGCGTGGCCCTGGTGAATTTCAACGCGTGATTGTCATTGGCAAAATCCGCCACGTAAATGCCAGGTTCCCGCACGCCATCGTGACGGACAAAGGTGCCAATCATCACGTAAGACCCCGTGCGAATGGCCGGGTCGGTCAATTCCAATTCCTGGTCAAGCTTGCTGGGCGCCTGCAGGAACATGTTGAAATCACCCTGGTACTGCCCATTGAATCCAGCCGGCGCCTGGTTCAAGCCCGATGCGGGACCGAGGTAGGTGGACGCCGGCGAGGAATGATACGTACCTTTGTGATAGGTGAGCGCCAGTTTATGGGTATATGCATCGCGCACCAGGCTCATTTGCCCGTCAAAGCGATCAAAGTCGCCGCGAGCGCGCACCCCCTCGAACAGCGATGTATCCCCTGAGCGCATGCGGTACGCCAGCATTTCATCGGCAACGGTTTCCAGCGCTGCGTTGTTTGCCTTCTCTTGCGTGAATTGCTGATGGAAGGCAGCGAGGCGAGCATTGTCGTCCGCCTCAAGCTTGGCTCGTTCCGCGGGCGCATAACCCGCGTAAGGGTCGTGGTCCCCCATGCAACCGGCCAATACGCCGCACGCCAGCAGGATCAGTCCCGCGCTGATTTTGTTTTTACATTGCATGGTCATCCCGTGCCTCAAAGGTCGGCGCATTCGGTCGCATGGATTTGCACGGCATGTTGGTAGCACACGCTATTCCCGCGTGGCTTGAGGTATTCGTACCAACCATGCAAGACGTATTGCCCGTCCAATTTTCTGGCACGAAAGCGCCTGACGGGCTCGCCATCCTCATAAATCGTGACGATTCTGCGCGATGCGTCAGGGTATGCGGCCACCGTGATCGTGGTTTTGAGAGGCTGTGCCAGCCAGTCCGGAGAAAAGAAATCGACCGTCCCGCCAACGGGCGTTCCGGCCAGTTCCGGCGCGCCGCCGCCTCCGTAGCTTTGGTAGTAGACGGAATACATGGGTTTGCCGGCGTCACGGCCTGCCGCTCGCATCTCCATGATCTCCCCGGAAAACAGGCGACGATAGTGCTTGTGCAATGCGCGCCCGAATTCCCTGTGCTCACCGACGGGCATGCCCCCGGCGTAAACCCCCACGCGGCGCTCCTGCGACAGAATGTCGTCATGGTCGTCGCCCGTGGTCTTCTTGCGTTTGTGCGTGACCAGTATGTAATCCACCGGCCCTTCGAACTTGAAATCCTCCGCGCTCGATCCCTGGCTGGGGCAAGCGCCCGAGACGACATTCAAGGCATATACCAGCGGTGGCGCCTCTTCCGGCGACCCGTTGGCGCGCAAGCGCCTGTTAACCGCTTCCAACGGGTAAGAAACCGGGCACGAAACACCCTGCCCCGGGGCGAACAGAGCTTCGCCTTGCGTCAGCAGATGGTTGATGTCCCGCAAGGCACGGGCTTGCAGCGCAGCGGCAGGATCGGGAACCGGCCCCAGCGAACGCAGTTGGCCGCTAGCGGATGGGACCGAGGCATACGTGTCCGGCGCAGCGGATGATCCGCCTGGCGTGGTTTCGCAGCCCGAAACGCATAACCCTGATACCGCCACAGCCAGCAATCGAGGTGTCATGCGGGACTTTCGCTGCTGGCGTCGGGTCATTAGCCGTCTCTCGAAAATTCAGGAATTCGTCAGGGAATGTACTGAACTTTGCTTTTTATTTCAATAATCAGCGCGAGCGCCGATGGCGGCGGCTGCGGTTCCTTGTCCCCACCTCCTCGCGCAACTGCCCCGCAATACGGTTCGCATGCCCCCACGACAGCGCCTTGTACTTGCTCGCGTTGGCCTTGATCTTCGTGCCGTCCAGCACAATGTGCCTCAGCTTGAGCAGCTTCATCTCGCGCGCCAGCAGCAGCACCTGCACGAACAAACCCTCGATCTCCTTGAGAAACCGCCGCCGGAAACTCGCCGGCAGCATTTTCATGTCAGGGACTCCTCTCTTGCAGGATCAGTTCGACTTTTTTCCAGAAGTCGCTCAGTAAGGTGGAGGCATCCACGTAAAGATAAAAGCGGACACGCTTGGCTTCTTAATCCGTAGGTCGAGTGTTCGAGCCACTTACAGCCCACCAGAATGATCAAGGACTTAGCGAGCAGTCGCTAAGTCTTTTTCCATTTGCGGACATTCCGCCCGGCTTGCTGCGGGGATTCCCGGCGCAGGCCGCAAGGCCCATTGAGGCGCGGGTTCGACCGCCTCGGCGGGGAAATCCTTTTTCAAGGGAATTCCGCGCAATTCGCCGTCGTGCCCGAAGGCCCAGCCGTGGTACATACAGGTCAGCAGGCGTTCGTTGCCGCGCTCGCGATTGACGATTTTGGCGCCGCGGTGGGTGCAGCGATTGAACAGCACGTGTATCTGCCCGGCGCGATCGCGGGTCAGGATGATCGGCTGCTGAGCCAGGTAGCCGGTCATATAATCGCCCGGATTGGCGACCTGGCTTTCGTGGCCCACGTATACCCAGACCTTCGAGAATATCCTCTCCATTTCCAGGCCGAAGATCTCCGGATCGGTGTAGATGCGTCCATTGACAAGCGCTCCGTCCCTTTGGATCAGTTCGCCTAACGCCGTCGCTGTATAGCTCGTCATTTGTCACTCCATATATTGGAAATGGACGGTCAATTACCCGTCCATCGCTTTGCGTGTGACAGATGCTATGGGGCGTGGCGTGCGGTGTCACCCGACGATATTTCATCTCCGGCCTGAAGAAACCTTCATCGTGCGGCCGCGCGCCGCGGCGCGCGGTTTACGCAGCGGCAGAACCCCGAATCAACCCCTGCGCGCGTGCTGGCTTAAAATGACCGCTTTGCAGAAAGAACCGTCATGGCCGTGGCCATGAAGGGCTTTCATTCTTTACAACCAAATGTGGTGAAGATGAACAAGCCTTTCATTTCGCTGTGTCCGGAGATTACCCGGACACACGCGCTGACTCTGATGGATTGGCTGGAAGACGAGCATGTCACCCGCCATCTGAGCGATTCGCGCCATGTCTCGCGGTTCATCGAACAGGTCATCGACCGGGTCCAGTTGCCGATCCTGACCCATCTGTTCAACCAGGGTGGCCGATTCTTCATGGCCTACGACCGGCATGACGTGCCGGTGGGCTTTGTCCGTCTCGTCAAGACGGGGTCGGACTGCGAGATCGTCCTCGTCATCGGCAACCGCGACAACTGGGGCCGCAAGCTGGGCGCCAGCGCGATCCGCGAAGGCATGAAGCTGGCGTTCTTCGAGATGCGGGCCGCGCGGCTCATCGCCAAGGTCCACCCGGACAACGAACGTTCGCTGAAGGCGTTCCTGCGTTGCGGTTTCGTGCTGGAAAGCGAAACGCCGACGCTTAAGTCATTTTCCATGACTTTGGAGCGCTATCTGCGGTTCTTGCGCGAAAGCGCGGCGGGCGAGCCCAGTGGAATCCAGATCACCGAAATCGATCAGGCCCGGCTCAGGAGTCTGCTCGAGCTCGAACAGGGCCCGGCGTTTGCCGAACTGGAGCACGAGGTCGAGCGCGCCGTCGTGGTGGATCCGCGGCACGTGGCGGGCAATGTCGTGACGATGAACTCCAGGGCCTTGCTGCACGTGGACGATGAGCAAGTGGAAGTGGCCCTGGTCTATCCCGAGGACGCGGACGACAGTGCCGGGAAGCTGTCGGTATGCTCCGATTTCGGCACCGCCATCCTGGGCTACCAGGAGGGCGACGCGGTGGACTGGCGAATTTCGGACCGGACCCGCCGCATCTGGATCGACAAAGTGCTTTACCAGCCGGAAGCCGCGGGGGATTTCCATCTGTAGGTTCGCCGCCGCGGCGGCCAGCTGGCCTGGCCCGCCGCCGTGAACCAGGGAGCTTCCGATTTCCGGAGGCCAGGCACCAAAGAGCATCGCATGAAGAAAAACTATGCCGCATATCTCGCCGCCGCGCTCGTGGCGATGGCCGGCCTGTCGGCGCAAGCCGCGCCCGTCGATTACCAGATCGATCCCGAACACACCGAAGTCGTGGTGACCTGGGATCACCTGGGTTTCTCCAAGCCTACGGCCCACGCGGGCGGCGTCACCGGCGTCGTGCGCTACGACGCGGCCCAGCCGGCCAATTCCGCGGTCGAACTGAGCTTGCCCGTGCCGGGCCTGACCTCGCACGTGCCCAAGCTGGACGAGATGCTGCAGGGCGCCCAGTTCTTCGAGGCGGCCAAGTATCCCGATATCCGCTTCAAGAGCACCTCGGTGACCGACCGGGGCGACGGCAGGCTGCAGATCGACGGCATCCTGCGCATCAAGGGGATCGACAAGCCGGTGGTCCTGCAGGCGCGCCGGAACAAGCAGGGCATGCACCCGATGGCGCAGCGTCCCGCCGTCGGCTTCGACGCCACGACGACGTTGAAGCGCAGCGACTTCGGCGTGGACGCGTTCGCGCCGGATGTCAGCGACGAAGTCCAGCTGCGCATCACCATCGAGGCGCTCGCGGAGGCGGCGCGCTGACGCGCGGCCCCGCGCGGCCAGGCGGGCCGCAATGCGAAGCGCCACCCGGAATGGGTGGCGCTTCGCATATGCAGGGCGGCGGCGTTACGCGGCTTTCAGCAGCTTCCCGCACGGGCTGAGCAGCGCGCGGTCGCCGTGCGCGTCGCGGATCCGCGACGGCAGCCCCATGGTTTCCAGCAACTGCAGCCACGGGCGCGGCGCGAGTTGCTCGATGTTGTTCATCTTCCGGTTGTCCCAGGTGCCGTCGGCGATGAGCAGTGCGGCCGCGGTGGCGGGCACGCCGGCCGTATACGAAATCGCCTGGCTGCCCACTTCGCGGTAGGCCTGCTCGTGATCGCACACGTTGTAGATCAGGACCTCATGGGGGCGGCCATCCTTGACGCCGCGGACCAGGTCGCCGATGCAGGTCTTGCCCTTGTAGGTGCGGGCCAGGGAGGCCGGGTCGGGCAGCACGGCCTTGACCACCTTCAGCGGGACGATCTGCTGGCCCTCGGCCGTGCGCACCGGCTGCTCGGACAGCAGGCCGAGGGAGTTCAGGACGGTGAAGACGTTGATGTAGTGGTCGCTGAAGCCCATCCAGAAGCGGATGTTGGGGACGTCCAGGTGCGTCGACAGCGAGTGGATTTCGTCATGGCCGGTCAGGTAGGTGGTCTGGCGGCCGACCACGGGCAGGTCCCAGGCGCGCTGCTCTTCGAACATGCGGCTCTCGCACCAGCGGCCTTCCTGCCACGACCAGACGGATCCGGTGAATTCGCGGAAGTTGATCTCGGGATCGAAGTTGGTGGCGAAGTACTTGCCGTGCGAGCCGGCATTGGTATCGATGATATCGATCGAGCTGACCTCGTCGAACAGTTCGTCGACCGCCAGCTTGGCGTAGGCGTTGACCACGCCGGGATCGAAGCCCGCGCCCAGGATCGCGGTCACGCCGGCGTCGGCGCAGGCCTGCGCCTGCTTCCACTCGTAGTTCGCGTACCAGGGCGGCGCCTCGCAGGTCTTCGCGGGGTCTTCGTGGATGGCCGTGTCGATGTAGGCGGCGCCGGTTTCGACGCACGCGGCGAGCACGGCCATGTTCAGGAACGAGGTGCCGGCCTGGATGACGATGCGCGCGTTGGTGGCGCGGATGAGCGCGGCGGTCGCCTTGATGTCCAGTGCGTTCAGGCCGTGGGCCTTGATGACGCCGCTGGTCTGCAGGTTGCCCATGGCATGGACCGAGCGGACGATGCCCTGGGCCTTTTCCAGCGTGCGCGACGCGATGTGGATCTCACCGAGCGTGGCGTTGTGCTGCGCGCATTTGTGCGCGACCACGTGCGCCACGCCGCCGGCGCCGATGATCAGGACGTTTCGTTTCATTTTGACCTCGCTTCAATCAACAGAGCCAGTTCCTCAGGACAGGCTGTCTACGTAATCCTGGTAGCCGAACTCCCGCACCAGCCGAATTTCTCCATCCAGTTCCCGGATCGCGATGGCGGGCATGCGCACGCCGTTGAACCAGTTCTTCTTGACCATCGTGTACCCCGCGGCGTCCTGGATGGAAATCCGCGAGCCGGGTTGCAGCGGCGACTCGAAGCTGAACTCTCCGAACACGTCGCCGGCCAGGCAGGAATTGCCATAGATGACGTAGCGGTGCGGGCCCTGGTCGGGCAGTACGCGCGCGCTCATGCGGTAGATCAGCAGGTCGAGCATGTGGGCCTCGGTCGCCGCGTCGACAATGGCAAGGTTCTTTTCGTTGCGCATCGTGTCGAGCACTGTCACTTCCAGCGTGGCCGTATTGGTGATGGCCGCTTCGCCGGGCTCCAGGTATACCTGGACGCCGTATTGCTCGGAGAAGCGGCGCAGGCGGTCGCAGAACGCGTCCAGCGCGTATCCGGGCTCGGTGAAGTGGATCCCGCCGCCCAGGCTGATCCAGTTGATTTTCCCAAGAAGGTGGCCGTAGCGATGCTCGAGTTCGGTGAGCAGGGTGTCGAAGCGGTCGAAGTCGCGGTTCTCGCAGTTGTTGTGAACCATGAAGCCGTCGATCATCGGCATGGCCTGCGCGATCCTGTCCAGGTCCGTTTCGCCCAGGCGGCTGAACGGCCTGGCCGGGTTGGCCAGGTCGTAGCCGGACACGCTGATGCCGGGGTTCAGGCGCAGCCCGCGCGGTATGGCCGAGGCGCGCGGCGCATGGCGCTCGAGCTGCGACAGCGAGTTGAAGATGATCTTGTCGGCGCAGGCGATCACGTCGTCGATGTCGTCGTCGGCGTAGGCCACGCTGTAGGCGTGGGTTTCGCCGCCGAATTTCTCACGGCCCAGGCGAACCTCGAACAGCGACGACGATGTGGTGCCGTCCATGTGCTCGCGCATCAGGTCGAATACGCTCCAGGTGGCGAAGCACTTGAGGGCGAGCAGGACCTTCGCCCCGGACCGCTCGCGGATCCGGCGAATGACCTCCAGGTTCTGGAGCAGGGCACGTTTGTCGATCAGGTAGTAAGGCGTTTTCAACATGGCGGGGCAATGCCACGCAGGCGCTCGCGGGCCATGCGTGGAGTGTTGCAATAGGAATGTGGCCGGGCGATCGGCCGCGAGGCCGGGCGCCCGTGAAGGCGATGGCGGGTGGAGGCGCGCCGGGCCGCGGCGCCGGCCTCAGGTATGCATTCGGGCCGAGTGGGGAAGCAGCGTGCCAGCCTTGTGGTGGAGCGCGCCATGCGACGGATGCAGCGCACGCGTGGCCGACGCGAATGCGATTCGCGTTGCGGTCACGATAGTTCTGTCTTCCGTTTGGGTCGTGTTCAGCGATGCCGGAACGATCCCCAATTGGAAGAGGGCGTCACTATTCATAGCGTCCTCTCCAACCAGTAGATGGGCCCCTGCCGAGACGGGGCCGAGACTTCATATTGCGTTACGCCAGCGGCGGCCAATGGGCCGGGCTCGCGGCGGGACTACGGGCGCGGCGTCAAGCGCCGGATGGAGGCACGAGGAGACACGACCCCGAGGCTCCGACTTGTTATCATATGATCGTATCATAATTGAATTTGGACGCCTAGATGGTCAGACCCCGAACAATAGATCGAGAGCGTTTGCTGGATATCGCCGAATCCATCATTTCCGAGGCGGGCGCGGTGGCGATCTCGTTCGGCGGGCTGGCCGAGGCGGCCGGGCTGTCCAAGGCGAGCGTGCAGTCGGTGTTCGGTACGCGCGAGGCCATGATCGAGGCCTTGCTGGAAAGATGGCTGCGCAAGGAGCAGCGGGCCTACCAGAAGAAGATCGGGCCGCAATCGTCGCTGCGCGAGCGTGTGCGCAGGCATGTCAAGATCACCGGCAAGGAATCGCCCGAGGCCAATTCGAGGCTGGCGGCGGTCCTCACCGCCCTGGTCGACTCGGACACGACCGAGGGCGTGATGGCGAAGTGGTACGCGTCGCGCGTCGGCAAGTTCTCGGCCGAAACTCAGGAAGAGCGGCTGTTGCGTATCGCATTTTTGGCGGCCGAAGGCGCGTTTTTCATGCGGTACGTGGCTGGATTTCCGATGTCTGACCGGCTCTGGCGCGAGCTGTTCCACGATTTGCTGGATTTCGTGGCCGAACCCGTGGGCGGCGCGGCGCGCTCGGCCGCGTAAGGCGCGGCCATGGGCAGGCCCCGCGCACGTCCGTGGCCCTGATACGGGCCACCGGCGCGCGGCGCCGTCTCAGCTCAGGCGGTTGATGGCCGTGGCGGCTTCGACCGCCAGCGGCGCGAACCGCGCGGTGAAGGCCTCGGGCGTCCACTCGCTCAGCGAGCCCGCGATGTGTATCGCGCCCACCGGCCGGCCGTCGGCGCCCAGCACGGCCACGCCTATGCCTATCTCTCCCACCAGCACCTCCTCGATGGTGACGGCGTAGCCGGACACGCGCGCCTGCTCGACTTTCCTGCGGATCTCCCTGGGCGCGGTGATGGTCTTGTCCGTGAACGGGGTGCGGTCGGAGCGGGCGATGATGTCGTCGACCTCGGCCCCCGGCAAGTGCGACAGGATGGCCCGCCCGCCGGCGGTGCAGAAAGTGGGCACGCTGTGCCCCACCAGGGTGGCGAAGAAGGTCTCCCGCTTGCTCTGCAGGCGCGAGGCGTAGACCAGCCGCAGGTCGTCGAACACGCTGAGGTCGACGCGCTCCAGCGCATTGCGCCGCAGGTCGAGCAGGACCGGGGAGGCGCGCGAAATCAGGGTATTGAGCCGCAGGTAGTCCAGCGCATGGTCGAGGATGCGTATGCCGGGGACATAGCCGCGCCCGCCGTCGCTGCGTTCGACGTAGCCGAGCACGCGCAGGGTATTGAGAATGCGCTGGGTGCTGCTGCGGCCCACCCCCGACGCCTCGGCGATTTCGTCCAGGCTCATGGGCCGCACCGCGCGATGGAAGGCGGACAGCACCTGCAGGGTTCTCGCCGCGGCCTGCACGAACAACGGGTCTTCGAGCTCTTCTTCGGTGGGAGACCTGACGCCCAGTTCGCTGTTGACAATACTGCGCCGCATGAATTCCTCCTATTGACGGGCTGACGATATCTCATTTAGGATTGTCGCAAACAATATATAAGTATCTCACAGCGATACTTAAGTTCCGAAGTTTGTTTTCGATGTTAGTTGTTCCCGGTCACCGAAGTCATCTCTGATGTAGTCGACACAACAAGGGGAAGAAACGATGTTCATCGCACGCAATGCGGCTGATACCGCTGTGAAGATACGCGCCGGCGCGCGCCTGGCGGCCGTGGCGGCCGCGATCTGCGGGCTGGCCGCGACGGCTCCCGCGGCGGCGCAGGCGCCCAGGACGGTGACGGCCGTCATGCATTCGGGGCTGCGCGTCCTGGATCCCATCATCACGACGGCCCACATCACGCGCAATCACGGGTACATGATCTACGACGTCCTGGTCTCGATGGACAAGGACTTCAACGTCCGGCCCCAGATGGCGGATTTCAGCGTGTCGCCCGACGGACTCACCTATACCTTCACGCTGCGCGACAACCTGTGGTTCCACGACGGGGCGCCGGTCACGGCGGCCGATGTGGTGGCCTCGCTCAAGCGCTGGGGCGAGCGCGACACCGGCGGCCAGCACATTTTCGACCAGACCGAAAGCCTGGCCGCCACCGACGCCCGGACGATCACCTGGAAGCTGACCAAGCCGTTCGGCCCGATGCTGGAAACCCTGGGCAAGCAGTCGACGGTGCCGCCGTTCATCATGCCCGAGCGGGTGGCCAGGACGCCGTCGAGCGAAGCCATTACCGACTACACCGGCTCCGGCCCGTTCCGGTTCGTGCTGGACGAGTTCTCGCCCGGCGTGAAGGTGGCGTATGCGAAGTTCGACAAATACGTGCCGCGCAACGAGCCCGCCAACTGGATGGCGGGCGGCAAGGTGGTCAAGGTCGACCGGGTCAACTGGGTGACCATGCCGGACGCGCAGACGGCGGTCAGCGCGCTGTCGTCGGGCGAGATCGACTATCTGGAGCAGACGCCGACCGATCTGCTGCCCATCCTGGAGTCGAACCCCGACGTGGTGCTGGAAGTGCGCGACCAGCTGGGCTACCAGGCCCTGGGACGCATGAACTTCAAGCAGCCGCCGTTCAACGACAAGCGGATACGCCAGGCCGCGCTCAAGGCCATGAGCCAGGAGCCCATCCTGGCGGCCATGGTCGGCAATCCCAAGTATTACCAGGTGTGCGGCGCGGTGCTGGGTTGCGGCACGCCGCTGGCCTCCGAGGCCGGCGCCGGCGCCCTGACCGGCAAGGGCGACGTGGAGGGCGCGCGCGCGCTGCTCAAGGAGGCGGGCTACGACGGCTCGCCCGTGGTGATCCTGCAGCCGACCGATGTGCCCATTCTTGCCGCGCCGCCGCTGGTCGCGGCCCAGCAATTGCGCGCCGCGGGCTTCAAGGTGGACCTGCAGCCGATGGACTGGCAGACGCTGGTGACCCGCCGCACCAACAAGGGCGCGCCGTCGCAAGGCGGCTGGAGCATGTTCTTCAGCTATTGGATGGTGCCCGAGGTCACGACGCCGCTGATCAATGCGACGCTGAACGCGCGCGGCGACGAGGGCTTCTTCGGCTGGGCGCAGGATCCCGAGCTGGAGGCGATGCGCGGCGAGTACATCACGGCCGGATCGCCGCAGGCGCAGCTGGACGTGGCCAAGCGCATCCAGGCACGCGTCATGGACGAAGTCACTTATCTGCCGCTGGGCCAGTTCCAGACGGTCCAGGGGCGCCGCGCCAACCTGGTCGACATCATTCCATCGCCGGTTCCCGTGTTCTGGCAGATGGACAAGAAGTAGGCGTGGCGCCATGGCGGACCTGCGGCCCGCGGGGGGCGCGGTCCGCCTCATCCTGACTCAATCCACAAGGGGCGGCCGATGCTCGGTTACATCCTGCGGCGCGTGCTCGCCACGATTCCGGTCGTGGTGATCGTGGCGGTGTTCGTTTTCCTGCTGCTGCGCCTGACGCCGGGCGACGCGGCGGCCATCATCGCCGGCGATTCGGCCACGCCCGCCCAGATCGAGAACATCCGCAAATCGCTGGGCCTGGCCGAGCCGCTGACGGTGCAGTTTCGCACCTGGATGACGCAGCTTGCGTCCGGCGACCTGGGGACGTCGATCATTTCCAGGCAGCCGGTCACCAAGCTGATCGGCCAGCGGATCGGGCCGACGCTGCAGATCGCCACCCTGACCATCATCCTGTCGGTGCTGATCGCGGTGCCGCTGGGGGTGCTGGCCGCATGGCGCCATCGCAGCTGGCTCGACTACGCGGTGATGGCGTTCTCGGTCATCGGCTTCTCGATCCCGGCCTTCGTGGTGGGCTACATCCTGATGAAGGTCTTCGCCGTGGACCTGCGCTGGCTGCCGGTGCAGGGATTCACCTCGGTGTTCCAGGATCCGCAGCAGTTCCTGCGCACGGCGGTCCTGCCGTGCATGACGCTGGCCACGGTATTCGTGGCCCTGATCGCGCGCATGACGCGGGCCAGCATGCTCGACGTGCTGGGCGAGGACTATATCCGCACGGCGCGGGCCAAGGGCGTCAGGGAGCACATCGTGCTGTTTCGCCATGCGCTGGGCAATGCGGCGGTGCCCATCATCACCATCATCGGCACGGGCTTCGCGCTGCTGATCGCCGGCGTGGTGGTGACCGAGAGCGTCTACAACATTCCGGGCATCGGCCGGCTGACCGTGGATGCGGTGCTGGCGCGCGACTATCCGGTCATCCAGGCCATGATCCTGCTGACCAGCGCGCTGTACGTCTTCATCAATCTGTTGATCGATCTGTCCTATACCATTTTCGATCCGAGGATCCGCTACTGATGACCACGCTACCGCAGCCGGCCAGCGCCCTGCAGGCCGTATTCCGGGTCACCCAGCTGCCCGCATGGTGCCGCTTCGGCTGGCCGCCGATTGCCGCCGCGCTGGTGCTGGCGGTCCTGGTCCTGGCCACGGCGGGCGCCTATCTGTACATCCCGCACGACCCCATTGCGATCAACCCGCTGATGCGCCTGAAGCCGGCCAGCGCGGATCATTGGCTGGGCACGGATGCGCTGGGGCGCGACCTGTTCTCGCGCGTGATGGCGGGCGGCCAGGTCTCGCTGCTGGTGGGCGTGGCGGCGGCGGCCATCTCCATTGCCGCGGGGCTGTGCATCGGCCTGGTCTCGGGGTTCTTCCGGGTGCTGGACGGCGTGGTCATGCGCATCATGGACGCCGTGATGTCGGTGCCATCCATCCTGCTGGCGATCGCGCTGGTCGCGCTCAACGGGCCGAGCATCTGGTCGGTCGTCATCGCCATCACCGTGCCGGAGGTGCCCCGCGTGGTGCGCCTGGTGCGCTCGGTGGTGCTGTCGGCGCGCGAAGAGCCCTATGTCGAGGCCGCCCTGGCGCTGGGCACGTCGATGCCCGGCATTCTCTGGCGGCACATCATGCCCAACACCCTGGCCCCGCTCATGGTGCAGGCCACGTACGTCTGCGCCTCGGCCATCCTGACCGAGGCGGTCCTGTCGTTCCTGGGGGCGGGCGTCTCCACCGAGATACCCACCTGGGGCAACATCATGGCGGAAGCGCGCATGTATTTCCAGATCCGCCCTGGGCTGATGCTGTGGCCGGGGCTGCTGCTGTCGCTGTGCATCCTGTCCATCAACCTGCTGGGCGATACCGCGCGCGACATGCTCGATCCACGCCTGAAGCGGCGGGGGGAGTAAACGATGATATTTCGCAAGCGCGACCTCCAACATCGCCCGGTGGTGCTGCGCATCGCGGGCCTGTCCCTGGCGGACGGGCAGCCGGGCGCCGGCAACGCCATCCTGCGGGATATCGACGTCGAGATCCGGCAGGGCGAAACGGTCTGCCTGGTGGGCGAAAGCGGTTCGGGCAAGTCCATGACCTCGCTTGCCGTCATGGGCCTGCTGCCCAAGGGGCTTCTGCGGGTGACGGGCGGACGCATCGAACTCGATGGCCAGGACCTGCTCGAACTCGGCCCGGCCGCCTTGCGCGACCTGCGCGCCAGGCGCATTTCCATGATTTTCCAGGAGCCGATGACGGCCCTGAACCCGGTCATGAAGGTGGGGCCGCAGATCGAAGAGGTGCTCGACAGCCACACGGCGCTGTCCAGGCGCGAGAAGAAGCAGCGCGTGCTCGACATCATGGAGCAGGTCCACCTGCCCGACGTGGCGCGCATCTACGAGTCCTACCCGCACCAGCTCTCCGGCGGGCAGCGCCAGCGCATCATGATCGCCATGGCGCTGGTGCTGGAGCCCCGGCTGCTGATCGCCGACGAGCCGACCACCGCGCTGGACGTCACCACGCAGAACCAGGTGCTCAAGCTGATCGGCGAGCTGCAGCGCAAGCACGATACGGCCGTGCTGTTCATCACCCACGACATGGGGGTGGTGGCCGAGATCGCCGACCGGGTGTACGTCATGCGCCTGGGCGAAATCGTCGAGAGCGCGCCGGTCGAGCAATTGTTGCGCGAACCGCGGCAGGACTACACCCGCAAGTTGCTCAAGTCGGTGCCCAGCCTGATTCCGCGGCCGGGCCGCGCCGCGCCGCGGGCGAGCGCCGCGCTGCAGGTGCAGGGGTTGGCGAAACGCTATGCGCTGAGCGGATTCCTGGGCCGCCGGCGGGAGGTCCAGGCCGCGCAGGATGTCGCTTTCAGTATCCAGCCCGGCCGTACGCTGGGCATCGTGGGCGAGAGCGGTTCGGGCAAGTCCACGGTGGCGCGCTGCGTGATGCGGCTGATCGAGCCGAGCGAAGGCGCCATCCGCGTCGGCGACGCCGATATCGCGCGCTTGGGACCCAGGCAGCTCAAGCCGTATCGCAAGCATTTGCAGATCGTCTTCCAGGATCCGTACCGTTCGCTCAACCCTCGCCGCACCATCGGCGCCAGCCTGATCGAAGGGCCGGTGAATTTCGGGCAGGACAGGCAGGCCGCGCTGGCGCAGGCGGCCGAATTGCTGGAGCTGGTGGGCCTGCCGGCCGACGCCCTGGCGCGCTACCCCCACCAGTTCTCGGGAGGGCAGCGGCAGCGCATCGCCATTGCGCGCGCCATCGCCATGCGGCCCGATGTCCTGGTGGCCGACGAGGCGGTGTCCGCGCTCGATGTCTCGGTGCAGGCGCAGGTGCTCGAATTGCTCGAGACGCTGCAGCGCAAGCTGGACATCGCGATTCTGTTCATCACGCACGATCTGCGGGTGGCCGCGCAGATCTGCGACGAGGTCATGGTAATGCGGCATGGCCGCGTGGTGGAGCACGACACGGCCGAGAATGTCCTGGCGCGGCCCGCGCACGCCTACACGCGCGCGTTGATCGAGGCCGCGCCGGGACGCGACTGGGACTTTGCCAACTTTCGCGAACGGTAGCCATCTGTCCGGTTTGCGAAGCATCGAGGGGGAAGGGGCGTGACATCAGAATTGTGGCGGCTGTCGGCCTGCGAGATCGTCGCGGGCGTGAAGTCGGGGGCGTTCTCGGCCAGCGAGGCGGTGCGCGCCGCGCTGGACCGCATGGAGGCTGTCAATGGGCGCATCAATGCCGTGGTCGACAGCGACCCCCAGGCGGCGCTGGCGGCGGCGGCCCGCGTCGATGCGCGCATCGCCGCCGGCGAGGACCCCGGCCCGCTGGCCGGCGTGCCGGTGACGATCAAGGTCACGCACGACCAGGCGGGTTTCGCGACCACCATGGGCATCCGCAAGCTGAAGGACCATCGCGCCGCGGTCAACAGCCCCATCGTGGACAACTTCGAGCGGGCCGGCGCGATTCCCATCGGACGCACCAACATGCCGGCGTTCGGCCTGCGCTGGTTCACCAATGGCCGCCTGCACGGCGATACCTACAATCCGTTCGACCGGAGCCTGACGCCCGGCGGTTCTTCCGGCGGCGCCAGCGCGGCGGTCGCCTCGGGCATCGGCGCCATCGCGCATGGCACGGACATCGCCGGTTCGATCCGGTATCCGGCCTACGCATGCGGCGTGCACGGGCTGCGTCCGACCCTGGGGCGCATCCCCAACTACAACGCCTCGTTTCCCGAACGCGGCCTGGGCGGGCAGCTCATGTCGGTGTCCGGTCCGCTGGCCCGCACCGTGGCCGACATCGAATTGTCGTTCGCCGCGCTGGCCCACGCGGACCCGCGCGACCCGTGGTGGGTGCCCGCGCCGCTGGCCGGCCCGGCCCGGCCGCGCCGGGTGGCGCTGTGCCTGCGGCCCGACGGCCTGGAGATCGACGAGGCGGTGGCCGACGCGCTGCTGGATGCGGCGGCGCGCCTGCGCGAGGCCGGTTGGGAAGTGGCCGAGCTGGACGACATTCCGCCCATGCGCGAGGCCGCCGTGGCCCAGGTGACGCTGTGGCTCGGGGACGAGTATCCGGCCCTGCTGGCCGAGGCGCAGGCCGAAGGCGACCCCGGCGCCCTGGCCATGCTGCGGGGCCAGCCGCAGTCGGCCGGCGTCACCCTGCAAAGCTATTGTTCGGCGCTCAAGGCGCGGGCTTCCTATCTGCGCCAGTGGATGCTGTTCTTCGAAGACTATCCCTTGATGATGCTGCCGGTGTCGGCCCGCCTGCCCTTCGCCAACGACTTGGATACCCGGTCCGCGGCCGATTACGACGGTGTCTGGGAGGCGCAGATGCCGCAGCTTGGCCTGGCATTCATGGGCCTGCCGTGCATGAGCGTGGCGACCGGCATGTGCGGGTCGGTGCCCGTGGGGATCCAGCTGGCGGCCGGCCGTTACCGCGAGGACCTGCTGTTCCTGGCGGCCGAGGACATCGCCGCGCGCGGCATGCCGCCTGTCCCGGTGGACCCTGTGTAACCCGTTTACTCCCCAGCCCCTACTTCAGCGGAAGGTTTCCATGAACGACTTGGCAACGATCAATGATCTTCACAGCGTCGTCGAAGACGACCGCAACGCCATCTGGCATCACATGCTGCAGCACGACGCCTTGCAGGCCACGGCCCCCTGGGTGGTGGTCGAAGGAAAGGGCACGCGTATCCGCGATGCCAGCGGCAAGGAGTACCTGGACGCCACGGCTGGCGGGCTCTGGACCGTCAATGTGGGCTATGGGCGGGAGCGGATCGCCAATGCCATGCGCGACCAGATGCTCAAGCTGAACTATTTCGCGCAAAGCGCGGGCAATGTGCCCGGCGCGTTGTTCGCCAGGCAGCTGGTCTCGAAGATGCCGGGCATGAGCCGGGTGTATTTCTCGAACTCGGGCTCCGAGGCCAACGAGAAGGTATTCAAGATGGTGCGCCAGATTTCCGCGCGCCGCCATGGCGGCAGGAAATACAAGATCCTGTTTCGCGAGCGGGACTATCACGGCTCTTCGATCGCCACGCTGGCGGCGGCGGGCCAGCCCGAACGGGCGGCGCAGTACGGCCCGTTTCCCGATGGCTTCGTCCAGGTGCCGCACTGCCTGGAGTACCGCAAGCAATGGGATGTGGCGAACTATGGCGAGCGCGCCGCCGACGCCATCGAGGAAGTCATCCTGCGCGAAGGCCCGGAAACGGTCGGGCTGCTTTGCCTCGAACCCATTACCGCCGGCGGCGGGATCATCGTGCCTCCCGAGGGCTACTGGCGCCGGGTGCAGGAGATATGCCGGCGCCACGATGTGCTGCTGCATATCGACGAGGTCGTGTGCGGCCTGGGACGCACCGGCAAATGGTTCGGCTACCAGCATTTCGACGTCGAGCCGGATTTCGTCACGCTGGCCAAGGGCACGGCCTCGGGCTACGCCGCCATTGCCTGCACGGTGACGCACGAGCGCATCTTCGACCAGTTCAAGGACGAGCCGGAGGACCCCCTCAGCTTCTTCCGCGACGTCTCCACGTTCGGCGGCTGCGCGGGCAGCGCGGCGGCGGCGCTGGAGAACCTGCGCATCCTCGAGGAGGAGGGCCTGGTCGAGCATGCCGCGCAGGTGGGCGACTATCTGCAGGCGCGCCTGCGCCAGCTGGCCGACAGGCACGCCGTCATCGGCGACGTGCGCGGCAAGGGCCTGCTGCAGGGCGTGGAACTGGTGAGCGACCGGGCGGCGAAAACGCCGGTGTCCGAGGCGGACGCCAAGCGCGTGGTGGCGCAGTGCAAGGCGCAGGGCGTGCTGATCGGCGTCATCACGCGCGCTTTGCCCGGGCTCAACACGACCTTGTGCCTGGCGCCGCCGCTGATCCTGACGCGCGATGAGGTGGACGAACTGTGCGGCGCGATCGACCGGGCGCTGGCCACGGTCTTTGGCTGATGCCATGCGGGCCGGCGGTCCTGGCCGCCGGCCGTCCCTAGTTCGTGGCCTGCCCCGGCGTGCCTGACGTAACGGCGTCATAGAAAAGAAAGAGCAAGAAACGCCTTGCCGGCCTTCGCCGGGTTTGTACCTATTCTTCTCGATTGTTGAATTGTCGACAATCTCACAAAAGGACAATTCATAGGGCGGATGGGAGACCGAAATGCGTCTGACGAAACTGGAAGGGCCCGGTGTTTGGCGTGGCGAAGACCTAGGTGCCCAGGAAAACTGGTGCCAGCAATTGACGGACGGGGAGATCCAGGAAGTGGTGGATGCAGTGCGTCACTGCGAGGCCAGGAACATCCCGCTGTTCGAGATCACGAAAGATGACTTTCCTCTAGCGGCACTGGCGGAGCGGTTCCAGCGCATCCAGCAAGAGCTCGAGGGCGGGCGGGGCTTCACGGTGCTGCGCGGGTTCGATCCCGGCCGCCTGGATCCGGAGTCCTGCAAGCGCGTGATCTGGGGGCTGGCCCAGTATCTCGGGACCCCCGAGCCGCAGGACCGGGCGGGCAGCCTGTTGCACAGCGTGACCAATACCGGCAAGACGATCGCGGCCAGCGATACGGCGCGCGGCTACGAAACCGACGACGAACTGAAGTTCCACAATGATGGCGGCGACGTCTTCATGCTGCTTTGCCTGCGCACGGCCAAGGAGGGCGGAGTCAGCAAGCTGGTCAGCGCGGGCGCGTTGTTCAACGCCATCCTGGATGAGCGTCCCGACCTGGCGGCGGTGTTGCAGCAGCCGTTCCATTTCGATTCGCGGGCGCAGAACGTCAACGAGAGCAAGGTCCAGGTCGTGCCCGTTTTCACCGAGCATCAGGGATACCTGAACGTGCTCTACAAGCGGCGCTACATCGTGACGGCGCAACGGTTCCCGGACATTCCCAGGCTGACGCCCGAACAGGTGGAGGCCCTGGACATATTCGACCGCCTGTGCGCCGACCCCGCCCTGCAGCTGTCGTTCAGCATGCAGCCGGGCGATATCCAGATCGGCAACAATTATTCGATCCTGCATTCGCGGACCAAGTATGTGGATCACGACGATCCGCAGCGCCGCCGGCACTTGTACCGCCTTTGGCTGACATTGGAAAACAGCCGTCCGTTGCCGGAGGTGTTCGGGACGACGCGGGAATTCGGGCCGTCGTATGCGCGGCGGCAGCAGCGCCAGTTGGCGCAAATGGAGCGTTGAGCGTGGGCCAGGTCCAGTTTCTTTCCCTTCCCGATCAGATCGTATCCAGGCTGACGGAGGACATTCTCAAGGGCGTGTACGAGCCCGGCCAGCGGCTCAAGGAGCAGGAGCTGGCGCTCAAGATGGGGACGAGCCGCGCCCCGTTGAGAGAAGCGTTCCGCGTACTGGAGCGCGATGGGCTGATAGAGATCCTGCCCTGGCGCGGCGTGCGCATCATCGAGCCCACCTATGACGAGATCAAGGAGCTGTTCGAGGCCCGTGCCGATATGTTCGGCCTGTGCGCCAGGCATGTCGCGGCGCAAGGAGACGCGGCGCTGCTGCACAAGATCGAAGCGGATATCGATGCATTGATCCGCAGCACCGACGCCGGCTGCGACGAGCGCGAGTACAAGGAAATGACCAATGACATCAGCTCGCAGATGTACGCGCTGATCCAGAACCGGTATACCCGCGCCTTCATCGACAACCTGCGCCAGAAGATGCTTTGGCATTACTGCTACATGGGCATTTCCTCGCATGCCAACCGGCGCGACTCCAACCGGTACTGGCACGACCTGGGGCAGGCGCTGCTGCGGCGTGATCCACAGGCGGCCGAAGCGGCGGCGCATTGCATCATGGCCGTGTCCAAGGATTATGCGCTCGGGCTGCTGGAGGCAAGGCGCGGCGCGGCCGCGCCGGCGGGCAGGGAGCGGCCAGGCGCCATGTAGCACGCGGACATGACGGACGAGGCGCTCGGCAGAAGCGCAGGGTCCGCAACCAAGGAGGCAGGTGATGGGTATCAAGCGGATGGTCGCCAGTTTGAGCCTGGCGGGGTTGTGTGCGTTTGCGGGCCAGGCACAGGCCGCAAAAGAGTGGCCGCAAAGGCCGGTGACCGTGGTCATCGCGTACCCGGCAGGAGGCGCGGCCGATGTCGTGGCCAGGATCGTCCTCAATGAGTTGTCCCGGCAGCTGGCGCAGCCGTTCATCGCGGAGTCCAGGCCGGGCGCGAACTCGAACATCGCGGCGGAATGGGTCTCCAAGGCCAAGCCCGATGGCTATACGCTGCTGATCACCAGTCCGTGGTTCGCCATCAACCAGTACATAGAAACCGGCAGGCGCTGGGCGCCCGACAGTCTGGTCCCGGTGGCGCGCTTCGCGCTCACGGACAACATGCTGGCGGTGCCCGCGAGCTCGCCTTTCCGGAGCCTGACCGAGTATGTCGCGTTCGCGCGCCAGCAAACCGATCCGCCGCTGCAGTACGGCAGCCCCGGGACGGGATCCACGCAACGCATGGCCGCCGAGCTGTTCCTGGGCCAGGCGAAGCTGCGGGTCGAGCCGGTCCAGTACAAGGGCGCGCCGCCCATCATTCCGGACCTGGTCAGCGGCCGCCTGTCCATGGCCGTGCTGGCCGCGGGCAATGTCACGGGTCTGGTCAATGCCGGCAAACTGCGAGGCCTGGCGACGTTCGGCGAACAGCGCGGGCCGAACACGCCCACGATTCCGACCATGGCCGAGCAGGGCTATCCCAAGGCCATCGTGACCTCCTGGTTCGGGGTGCACGCGCCGGCCGGCACGCCCGCGGACGTCATCGAACGCCTTGCCGATGCGATCGGCGCCATCGTGGCGAAACCGGATGTGCAGGCGGCCCTGCGGGGCGCGGATGCGCAGCCGGCATACCTGGGCACGAAGGACTTCGCCGCTTACATCGACGCTGAAAAGCAGCTGTGGCGCGAGGTCGCCGCGAATCTCGAGGGAAAGCAATGAGCCAGGTGCATGTGTTGGTGGCTGGCGGCGACACTCTGGGGGAAGTCCCGCTTTGGTCTGCGTCGCGCAAGGAGCTGTTCTGGATCGATGTGCGCAAGCCGGCCGTGTATGCCTATTCCCCGGGCTCGGGCGCGGTGCGCAGCTACCCGATGCCCGAGCTGGTCGGCAGCCTGTGCGAGACCAGCGCCGGCCGCCTGCTGCTGGCGCTGAAGTCGGGCCTGTTCTTCCTGGATCCGGACTCCGGCGCGTTGCAGTCCTGGTTCGATCCGGAGCCGCAATTGCCCAACAATCGGCTCAACGACGGCAAGTGCGATCGGCAGGGCCGGTTCTGGGTCGGCAGCATGAACGATGGGGACCGCCTTCCCACCGGCACGCTTTATTCGGTAGGCGGCAGCGGCAAGTCGACGGCCCATTTTTCGGGCATCACCATTCCCAATTCGCTGGCGTGGAGCCCCGACGGCACGAAGATGTATTTCGCCGATACCCCCACGAAGCGCATCGTCGTCTATGACTTCGACGTCGACGACGGCGTGCCGCACAATCCGCGCACCTTTCTCGACATGTCCGGTCATGCCGGGCGCCCGGACGGCGCGACGGTCGATATCGATGGGTGCTTGTGGAGCGCGGAAGTCCATGCGGGCCGCGTGGCCCGTTACACGCCGGACGGCCGCCTGGACCGCGCCGTCGAACTGCCGGTCACCGGCGTGACGTCGTGCGCCTTCGGCGGCGAGCGTTTCGAGACCCTGTATGTCACGACGGCGACGCAAGGATTGAGCGAACAGGCCCGCCGGGACCAGCCGCTGGCCGGCGCGCTGTTCGCGGTGGATGCGGGCGTCGCGGGATTGCGCGAAACGCCTTTTGCCGAGGCGCTCTGAAACACATCGTCGATTCACTTTCGAAGGAAGCGTATGTCTAGCCCTATTACTGGCGGCCGCGCCATTGCGGAGATTCTGCAGGCGCACGGCGTGGAGCATGTGTTCTTCATGGACGCCATACTGCGGCGCGCCCTGGTCGAAATGGAGCATCTGGGTATCCGCAGGATCCTGGCGCATTCCGAAATCGCCGCTGCCTACATGGCCGACGGCTATGCGCGGGTGACGGGCCGGCCGGCCGTGTGCATGGCGCAATCGGTGGGCGCCGCCAACCTCGCGGCCGGCCTGCAGGATGCCTGCCTGGCCCAGACGGCCATTGTTGCGCTGACCGGCCGGCAGCCCGCGGCCATGCAGTACCGCAATGCCTACCAGGAGCTGGCGCATGAGCCCCTGTTCCGTTCGACGACCAAGAACAGCATGCGTGTCGACCAGGTCGAGCAAGTGCCGCACGTGCTGCGCCAGGCCTTCCGGGAGGCGACGACCGGCCGTCCCGGTCCGGTCCATGTGGATATCGCCGGCCACACCGGAGACGCCATCGGCTCGGCCATCCTCGATGGCTATGAGCCGGCGGGACGCCCCTTCGCGGCGGCGCCGGCCTTCCGCCAACCCGCCGAGGGCAGGCTGGTCGAGGAGGCGGCCGGGTTGATAACGCACGCCCAGCGGCCCGTGATCGTGGCGGATATGGGCGTGTGTACCTCCGCCGCTCAGCAGGCGCTGCGCCGGTTTGCCGAGCATGCCGCCATTCCCGTGGTGATGTCGCTGGACGCGAAAGCGGTGCTGCCCGAGATGCATCCCCTGAACGGCGGCGTGGCGGGCACCTATTCGCGTGCCTGCGCCAACCGTATCGTCGCCGCCGCCGACCTGGTGATTTTCGCGGGCAGTATCGTTGGCGACCACATCAGCCACAACTGGATGTTGCCCAGGCCGGGAACGCCGGTAATCCAGATGGACATCGACCCGGCCCAGCTGGGCCGCAACTATCCTGGCACCCTCGGGTTGCCCGGCGATGCCCGGACGGTGCTCGAACAACTTGTCCAGGCGTGCCGGCCGGGAGAGCGGGCCGAGTGGCTGGCGCTGATGGCCGGATTCGTGCGGGAGTGGCGGGATTCGGTGGCGCAGGAGCGCGCGAGCGACGCGGTGCCGATTCGGCCCGAACGTCTTTGCGCGGCGCTGAGCGACGTGCTGCCGCCGGACGCGATCCTGGTCGCCGATACCGGCTACTCGTCGCAATGGACGGGCACCTATGTGGACTTGCGCCACGAAGGGCAGCATTACCTGCGTGCGGCCGGTTCCCTGGGCTGGGGCTTTCCGGCGTCGCTGGGCGCCAAGCTGGCCGCGCCGCGCCGTCCCGTGGTCTGCTTCACCGGCGATGGCGGGTTCATGTACCACATGGCCGAACTCGAGACGGCTTTGCGATGGGGGCTGAACACCATCACGGTCGTCAACAACAATCACTGCCTGGCGCAAGGCACCCGCTCGATCATGGCGGCGTACGAGGGCAGCGATGGCCGGCGCGACGAAATCTATTGCTACCGGCCCATGGATTTTGCGGCGATTGCCCAGGCCATGGGCTGCACAGGCATACGGGTGACCCGGCCGGAGGATTTCGAGGCGGCATTCGGGCAGGCGCTGGCCAGCGACTGTCCGGTCGTCATCGATGTGGTCTCGGACCCCGGCGCGCTGGCCCCGCTGCCCTGGGTTCCTTGAGGCGCAGGCGCGCGCCGCGGGATGCATGGGGTGCGCGGCGCCGGGCCGGTATCCGCGCCGGCGCTGCCATCCGCTTTGGATTGAGTCGTTTCGTGTCAATCACTGGAGGAAATCATGGGGAAGACGCTTCGCGCATTGGGCGCGGCCTGCCTGTGCCTGGCCACGGCCGCCGCCGCCAGGGCCGGACCTGACTATCCGGCGCGGCCCATTCGCTTGATCGTGCCGTACGCGGTCGGGGGCACCACCGATATCGTCGCCCGCCAGTACGCGGAGCTGCTGGGGCGGGAGCTGAAGCAGACCGTGGTGGTCGAAAACAAGCCGGGCGCCTCGACCAATATCGGCAACAAGCTGGTGGCCGACGCCGATCCGGACGGCTATACATTGCTGTACGGCACCGGCCAGATGACCCAGACCATGACCTTCGGTCCGTTCCCCGCGATAGATCCGACGGCGTCGCTGGCCGCGGTCAGCCTGGTGCTGACCTCGCCGCAAATGATCGCCGGCAACAATGACCTGAAGTTTTCCACGCCGGCGGGATTGATCGCGGCCGCCAGGGAACAACCCAGGCACATAAGCATCGCCTCCGCCCAGCTGCAGCTCTATGTCAATCTGCTGGCCACGCAGGCAGGCATCGACCTGCTGCATGTCCCCTACAAGGGCGGTTCGCCGGCGGTGACCGACACGATAGGCGGGCGCACCAATCTCGTCATGGGGCAGCCGCCCGTGCTGCTGCCGTTCATTCGCAACGGGGCGCTCAAGCCCATCGCCCTGCTGTCGAAGGAACGGATCGACGCACTGCCGGATGTCCAGACATTCGCGGAGGCTGGCGTCCCCGTGGAGTTGATGACCTGGAACGGGGTGTTCGCGCCGAAAGGCACGCCGGCCGCGGTGATCGATCGCCTGTCCCAGGCGACCGGGGCGGCCTTGTCCGATCCTTCGCTGGCGCGCCTGGCCAACGATGGATTGATGATCCAGGCGAGCACGCCGGCGCAACTGACGCAGCGTGTCGCGCAAGACGTGGGGGCCTGGAAGCAGTTGGCGCAGAAATATCCGGATCTGGCGCAAGCGCGCTGACCAGGCCGGCGGACCACTTCCCTGAGACGGGCAAACAGGAGACGACATGACAGAGGCTTCGGAGCAAGCGGGGCGCGGCTATATCCTGGTAACCGGCGGCAGCCGGGGGATCGGCGCGGCGATCTGCGAGCAGGCGGCGCGCGATGGCTACGACGTATGCATCAACTATCGTAGCGACGAGAAGCAGGCGTCGGCGGTCGCGCAGACTGTACGCGGCCATGGGCGCAAGGCGCTCACCGTGCAGGCCGACATTGCCGATGCGAAGCAGATCGCCGATATGTTCCACACGGCGGACCAGCAGCTGGGCCGGCTGGCCGCGCTGGTCAACAACGCGGGCACCAGCGGCTTCATCGGTCGGGTAGACGCCATCACGGCCGCCGATCTGCAAGCCATTTTCGCGCTCAATGTGGTGGGCAGCTTTCTATGCTGCGGCGAAGCCGTGCGGCGCATGTCGACGAGCAAGGGCGGCAAGGGCGGGGGCATCGTCAACATTTCGTCGGCCGCGGCCAGGCTGGGCGCCGCGGGGCGCAACGTCCATTACGCCGCCAGCAAGCGCGCGCTGGAGGCCCTGACGTTCGGGCTGGCGCAGGAGGTGGCCGGGGAGGGCATCCAGGTCAATACGGTCAGCCCGGGAGTGATCGATACGGACATTCATCCGCGCGAACGGCTGGCCCAATTGGGGCCCCAGTTGCCGATGAAGCGGCCGGGCACAGTTGCCGAAGTGGCCGCCGCCGTCATGTGGCTGCTTTCGCCGGCGGCCAGTTATGTGTCGGGCACCAATCTGGGCGTGTCGGGCGCCCGCTGAGGCGGCCGGGCCGCATGCGGCCCGGCCCGGGTTCAGGCGCGGCTGCCTGCCCGCGCCGCGAGCGGCGGCGTGCCCTCATGGAACATGGTCTTGAGTTGCGCGCGCAGCTCCGGGGTGTCGGCGTGCCTGTGCACGGTGGTGGCGTGCTGGACGGCTGCTTCCAGGAGTTCGGCGTCGCTGTCGGCCGACAGCGCGACCGAGCAGTTCATTTCGCTGGGAAATTCACGGCAATCGATATATTTGCGTGACATGGTGTGCCCCTTGCGCACCGCGGCGGCGATGCCGCCCGCGGCACATGAGGAATCGACGCGCGATCTTGCTGGCGTCATGCCCGATGGCGCGTCGCATCGGGCGGGCGGAAGAAAATTATAGGCTTGCGCCCTCCGGAAAGGGAGCGGCGCGAGGGCGTGCGGCGGGCGGCCGGCAAGGAATGTACAAAATGTTTCGAGTGTGCCGCGTGCCGCTTGCTAGCATGGTCGAGCCGGTGCCAGCCGGTCCTGTCCCTACCGTCGAGGAGGTCGTCATGCAAGCAAGAACAACCATCATGCGCGTCGCCGTCGTCAGTGCCGCAGCCCTGCTCATTTCGGGCTGCGCGACACAGCAGCAGACCAATACCGCGGTCGGCACGGGCGCGGGCGCGGCGGTAGGCGCGGGTATCGGCGCCTTGATCGGTCATGGCAAGGGAGCCGCGATCGGCGCCGGCATCGGCGCGGTGGCCGGCGGCCTGATCGGCTACAACTGGTCGGGCGTCAAGCAGGACGTGCAGCAGTCCGGCGCGTCGTCGCTGGGCATCGATGTGGTCGAGATGCCGGATGGCAGCCTGAAGGTCAACATTCCCAGCAACGTATCGTTCGACACCGACAAGTCGCAGCTCAAGCCGGCCTTGCTGCCGGTGCTCGACAGCGTGGCGCGCGCCCTGAACCAGCATCCGGAACTGCGCACGAAGGTGGTGGGCCATACCGACAGCACCGGCTCGGCGGCCCACAACCAGCAGCTGTCCGTCAATCGCGCGCGCGCCGTGACGACTTACCTGGGCAAGCAGGGCGTGGCGCAAGGGCGCATGACGGTCGAGGGCCGCGGCGCGAACGACCCGATAGGCGACAATGCGACGGCCGAGGGCCGGGCCGCCAACCGTCGCGTCGAAGTCTATCTGTACGCGGTCAAGTAACAGGCAAGGCGGCGCGTCCGCCGCCCATGCCGGCTGGCGGACGCGGTCGCGGGGAGTTTGCGATGAGTACGGAATTTCCGATGCGTATCGGCGCCGAGGTGGCGCTGCCGGCGTTGCAGGGCTGGAACGCGGCGGCCGGACGCGACGCCATCGAGAAGCGCTATCGGTTCGACAATTTCAATGCCGCGTTCGGATTCATGGCGCGGGTGGCGATGTTCGCCGAGAAAATGGACCATCACCCGGAATGGCGCAACGTCTACAACCGGGTCGACGTGACGCTGACCACCCATGATGCCGGCGGGGTGACCGAGCTGGATGTGCGCATGGCGCAGTTCATGGATGAGGCGGCCGGCCGCCTGGGCGGCACCGGCCTGCCGGCGCGCGCGGATCAGCCGCGCACGTAGTAGATGCGCATGGCGTGCTGCTTCTGCTGGCCGTCCAGCACGCGGATGGTGACCGAGCGCGGCGTGAAGCCATCGGGCAGCGGCAGGACGCCCTGGGTATTGTTGTAGCGCTGCAGTTCCAGCGCCAGCGGGTCGGGCGTGAGCGTGCCGCGCCGGCCGTTGGCGTAGTTGCCTTCGATGGCCAGCGCCACATTGCCCTTGAACGCCGGGCCGGTATGGTTCTCGCGCATGATCAGCACCTGGTAGCTGAGCTGGCCCGGCTGGCGCTTGAACGCGGCGGAGCGCACGCCGATGTCGCCGCCGCGCGGGTCGGGCGGCATGGCGTCCTGGAACAGCAGCAGTTCCTGGTTCAGCGTGTCGATGCGCGTACGCGCCTGCGCCAGGTCGGTCGTGAGCTGTTCGTGGGTGGATTTGTTGGCGTCGCGCTGGCCGATGGCTTCGTCCAACTGGGTCTGCAGACGCTGGCGCTCGAGGTTGGCGGCGCTCAGTTCGGTGTGCAGCTGTTCGGATTGCTCGACGGTGAGGCGCTGCGGGCCGTAGTTGGCCTGCAGGAACAGCACCCCGCCCGCGCCGAGCGCAATGCCTACCAGCAGCAACACGAGCCAGCGCGGCATGCGCCGGGTGCGTTTACCGGGCTGATACACCGAGGGCTTGAATACTTGCCGTTGTGATCGTCCGAACGCCATGCGAGAGAATTTCCTGTAGCAGAATCAGCGAAGACAGCATGCGTGTCTTCGGGCCAAAGTGGTAGAGGATACCGCGTTGCAGCCACGTTGGCGACCGGCGGATACCTCTGGTTTCGTCCGTAGATGACGTGAAATACGTGACGTTACGCGCCATCCTGGCGCAATCGGGCGTCCAGCGCGGCCAATCGCTGGGGGGTGCCCACATCGGTCCAGCGGCCGGCGTGCCGCGCGCCGATGACCGCCTGCCGCGCCATGGCCTGGCGCAGCAGCGGGGCCAGCGGGGCGGCGGCGCCGCGCGCTACCGGATCGAACAGGGCGGGCCGGTACAGGCCGATTCCCGCGAAAGTCAGCTTCGGCGCGCCGTCGTCGGCGACCCGTCCGTCGTCTGCCAGCCGGAAGTCGCCTTGCGGATGCTGGGGCGGATTGTCCACCAGCAGCAGCCAGGCTTGCGCGCCGGCGGCGTCCAGGGCCGTAGCCTGGCGCCGGGCCTGGGCGGGGTCCCAGTCGCACCAGATATCGCCATTGACGACCAGGAAGGGGGACTCGCCCAGCAGGGGCAGGGCCTGGGCGATGCCGCCCGCCGTCTCCAGCGCGGCAGGCTCGGCCGAGTAGCGCAGGCGCGCGCCGTACGCGCCGCCGTCGCCCAGGTGGTCGACGATGCGCTGGCCCAGCCACGCGTGGTTGATGACGATGTCGCGCAGGCCGGCGGCCACCAGGCGTTCGATGTGCCAGACGATCAGCGGCTTGCCGCCCACGGCCAGCAGGGGCTTGGGCGTGGTGTCGGTCAGCGGCCGCATGCGCTCGCCGCGGCCGGCGGCCAGGATCATGGCGCGCATCAGAAGGTGTACCCGACCTGGACCTGGCGGTCGTCCAGCCTGTCCAGCAGGCGCAGCAGCGGCGCGAACACGCCGTAGCGCTGCGCCACCTGGCGCACGTAGCCGTTGACGCGCGGCATGTGCGACAGGTAGATGGCTTTGCCGTCGCGGTGGTTCAGGCGGGCGAACACGCCCAGGATGCGCAGGTTGCGCTGCAGGCCCATCCATTCGTAGGCGCGATGGAACTGCGCGAAATCGTCGTCCACCGGCAGGCCGGCGGCGCGCGCCAGCTCCCAGTAGCGGATAGCCCAATCCAGCTGCTGCGGCTCCTCCCAGGTGGTGCGGGCATCGGTGACCAGCGAAGCCAGGTCGTAGGTGAGCGGGCCGGCCAGCGCGTCCTGGAAGTCGATGACGCCGGGATTCGGGCCGTAGCGCGGCTCGTCGCAGACCATCAGGTTGGGCGAGTGGAAGTCGCGGTGCACCAGCACCCGGTGGCCCGTGTCGCCCTCGGCCGCCAGCAGGCCGAATATCTGCCGCAGCGCCGCGGCGGTCTTGTCGTCCAGCGTCACGCCATGGTGGCGGCCGACATACCATTCGGGGAACAGTTCGAGCTCGGCGGCCAGCCGCGCGCCGTCGTAGGCCGGCAGCCCGGCCGTGCTGGCCTGCTGCAGGCGCACCAGCGTGGCCAGGGTGTCGCGGTACATCGACTGGAGCTGGGCGTCGCTGACGCCGGCGCGGATACGCTGATAGAAGGTGTCCTGCCCCAGGTCGGACAGCAGCAGCAGGCCTTGTTCGGCGTCCTGGGCCACGATTTCGGGCACGTTGACGCCGGCCTCGCGCAGCAGGCCGTCAATGTGCACGAAGGGACGCACGTCCTCGTGCGGGGGCGGGGCGTCCATGACGATCAGGGTGCCGGCGGCGGCCTGCAGGCGGAAATAGCGGCGGAAGCTGGCGTCGCTGGAGGCGGGCTCCATGGTCCCGGGGCGCAGGCCGAGCGAGCCCGGCAGGGTTTGCAGCCACGCGTGGATCAGGGCCAGGCGGGGGTCTTGGTCGTTGTTCAAGCAGCGCGTCTCGATGGTTTCGGGATCCCGGCGGCCCCGGATGGGGTAGGCCGGCACCGGGCAAAACAGGAATTCCCCTATCGCCCGGCTTCTCTATAATACCGGGTCATTCCAGCCGTCGGTCAGGGCCAGTCCCGCCCGGACGGCATCCTTCATAAGGCGTTGTTTCCCTCGTGCGCATGCTCCGGTGGTTGATCCTTTCAGCTTTCAGCGTAGCCGGGGCCGTTCAGGCTCAGGGCAATCAGGATTCGGCCGCGGCCAGCGCCTCTTCGACCGCGGCCGATGCGCCCGTGCTGCGCACCTCGCCCGGGTTGCGCGTGCACCGGCTGCCGGACGAGAAGATTCCGGCCTTCATGGAGGCCGACCAGATCAGCGGCGACCCGGATAGCGAGGTCACCCTGACGGGCAACGCCCAGGTGCGCCGGGTGGACGGCATCATCAAGGGCGACCGCATCAACTACCGGCGCGACACCGGCGACGTGGACGTGCAGGGCAGCGCGCGGATGCTGCGCGACGGCACGCTGATCACCGGCCCGTCGGCGCGCCTGAACGTCGACACCTACAGCGGCGAGATCCAGGAGCCCAATTTCTGGATCGGCGCCAGCGGCGGCACGGCCCAGGCCCAGCACGCGGACATTTTCAGCAAGTCGCAGATGCGGCTGAGCCAGGTCACCTATAGCGGCTGCCCCTGCCCCAAGCCGTCGTGGTACATCAAGGCCGATACGGTAGACCTGGATTTCGACGAGAACGAAGGGGTGGCGCGCAACGGGGTGCTGTATTTCAAGGACGTGCCCATCCTGGCCTCGCCCTACCTGACCTTCCCGGTCAAGAAGGAGCGCAAGTCGGGCTTCCTGATGCCCACCTACGGCACCACCAGCAACAGCGGGTTCGATATCTCGCTGCCGTACTACTTCAACCTGGCGCCCAACTATGACCTGACGCTGGTGCCGCGCTACCTGAGCAAGCGTGGCGCGCAACTGGGCGGCGAGTTCCGCTACCTGGGCACGGGCTATCGGGGCGTGGCGATTGGCACCTACCTGCCCGACGACAACGAGACCGGCCGCGACCGCTGGATGTACCGCACGTACCACCGGCAGATCCTGGGCAACGGTTTCTACACCGATTGGGATATCGCCGGGGCGTCGGACGACAATTACTTTCGCGACATCTCCGAACTGGGGCTGAATACGGCGTCCACCACCTATCTGCCGCGACGCGGCCGGGTGGGCTGGTCCAGCACCTACTGGCAGACCTACGCCCAGGTCTACAAGTACCAGACGCTTCAAGACCCGGACGCGCCGCTGGCGCCGCCCTACGACAAGGTGCCCGAGCTGTGGCTCAAGGGGGCGCGCTACGATTGGGGCGGCTTCGACGCGGAGTGGGTGAGCACGGCCGTGCGGTTCCAGCGCCCCTTGCTCAACGGCCGCCGCCTGGGCCCCGATGGCGACCGCCTGCAGACTTACCCCACGGTGTCGTATCCCATCGTGCGGCCGGGCTGGTTCCTGGTGCCCAAGGTGGGCGTGCACTATACCCAGTACCGGACCGACTGGTACAACCGCGACTGGAACCGCATCGGCCTGTCGAACTACAAGCGCACCGAATCGCGCACCGTGCCCATCATGTCGCTGGACGCGGGCATGATATTCGAGCGCGACGCCTCGCTGTTCGGCAAGGCCGCCACGCAGACGCTCGAGCCGCGCCTGTACTATCTGCGCGTGCCGTATCGCGACCAGTCGGCGCTGCCGGTCTACGACACGACGCTGGCCGATTTCAGCTTCGACCAGGCGTTCCAGGAGAACATCTATACCGGCGGCTGGGACCGCATCGCCAACGCCAACCAGCTCACGGCGGCGCTGACCACGCGCTGGCTGGACGCCAACACCGGTTTCGAGCGCCTGTCGCTGTCGGCCGCGCAGCGCATCTATTTCCAGGACCAGGAAGTCACCCTGCCGGCGGAACAGCCGCGCAAGAATGTGCGTTCGGACTTCCTGGTGGGCGCCAGCGCGGCGCTTACCGATACGCTGACCACCGATATGGCGGCGCAGTACAACCCGTACGACAACAAATGGTCGCGCGGCATGGTCAGCGCGCGCTGGTCGCCGCAGCGCCTGACCACGGTGGCGCTGGCCTACCGCTACCAGCGTGACCCGCTGCCGGGCATTTCGTACCAGCCGCAAGGCCAGAACCAGGTCAGCCTGGCGGTGCAATGGCCGATCCATCGCCGCTGGTATGGCGTGGGCCGGGTCGATTACTCGTTGCGCTCCGAGCCCGCCACGGCGGCGGCGGCCGAGCAGTCGCCGCGCGTGACGCAGGCCATCGCCGGGCTGGAGTACAAGGGCGACTGTTGCTGGGTGGGCCGCGTGGTCTACCAGCGCTACGCGGTGTCGGCTGCCGACACCAACACGGCGCTGTTCTTCCAGCTTGAGCTGACCGGGCTGGGTGCCCTGGGCACCGATCCGATCAGCCTGCTCAACCGGAGCATCCCGGGCTACCAATCGGTGGTTCCACCGACGCCTACGGGCACGACTTTTGAAAGGTATGAATGATGCGTAGCTTGCATTCCCTGCGCCGCATGTCCGGCACGGTACTGGCGATGACGCTGGCGGCGGGCCTGCCCCTGTCGGCCGCGCAGGCCCAGCAGCCGGCCAGGCCGGCGCCGAAAAGCACCCAGAAACCGGCCGCGCCGGCGCCGAGCGAGCAGTTCGTCGACGGTATCGCCGCCATCGTCAACAAGGACGTCATTACCCTGCGCGAAGTGCGCGAGGCGTCCAAGCTGGCCTCGGCCGACCTGCAGAAACGCGGGATCCAGGTGCCCGACGAGCGCACCCTGCAGAAGCAGGTGCTGCAGCGCCTGATCATGGAGCGCCTGGAGCGCCAGGAAGCCGATCGCATGGGTATCCGCGTCGACGAGGCGCAGGTCGACCAGGCGATCAACATGATTGCCTCGCGCAACAAGATCACGCCCGCCGCGATGCGCGCCGAAATCGAGAAAAGCGGCCTGACCTGGGAGCAGTACCGCAAGTCCCTGCGCGACGACATCCGCATGGACCGCCTGCGCCAGCGCGCGGTCGACGCCAACATCATCATTTCCGACGCCGAAGTGGATGCCTTCCTGAAAGACCAGGAGCGCAACCCGGCCGCCGCCCAGGCCACGCGCGCGCCGGCGCCGCAGCAACCGCAACCCCAGCCGCGGCAGCAGGCGCAGTCCGGGCCGGCGGTGCTGGTGCTGGCGCAGATTCTCGTGCGGGTGCCGGAGGGTTCGTCGCCCGACCAGGTCGCGGCCTTGCGCAAGAAGGCCGAGGGCCTGCTTGCACGCGCCAAGAAGGGCGATGACTTCGCCAGCCTGGCCGCCGCCAATTCCGATGGCCCCGAAGCGCTGCAGGGCGGCATGATGGGCGCGCGTCCGCTGGACGGCTGGCCGGACCTGTTCGTCAAGGCGGCCGGCTCGCTGGCCGCCGGCCAGGTGTCGGCGCTGGTGCAAAGCGGCAACGGTTTCCATATCCTGAAGGTGGTCGACCGCGCCGGCGGCGGCCAGCCCGCGCAAGCCGCCCGGCCGGCGCCCGCGCCGGCGCCGCAGCAACCGTCCTCGTTCCAGGAAGGGCCGTCGGTGGCCGCGCCGCAAGGGCCGGTGCGCGTGACGCAGACGCACGCGCGACACATCCTGATCAAGACTTCCACCGTCATGACCGACGACCAGGCGCGCCAGCGCCTGGAGCAGATCCGCGAGCGCCTGCTGGGCGGCGCGGTGAAATTCGAGGACATGGCCCGCCAGTACTCGCAGGACTCGACCGCGCCGCAGGGCGGCGACCTGGGCTGGGTGAACCCGGGCGACACGGTGCCGCCGTTCGAGGCCGCCATGAATGCGCTGCAGCCCAACGAAATCAGCCCGCCCGTGCTGTCGCCGTTCGGTTGGCACCTGATCCAGGTGCTGGAGCGCCGCGAGCATGACGTGTCCGACGAAGTGCAGCGCATGCGCGCCCGCCAGTTGCTGTTCGAGCGCCGCGCCGTGCCGGCCTTCGAGGACTGGCTCGAGCAATTGCGTTCGCAGGCGTTCATCGACAACCGCCTCGAGAAGCAAGAGCGGCTGGAACAGAACAACCGTTAGCATCGACAGGACTGGTCCATTTCATGTCAGCACACCAGGCGCGCAAGCGCTTCGGCCAGCATTTCCTGACCGACGAGAGCGTGGTCGAGTCGATCGTGCGGGCCATCGGGCCCGCGCGGGACGACCGCGTGGTCGAGATCGGTCCGGGCCTGTCGGCGTTGACCCGTCCCTTGCTCGATCGCATCGACCGCCTGACCGCGGTCGAGATCGACCGCGACCTGGCCGCGCGCCTGCGTCGCCAGTACCCCGCCGAACGGCTGACCGTGGTCGAGGCCGATGCCTTGACGGTCGATTTCGCGCAGTTCGGCCAGGGGCTGCGGGTGGTGGGCAACTTGCCGTACAACATTTCCAGCCCGCTGCTGTTTCACCTGATGGGCGCCGTCGAGCATGTGCGCGACCAGCACTTCATGCTGCAGCGCGAGGTCATCGACCGCATGGTGGCCGGGCCCGGCAGCGGCGACTACAGCCGCTTGTCGGTCATGCTGCAGGCGCGCTACCGCATGGAGAAGCTGTTCGACGTTCCGCCCGAGGCGTTCGATCCGCCGCCGCGCGTGGTGTCGGCGGTGGTGCGCATGGCGCCGCTGCCGGCCGACCGGCTGCGTCCGGCCAGCGAGGCGGCGTTCGAGGCGGTGGTGGCGCGGGCTTTTTCGCAGCGGCGCAAGATGCTGCGCCGCGTGCTGGGCGACTGGGCGGCCCTGACCCCTTGGGAAGAACTGGGCATTGCGCCGACCGCGCGCGCCGAGGAAGTGGGCGTGGCGCAATTCATCGGCCTGGCCGACGCCTTGCTGGCGGCCGCGGCGCCAGGACTGGTCCGCGCCTGAACGGCGCGCGCCGCGCTGGCGCAGGCCGGCCCTAGAGCATGCGGCGTCCGGCCGCGACCCACAGCTGCATGATGTCGCGGGCCCGCTCGGCTAGCAGCGTTTCGGCCTGCTCGCAGGCCTGTTGCAGCGTGATGGGGCCAGGCGCCAGGCTGAAGGCGGCCGTGATGCCGCCCGCATGCAGATCCTGGTATCCCGCGCCCAGCGAGCCCGCCAGCGCCACCACCGGCACGCCGGCGGCGCTGGCGATGCGGGCCACGCCGGCCGGGGTCTTGCCGCGCAGCGTCTGCGCGTCGATGCGGCCTTCGCCGGTGAACACCAGCGTGGCGCCGGCCACCGCCTGCGCCAATTGGCCCAGTTCGGCGACGATCTCCACGCCTGGGCGCAGCCGCGCCGACAGGAAGGCGAGCGCCGCATAGCCCAGGCCGCCGGCGGCGCCGGCGCCCGGCGCCGTGCGCCGGTCGGGATGCCCGGCGCGCGTCACGATGTCGGCCATGTGCGCCAGGGCGGCGTCCAGTTGCCGCACCTGTTGCGGGCTGGCGCCCTTCTGCGGGCCGAAGGTGTGCGAGGCGCCGTGCGGCCCGCACAGCGGATTGTCGACGTCGGAGGCAATCTCGATCACGACGTCGCGCAGGCGCGGATCCAGGCCGCTGGCGTCCACCTGCCGCAACCCGGCCAGCGCCGCGCCGCCTGGCGGCAGTTCACGGCCGTCCGCATCCAGCCAGCGCACGCCCAGGGCCGCCAGCATGCCCGCGCCGCCGTCGTTGGTGGCCGATCCGCCCAGGCCCACGATCAGGCGGCGCGCGCCGGCATCGAGCGCGGCGCGGATCAGTTCGCCCACGCCATGGCTGCAGGCGCGCAAGGGATCGCGCTGCGCCGGCGCGGCAAGTTCCAGGCCGGCCGCGGCGGCCATTTCGATGACCGCGGTGGCGTCATCGGGCAGCCAGCCCCAGCGGGCTTGCACCGGTTCGCCCAGCGCGCCGCGCACGGTTGTCTCGCGCCATTGGCCGCCGGTGGCGGCCAGCACGGCCTGGACCGTGCCTTCGCCGCCGTCGGCCATCGGGATGCACAGGGTATGGGCGCCCGGGCAGGCCTGCCTGACGCCGCGCGCGATGGCGGCGGCGGCGGCGGGAGCCGACAGGCTTTCTTTGAATGAGTCGGGCGCGATGACGATCTTCACGGTGGTGCGGCTCCTGGCGCGGCATGGCGAGCGCCTATGATACCCGCGCGCCCCGGGGGCGTCGTACCATACAGGCTTGTCGTGTTTTCCCCGGAGAGAGCCCACATGCCCGTACTGCGCCGCACCAAAATCGTTGCCACCCTGGGGCCCGCCACGTCCACGCCCGAGCGGCTCGACGGACTGATACGCGCCGGCATGGACGTCGCCCGCCTGAATTTCTCGCACGGCAGCGCGCAAGACCATCGCGAGCGCGTGCGGCTGGTGCGCGAGCTGGCGGCCAAGCAAGGGCGCTTCGTGGCCCTCATGGGCGACCTGCAGGGGCCGAAGATCCGTATCGCCCGCTTCACCGCCCAGCAGGTCAGCCTGCGGGCCGGCCAGCCCTTCACGCTGTCGCGTTCGCACGCCAAGGAGGCTGGCGACGAAACCATCGTCGGTATCGATTATCCCGAGCTGGTGCAGGACTGTCGCCCCGGCGACGAGCTGCTGCTCGACGATGGCCGCGTGGTGCTGGTGGTCGACAGCGTGGGCGCCGACGAGGTCCACACCACCGTGACGGTGGGCGGGCCGCTGTCGAACAACAAGGGCATCAACCGGCGCGGCGGCGGGCTTTCGGCGCCCAGCCTCACCGACAAGGACCGCGCCGACATCAAGCTGGCCGCCGAGATGGAGCTGGACTACGTGGCCGTGTCGTTTCCGCGCTATGGCTCCGACATCGATGAGGCCCGCGCGCTGCTGCGCGCGGCCGGCAGCCAGGCCTGGATCATCGCCAAGATCGAGCGCGCCGAGGCGGTGGCCGACGACGACGCGCTGGACGCGCTGATCCGCGCCAGCGACGGCGTGATGGTGGCGCGCGGCGACCTGGGCGTGGAAGTGGGCGACGCCGAGCTGGTCGGCATCCAGAAGCGCATCATCCAGCACGCGCGGACGCTGAACAAGGTGGTCATCACGGCCACCCAGATGATGGAGTCCATGGTGGCCAGCCCCATGCCCACGCGCGCCGAGGTGTCGGACGTGGCCAACGCGGTGCTCGACTACACGGATGCCGTCATGCTGTCGGCCGAGAGCGCCTCGGGCCAGTATCCGATCGAGGCGGTGGCGGCGATGGCGCGGGTCTGCCTGGGGGCGGAGAAGCACCCCACCACCACGCATTCGCATCACCGCCTGGGCGAGACGTTCACGCGCTGCGACGAGACCATCGCGCTGGCGGCCATGTACGCGGCCAATCATTTTCCGGGCGTGAAGGCCATCATCGCGCTGACCGAAAGCGGGCACACGCCGCTGATCATGTCGCGCATCCGCTCGGGCGTGCCGATCTACTGCTACAGCCCGCATGGCCCCACGCAGCGGCGCGCGGCGCTGTTTCGCGGCGTCTACACGGTGCCTTTCGCGCCGGCCGAATACGATCCTGCCGACCTGAGCAACGCGGCCATCGACGAGCTGAAAAAGCGCGGCCGCGTCGAGGCGGGCGACTGGGTCATCCTGACCAAGGGCGATTTCTACCGCGACAGCGGCGGCACCAACGGCCTGAAGATCCTGAAGGTGGAATAA